>Ga0209253_10003149_pt1 | contig 14520 bp, 12 predicted proteins | sample FrelakmetBRP12BR_FD_187145 | JGI IMG/M metagenome (GOLD analysis project Ga0209253, IMG submission 187145) | Freshwater lake sediment microbial communities from the University of Notre Dame, USA, for methane emissions studies - BRP12 BR (SPAdes)... | ecosystem: Environmental > Aquatic >...
CGCCACCGGCCGGTCGACGGACAGCTTCCGATCCAGCAACGCCTGGCCGATGGACCGGACGATCAGACGCGCTTCGCCATAAGTGACCTTGCGCCATCCCCCGTCCGCGGCGCGTTCGGCGAGAAACACGCGCTCGGGCGTCTGGGCGCCCCAGTGTTCCAGCCATTCTCCCACGCAACGGTTATGGGGCTCCAGTTTCATGGGAGAGCGAAGCAGCAGCGCGCCGCTTTTGAACGGTGTGACGTCTACCGCGGCCGGTGCGAAGTTCAACCTGGCGAATGGCGGCTTGGACATGTCATGGCCTCCGATCGAGGGGGAAAGCAAAAGCGAAGCTGATTGGCGACGAACCTCCGCCGATTACGGGCGCGAGGGTCGCAGGAGCGGCTTTAGCCGCGAACAAGGTCGTATTCGCCCCTGAAGGCGCCCCTGCGGCAGCTCTGCCGAGGTTCATTGCCAATAAGGAAAGCGACAAGAGCCCGGAGCGGATGCAGCCGATCCAGCCGATCCGCCCCAGGGTTCTCGACTGGTGGCGCTTGCCTACTTGATCAGCTTCCAGTCGCCGTTTTCGACCTTGACCATGACGCGGGAACGCGCATCGAGTCCGTTGTGGTCGGCCGGCGACATGGTGAACACGCCGTGGGTGGCCGGCATTTCCTTCACGCCTTCCAGCGCGTCGCGCAACGCCTTGCGGAATTCCGGCGTACCCGGCTTAGCCTTCTTGAGCGCTTCCGGCGCTGCCCGCTGGAGGAGGAGGCCGGCGTCCCAGGCATGCGCGCCGAACGTGGAGCGGCTGTTCGGGCCGTGCACCTTCTCGTACGCATTGATGTAGTCCAGCGCCGGCCGCTTGCTGGGGTGGGAGTCAGGCAGCTCCTCCGCCAGCAGAACCGGACCGACCGGGAAGACGGCGCCCTCCACGTTCTTGCCGCCGACTCGCAGGAAATCGCGGTTGGCCACGCCGTGGGTCTGGTAGATCCTGCCCTTGTAGCCGCGCTCCAGCAGAGTCGCCTGCGGCAGCACAGCCGGTGTGCCCGACCCCGCCACCAGAACCGAATCGGGACTGGCGGCCATGATCTTGAGAATCTGGCCCGTGACGCTGGTGTCGGTGCGCTGGTAGCGCTCCTGGGCCGTGATCTTGATTCCGGCCTGTTCCGCGACCTTGCTCATCTCTTTCCACCACACCTCACCGTAGGCGTCGGCGTAGCCGATGAACGCCATGGTCTTGATGCCGCTTTGCTTCATGTGGTCGACGATGGCGGATGCCATGATGCCGATGCCCTGCGGGGTCTGGAAAGCCCAGGCCGCCTTGTCCGGCGGGAACGGCGTGGGCGACATGGTGATGATCGGGGTCTGGGTTTCCGCGGCCACCTCCAGCGCGGCAAGCGAGGTGGGCGTGGTCGTGGAGCCGACGATGACGTCGACCTTGTTCTCGCTGACGAGCCGGCGGGCGTTCTTGTTGGCTTCGGTGGGGTTGGTCGCATCATCCAGCACGATGTAATTGACCTTTTCGCCCGCGATCGCCGTGGGCATCAACGCGAAGGTGTTCTTCTCGGGAATGCCGAGCGAAGCGGCCGGACCGGTGGCGGAAAGCGTGACGCCCACGTTGATATCGGCCTGGGCTGTTGCGAGCGCGAACGCGGCGGTCAGTCCCGCTGCAAGAGTTGCGAGTTTCATTTTTCCTCCTCGGTATGCAGGCGATTGTTCCGGGCGCGCCCAGCGAGCGGGCCGCCTTGTGCGTTATATCTGGGCCAACGATGGCGTTCCGGCCGCGCCGGCGTCGCGGATTATCGCGGGCGCGGGGCGCGAACGCAACTCTCAAGGTATCGCGGCTGCGGCCGTAACCGTATCGACAGTCACCCTGCAAGACTCGTGACAGAGCAGCCAGCCGGGGCGAACGGGGAGGATGGAAACGATGGACAACAGGTTGTTCTGCACAGGCTTGGGACTGATCGCGGCCGCGGGCGGCGCGGGCATCGCGTGGCTATCCGGTGCATCGATATCGGTGGCGCTGGCAGGCGGATTCGCGGTGTTTGGAGCCGCGCTCGCCGCCGCCTGTCACTTCCTCATGGGCGCGATCGTGTGGCAGCCGCTGAGCGAATTGCGCAAGACGATCCAAGCCATGCATCGGGACGGCGATCTGTCTCGCCGGGCGCCGATCAATCCCGGCGAGGCCGGTGAAAGCGCGAAAGCCTTTAATGATTTCGTCGAGAGTATTCAGGGCATCGTCGGCAAAATCATCTTCAATTCCGGATTAGTCGGCGAATCGGCCGAGCAGGTTACGAAAGCCGCCCGGGGTGTGACGGACGACACCCGACATCAGCGCGAGTCGGCGGAAGGGACCGTTCACGCGATCGAGCAGATGACGGCAAGCATCCAGACCATCGCCGAACATGCCCAGCACACGGCGCGCAACGCCGAAACGGCACGCGAACTGTCGGTTCAGGGCGCCGAGATCGCCAATCGGGCGGCCAGCGAGATCGAACGCATCGCTGATTCGGTGGAACAGTCGGCGCGGGTGATCGAGGCCTTGGGAGAACGCTCCAAGGCCATCAGCGGCATCGTACGGGTGATTCACGATATCGCCGACCAGACCAACCTCCTGGCTCTGAACGCCGCCATCGAAGCCGCCCGCGCCGGAGAGCAGGGACGCGGCTTCGCCGTGGTCGCCGACGAAGTGCGCAAGCTGGCCGAACGCACTTCATCGGCCACCGGAGAAATCGAAGGCATGATCAATGCGATTCAGTCGGAGACCCGGGCCGCGATCGACAGCGTCCAAACCGGAAGCCAACAGGCGCACGCTGGCGCCGACCTCGCGCGGCAAGCTGCCGAATCGCTGCAGCGCATCCACGACGGCGCCCGCGCAACCATGGAGGAGGTCGATGCGATTGCCCGTTCCATCAAACAGCAGAGCAGCGAGAACGAAGCCATCGTCGGGCACGCCAAATCCATCCTGAGCCTATGCGACAGGAACCGCGAGGACGCGTGCCGCACTCTGGACGAGTCAATGCGGCTCGATCACCTCGCCGCCAACCTCAAGGAGGTCGGCACTGTGTTCAAGCTGGGCGCGGCAGGCGAGCGCGCCACGGCTCTGCACGGGCGCATGCCGGAGATCGTGCAGCGTGCCGCGAAGGACATCGGCGCCCTCCTGGAGCGGGCGTTGGCGAGCGGTCGCATCCGCGAGCAGGACCTGTACGACGAGAACTACCGCCCCATTCTCAATAGCCGGCCGCAGAAGTACAACACCAAGTTCGACATGCTGACCGATGAGCTCTTCCCAGCGGTGCAGGAAGCCGTGCTGGATCGGCACAGCGAGGTGGTCTACGCCATAGGCTGCGACCGCAAGGGCTACGTCCCGACGCACAACAAGTGCTTCTCCAAGCCGCTCACCGGCGACGAGAAGACAGATTTCGTCGGCAACCGCACCAAACGCATCTTCGACGATCCGGTCGGCCGGCGCTGCGGCGCGCACCATCTGCCGTTCCTCATTCAGACCTACCGCCGCGACACCGGCGAGATCATGCATGACATCTCCGCCCCGGTATATGTGAATGGCAAGCAGTGGGGCGGATTCCGCATCGGCTACCGCACCAACTGAGCGCGGATTCACACCCTTGACGTCCCTCGCGGCGCCGTCGAGGTCTGTTCTCCCTTCCGCCTGGTCTATAATCTGGGCATCGCGCCGGCATAGCTCAGCTGGTAGAGCAGCCGCCTTGTAAGCGGCAGGTCGCCTGTTCGAGTCAGGCTGCCGGCACCATGATTTGCAAGCCGGTCGATGCGCTCGCGCGGAGCGACATCACCGTTTGGCGGCGCGGGCACCGGTCCGCTCGAAACAAACTAACCTGTCCTGGTCACCACGATGAGCGGATTCGAACACTACGCTGCCGAGGCGCGGTCCCTGGAAGCGGAAATTCAACGCACGGGCATCGCGCTCGGCGTCGACTGGTCGGACGAAGCGCAGGTGCGCGCGCTGGCCCGCGAAGCGCTCGAAAAGGGCCACGAGCAGATCGTCGCCGCCGCGCACGGTCACGACAGGCGGGTGCTTGCCAAGGCGGAGCTGTTCGGTCTGACCGAATTGATGCTGAAGATGATGTTGGAGAGCGAGCACGAAGGTATTCACACGCAAGGCGGACCGGTTTGGCAAGCCTTCGGCCGCGCCTTGCTGGAAGAGACCGGGCGGATGGCGCAAGGACCTGGCGGACCGCCGGAAACCGCCGGATGAACGCGCCCCGTTACAGCGTTTGCGAGAACTGTGCGGTGGGTCTTGGCGAGATTTCCCTCAGGTTTGAACGACGATGATATCAGGGTCGTCGGCGTGCTCGGTGAGGGATAATTCGGATAATTCGAGCTTGGCCCCATTTTCCCATAACCCCAAGTGTTGCCCATAATCTGCTGTTTCACAACGGATAGCTGAATGGTTAAAATTAAATATTGATTCACGACGATCGCTCGCTGCGAGCGCGACAAGCGCGCGACGGAAGCGCTCTCGTACAATGTCCTCGTGAAAAGCTGGCCCGAGATCGTCCGACTGGCGCGGGAGGCGCCGCGCCCGATGGCGGCGGGCAACGCCGATCTGTTCGGGCCGGAGTGAACCGACCCATTCGCTGGGGGAGCAACCATGAGCCGCCGATTGGATTTGGATGAGCGCGTGCTGAAGGGCTTCTGCGAGCGGCACCACATTCGCCGTCTGTCCTTGTTCGGCTCGCAACTCAAAGGCACGGCACGGCCCGACAGTGACATCGATCTCCTGGTGGAGTTCGACCCGGATCACATCCCCGGCCTACTGGGGATTGCCGGCATGGAACTGGAGATCTCCGAGATGCTCGGTGGCAGGAAGGTCGATCTGCGCACAGCGGGTGATCTTTCCCGTTACTTCCGCGACGAAGTGGTACGCGCAGCGGAGGTGCAGTATGCGCGATGACGATCGCGTGCGGGTTCGGCACATGATCGAGGCGGCGGACAGCGCCGTTCAGTTCGTTGCGGGCCGCCAGCGTGCCGAACCGGATGCCCGCGCCTGGGTGTTGGGATTCCATGCCCAACAGGGCGTGGAAAAGGCGCTCACGGCGGTGCTGTCGGGAGTGGGGGCCGAGTATCCGCGTACCGACAACCTGGTGATGCTGGCGGAATTGCTGCGTAGCGCCTCCTGCCCCCTGCCGCCGGACGCCGATGATTTCGGCCGTCTGGCGCCGTTTGCACTGTCAAATTGGAGATCGAGGCGAGAATTCCGGACGGCGCTCCTGACACCGTGGTGCGAGTGATGACCGAAAACAGCCGGACGTTCAAGTTCGACAGTCACGGTTTCGAGGCGGAATGATATCGGAATGTACTGGCGACATCGCGTGAAGCCGGTGAGACCTTGCGCACAGCGAAGTCGGACTCCGGGTCGAGGAATCGGGCGTGCCGCATCCCTGCGCACGATCTGCCTGCTCGCGTGGCTGCTGCTGTCCGGTTGCGCGAGTCAGTACTTTCACCCGGAAGCCCCGCCCGCGGCGCCGCTCGCCTTCCGTCTCGCGGATCTGCCTTACTCCGAGTATTGGACCGGCCTGGTGTTCAACGGCCAGAAGATCGGTTTCTCACGCTTCTCGATCCGTCCCGCCGCCGAACCCGGACTGTTCGAACTGAATTCGGAAGCGTCCATGACCTTCCGCTTCCTCGGCCTGGAAAAGAAGCTCACGCTCAAGGCGCGCGATGTCGTGACTGCCGAGCTTTCCTTGCAGCGCTTCGTCTATGACTACGACATAGACGCCAGCAAGCTGGCCATGGCGGGCTGGATCGGAGCGGGCCGCCTGGAAGCGGAAGTGGAGAACGCCGGCAAGCGGACTCGCCTCGCTATTCCAGTGGCGGGCGCCGTCGTGCCTACTAGCGCCATCAACCTGTATCCGGCATTGCATGGTCTCGCGGTCGGGCGCGAAGTCATCTACACCGTGTTCAACGGGGAAACCCAGACCTTGGCCGAGGTGATTCAGCGGGTCGAGGGATTCGAGCGCAGCGACCTGTTCGAGGGGGTCGCTTACAGGGTGGTTACCACGATGCAGGGACTTCAGTCGACGACCTGGTTCGACCTGCTGGGGCGGCCGGTCTTCGAGCTGGCGCTGGGCGGCGTGATGATCTCGGCGCTGGAAGACGAGGCGGCGGCCAAGCGCTACCTGGCCGCGGCGAGCGTGAACAAACTGGAAGCCCTGATCGATTTCAGCCGGATTCGCTCCGACGTTGTAATCCAGCGGCCGCGCGAGGTGTCGCGCCTGAAAATAGCGCTGCAGGCGGGTCCGAGAATGCCTGCCGTGCCGTCGGGCGATTTCCAGGTCTGCACGGACCGAGGCGATGAAGTCATCTGCGAACTGAGTCGCCCGAAATTGTCCACCGCGTCTCTCGCGCCGCGTTCACCAATGCGCGCCGAGCGTTATCTGGCTTCCACGCTCACGGTTCCGAGCGGGGATCCCCGCATCATGCAACTCGCTGCCGGCATCGCCGGGCCGGACGCAGCGCCGCTCGAGCGCATCAGGAAAACGCTGGCGTGGATGAATGAGAACGTGAAACGGGAAGCCGTCGATGTGTTTTCCGCGCTCGACGTGCTCGAACAGGGGCGCGCGGAATGTCAAGGTCATGCACTGCTTTTTGCCGCGCTGGCGCGCGCCCAAGCGATTCCGACGCGGGTGGTGAACGGCATCGTCTATGCCGAGGAGTGGGAGGGTTTCCTCTACCACAGCTGGAACGAGAGCCTGGTCGGCGAGCGCTGGTTGCCGATTGATCCGACCTTCGGTCAAGTTGCGGCCGATGCGACCCACGTCAAGCTCGTTGAAGGCGAATCGCTGGCCGAGCTGGCGCCGCTGGTGGAATGGCTGGGAAAGCTGAAGGTCCGGGTGGTGGACGTCGGGGATGAATGAACTGGCGGGAGCGCACCGTTGAAGGGTCCTGCGCCGCGGGGTGTGCCGCCTTACTGGGCGCGGGCGAAGCGGCAGTTGGCCGAGCGGGATCCGGTGATGAAAAGCTTGATCAGGCGCCACCCGGGCGTCGCGCTCGTCGGGCGGGGTGAGGCGTTCAGTACGCTCGCGCGTTCGATTGTCGGCCAGCAGATCTCGGTCAAGGCGGCCGACCGGATCTGGGTCCGCTTCATCGAGGCGGTGGGCGAGGTGACGCCGCCAGGTGTGCTGAAGGCGGGGGAGCGGAACCTCGCAGGCGCCGGACTCTCGCGCCGCAAGGTCGAATATCTGCTCGACCTCGCGCGGCACGTCGAGTCGCGCAAGCTGCGCCCGGCGGCGTGGGCCGCGATGGATGACGACGCGGTGATCGCCGAGCTGACGCGGGTACGGGGCATCGGCCGCTGGACCGCCGAGATGTTCCTGATCTTCACGCTGCTGCGGCCCGACGTGCTGCCGGTCGATGATCTCGGTCTGCTGCGCGCGGCGGGAATCCATTATCTGGAAGGCCGCGTCCCGGCCAAAGCGGAGCTGCTGGAGCTGGCCCGACCGTGGCAACCGTGGCGGACCGTGGCGACATGGTACCTGTGGCGCAGCCTCGACCCTGTGCCAGTGGAATATTAGCAGGAGCGGCTATATCCGCGATCAGCGCCGCGGGAATTGTAGGAGCGGCTTCGGCCGCGAATCGGGCGCCGGGGAATTGTAGGAGCGGCTTCAGCCGCGAACGGGGCCGCATTCCCTCCCGCGCCCGTCCCATACCAATCCGCCCGGAGTATCATGTTCGTCGTACGTTCGATCATCGTTCGCAAATGGGAGGAAAGGATGAAAAGAAGCGGATTGGTTGGATTGGTCATCGCCGCGGGACTGACGTCAGGTTTTGGAGTGTGTTCGGCTGCTGACAAGGCGATCGATATCGGGAAACGGGAATACCAGGAGAACTGCGTCGCCTGTCACGGTTCGGCGGGAAAAGGCGACGGCAGTTATATGGCCGTGCTGAACGCCAGCCCATCCGACCTGACCGTGCTGGCGAAGAAGAACGGCGGCGTGTTTCCCGTGAACCGCGTCTACGAAGTCATAGATGGCCGGCAGCAGGTCAAGTCGCACGGTCCGCGGGAAATGCCCATATGGGGTAATGATTACAACACGAAAGCCGTCACGGTGTACGACGATTTTCCGTTCGCGTCGGAGGCATACACCCGCGGCCGCATCCTGGCGTTGATCGATTACCTCTATCGCCTGCAGGTGAAGTGAGCGCCTGGGAAAAATCCTGTGTGGGAGTGGGCTTGCCCGCGGCATGTCAACGCAATCATGTACTGATCGCGGCCAGGGCCGCTCCCACAACGAAAACTTAACAAGCTCCGAGCGTCGAACGGGACCGCCTCGCGCCAGTGAGGCGAATCCGTAACGGGATCAATCGGCCGGGACAAGGGCGTGCCGACCGCGAGCCCCCCCGCCAAAACCGCCTTCCTCGATTTCGAGCAGCCGATCGCCGATCTCGACGCGATGATCGAGGAGCTGCGCTTCGTGCAGGGCGACTCGCCGGAAGATTCTCCATCCCGGTGCGCACGACGGCCGAGCTCGTCGCACGGCGCTTCGAGCGCCTGACGAGCCATGGTCGCTTCAAGGAACAACCGGAAGGCTGAACTGCCGGCGGCGCTCGAGCGCGTCGTGTCGCGGCATGTCGATCGCGGACAACACCTGTGCGTCGCGCTCTCGGGAGGTGTCGATTCCGTCGTGCTGCTGCACGCGACGCACCAGATCGCACCGTCGATCGGATGCGCGGTGACGGCGCTGCACGTCAATCACCGCATCAGTCCGAACGCGCACCAGTGGGAGACCTTCTGCGCCGAGTTCTGTCAGCGCCTCGGCGTTGCACTGAGCGTCGAGCGAATTGAAGTCGAATCTTGCGTCGGCGTCGGTGTGGAGGCGGCGGCCCGGGCATCCCGCTACCGCGCGTTCAGCCGCGTCGAGGCCGATTGGCTGCTCGCCGCCCATCATCGCGGCGACCAGGCCGAAACCGTGCTGCACCATCTGCTGCGCGGATCAGGGGTGCTGGGAGCGGCCGGCATCCCGCTAACGCGCCCATTGCGGGCCGCGCCGCCGTTACGTCTGTTGCGCCCGCTGCTCGCGGTTTCCCGCGAACGGATCGAGCGTTACGCGCGGGAATACGGACTGAGCTGGATCGAGGACGAAAGCAACGCCGACACGCGGCTTACCCGCAATTTTCTGCGGCACCGGGTGATCCCGCTGCTGCGCACCCGTTATCCGGACTGTGAAGCAGCGCTTGCTCGCGCGGCCGGGCATTTCGCCGCCGCCCAATCGCTGCTCGATACGCTCGGTGAACAGGATCTGCGGGACTGTTCGGGCGGCAAGCCGGGCATCGAGACAGCATGTTTGGGCGCACTGGGGGACGTGCGCGCGGCCAATGCATTGAGGGTGGCACTGGCGAAAACGGGCGGTCGCGCTCTCTCGAGCGATCGCCTGCGCGAGATGCTGCGGCAACTGCTCGAATCGCGCCCGGACGCCCGGCCTGTTGTCGCGGCGGATGGAATTGCCGCGCATCGCTATCGTGGACGGATCCACCTCGTTTGGCCAGGTGCGCTCGCTCCGGTATTGCCCGTTCCGTGGCGGGGAGAATCGGTCGTGGCCTGGGGTCAAGGCCGTGTTCTGTTCGACGAGGTGATCGGCGCCGGGATTCAGCGCTCAGCGATATCACAGGGCGAGTGGACGCTGCGATCCCGCCAAGGGCGAGAACGCATACGGCTTGCCGCGAACCGCCCGCGGCGCACGCTCAAGAACGCGCTTCAGGAAGGGGGTGTTCCGCCCTGGGTGCGCGACTCGATGCCCTTGTTGTGGCGGGATTCGGACCTGGTTTGGGCGGCGGGAGTCGGCGTGGCGGTGGAGTTCTCATGCCCTGCGGGCGAGCCCGGTTTGCTGCCGCGCTGGGACTGCGGCGGGTAGGAACGCCTCCAGGCGCGAACGTCGAGCATGGGCGGGCCGAATTCGCGGCTGAAGACGCTCTGTGAATGGCGCGTGGAGTTGGTGTGGGAGCGCCTTCAGGCGCGTAAATCGTGCGTCGACCGCATCGCGCCGCCTCAACCTTTGGCCGCGAGCAATTGCGCCAACTCCACGGCGGACTTGACCCCCATCTTTTCGAAAATGCGCGCGCGGTGTACTTCCACGGTGCGCATCGCGATGTTCAATTCGTCGGCGATGACCTTGTTGTACTTGCCGGCGAGAATGAGATTCATGACCTCGCGCTCGCGCGCCGTCAAGCTCGCGAGTCGGTTGGCCAGCGAAGCCTTGTTTTCCTGTGTGGCCTGCCGGGCGGCGTCGATGGCGAGCGCCTCGATGACCCGATTGACCAGTTCATTGTCATTGAACGGCTTCTCGATGAAATCGTAGGCGCCTTTCTTGAGGGCCGCCACCGCCAGCGGCACGTCGCCATGGCCGGTGAGGAAGACCGCTGGCATGGAGCAGCCGCGCTCGATCAGCCGGTCATAGAGCTCAAGCCCGCTCATGCCGTCCATGCGGACGTCGAGCACCAGGCAGCCGCGCATGCGATCGCTGTATGCCGAAAGGAACTCCTCGGCGGACGGCCAGGCCGCCGCGGGCACCCCGCGCGACTGAAACAGCCAGGTCAGCGCATCGCGGATCGCCTCGTCGTCATCGACGATGTTCGCGGTCGGTCCAGTCATGGCTGTTCCAGCGGCAGCAGGAACTGGAAAGTCGTGCCGCCCGCGGGGTTCGGCTCGAACCACAGTCGTCCCTTGTGCGCCTCGGCGATTGAACGGCAGATATTGAGCCCCATGCCCATGCCTTCCTCCTTGGTGGTAAAGAAGGGAGCGAATAGCTTGTCGGCGATCTCCGCGCTGATCCCGCGGCCTTGATCGGAGACACTCACAATCACTGCCGAACCGTGCGCCGCGGTCCGGATCGTCATCACGCGCTGCTGGATCGCCATGTCTCGCATGGCCTCCATGCCATTTCGCATCAGATTCAGAATCACCTGCTCGACCATCACGCGATCGGCGAGGAGTGCAGGCAGCGAAGAGACCAAGTCGGTCCGGATCCGGATGCCGTTCTTGCGGGCTTCGGGTTCAATCAGGCCGACAGCGTCTTCGACGATGGCGTTCAAGTCGCACACGGTGTGCTTGGGTTCGGAACGGCGCACGAAATCGTAGATGCGGCGGATGATCTGCCCTGCCCGCTGCGCCTGCGTGCCGAGCTTGGCCAGTGCGCGCATGAGTTCCTCGCGCGTGAAGTCGCCGCTTTCCAGCTTGTTCAGGCATCCCGTGTTGTAGCTGGCAATGGCCGACAGGGGTTGGTTGATCTCGTGGGCGAGCGACGAGGCCATCTCGCCCATGGTCACCAGACGCGACGTGAACTGGAGCTGCTCCTGCTGCCGGCGCGCCATTTCCTCGGCGCGCTTGCGCTCGGTGATGTCGAGCACCGATCCCATCCAGCCGGTCTGTCGCCCCCGCGCATCGATGAGCGGGGCTTCATAGACGAGCGCGTCGAAGCGTTCTCCGCCGCGGCGCATGAACTTCACCTCCACGCCTTCCCTGGGCGCGATTCCAGCGAGGATGCTGTCATGCACTTTGCGGGTCACCTCGATTTCTTCCGGCGCCCAGTAGGGCATCGGCGGCGCGCGGCCGACCAGCTCCTGCCGGCTCCAGCCGACCATTCGGCAGAATGCCGGATTCACGTAGGTGATGCGGCCCTGGAGATCGCGGGCGCGCAGGCCCGTCAGCAGCGAATCCTCCATCGCCGTGCGAAACGCGTGCTCTTCGCGCAGCGCGGACTCGGCCGCCAGGCGGCGTTGAACATGGCGGCGCAGCGCCCACAGGCTGGCCAGGACGGCCAGGGCGAGAGCGATGATGGCGGTGGCCAGCAGGTTGCGCAGCAGGTTGGTCTCGGTCCTGTAAGCCGTCGACTGGAGTATCAGTCCACGGCCGGGCGGATCGAAGGTCACCTCGTAAGACAGACTCGAGCTGCGCGCCTCGACCTTGGATTTGGACGCGAGCACGAGTCCGTTGTCGTCGATCACCTGCAGCCGGTACTTCTCCGCGTACCACCACGGCACGGCTTCCTTGAGCAAGGCGCCGAGGGAGATCATGCCCACCATCATGTTGGCGAGCCGAGCGCCGCGGAACTGCGGGACGTGCAGCTCGACGTGGTGATCCTGGTTGACGGCGGCATAGGGCGCGCTGAACACCGCCTTGCCGAGCGACCGGGCGAAACCGAAGGTCTCGACGGACGGTACCGTGCCGGCGGACTCGCCCACCGCGAATTCGCCGACACCGGGCGGAATGGCCGCGACGATCGCCGGAATCGCGTCGTACCAGATCACCTGGACCAGCCAAGGGTTGTTGCGCATCAGCAGTCGGACGCGCGGTTCCATCGACTCGGTCGTCAGGCGACCGTCGGCGGCGTCGCGCCCGAGTTCATCGAGCACATCGACGGCTTTGGTCAGATGGAAACGCAGATCCTGCTCGACCCACAGCACGTCACTGATCAGCTCTTCGCGCTGGTCGTCCAGCTCCGCGCGATGCAGCAGCCAAAGCAGCGCCGCGACGGTGACGAACACCAGCGCCAGCGCCACACGCGGCACCGCCCAGTACCACCACGGCGTAGTGGACAAAGCGGCAGGGTCGAGCGGTCGGATCGGTGCGCGCATGAACCGGTTGGCATGAAAAACCGGATCAATATACTCCGGCGGCGAGCGGCGCGAACAGGCTTACGCGATTGCGGATATCCACAATTCCGGGTTGTGCCGATGTCGGCCAAAATCGCCGGCGAGGGTCCGGAAGCCGGTCAGGATCCGGAAGCCGGTCATTTCCGTTTTGCGTTCGTTCGAGACAACAGGAGGAGCAATCATGAAACTGCGCAGTCTGCTGGTCGGCCTCGTAGCGGCCGGGTTCGCCATGGTCGCCGCGGCGCAGCAACCGATCGTCATCAAGTTCAGCCACGTCGTGGCCAACGATACGCCGAAGGGCAAGGCAGCCGACTTCTTCGCCAAGCGCGCCGGCGAGCTGACCAAGGGCAAGGTCAAGGTTGAGGTATACGCCAACAGCACCCTGTACAAGGACAAGGAAGAGATGGAGGCGCTGCAACTGGGCGCGGTGCAGATGCTGGCGCCGTCGTTGGCCAAGTTCGGCCCGCTCGGCGTCAAGGAATTCGAGGTGTTCGATCTGCCCTACATCTTCGACAACTACGAAGAACTGCACAAGGTGACGCAGGGCCCGGCCGGCCAGTTGCTCCTCTCGAAGCTCGAGGCCAAGGGCATCAAGGGTCTGGCCTACTGGGACAACGGCTTCAAATCATTCTCGGCCAACAAGCCGCTCAAGACTCCCGATGACTTCAAGGGGGTGAAGATGCGCATCCAGTCGTCCAAGGTGCTCGAGTCGCAGATCCGGGCCCTCGGTGGTCTGCCGCAGGTGATGGCGTTCTCCGAGGTCTATCAGGCGTTGCAGACGGGCGTGGTGGACGGCACGGAGAACCCCATCTCGAACCTCTACACGCAGAAGATGCACGAGGTGCAGAAGCACCTGTCGCTCACCGACCACGGCTACCTCGGCTACGCCGTGATCACCAACAAGAAGTTCTGGGATGGGCTGCCCGCGGACGTGCGCGGCCAGCTCGAACAGGCGATGAAAGAGTCTACCGCCTTCGCGAACAAGATCGCCAAGGAGGAAAACGACCAATCGCTCGAGGCGGTCAAGAAGTCCGGCAAGACCCAGGTTTATACCCCGACCGCCGCTGAGCGTACTGCCCTCAAGAAAGCGCTTGTCAAAGTCCACACCGAGATGGAGTCGCGCATCGGCAAGGAACTGATCCAGTCGATCTACAAGGAAACCGGCTTCGATCCCGCCAAGCTGTGATCTGACCGGAATGAAGCCCGCCGCGCCATGAGTCCGGCGGGTTTTTTTTCGCTACCAAGGGAGGAAGGAAACATGCTGAGGTTCCTTGATCACCTTGAGGAGTGGTTCATCACTTTCCTCATGGGCGCCGCGACGCTGATCATCTTCGCCGCCGTGATGCACCGCTACGCCTCGGGCGTATCCATTCCGGGCGTGCAGGACTGGCTGCTCGGGCTCAACCTGGGCTGGGCGCAGGAATTGTGCATCATCATGTTCGTCTGGATGGCGAAGTTCGGCGCCGCCTACGGCGTGCGCACCGGCATTCACGTCGGCGTTGACGTGATGATCAACCGGCTTTCGGACAAGACACGGGCCAAGTACATCATTTTCGGCCTGCTCGCCGGCGCGCTGTTCACCGGCATCGTCGGCACGCTGGGCTGGCGCTTCGTCTGGGAAAACGGCATGCACTACGCTACGTTCACGATGATCGGGCTCGACGCCGGCGACCTGCCGGAGGGCCCGACCACACCGGACCTGGAGTGGCCGACCTGGATCGTCTATTTGGCCGTTCCGCTGGGCTCGTATCTCATGTGCTTCCGCTTCCTCCAGGTGACCTGGAGCTTTACGCGAAGCGGCGAACTGCCGCACGTCGATCACGGCCATGTGGAAGGTTTGGAAGAAGAAACGGCGCCGCCCAAGCCCGGCGAGGAAGACGAGATCTATCGCATGGAGGACGACCTGCATCC
>Ga0209253_10003150_pt1 | contig 14520 bp, 14 predicted proteins | sample FrelakmetBRP12BR_FD_187145 | JGI IMG/M metagenome (GOLD analysis project Ga0209253, IMG submission 187145) | Freshwater lake sediment microbial communities from the University of Notre Dame, USA, for methane emissions studies - BRP12 BR (SPAdes)... | ecosystem: Environmental > Aquatic >...
TGGGAGCTAATGTTGAGGAAGCAACGGGAGGGTTTAGTAAAAAGGACTTTACATATAAAATGGGGGTTGCATTAAAAGAGGCAAGAGAATCGAATTACTGGTTGAGATTGATAAAGGTTTCCGAATTAGCCAAAGGAGATGAATTAGATTCTCTTTTAAAGGAATCAGAGGAACTCAGGAAAATATTAACATCAATCGTCAAAACATCTAAGGGACAATAAAGAATGAGTTTAGAATTAAGAGTTTAGAGTTTAAAATTCAAAGTTAGGAATCTAGAGTTTTATTATTCATCATTCAATTCATAATTCATAACTCTTAATTCTTAACTCATCATTGGGGATTATGTTACTCGAACTTCGGATCAAACATTTTGCCATTATCGATGAGTTAAATTTATCCTTCTCCAAAGGCTTCAATATCCTCAGCGGCGAGACGGGAGCAGGGAAGTCCATTATCCTCAATGCGGTCCACCTCCTTTTAGGGGATAAAGCGTCTGAGGAATGGATTCGAGGTTCAGAAGAAGAGGCCAACGTGGAGGCTCTCTTCGACATCTCTGGAAATTCAGAGATCAAGGAGAAGATGAAAGAGAAGGCTCCGCATCTGCAGGGGTCCGGAGAAGAGGATTCCCTCCTCATTCGGCGGGTGATCTCCCGATCTGGCCGAGGAAAGGTTTTTATCAATGGGAATCTGGCCACTCTCGGAGTACTTTCGGAGGTTGGAGAAGGGCTTCTCAGCATCTACGGACAACACGAGCATCAATCTCTCCAGCGGGTGGAGACGCACCTTGATATTTTAGATGAATTCGGGGGACTGCTTGGGCTTCGAGAGGAATTTCAAAAACAGTACCTAGAATTTGTCTCTTTGTCTGAAGAGGTTGAAAAGATTCGTGTTGAGAGGGAGAGAAAAGCGAAGGAGCGAGACCTGATGGTCTTTCAGTCGAGGGAGATTGAGACCTCTGGAATCCAAATCGGAGAAGAAGAGTCTTTAAAGGAAGATCGAACCCTCCTCACCCATGCGAAGAAATTGATGGATTTTGCCCATGCCTCCGAAGAGACGCTTTACTCAGAAGAGGGTTCAGCGATAGAAAATGTCCAGAGAGTTCTCAATCAGTGTCGAGAGGTGGCGGCGATTGATCCTTTCCTTTCCCAACCCTTGAAGGCCCTGGAATCCATCCTCATTCAGTTGGAGGAGACTGCCCTCACTCTTCGAGATTATTCGAGAAAGGTGGAAATCAATCCCATGAGACTGGATGAGATTGAGAACAGGCTAGAGGAGATCGACCGGCTGAAGAGGAAATATGGATCGACCGTTGAAGAAGTCCTTTCCTTTAAGCTTAAGATCGATGAGGCATTGAAATCCTTCACTTCCGATGAAGAAAGACTTTCCCAATTGGAAGGCCTCTTGGAACCGCTCCGGCAAACTTTGAACCATCTGGGGGAGAGGCTCTCGGGGGAGAGAAAGAGAGTGGCATTGGAATTAAAGAAATCGGTGGAAAGGGAATTGAATTCTCTGGGCATGAAAAAAACCATTTTTGAAATCCGTATTGATCCTTCACCCCTTTCTCTGAGAGGGGTGGATCGTGTGGAGTTTCTCATTTCTCCCAATGTGGGCGAGGAGGTTAAGCCCCTTGCGAAGATTGCTTCTGGAGGTGAGCTCTCACGAATTATGTTGGCCATGAAAAGAATCCTGGCGAAGGTAGGTGGAAGACAGGTTCTCATTTTTGATGAAGTCGATTCTGGAATTGGAGGGGCGATGGCAGAAGTGGTCGGCAAGAAATTGAAAGAACTTTCACGGCATCATCAGGTGATTTGTGTCACTCACCTGCCTCAAATCGCTTGTTTTGCCGACCAGCACCACAGTGTCCGGAAAGAGGTAAAATCAGGACGGACCATAACCTTAGTGGATCGATTGGATAAGGAGTCGATCGTGGATGAAATTGCCAGGATGTTGGGAGGGGTGAAGGTGACAGAGAAAACCAAAGCCCATGCCAAGGAAATGATTGAATGTGCCAAAAGATCGTGAATGAAAAAGGGAAAAAGGGGACAGGCTACTTTTTGACTAATAAAGGTGCCAAGAGAAAATTTATAAAAAGTAGCCTGTCCCCTTTTTGAGGATAAGGGGAGGAGAATCAGATGATTCGAAAGGCGAAGCTTGATGACATCAAAGAGATTCAGCGGTTGCTTAAGGTTTACGCTCCTCGAGGAGGGATCCTTCCCCGGTCTCTTAGCGAACTCTATGACCATCTCAGAGATTTTTTTGTCTTCATCCGGAATCGCAAGGTCGTAGGAATCTGTGCCCTCCACATCTGCTGGGATGATCTGGCAGAAATTCGGTCCCTGGCGGTAGAAGAGGAGGATCAGAGCAAAGGAATTGGTGCAAAGTTAGTAAAGGCCTGTTTGAAAGAGTCGAAACTCTTAGGGGTGAAGAGAGTTTTTGCACTCACTTACCAATCCGAATTCTTTGAGAGATTAGGTTTTAAGAAAGCGGATAAAACGGCGCTCCCGCACAAAATCTGGACCGACTGCCTGAAATGCGTAAAATTCCCGGACTGCGATGAAACCGCTTTGGTAAAAGAGCTGGCATAGCTTTTTGGGGATCGCAAATTCAAGATTGTGGACAATTCAAGAACCAAGCAAAATTTGAACAAACTGGGAACCTATGGCTATAAATTTTCCGCGGGCACTTGGCGATAAATCAGGAAAACCCTTAGATTTTAGTTCGTTCTGAAATTAGAGAATTTAGAAATATTTGGCACTAATATTGCTGAATATTTGTATCCATGGTTTAACTCGGAGGGGGATTGCCCTTTTGAAGGGAAGCTCAAAGCTTATTCGATCACGATGAAGCCAAACTTAGAAGAGATTAATGTTTTTTGGGGCAAAGATTCCTTATTAAAAGGGAAAATGAATTCTGAAGGAATATTTCGCCTCGACGGGAAAGTAGAGGGAGAGATCTACCATCGTGGGACATTAATTATAGGTGAGACGGCAATCATTAAAGGGAAAGTGGAAGCTACCACCCTGATCCTCAATGGCCTCTTGGAAGGAGAAGTGACTGCCAAGGAACGTATGGAGATCCATGCGAGTGGGAAGTTGTACGGAACCATTTTTACTCCCATTTTTGTTATCCTGGATGGCGGGATTTTTGAGGGAAATTGTAAAATGGGAGCGGAACCTGATCATGAGAACAATTTGCAAGATGAGGGGAAAGTAGTTTCTAGAAATTCCCATTCTTGATTCATGTAGAAAGGTCTGAAAGACGTATCGGATCTCATGGGAAAATTCGTGAATCAAGTCTGTAAGGAGAAGCTCTTAGCGTACTTGGGATTGTCTACGAGGTTTATCCCGGCAGCAAAAAGCCACGGCCTTTGGCCGTGGATGAATGCGCCAACTTCTGGCCGGGATGTCGCCCCGCTTGGGCGTTAGTCAGGTGCCACGGGCTTTGCCCGTGGGGCTCCACATCAGGGAAACTACTTTTCCTCGCCTAGAAGGATTCTTAAAACGGCGTTCGCTTGATGGTGGGCGACGATTCCCACCCGCGGCGCCATCAGGCCCACCCCAGGTTGTGCGGCTGTCCTTTGGTCTCCCACAATGAAAATCTTTGAAGAGAACCGGACTGTTTTGATCTCATTACTGTCTCCATAACCCGCCACGCCTGAGGCGGCGACAATATATTTATCCGGCATCTTCTCTGAGACGATGTTGATCAGCATGGCCTTTTCTTCAGCGCGGTCAAAGGCCTCCACCACCACCTCCGCTTCCTGAAAGATTCTTTCCCCGTTGTTTCGATCGAGTTTCTCTTGATGCGTCTGGACCCTCACATAGGGGTTGATGGCCGCGATATTTTTCTGGAGGGCTTCCACCTTTGCCATGCCTACCTGATGGACGAAGTATTGTTGCCGATTCAAATTGGATGGTTCCACCACATCGAAGTCAACCAGGATAAGCCTGCCCACTCCCACACGAGCTAATGCGATGGCAATGGCCGACCCAAGGCCTCCCAATCCAGCGATCCCCACAACAGACTTTTTGATTTTTTGATGAATTCCGGGTGTATGCCGTGCCATCATTAAACACTCGAACTCCTCGGAGGAAGGAATTTTACCTTTTTGAATGAAGACAATTTCGTCGCCCTGTTTGAGGGGGGAATCTGAAGTGATCGGGAAACCGTTGTAGATGATCAAATCGGCGTTGGGTTTGAATTGACTTTTGAGATGGAAGAGAGTGGTGTTTAAAGGAATAGAGACCTCTTTTTCATTGATCTTAATTTGAATATTTTTTGGAGCCGGTTCTTTCACGAAGACCAGATTAATGGATGGAGAGGGAATTGTCAACCCTTCGACTCACCGGTTGGCTCCCCATCATCAATGCTGGGGCTTGCCCCTCGGCCTGAGCTCGGGTCGAAGGCTCAACCTGCCTGCCCCGCCCTCGGTCGGGACCGGGGCCGGTAGGCAGGGGTTGACCCTGCACTTCTTTAAACTCAGTGTCATGAGAGTGTCGAAGGAAGCGGTGCTTTACAAACCGCCCTAATGGACGGAGAGTTCGAATAAGCCCATGCAAAAGCCTTGGCGCCGTCGAATGGGTCAAGAATGGCTTCCGTAGGGCCCGAAAATAGACTTTGAAAAAGACAAACTCCAAGAACTCCCCTTCCCTCGGTTTCGAGTCGCAACGACTGGCGGGAGGGGATTCACCCTGTTAGATAGATGGTTTTCTGAACAATAGGGCCGAATAGGGAACCTTATCTAACAGGGTAAAGGGGAGGGGGATAAAAAAGGTGATAATGTACCCTCACCCCCTGCCTACCGGCAGGCAGCCCTCTCCCCTGCCTTCGCCCCGGCAGGCGGGGCTTCGCGCAGGCAGGCATCGAGGGAGAGGGGGGACTGGATCGAGTCAATGTCTATTTTTGGGTAGGGATCTTTTTTTTCGTGACAACCATAAGACGCCCCTCTCACCTCGGTTGCGAGTCGAAGCGACCTCCCCTCTCCCACAAGAGGAGAGGGATAGGGTGAGGGGCAATTATTACGGGATTGAGGATGCTTGCACGTATTCATTCTATTGAAATTGTCCGAATCTTTGTGATAGATTTAGACTAATCCGTTTCAAAAAATTGGATCTTTTGTGGATAGACAGACTTCTCTTTTGAAAGTACGGGAAGAGATCGAAACGATCGCGTCGTTGGGATACAAGGAAATGGCCTCCCATTTGCCGAGGGACCGGAACGCCATTGGCTTTTTCTGTCCCTATGTCCCTGAAGAACTCCTCCATGCAGCTGGGTTCCTGCCGTTGCGCCTGATGGGCACATCCATCAAGATGTCCCATGTGCAGGCCCATCTTCCCTCGAACTGCTGCCATCTGGTTAAATCTTCTCTTGAAAGCCTGCTCCAGGGAGAACTCGATTTTTTGCAGGGGGTCATCTTTAGCCAAACCTGCGATTCGATGCAGGGGCTCTCTGATATCTGGGCTCATCAGCGACGTTCTCCCATCCACTTCAACCTGATGATTCCCACCAATTTAGATTCAGAACATTCCCGCCGTTATTTGAAAGCGGAGATGGAGCGATTCAAGGAATTTCTTGAATCGCATTCGGGCAGAATGACACCCCAGAGGATGAAGGCCTCCATCCAGCTTTTTAATCGCATACGAGAAAAACTTGGAGAGATTTATACCCGCAGACGCAAAGGACTCACCCCGTGGTCGGGTCGTTTTTTTGCTCAGATCATTCGAGCGGGATACCTGTTAGATCGTGAGCGATACCTCGAACTACTAAACGAATTACTGAACGTGTTACCTGAAAGGCCAGAGCAAAGTGAAAATCACATTCCCGTTTACCTCTCGGGGAACATGGCTCATTCCGAATCGTATTTCTCCCTCATCGAGGAGGCTGGAGCAATGGTCGTCCAGGATGATCTCTGCAGTGGTGCACGAACGCTCCGCCTCATGGTGCCGGAAAATCTCGATCCGATAGAAGCCCTGACCCAGCGTTACTTTACATCCTTCTTCTGTCCCACCAAGCATAAAGGGTATCGAGCCCATGAAGAAATCCTCTTAGAGGAAGTGCAGAAATCCGGAGCCAGAGGGGTCATCTTCCTCCTGTACAAATATTGCGAAGCTCATTACTTCGATTATCCAGACCTGAAAGTGGCTCTTGAATCGAAGGGCATCCCTTGCTTGCTTTTGGATGTGGAGGATCCGTCTCATTCCCTGGGACAGTTGAAGATTCGCCTTCAGGCCTTCGTGGAAATGCTCAGTCCGATTTAAGATCGCGGATAGCAGATGGCAGATGGCTTATGGCATATGGAAAAATCATTAATCAAAACCTTTAGGGTCAATGGAAATTGGCAATTGGAATTTGTTTGTGATTTGAAATTTGGGATTTGTGATTTGTCATTGGGAACCTCATGGACCTTTGATCGATTGGCTTAGAAAAGATGGCTGATTCTAAAATTCAAGATAACCCCTATCGTCCCATAAAATCGACGTCGGCGTATCGTCGCCTGATGATGGCCTATTATTTTATAGTGAAGCATCCCAAATGGTTCAATAAGAAAGTGGCATGGATCACGAGTGGCGGACCCGTGGAACCTCTTTATGCCATGGGGGTCCTCCCGTTCTATCCAGAGAATTATGGAGCCATGTGTGGAGCCTTCCGGATGTCGGTCCCCCTTTGTGAGGCTGCCGAGCACAAGGGATACTCCCGCGACCTCTGCTCTTATGCCCTGACCGATATCGGATCTTCCTTTACGGGCAAAGGCCCGCTGGGACGTCTCCCCAAACCTGACTTTCTGGTGTGCAGTAACAATATCTGTGGAACCGTGATCAAGTGGTACGAAATTCAGGCCCGCGCTTTTAACGTCCCGCTTTTCTTCCTCGACACTCCTTTCTTTCATGACCATATCCATGAACACGCCGTGCACTATGTTGAGAAACAAATGGAAGGTTATATTGCGTTTCTCGAACAACAGACCAAACGTCCCTTTTCTGAGGAGCGCTTCCAACAAGTCTGTTCCCGCTCCTTCGAGGCGATTAACTTATGGAAAGAAATCCTCGACCTTTCTCGGCAACGTCCGGCGCCTTTTGCTGCGTTTGATGCTTTTATCCATATGGCCCCTATCGTCACCTTGCGGGGAACTCGCTGGGCAGTCCGATATTACAGAAAACTCAAGAGAGAACTGGATGAAAGAGTAAGAAAAGGAGTGGGGGCTTTTGCCCGCGAAGAAATTCGACTCATCTGGGACAACATTCCCATCTGGTATGACATTCGCAACCTTTCGAAAATGCTGTCCTCCCGAGGGGCTGTCTTGGTAGCGGATACCTACACTTCGGCCTGGTCTTTGGATCAGATCGATTCGGCCCAACCTTTGAAGGCATTGGCCAGGGCCTACGCCACGATCCATCTTAATCAAGGCTTAGAGTATAAGATACAAAAAATAGCGAACATGGTTGAAAACTACGGCGCCCATGGATTAATGATGCACTCAAACCGGAGCTGCAAACCGTACTCACTCGGTCAATTCGATCTCAAGAGGGCAGTCTCTCAGGCTACCGGGAAACCCGCATTGATCATAGAGGCGGACCATACCGATTCACGAAGTTATGCCCCTGCCCAGGTCGAGAAGCAAATTGAGATCTTTCTGGAAATCATAAAGGGCAGAGACCAAAAATGATGGTCGTGCGAATCCTTCTAATATCTGAAGGATTTGTTGGAGGTGGATCGGGGGCATTTTAATACAAACGCGATAAGCAGATTGTCATTACGAGGAGCTACGCGGTTGCGAAGCGAAGCTGAAGCAAACTCAGAGATTCCTCGCTTCGCTCGGAACAAGCTCCGTAATCTCATTAAAGACGAGATTGCCACGCCCCTTGGGCTCGCAATGACAAGGTATTTAATACGTCTGTATTAGTTCATCATGATCGTTGCTACTTAGGCTATCTCCTCTTTCTTATCTTGAAGCGTCTTTCTGGAATAGGATAGAAATCACATCTTCATTGGTCAAACAACCCTCACGATCATGTTCCCGATGCTCCAATCGAAAGTTACCCGAAGGTTGCTATCGTGAGAAGGTCTTGACAAATGAGCCGGGTTTATTTAAAAAAAGCACACGGTTCCATTTTCTCCGTCAAAGGGTGGTGGAGAGAGGCGCCAATCAAAAGAGAGGAAAGGAAATTCCAATGGAAAAGAAATATGTGGTTGCGTTAAAGGATGCGGTGACGGGCGTTCTTCATGGTGGTGGAGGGACCTTTCGTATCCTTATCGATCAAGAAAGCAGTGGGGCGAAATATTTCTCGTGCCTGGTCAATACGATGAACAAAGGGGTGAAGGGCAGCGAGCACAAGCATGACGTCGAGCATCTCTGGTACATTCTCTCCGGAAAGGGGACGATGTATATTGGAGGGAAGGGTTACGAGGTGGGTCCAGAGATGGCGGTCTTCGCGCCGGCAGGCGAGCTACACCGGATCGATGTGGGACCTGACGAGGATTTGACTTATGTGGTCGTTTATGCCCCGCCGGGTCCTGAGCAGCAATTGAAGAAATTCGGAGCCAAGGCCTTCGATCAGCGATAATGAGGGCCAGTTTATTCTGGCATGCTCCTCCTGGGGAACCCATATTCAATTGCACACGATTTGCAGAGGAATAGGTTCCTGCCTGCTCTGTTCAGATTTTTTTGCAGCTTAGGAGAAAGGTCATTGTGCAAGGGGATTCATATGAGTAAAGAACGCGGCGGCAGTCTTATCTTTCTTGCAGCGGGAATTTATGGATTGATCTTTTCCATCCAACTTCCTCTGGGCAGATGGAATCAGCCCGGCCCGGCAGTTTTCCCTCTTAGCCTCTCCATTTTGCTTTGCATATTTGGCACTTCGTGGTTTATCCAAGGAAAGGGAAACGCGGAGAAAAAGGAAACCGTTGGTCTGGGAGGGTTCGCTCAAAAATTCATTACCCCGATACAGATCGTTGCGCTCACGGCAGCCTTCATCCTTACTTTTGATTCATTGGGGTACTTGTTAGCAGCAATGCTCTATCTATTTGTTCTTTTCCTCTGGGTGAGCCGTTACAGGTTTTGGACTGCCCTTGGCCTTGCCATAGCTTTTGGGGCAGGGAGCTGGCTCTTTTTTGGAAAGGTGCTTACCACGTCGTTGCCAAAGGGATTTCTGCCCTTATGAATTCCTTTGCACATCCTAGGAGCGAGTAACAAGGGAGCTTGGATGGAAGTTCTGAGCAATCTATTCAATGGTTTTCAAACCGCACTGACCTTCCAAAATATCTACCTATGTTTTATCGGCTGTTTGTGGGGTACGGTGGTTGGAGTTTTACCCGGCATCGGGCCCCTCGCCGGGATCACACTTCTCATTCCGGCTACTTTTGGAATGGACGCAACCGGCGCGATCATCATGCTGGCCGGCATCTACTACGGCGCCATGTACGGCGGTTCGACAACGTCGATTCTGATGAACATCCCGGGCGAATCCGCCTCCGTCGTTACGTGTATCGACGGCTACCAGATGGCCCGTAAAGGACGCGGGGGGGCTGCTCTTTTTATCGCTGCATGGGGATCCTGGGTCGGAGGAACCTTGAGCATCGTGGGCCTCATGTTCTTAGCACCCTTCTTGGCCAACGTTGCCGTGAAGTTTGGTCCGCCCGAAATGTTTGCTCTGCTTTTGATCGCTTTTATTCTGCTGGGGTCTCTGGGAAAGGGCTCGTTCTTCAAAACCGTGCCCATGATCTTGCTGGGCTTGTTGATCGGCACCATCGGGATGGATCCTCTCACCGGGACGATGCGGTTCACACATGGGATCAAAGACCTGTATGACGGCATCGGCTTCATTCCTGTGGCCATGGGGGCCTTTGGAATCGGGGAGATCTTAGTCTCTACGGAAGAGAGCCTGGTCCGTTTCGTAAGCAAGGTCAAAATGCGCGAACTTCTACCCAGCCGGGAAGAGCTTCGTGCCTCATGGGGCCCTGTGTTTCGGGGAACAGGCCTTGGCTTTCTCATCGGTCTATTACCGGGCTCTGCCCATGTCCTGTCGAGTTTTGTTAGTTATACGCTTGAAAAACGCTTGGCAAAAAGGCCGGAAGAATTCGGCACCGGCCGGGTCGAAGGGGTGGCAGGACCCGAGACGGCGAACAATGCTGCGTCTGAGAGTGCCATGATCCCCTTCTTAGGGTTGGGCATACCCACGGGACCGGCTCCTGCGGTGATGATGATCGCCCTGTTGATTCATGGGGTTCGGCCGGGTCCGCTCTTTATCTCAGAACAGCCGCAGGTTTTTTGGGGCCTGATCGCCAGCATGTACATCGGAAACGTGATCTTGATCATCCTGAATCTTCCACTGGTGGGTCTCTTTGTCAACCTTCTCAGGGTACCTTTTCGTATTCTATTTCCCGTCATCTTACTCATCTGTCTCGTCGGAACCTACTCGGTAAATTCGAGCGTCGTCGAATTGGTGATCCTTCTTTTCTTCGGGGTTCTGGGTTACATCTTCCGGAAACTTGATTTCGATATTGCTCCATTCATCCTCGCCATGATTATCGGTCCCACCCTTGAAATGGCCTTTCGCCAATCACTGATGCGGAGTGCAGGTTCTTTCTCCATCTTCTTTAAGAGTCCTATCGCGTGCACCCTTATCGCACTCTCCTGTCTGCTGTTCATCTGGAACATTTACAGGGCCGTGAGGCCGAAGAAGGCGTCCTGGGAGAAGGCCCTCGAAGAAGGCGAATGATGAAGACGATTCAAAAAAACAGCCTGTTGGCAATGGGAAAAATTTGAAAATCCATAAAGGGAGGTAGGTAACATGAAAACGCACGTCAGGTTGGTAAGTATCCTCATCACTTTATCTCTGGTCATGGTGACTGGTTCTTTTGCTGCGGATTACCCGACCAAACCCATCACCCTGATCAACCCCCAGGCGCCGGGGGGAACCCTCGACATTCAGGCCCGAGCCTTTGCACCCCTTGCGGAGAAAATGTTGGGGCAACCGGTTGTTGTGATCAACAAAACGGGCGCAACCGGCATGGTGGGGGGGCTGGCAGGAGCCCAGGCCGCTCCCGACGGATACACGTTGACGGTGGGGTCGGTCAATATACCGAATGCCATCGAATGGGAAATTATCAACGGTCGAAAGCCCCCTTTCACACGGCATGACTTTGTTTGCATCGGCACCTTCACGATGAGTCCGACGTTCATCATCGTTCCCCCGGACGCACCGTACAAGACCCTGGCCGACTTTATCGCAGATGCAAAGGCTAAACCGGGTCAATTGGCCTTCAGCTCCGGCGGTCTTTACGGAATGAGTCATCTGCCCGCTGAGATCTTTGCCAGGGCTGCGGGGATAAAAGTTCGACACGTTCCTTACACCGGAGGGGGTCCCAGTCTGACGGCCATTGTCGGAAAGCAAGTTGATTTTAGCGTCAATTATCCTGCCAATACCCTTCCTCTTGTCCGAGGCAATAAAGTGAAGCCGCTCGCTGTCATCGGGGCAAAGAGGCTGAAATCAGCGCCTAACATCCCCTCGACGAAGGAGCTGGGGATCGATGCGGAGTACTATGGATGGGTGGGTATTCTGGCTCCGGTGAAAACTCCGAAACCGATTGTGGACAAACTCAGGGATGTGATGAAGAAGGTTGTAGAAGGCAAGGCCTTCGTTGACATCATCGAACAGGCGGGCGATGAGGTTTATTTCTTGAACGGTGAGGAGCTGGCCAAATACATGGATGCCGAGTCAGTAAAAATCGCCAAACTGTACGCTGAGATGGTAAAGGAGACTCCCAAGTAGGAGGGGTCGGAATTCCGAATCATCGAAACTTCCATTTCCAAGAACGCAGGGGCAGCCCGCTGTCCCTGCGTTTGTCCGTTTGAGCTCACCTATCTCTTCGCAAATTCGGCATACAGACCAGGCAGAAATTTGGGAAGCTTGTCCATCTCTTTGGTTGAATGATCTATAATACCATTGACAATTTCTTTTGGGGTTCCTAAAGGCAATTGAAACACATTTCTCATCGTCAACCCATTCCCCACCTCGTCGAACTCATGAAGAATCCATCCCATGATATGGTCGTCGTGAGTCAAAGAGCTCTCCACGATCGCATGCTTGTATTTTCGAGAACCGGGATAAACATTTGGATCTTCGTATCGTAAGCGGAGATAGACCGGGATTTCACCTACATATTCGGTGACAGAATGGATGGCACCGAACCGCCCGTTCACGGATGGGTCTATTTCCCACTCAAAAGCGAGATGATGAGGGCTCCACAATCGGTATCTTTCAATCGGACCCATGTGATTCCACCACCAAAAAGCCATGTCAGGCGTGATTTTGGGGAGCTTTGATTCGTACTCAATCATGACTTCATATTGATAATTTGCCTTACGAGCGTCTTCACACATTTTTTTGTAAGTCTCTCGTGCACTCGCCTCTGCTGTTTTCTGCATCTTGCTTTCCTCCTTCTATCTATGAAAGTTGATTGGATCGTTCAGCGGTAGCAGATAGGATTTTATAATACTTTACAACGGGTTGATATTCAATCTATTTGTATCTGTGATTCAGACACTAGACCTCAGACTTCAGACACCAGACTAAAGGAGCAAAAATGGCTAAAGAGAAGTCCGATCTGTTATAAAGGATACATTATTGAGTCTGGCCTCTTAACTTTTCTTCGGTCCCAACCATGTACCCATCTTCTTCCAGCCCTGGTCCACCCCCGTCCATCCTGCGGCATAAGCCTTTCGCGTTCTTCTGGTTTGCGCGTGGGTTCACCTCGATCGCCTTTCAGATACAGGGGGTTGCCGTGGGCTGGCAGGTCTATGCCCTCACCGGAAGCGCATTTTATCTTGGCCTTGTTGGACTCGCGCAGTTCCTGCCGATGTTCCTTTTGACGCTCGCTGTGGGCCACGTTGCGGATCGCTACGATCGCCGCATTGTAGTGCGGTTTTGCCAGATAGTCGAGGGGCTGGCGGCCGCAGCGTTGGCATTCGGCAGCTTCAGTGGCTGGCAGAGCAAGGAGAGTATCCTCGCTGTCGTATTCATAGCCGGAGCTGCGCGCGCCTTTGAGGGGCCGACGATGCAAGCTTTGGTACCGGGACTGGTCCCCGGTCCGCTCATACCCCGCGCTGTGGCCTGGTCTGCTTCGGCACACCAGACGGCTACCATCCTCGGCCCGGCGCTCGGCGGACTGCTCTACACGGCTGGTCCAACCACGGCCTATGCGACGGCCAGCATCCTCTTCCTTACGGCGAGTTCGTTCGTTGCGCTGATTCGCATCGAGCGCACGCCTCCAAATCGCGAGCCGGTTAGTCTCCAGTCTCTGTTCGCTGGCATTGTTTTCATCCGCAACCAACCGGTGATTCTTGGTGCCATATCCCTTGATCTCTTCGCAGTGCTCCTGGGCGGGGCGACGGCGCTGCTGCCGGTCTATGCTCGCGACATCCTTGTTGCCGGACCATGGGGATTAGGCCTGCTGCGCTCAGCGCCGGCGGTTGGGGCGCTGGCCATGTCGATATTCCTGGCGCGCCACACGATCGAGCACCGAATCGGTTGGATCATGTTCGGCGCCGTGGTGATCTTTGGCGTCGCCACGATCGTGTTTGCACTATCGACCTCATTTGTACTGTCCCTTGGCGCGCTGGTCGTACTCGGCGCTGCTGATGTCATTAGCGTCGTCATACGGTCCTCTCTGGTTCAGATCAAAACTCCAGATGAGATGCGGGGACGGGTGAACGCAGTCAACTCGATGTTTATCGGGACATCGAACCAACTCGGGGAGTTTGAGTCCGGCTTAACGGCTGCCTTGTTCGGGGTTGTGCCTGCCGTGCTGATTGGTGGAGTTGGCACCCTTGTCGTCGTGATCATTTGGATGCGCATCTTCCCGCCGTTATTACGAATTGACTCGTTGAAGCCGGATGGGGCTGATCGATTCAGTTCATTGGGATCGGAGAATGACAAGAAGGTGCTGGCAGAAAAGCTTCAGAACTCCGATACTTTCTCTCCCTAAGTTGTCGTTTCCTTGATGTCCCCTCCTTTTTTATCAAAATATGCCAGAATACGCCCCAGCTCTGCTGGGGGGATGAATGGCCTCCCCTCTCCCCTGGAGGGAGAGGGTTAGGCCTCCGGCTCGGAAGAGCCTATGGCTCGGAGAGGTGAGGGGGAAATGATCTTATGATCACCCCCACCTTAATCCTCCCCCATCAAGGGGGAGGAAACTTTTTAGAGAATTGCATGCCCCGCAGCAGAGCTGCGGGGCATGCAATTCTCTAATCGATGTTTCTATCTGGAGATATATTTGACATCCGGAAGGCTGGCAAAGTGCAAATCTTGAGTCCAAAGAGTGGCCTTGAGGGATCTTGCCGTTGCCAGGAGGATGCTATCGGCCATGGGTAGCTTCAATTCGTAACTCAATCCAGCGGAAGAAAGCGCAAGGGTTGAGTTCAAGTCGATGACTCTCGCCTGCTGCATGACTGCGATCGCTTCTAAGGCACCGTTCTCATCCTTTTGCTCCAGGATTTTCTTGAATACCTCATAGATGTTGATC
>Ga0209253_10003151_pt1 | contig 14519 bp, 13 predicted proteins | sample FrelakmetBRP12BR_FD_187145 | JGI IMG/M metagenome (GOLD analysis project Ga0209253, IMG submission 187145) | Freshwater lake sediment microbial communities from the University of Notre Dame, USA, for methane emissions studies - BRP12 BR (SPAdes)... | ecosystem: Environmental > Aquatic >...
CGCTCTTTTTCCGGGCTTCGGCGACGGCCCGGACATAATGCTCGAAGTGATCGCGATAGATGGCCTCCGTCATGATCTTGTGGGCTTCGGTAAAGCCTTTTTCCGTGAACATGTTGTAAGCGGTCTTGAATTCCTCGACATGCTCGAACTCGGCTTCGATGCCCAGTTGATCAAGGGCTTTCTTGAAGAAAGGCACGTAGCCTCCGATGCCGCTGATCCCAAGCCAACCGAGCGGATGAAGAATGATCTTGTCGCAGGCCGTGGCCACATAGTATTCCTTGTCGAACTCGGGGGCCTCTTCGATGTAAGCGTAGATCTTTTTCCCGGACTTCCTGAAGTCGAGAACCGAGTCGCGGATCTCGCTGCATTTCGCCCAGTCGCAGTCGAGGACTCCCAGCCGCAGCAGGACACCGGCGATGCGGTCATCGACCTTGGCTTTTCTCAAGCACATCCAGATGTCGTGAACCGCCAGCGGCCGGGCGCCCAGGACGAGGGACGTCCAGAAATTCGTTTCAGGATATTCTTGGAGAGGGCCTTCCAGCTTGATTTCGAGGTAGGACAGGGCCGGAATGGCCGGCGGCCGTCCGATCTCATAATAGAGGAAGGAGGCAATCGTGGCGATGATCAGGACAAAAAAGATGAGAAAAAGGGCCAGGATATATTTGCCTTTCTTCATGAGGTACTCCTTGACGGGACGCTGAGTCGGATTTCTTATCAAAATATAACAGAAAAAGGGCCGCAAGGAAACGAGGGGAAAAATGTTTCACCCTGATCCATCGACATTTTATCATGGAAATTGAGATGTGTTTTTTCCAAATTTTCGACTTGATTTTCCTTTTCGAATATGGAAAAATTGGGACGGCTCTTGTTATCGGACGGACTCGATTCTCTTAGACAGGGAGGACTGACGGTGATGAGAGGTCAAGGAGGTTTTTTTTATGTCTACCAAACTTTATGTCGGTAACCTCAATTACAAAACGACCGAAGAGAAGCTCAAGGAAGTTTTTGGTCAGTACGGCGAGGTTACCTCTGTGAACATCCTTCAGGGAAGAGGTTTTGGCTTTGTTGAGATGGCGACTCCCGAATCTGCGCAAGAGGCCAGGAACGGGCTGAATGGGACCGATCTCGAAGGCCGGAAGGTGATCGTGAATGAAGCCCGGCCCCGGACCGAGAGACCGAGAGAGCGGAGAGAGGGAGGAGAAAGAAGAGATTTCCGTAAGTTTTAAATAGACTTTTTCATAAAGAATTTCCCCCAAATCCCCCTTTCGAGGAGAGGATTGCCGACAAGGGAGTTTTCTGCACCTTTGTCCGCAAGAATTGCCCCCAAATAAAAGCTTCGGGGGGTAAACCTTATTTACAAAATTTTCGTAGCTACTTGTGTGAAGACAATGGAGAGAGGTTGCCCATGAGGTCGAAAAGCAAACCCTTCAAGATCGCCTGCTTGGCCGTTCTGCCCCTTTTTTTATGCGCCTGTTTCAAAGTCCAGGTGATCGGCCATGCCGGGGACCCGGAGGCCTATTTTGACAAGGCCTACAGGCAGATCGACCGGCTCGAGAGGGACCATCCCAACAGGAAGGGGAGGGCTCACGAGCTCGTCCTGCTGATCCACGAGGATTCAGAGGGCCAGATCGTCAAAGTGTCCGTCCCCATCTGGCTGGTCAACTTCGGCATAAAAGTGGGGATGAAGGCGGCCGAGCACGAGCACAAATCCGATAAATGGAAAGACAGATATGAACTCGAGTGGCGGGCCATCAAGGATCTGGGCCGGCTGGGGCCGGGCCTGCTGGTCTCGATCGACGAGGGGCGGGATAGGATCCTGATCTGGCTGGAGTAGGCGATGGGTTGTCATTGCGAGGAGCGCAGCGACGTGGCAATCTCCCGGGCAAAAGACGGGGTTGCCGCGCCCCTTCGGGGCTCGCAATAACGATAACATAAAGACGTCATGGAAAGGATAAAGGAACATCTTCATGATGATACCTGGAGTCTTGTTCAAAAGATCAAGCAGGGAGACCGGGAGGCGTTCATGACCCTGACCAGGATGTACCAGAAAAAAGTGTTCGTCCTGACCTATTCCTTTTTCCGGAACAAAGAGGACGCCCTCGACCTCGTCCAGGAGACTTTTTTGAGGATCTACCAGAAAATCAACACCTTCGAAAAGGGCGGGAATTTTGAAGGCTGGATGCTCCAGATCGCCAAGAACCTGTGCATCGATTATTATCGCAAGAACTACGGCAAGCGCCGGGAGCTCGAAAGCGGGAAAACCGTCGAGGAATTGAACATCGCGGACGCCCGGGCGGAGGAAGCCCATTCCGCCTCGGACTTCAAGGAGATCTTGACCCGGTGCGTGGACAAGCTGGCCGAGCGGCAGCGGACCATTTTCATCATGCGCCATTATAATCAAATGAAGAACGAGGAAATCGCCCAGGTCCTCAATATCTCTTTGGGGACGGTGAAATCCCTCCATTTCAAGGCCATTCAAAATTTGCGGGCGCTGATAGGCCCGTATTTGGGGTGCGAAGGATGAGCGACTGCCGAAACATTCAAAACGGCCTGGCGGCCTATTTGAGCGGAGATCTCTCTAGGGACTCCGCATTGAGCGTCAAGGAGCATCTGGCCATGTGTCCAAAATGCAAAAACGAATTCGAGAATATCAAAAAAATCCTCGATGGCGCCGACTCGCTGCATGACGATATCCGGAAAGTCATGGCCACCATCGATTGGGACGCCCTGCCCGGCCGGATCACCCAGGCTGTGTTCGATAAAGAGAAAGCCGCCCGGCCGGAAACCAAGGCCCGGACTTTCTGGAAAGCCGTCTTCCAGCCGCGCTGGAGACCGGTCTATGCCGGCGTCGCGGCCGGACTCGTCCTCGGCGTCATTCTGACCCTGGTCTTTCTCAAGCCCGGCGTGTTGCGCACTCCGCCAGGCGCGAAATATTACGCGTCCAACGAATTCATCGATCGGGTGGAATTCCAGATGGCCAAGCGCGAGACCCTGGATTACCTAGAGAGAAGCGAATATCTGATCCTCGATTTTATCCAGTCTCCCCCGGGGAAAGCCCAGCTCCTCCAGAAAGATCAGCCGGCCCAGAAGGCCAAGGATCTGCTTTCTAAAAAACGCTATCTCAACCAGCAGCTCGACCGCTTCCAGATGGCCAAAGCCAAGGAAATCTGCAACCAGATCGAGTTCCTCTTCCTGGAGCTTTCCCAGATCAGCGAAGAACTCACGGCCGATGAGATCGAAAAAATCCAGAAACTGGTCGACCAGAAACAACTCCTGTTGAAGATCAAACTCCTGAAGAAAGAGATTGAAAAAAGTGAGGTCTGAGATGAAAAAAATTCGAATATATGTGGGAATCGCGATTCTCCTCACCGCCTGCCTCGGCGCCTGGGCTCAGCAGGCGGCGGACGAAAAGCTCTTCCAGGAAGCCAAGCTTCTGATTTTCGACGAGAAATGGGAGCCCGCCCAGGCCAAGCTGGAGGAGTTTCTGGATAAATACCCGCAGAGCGCGTTCTTCCCCCAGGCCCTTTACTATAAGGCCAAATGCCTGGAAGAGCGGGAAAAGGACAGAGAAGCCCTGGCGGCTTACAAGGATTATCTCCGGCTCAAAGACAAGAACAAGAATTTGGCGGAAGATGCCGAAGGCTCGGTCATCGAGATCGCCTTCAAGTTGTACGAAAAAGGGGACAAAAGCCATCTGGGGGAAATCGAAGAGAGGCTGGAAAGTCCGCGCAAAGTCGTCCGGTATTACGCCGCCATCAAGCTAAGCTTTGTCAAGGAAAAAGACATAGCGTCCAGAGGCATCCCTATCTTGAAAAAAATCATCCGGGAGGAGCGGGACCCCGAACTTACGGATAGGGCCAGGATCGCTCTGTTCAGGGTCTCTCCGGAAACGTTTTCCGGCCTGGAAGAGCGGACGGAAAATAAAGCCCGGATGCTCAGGTTCCAAGTCTACGACAATCGGAATAAAAAGCTTGAAGTGACCATCAGTATCCCCTGGGCCTTGGCCGACCTGTTCCTGTCCGCTGTTCCCGAAAAAGAGCGCCAGAATATGCGCGCCGAAGGCTATGACATCGACCGGATCCTGAAAGAACTCCAGTCGTCCAAAGGGACTCTCATTGAGATCAATATTGCCAAAGAAGGCAAGATCATCAAAATTTGGATTGAATAAAATTCAAGGAGGACTATCTTGAAAAAACTGATCGTATCGTTTTTAGCTGTCGTTATGTTGACGGGGTTGGCGGGAAGCTTGGCCGCGGCCGGAATTCAGAATGATTTCCAGGCCGTGAAAAAGGCGGTCAAGGAGAACCCTGTCTACGAGTCCGGCAAGGAAGTGAAGTGGTTCAAGGTTCTGGTCACCGACGCCAAGACGAACAAGGACAAGGTCCGGATCACGCTTCCGATCTCCCTGGTCGAGGTGTTCGTGAAGTACGCCGAAAACAAGCATGTCCGCATGAACCGCCAGGACTTGGACATCGACATCGGCGGGCTTTTCGCGGAATTGAAGAAGCTCGGCCCGATGGCCCTCATCGAGGTCTACGAAGAGAACGAGATCGTCAAGGTCTGGCTCGAGTAATCCGAGCATTTGAAGAGGAGCGATAAGTAAATCCCCCGCTTTTCCTTCTTATAAAATAAGGAGGAGAGAGGGGGATTTTTTTTGGCTGCCGCCGTCACGCGTCTTTTAACAACTCGCCCAGATAATAGCCGGGATGAGCGGGGAGCATGAATAACGGGTGATTTCAAGAGAGGGAGCGAGGATGCACGCGGCGATCAAAGCCGGAAACCGGATTTTTATACGAATTATCACGAACTCCCATCCACCAAGATCCTAGTTCTAAGATCAAAAACGGACTGCGCCCGTTATGATTTACATTTTCCAGTAGCCCAATGAAGGACGGTCACGGCCGGATCGCCCGGTTGAGGGCTCTCATGAACGACCCTGAAAAAAGATTCGCCAGCTCCTCGACTTGAACCTTGGCCCTGAGCAATTCGGCGACGACGTCGATCATCCGGGCGCTTCCGGCCTTCTCCCAGAGACAATTTTCGCTGACGATCGAAACATATTCCGCGCCGATCGTCTTCTTCGCCTCGTCGACTTTCCTGACGTAGGAAGCAGCGTCTTCATCCTTGCCCAGCACCAATCCGACGGTCGACTCGGTTTTTTTCACCAGATCGAGGAGATCCTTTTCAGGTAGGGCGTTTATCTCGAGGAACACAGGTTTCAAGGCGTTCTCGAGCAACGATTTAGTTTGCCCGGGATTCAAGCCTTTGACGATCAGGAGGAGATTGGCCTTCCCTATGGCTTCGAGAATCCGTTTTCCCTCATCGTTCAATCCTTGGCCGCCGAAAAGAGATTCCGGCTGATCCAGGGTGACGAAACCGATCCCTTGCTTGGAAAAAACGTCCGCCCAGCGGAGATCGTCGCGGATCGCGGCCACCCCCCGCAGCCCGAGCAGAACCGTCGTTTTCGACGGACCCCGGGCTCCCATCATACCGCCTCCCGCCGCGGCTTGGCCTCCGAAGAGCGTGAGCCCCTTGGTCTGAGCCAATCGTTCCTTCCCGGTCAAAAGATTCTTCATCAGCTCGACCCTCAAGGCGTCTCCGGCGAGACCCGCCTTCTCGCCGACGGTGGCGAGCTCGAAATCCACATCGGGATTTTGGACGTCCTTGTGCTCCTCAATCACCTCATCCAGCGTCGGGGTCTTATGATTGATGATCGTCTCAAACCGCCAGAAGAACATTTCCTTCCGCCGGGGGAGAATCGGAACCTTCGGCTCCGTGCTCAGGACTTCGAGCGCGGCCATGACAAATTGGCCGGACTTTTTCAGGATTTCCGGCTTGATGAGGCCGATGACGTCGCCGACACGGTTGGTCTTAAAATGAGGGCCGACGGTGCCGACCATGAAGGCCGGCACGCCGTTATAAAGAAAATGCGTGTGATCCGATCCTCCGGGTCCGCCGCGGCCGGGAATGGTGTTGTCCAGGACGTCTTTTGGCAGGCGCGCCTTGAGAATCTCCCAGACCTCGGGCGCATAGTAGAAGCCGCTCGCGCCGACTTGCCCGGTGCCGTGGCCTTCCATGTCCAGGTTGATGTTGGCCACCGTTTTGTCCAGCGGATACAGGGGATTCTCGGTGTAATATTTCGATCCCAGAAGCCCCTCCTCTTCCGCCGCCCAAAGGGCGAAGATGATCGTCCGTTTGGGCTTGAACCGGTTCAGTTTCATCACCCGGGCCGCCTCCATGACCACGGCCGTTCCCGACGCGTTGTCGTCGGCGCCGTTCAAAACGTCTCCGGTCATGTCGATTCCGAGGTGGTCCATGTGCGCTCCGAGGATGACATACTCTTTCTTGAGATTCTCGTCGGCCCCGGTGATTTTGGCCAGGACGTTCTTCGTCGGCCGCTTTTCGTCGAAACCCACCTTGAGGTTGACCAGGGCCTGAACGCCCAAATCATAAGACTGGGGCTTGCCGGCCCCTTCGATCTGTTGGAAGAAGAATCGGGGGTCCGCTTTTTGCCACTTGAAGATAAAATCAACCACTTTGCTTTCGACGGAAATGACGGTGAAGTCGGATTTGTAGAGATCCTTCCTGAGGCCGCCGCGGAAGAAGGCGCCGCTTGCCTGGGCGTCGCTCCGGAACGTCAGGACGCCCCGAGCCCCGTGTTCCTGAGCGGCCTTGATGCGGTTCGTCAGCTGGGCTTCCTCCCGGAGCGTGTTCTCGAAGCGACGGGGCGTCTCGACGGCGAACAGCACCAATTTGTCCTTGACGTCGACGCCGGAATAGTCGTCGTATTGTTTTTGCGGCGCTGAGATGCCGTAGCCGACAAAAACGATGCCGAGGCCGGCCGTGAGCGAACCGGAATACCGGTATTGCCGCCAGTCTTCGCCGTAGACGAAATCGCGCTTGTCGTTATGGGCGACGATATCGAGGGCCGCGCCCCTTTCGGCTTCATAGTATTCATAGGTCATATCCTGGAAATAGCCCCCTTTCGAGCCGGCGGGCTCGAGGCCCCATTCCTTGAGTTTGGAGGCGATGTATTCGGCCGCCGCCTCGCCGCCGGGCTCGCCGCTTTTGCGTCCGAACATCGCGTCCGAAGCGAGGACTTTGATGTATTCGAAGGCCGCCTGGCCGTCGAACGAGGCTTTTTTATCCTGGGGCGGCGCCGGGGAGACGAAAAGAAACACGCTTAAAAGCAAAGCGACAACCGGTCTTAAAATCATGATGGCCTCCTCCTCTTTAAAAAACACTTCTCTATTTCAAGAAACAGATTGTATATCCGATTGTTCTCCTAAATCAACGCCGCTCTCGGGTTTTAATCCCCTTCGTGAAATTCCGCGGACGGTTGGCCATGGATGGAAAGCGAGTCCGCCGCTCCTGGGACAAGCGCTTATTCCCCGGCCGACAACACGGCCTCGTTCCGGCCGAAAAAGCTTCCAGAAGCAACTTTTTCTTGTTCGGACCGTATTACTGGCATGGAGGCTGAATCGTCCGGCATAACAATCGATAATCAGGAGCATTTCTGATGAAACGGATTTTAGGCGCATGGATTGGGCTACTCGGTCTTTGGTCCGCTTTCACCGCGGCCCCGGTCCGTTGGGCGGATGTTTACAAATCGGGCCCGATAAAAATCCGGCCCGATCCGTCCTTCGGAAAGGGCGTGGATTGGGCGGGCTTCCTCTTCGAAAGCTACAAGGATATCGCCGTAGCCGACGACGGGACGACGTTCATGACCAACAGCCGGGAACACACGATCCATAAATTCGACCCGGCGGGACGATTGATCCTCACCTTCGGCAAACGCGGCCAAGGGCCCGGCGACCTCGAAATGCCGGGATCCCCCAGCCTCCTCGACGGGAAATATCTGGTTGTATGCGAGTATGCCTTGACCCGTCGGATCAGCCTGTTCGATATCAACGGCCGGTTTTACAAGCTTCTTAAAACGCAGCGTCCCGTATACGATGTGGTCGCTCTGACCGGAACTAAAATCGCCTATCTCAGCCATCAGTTCGAGGAGGCAAGCTCGGCGCGGAAGAACACCGGTCTGCAGTCAGTGCCCAGGACGACCCGGGTGGTCCTCAAGGATATCGAGAACGGAAATGAGCGGGTGGTTCTCAGCCGGAAGATACCGTCCGATTTCATCATGATGAAATCGGGGGGCTCCCTGTCGTTCGGGATCGATCATCGCGGGGGCGTCATCATTGCCCGGAGCGTCGACGGGAACCTGGCCGTGGGCGTCTCGAACTCGCCGAACGTCGAGATCTACGACCTCGAAGGAAAGCTTCTGCGGTCGTTTGCCCTGAATAACCAGGCCCGGCCGGCGACTAAGGATTATATCGACCGATTCAAGAAAGCCCAGATCGCCGCGATCCGGACGGATGGCCAAATGCCCTCGGCCGTCCGGAACGAGATCATCGAGCTGGAAAAGACTGATTTTTCCGCGATGTTCGACCGGATGCTGCCGTATTACCGCGAGATGTTGACGGACGCGGACGGGAACTTCCTGTTTTTCAGCTGGGGGGAGGAGCCGGGCCGGTCGGCCTTGGATTTCTCGGCCTATTCCCCCCAGGGTCAATTCCTCTGCGAGACGCGATTGGATCCCGATGCCTTCGACATCGAGATTGACCCCCGTTGTCGCCGCTTAAGCTTCGCTAGGGGCGGGCTGATAGGCCTGGCACCGCTTAAATCCGACGAGGACAAAACCCCGGTTTTTTTCCGAGTCATCCCGAATCCGCCGTCGCGCCCTCCGGACCGCGGAACTCCAAAGCCTCCCTGCAGTAGGTGACGTCGAGCTCCGCGCAGGGGTTCAGCTCAAAGCGGCGCTGCGATTCTAGCCGATGACCCAATATCCCGCTTGAGAAATGTCGGCACAGACAGAAATTTTTCTCCTTTTCATTTTATAATAAAGAAAGAGGGAGGGGGATTTTTTTGGCGGCCGATGAGGTCTATTTTCTTAAAATGTCAGCCAGGGCGCCTTGGATATCCGGAAATTGAAAAACGAATCCTGATTCAAGCAGACGGCGGGGGAGGACTCGCTGGCCTTTGAGGACGACATTCCCGAATTCCCCCAAGAGCAGTCTCACCATGAAGGCCGGGGCCCGCAGGAACGACGGCCGGCGGAGCGCTTTTCCCAGCGCTTTGGCCAGGTCCTTGTTCCTGAGGGGATGGGGGGAACAGGCGTTGACAGGGCCGGAAATTTCCGGATGTTCGATCAGAAAGACAATGATTTCGACCAAGTCCCGGATGTGAATCCAGGAAAACCACTGCCGGCCTTTTCCGAGCGGGCCCCCGATGAAAAGCTTGAAGAAAGGAGCCATCATTCTCAAAGCTCCGCCTTTCTCTCCGAGCACGATGCCGAATCGGGCGATGACCACCCGGGCCCCTTTCTCTCGGGCTTTCAGGGCTTCGGTTTCCCAAGCCTGCGTGACAGAGGCCAGGAAATCGTCGCCCGGGCCGTCGCTTTCATCAATCTGCTCGTCTTTATGGAACCCGTAATATCCGATAGCCGAGGCGCTAAGAAGGGTCGCATTTTTTCCCGGGCTGGTTCGGAGGGCCTGGACGACGTTCTGAGTAGTCTTGACCCGGCTCTCGAGAATGAGCTTTTTCTGCTTGTTGTTCCACTTGCTGAAGATGGTGGCTCCGGCGAGGTTTATAATAATGTCGCAATCCTTGATGAATTCCTGCCAGGGGGCGGGTTTTTTGGATTTTCCCCGGATATACGTGATATGGCAGTCCGGCTCTTCCGGCCCATTTTTGGACCGACTCAGAACGAGAACGGTATGCGCCTTCTCCGCCAACCGCCGGGCAAGATTCCTGCCTATGAACCCCGTTCCACCCGTGATAAAAATCGTCATCAATCTATTCTCCGAGTAAAAAACAAACTATGGCCGCAAAGAGGAAACTGGCTCTGGCTCAGACAAGTTCGCACCATGGCTTTTTTTGACCTCGGAAATAATAAAACTAATTTCAAGCTTCACATCGAAAGCTTTGGCGATTCTATTTAAGAGGGAATATGTAAAGCCCTCATAGCTTTCATCCTCTAAACGTGAAATATCACTCTGTTTGCAACCAATTTTATGCGCCAGGTTGGCTTGAGTCAGTCCTCTGGCTAATCTTAAATAGACAATTTGTTTGCTAATTGCGGCAGCATTTTGAGCTCGGAGCACTAGGGGCAAGGGCGTGGATTTCATTACCTGATATTCTTTAATTTCTTCTTTGAGTTGCGCGATTTGCTCGACATATCCCTGGCTGAGTAATTTTCGTTTATTCTTCTCGGCCCCATATTTCTTTTCGATTTCCGCTAAATCATGCTCGAAGGATCGAAGCCATTTTTTTGATGTTTTAAGTTGGCGGTCATTTTTAATCATAAAATCACCTCCACAATTCCTTTTTCTTGTTGATTTCGATCAGTGCTGAAAAATTTGATCATCGATTCATATTGATTGATATCTTTCTCCAAGTACATGAATAAATGGGCATGGAACAGGGTCTTGGCCTTCTGCAATAGTATTGCCAAAGATGAATTGAAATCGAAGTCATTTGCAACGACCAAGATACAGTCGATATCTTGGGGAGAATCATGAGATGCAATGAAACTGCCGTCAATTAAGAACATGATTATTTTGTCTTTAAATTTCCGGATCAATTTTATCAAATCGACAAATCCTTTTAAGAGATCTGCCCGTCGTACTGAACCCGATCCAAAGGCTTTTTTGATTTCCTCGGGAGTCGCTTTATGCATCCCTTTGGGGAGATAGCCGTTCTTCTTGATTCTTGGCAGCAAGTACTTCCTTCCGTAATAATATACCAATATTGGTATATAATGTCAAGGGATTTCGTCTTTCTAAGATGAACGACGTAAGAAAAGCAAGCTTTTCTCAGCTATTTTTTCGATGCTTTGCCCATGAGCCGGTCGTAGATCGCCAGGCCGATCATCGACGCCAACCCGATCCCGGTGATGATGAGCCACATGGGGACCGTATTGACGGGCAGGCCGTTTTTCTGCGGCGTGGCGATATACTTTTCGAACATCGAGCCTCCGATCGGGCCGCCGACAATGCTGGCCAGGGCGATGGGCAGATTGGCGTAGCCGAGATACAGTCCTTCTTCGCCTTTCGGGGCAATGGCGCCCAGATATTCGTAGATGCGAGGCGAGGCCATCATTTCACCCGTGGCCATCGAGGCGATGGAAACGATCAGGAACAGGCCGGCGGCGGGGACGGCCAGGCCGAGAAGGCTGACTTTATGAGCCGGGTCGGCCAAGAGGAGGGGAGGCAGCACATTCAAAAACATGCCGACCGTCACGACGGCCGCGCCCAGGATGATGGACTTGACCGGCGTCCATTTTTTGACCATCTTGGTGATGAGTATCTGAAAACAGACGATCATGACCGGGTTGGCCAGCTGGTAAAGCTCGACGGGCGCGTTGGGATCTATATAGCGCAAAAAGAGGGGCACCAGGTTGTAGAGCTGGATATATGAAAACCAGAACATGGCAGTGAAGATTAAGAAAAAGACGAAGCGGATGTTTTGGAGGACGATGAAGATTCCCAGAATAGCCTGGCCAAGAGTCTTTTTCTGGACTTTCTGTCCGTCCTTGATGCCGTCGCTTACGTATTCGGGCTCCTTATAAATAAAAAGGACGACGGCCAGGCCAATCAGGGCAAAGATCGAAGAAGCGTAGATGAAGATGGCCGGAATTCCCAGGCTTGTCCGGACGACATAGGAAACGCCGCGGCCGGTGATCGAGCCGATGTTGATAATCATATAAAAAATGCCGAAACCCAGCGTCGCCCTTGTCCCGGCGGTTTTTTGGACGGTGCCGGCGATGCAGGGCTTGACGATCGATCCGCCGATGCCGATGAGGACGATGCCTAGGATGGCGGGAACGGTGTAGTCGATAGCTTGGGCGGCCTTCTGTCCGATGAGGCCGGGCCAGAACCTCTGGATGTTGCCCATGACGAAATAGCCGAGCGAGATCATGAAGAAGGCAAGAGTCAGCGACCGCTTGTACCCGAATTTGTCGGCCAGCGTTCCGGAGAGAATGGGAAGAAAATAAATAAGTCCCCAGAGGATGGAAGCGTTGAGGAGGGTGGCGGTCGTCGGACGCATGCCGAGGGTCTCTTTGAGATAGATGACCATGAACGAGGCCATCGAGTAATAGGCGGCCCGCTCGATCAACTCGATCGTGTTGGCCGTCCAGAAGGTGGCCGGAAATTTTTGTTTGGGGGTCGTCCTGTCGTTCATTCCCTGGCTCCTTGAATCGCGACGGTTTTCAAGAGTCCGGATATTACCATAGAACGGTGTTGTGTGCCATTCTCTAAAAAGGCAAGAGAGGGTTTCTGTTTATGTGGATTTCAATCCGCGCCGGAAACGCCCCCTAGCCCCCTGGGGAACCAGTCCCGTCGGACACTCTTGGAGGGGGACCCTGTGAAAGAGTCCTCCTCCAAGAGTGTCCGGGACCCCCCTCCGCTATGGGGGCTTCAGGGGCGATACCGACACCTCTTTGGAATTACATGTTTGAAGATGATTCCAAGGGGAGGTCTTGGCATAAGAGCCTGTTTTCGTTATACTTTAAAACTGATCCCAGACAAGGGAAATATCGGTGGCTAGGCTTTACGAATATCAGGGCAAAAAACTCCTCAGGGAAGGCGGAGTCCGCGTTCCCGAGGGTTCGGTCGCATTTTCGCCTGAGGAAGCCCGGGCGATCGCCGAAAGGATCGGCAAGCCCGTCGTCCTCAAGATCCAGGTCTGGCTGACGGGCCGGGCGGGAATGGGCGGCATCCAGTTCGCCGACAATCCCGGACAGGCCGAGGACAAAGCGCGCCAGATGCTCGGGATGAAAGTCAAAAACTATGTCGTCGACCGAATCCTCGTCGAGGAAAAGCTCAACATCAAATCCGAATTTTTCGCGGGCCTGGTCATGGATGACGCCCGGAAATGCCCCTTGCTCATTTTCAGTTCGGTCGGAGGCACGGGGATCGAGGAGATCGCCCGTCAGAATCCCGAAAAAATCTCCCGTTTGGCTGTCGATGTCGGCGAGGGCGTGGCCGAATTTGAGGCTCGTAACCTGGTCCGGAAAGCGGGGCTCACGGGCAGCGTGATGCTCCAACTGGCCGATCTCTTGACCAAGCTCTATAAAGTAGCGCGGGCCTACGATGCCCGCTCGGCCGAGATCAACCCGCTGGTGCTCACGGCTGAGGAGAGCGTCTATGCCGCGGACTGCCATCTTGTCATCGATGACTATGCCGTCTTCCGCCATCCCGAGCTGGGGATCGAGGTGGCCAGGGAATTCGACCGGCCGCCGACCGAGCTCGAGAAGATCGCCTACAAGGTTGAAGAAAAGGATTATCGCGGAACGTTTTACTTCTTCCAGATGACCGAGATGGTTCCGGAAGAAGACAGATATATCGGGTTCCACGGCGCGGGCGGCGGCGGCTCGATGATGTCCATGGATGCCGTTCTCAACAGGAGGTTCAAGCTGGCCAACTATTGCGATACAAGCGGAAATCCCCCTGCCAGCAAGGTTTACCGGGCGGCCAAGATCATCCTCTCTCAACCCGGGATCCGCGGCTATTTTGCTTCGGGCTCGGGTGTCGCCAGCCAAGAGCAGTATCATTCGGCGCGGGGCATGGTCAAGGCCTTCCGCGAAGGGCGGGAGTTCGCCGATCCTTGGCCGGAAGCCCATACGGTCGCGGACGGAATGCGCGTGCCCGCGGCGATCGGCGATTTCCTGATCCTCAGGGCGCTCCGGGAGAGCCGCGGGACGGCCGTGGCCGTGTCCGACGCGGCGATCCTCGAAGCCACTGACCTCATCGGCCGGACGCAGGGGATCTGGGCGGCGCCCGAGGGCGGGGCGACCCTGGCCGCGTTCCTCGATCTCCGCAAGCAGGGCTGGATCGGCGAGGGGGAATCTGTTGTCCTCTTCATCACCGGAAACGGCGCCAAGTACTCCCACATCTGGAGCCAGCCCCGGGGGTGAGGAATGGCCGTTAGCTCCGTCCGGTGGGTTTTCATGGATACGGGCCGGGGCATATCCCCAGCCGGAGTATTCATCTCCAATTATGTGATGAGGATGGTCAAACTGAGGGGTGGCGCGGCGTGGGGGCTCCCCGCAAGCCCGGACCGACTGGGTTTTCTTGGGAAGGAGGGAGGACTTACGGGGGATCGCCGTGACAGGACCCCAATCTTAAGTTAAATGTCACATAATTGGAGATGCTCACGCAGCCGACACTCCGTTTGCACGGAGAATCGGGTGCTTGATTTGCGGTCATCAATTTTCGAGGCAGGTTGACATGAGCAAAACCACAGTGAGCAAGCATTATCTCGCGGTGCTGATGGCCAGTCTCGCGCTCTCCTCGCTCGCGCCGGGGCAAACCAGGCTCTGCCGCGTGGAATCGCGGGCCCTGCCCGAGCAGGAGAAATGGGATTCCATGTTCACGGCCCTCTACGCCGCCTCCGACGGCCGGGTGTACATCGGGCTCGACTACCACGGCGCGGGCGCGAACGTCGCCGTCTATGAGCCG
>Ga0209253_10003152_pt1 | contig 14518 bp, 11 predicted proteins | sample FrelakmetBRP12BR_FD_187145 | JGI IMG/M metagenome (GOLD analysis project Ga0209253, IMG submission 187145) | Freshwater lake sediment microbial communities from the University of Notre Dame, USA, for methane emissions studies - BRP12 BR (SPAdes)... | ecosystem: Environmental > Aquatic >...
TGGACATCGACATCTGAACCAGCCCGACGCGGAACCTCGATGGCAATGGCATGGTGGGGTTTTCGGAATTGTGAAAATATTCCTTACAATATACGCAAAGAGCCAGAAATGGGAAAGCGTGAACCGAGAATGATACTACCTGGGATCGGAAGCGGGTAAAACCGACACGGTTACTCAGGGGGAGTTCCGAGCTCAGGACAGAAAGAAGGCATGGCTCATCCTCGCCTATTCCGTGATGCTCGCGCCATCGGTGACACTCATTCCGTATCTGCTGCCATAGGGTATTTCGTAATCCCGAAAAAAGGTCAAGCCCAGGCTGACACGGAGTATGGGGATCGAGTACCAATTGTTACCGCTGTGCACTGCCATGTGCCCTTCACCGTTGGAAGGAGCTTTGGGGTTTCTACTTTTTTTTGGTGCAGGAAGAAACCAGAACACCTGACACTATCAATGCGGAGATCATCGTGGAGATTCGTTATGAATACAGGCCTTCATAGGATACCCACTCTTGTTGCCTAAAACCAGGTTCGGCTATTGTACGCCTCATAGTCAGCGCCAAAGGCAGCTGCGAGCACCTTTTCCTCTCGTCGACCTTGCACCGTTTGCACCACAACAAGAATAGCCCAGGCCAAGAGGAGAATGGGCCAATCAAAACCCACGATCACAGAGACGAGGAAGAGATCGAGGAAAACGTACATCGGATGCTGAATTCTTGAGTACAGGCCCGTCGTGACGAGTGCTCTTGCCTCTGGCATTATCGAAAACGATTTACCAAGTTGACTTCGGCTGATGTTCATCAGAACGAACGATGGGATGCCAATGACAATACTGAGTACAATGCGAGGAATCTCGCCCATCGACGTTGCTGCAAAAGCCAACGCAGCAACTATTGCAGCCCCTACGAGCCGGAGAGTTATTCTGTCCATCTTCTTGTCGCTTCCTCTGACATTATGAAATATTGAAGGCGTTTCGCATAAATAGTGTAACAACGCAATACTGCGCTATCGTTCCTCGTTGAGGGAGTGCTGTACCCTAAGAAACGTGATACTGTCCCTCCCGTCTCATTTCTTGTCCTTCTTGAACAATTTCTTCAAAGCATCTTCTGCCCTCTCTTTCAGGGTCTGCTCCAGTTTTTTCTTCTCCCCGTCAAGCTTCTGTTTGGCCAGCTCCTCTGCCCGCTTCCGGACGGAGTCGGTGTCCAGTTGCACCTTCGGATTATCCGTCGTCCCCCCGACGTTGAAGTCGAGTTTCAACCGCCCGCTCTGATCCTTGAACAGATTCACCGCCTCCCCTGCAAACCCGGAGATACTCAATTTCTGCCCGGTACTCTCGGGAAGGTAGAGGGCCATCCGGTAGTCGAGCGTACCGTCGAGACCCTGAGATCCGTTCACCACGTATTGCGCGTTGAGAGCCGTGATTGTCAAATCCTTGACTACAAGCCGACCGTTGTGGACCGTAAAATCGTTTCCCCAATCCGAGAACTGAATTGTTTCGAGATCCGGGAGGTTCAGCAGACCTGCAAGGGATTGGTTCACCTTGAACCCCTTAAGAGATCCATTCTTGATCCCGACCTTTCCGTTCCCCTCCAGCGCATCCGGGACCAGCCCCAGCGTGTCGTTGAGCGCGCCTTTCAGGCTCGTGTTCATTGTCAGTGCGCCGCTGAGGTACTGGCCGAACGAAGTGAAATGCGTGAGCAGCGAACCGGCCTGCAGGGCGTTCAGATGCAGATTGAAATCGAACAATGGCCGATCGGGTTTATTGAGGTTAAGCGATCCGCTCGACACCGCCGATCCGCCGAAGGTGTTGAGTGACAGGTTCTGCATCGTGACCACACCCTTCGAGATGTGCATGGAGCCCCGGACGTTCGTGAACTCGAACTTCTCGAGCGTAAGCGTACCGATTGCAGCGTTTACATCAAGCTCCAGGGCTGGAAGCGCGAATGCACTTTTCCCGCTTGTCTTCGCGTTTTTCGCCGGGGCCGGTTGCCCGCTTTCTTGCGATTCGGGTTTGCCCTCAGCGGTTTGTCCGCCCCCGGCTTCCCGTCCGCCCGCTGCTGGAGCCTGCTGCTCAGTCATGAGGTCGCGGGTAAATATGTGATTCGACTGGAGCGTCATGGTTGCTGTCGATTGCGGGGCCTTCGTATCTGTGGAAACCAGCGACAGGTAGTTCTTCACCCTGCATGCCAGCGTCAGATCCGATTCGCCAATAACCAGAGAGAGCTTCTTCGTTTCGGCGATTTCATTGTTGAATGTGAGTGTCCCATTCAGCTTACGAACAGGTTTTGCGCTGGTGGCGGTTTTGGCCGAGACATCCAGGAGTGTCATCGAACCCGAGGCCCGCATCATCTTCGGGTCAACCACTTTTCCTGCAATGCGAAGATCAAGTTTCATCTCCCCGCCGAGTTCGGTCCCTTTTTCCAGAGGATAGTACTCGGCGACGGTTGCCAGGTTGAGGGATCCGCTGGCGGAAAGGTTGAGATAGGGATCGTCAAAATTCGTTATCGTCATTGCCATGCGGACGGGAGCACCACCAAGACTTGCGGAGAGATTCTCGATACGGAATTCCTGTTTCGCTTTCGTTCTGGTGAAACTTGAGAGGATGGTGATGTCGGTAATGGGTTTGGGTAGCTGCGGATACCGGATGCTGGCTCCCCGAGCGGTGACTGTGCCGGCAAGGTCGGATGAGGTCGAATCAGAGAGGGTGCCGGTAATGGCGATCGAAACCTGAGCGATGCCCGTTCCCTTGACTCCTTCTGCCTTCTTCATGTACTCTCTGGGTACGAGCGAGAGGAGATCGGCGATATTCAGGCTGTCGGAGCCGACGGTGAGGTCGAGGACGGAATTTGACTGGAGATGGGAGGCACTCCCTGACAGCACAAGGCGCATGTCCTGAAGGACCATATCCCCCTTCTCGATCTTCAAAATATCCCTTGAGAGATCGTACAACATCCGGTGATCGAGACGGAGACGAAGGCCTTCGAGCAACGGCGTTTCTACGCTGCCGTAGCTCAAGCTGTCCGTTGTGGCATTGCCGGTGATAACGATACTGTTCCCTTCCCCCCCGACCTCTGTTGCCAGAAACAGGTTCCGCACCCTGGTGGCGGAATTGTCTTTGTAGTTGACGTAGTCAACGGAGCCGTTGTTAACAAGCAGATTCGAGATAAGGAATGCGGCTGCGGGAGGAGGCTCGGCAGCGTTTTGCGTCTTCGACTCGGGGGGACCGGAGGCCCCCGATGTCTTCTGATCGGGAGACACGGCACTGCCGGCGGCACTCTGCCCTGCTGTGAAATTCTTGTAGTTCGTCTCGTTCCGGGCATTGACCTCGAGCAGAAGATGAGGACGTTCAAATTCGAGGGAAGTAACCTCAACACGCGACTTGAGTAACGGCAGGAGTCTGACGTTGAGACGAAGAATATCGAGCGTGAGGAACGGCTTGGACGAAAACCCCTCCCCCTGACGGTTTGCTATGCTGACGCCTTCCATCTCGAGAGCTATGGATGGAAAGATGCTCAGAGAGAGAGCATTAATGGCCACCGTCCGTCCGGTAGTTTCTTCAATCCGGGGAACGACCATCGACTTCAGACGCTCGCTTGTGAACATCACCTTCAGCGCAACGATTCCGACAATGAGCAGGACGAGGGGAATGGCGAGGATGATCAGCCAGATTCTGGTTTTGCGGCTCATGGGCATAGGGGACTCCGGAGATTTCTGCTGAACGAAATATAGACAAGAATGTGTCGGATTACAATCCTTGATCTACCTGACAATCACGGGAATCCCCGATTTCCAGCCTGGTGGCTTCTCTGGTCCGGTCGCTTTTCTGGTCGCTTTTCTTCCAGGAAGTTGATTTTCGACCGCCCCTGCCCTACATTACCGCCGACATGTACTTTGCTCCGGGCCGACGAAGAACGCCTGCGCTTCGGGTTCATCTTTGAAAGGAGTCCGTCATGGAAGAGAAGATCCGGTTCAAGCTGAACGGCAAACAGGTTTCGGTGACCGTGGACGGTGAACGCATGCTCTTGTGGGTGTTGCGAACCGACCTGGGACTGACAGGCACCAAATACGGATGCGGAGAAAACCAGTGCGGGGCCTGCACCGTACTTGTCAACCATGAGGCGGTCCGGTCGTGTATGACACCTGTCAGAAACGTCAGGGAAAAAGATGTTCTGACCATCGAGGGGTTGGCAGGCGGCGGGAAACTCCATCCACTCCAGGAAGCATTCATGGAGTCCGATGCTCTCCAGTGTGGATACTGCACACCCGGCATGATCATGAACGCGTATGCTTTCCTTCATAAGCACCCCCGGCCCGCACCCGCCGACATTGTCAGCGGGATGGAAGACAATCTGTGCCGTTGCGGGGCTCACACACGCATCATCCAGGCCATCCAGAACGCGGCCCTGGAAATGAGTGGAGGATCCTGAGATGAACGATATCCTGGATTTCGAGTCTGAAGAACCGGCAACCGATTTCCGCATCGGCCGGCGCGACTTTCTCAAAACAACAGGCAGCGGGATATTCCTCTTCTTCACCATCGGAGAATTGCCGTTTCTCGAGCAAAGGGTCGAGGGCAGAAGACCGTCACCTGGCCTGCCAACCGATTTCAACGCCTTCCTGAAGATCGGAGAAGACGGACGGGTTTCGTGCTATACCGGAAAGATCGAGATGGGCCAGGGACCGGTCACCTCTCTTGCGCAGGAGCTGGCAGATGAACTCGATGTTGCACTCGACGCCGTCGATATGGTCATGGGAGACACCGACCTCTGCCCGTGGGACGGGGGGACGTTCGGCTCAATGACAACACGCTTCTTTGGTCCCGCACTCCGGACCGCCGGTGCCCAGGCAAGGCAGGTCTTGCTGGAACTCGCCGCCGAGAATCTCAAGACACCTGTTGCACATCTGGCCGTTGAAAACGGATTCGTCTTCGACAGAAGAAATCCTCCGCGTCGCGTCTCCTATGGCCAGCTCGCACAGGGAAAGAAGATTGTCCGTCAACTCACCCAGCCGGCGGTCACCAAGAAGCCGTCGGAGTTCAAGATCATGGGGAAGCCGACGCTGCGCAGGGACGCGCGGGCGAAGGTAACCGGTAGTGCGAAATATGCCGGAGACATCCAGCTTCCGGGAATGCTCTTCGCAAAGCTGCTGCGGCCTCCCGCACACGGTGCAAAACTCCTTGATCTCGACCTCTCCGAGGCAAAGAAGGTGCAAGGGGTACAGATCATCCAGCAAAACGATTTCGTCGCCGTTCTGCACAGGTATCCGGACGTCGCCGAGCTTGCGCTCTCGAAAATCAAGGCGACATTCGACAAACCCAAATCGGGAATTGATGATGTGACGATATTCGACCATCTCCTGAAAGTCGCCCCTGAAGGCCGCATGGTCGCGCAGGGGGGCAGTCTTCAGGAAGGTGAACGCGCCGCGACAGCCACGATTGAAGAGACCTATCTCGACGGATACAAATCGCACGCGCCGATCGAACCGCACACCGCAGTCGCAAAAATCGAAAACGGCAAAGCCACGATCTGGGCCTCCACGCAAACACCCTTCCCGGCGAAAGATGAAATCGCAAAGGAGATCGGTTTTTCTCCTGAAAACGTGAGAATCATTACCCCATTTGTCGGGGGCGGATTTGGTGGAAAGACGAGAAACCTCCAGGCGGTCGAGGCGGCACTCTGTGCGAAGCTCAGTGGGAACCCGGTTCAGGTGGCCTGGTCGAGGAGAGAAGAGTTCTTCCACGATGCGTTCCGGCCGGCTGCGGTTGTCAAGGTACGATCCGGTATAACTCCGGAGGGCCGGATCAGCTTCTGGGATTATCATGTCTACTTCGCCGGCGATCGAGGATCCAGGCTATTCTACGATATCCCTCACCACAGCACACTCTCGTACGATGAAGGCGGGCCCGGAGCTGTGATTGCACACCCCTTTGCCACCGGACCCTGGCGTGCACCCGGTAACAATACGAACACGTTCGCGCGGGAAAGCCACATGGACATGCTGGCAGCGAAAGCCGGTATCGATCCCGTGGAATTCCGCCTGCGAAATCTTGCGGACGCAAAGATGAAGCGCGTCCTGCAGGCGGCTGCGGACAGATGTGGATGGAAGCCGGCGAAGGCACCCAGCGGGAGAGGATACGGTGTGGCGTGCGGGATTGACGCGGGAACGTACGTCGCCGCGATCGCTCAAGCAGACGTCGACAGAGCCACAGGCCAGGTGCAGGTCAGGAGGGTTGTCTGTGCACAGGATATGGGGCTCGTGATCAATCCGGAAGGAGCCGCCATCCAGATGGAAGGCTGCATCACGATGGGGCTTGGCTATGCTCTCAAAGAGGATATGCACTTCAAAGACGGAGAGATCCTGGACGTCAACTTTGACACCTATGAAATCCCGAGGTTCTCCTGGGTGCCAAAGATAGAGACCGTCATCCTCGATAGCAAGGACGACCCGCCCCAGGGCGGGGGCGAGCCGGCGATCATATTGATGGGAGCGGTTGTGGGAAATGCAATCCATGATGCTGTCGGCATCCGTCTCCATCAGTTGCCGATGAACCCCGCGAGAGTCCAAGATGCTCTGAAGTAGATGAAGTATGCGCCGGGCATGTTGAAGGTTATTGCCTGTAGAGATGGCGATCCGACTGATCGCGGATCCTTCCGATCCGACCGGTGCAAGGGATTCCACGGGCAGTGTTTGCTGCTCATCCGGTCGATTAAAGGGAAAGGTGGCAACTGATCACATCTCCGCGGTCTCGCCGTTTATCCGGCGAACTTCGCAAGAGCGTCCGCGCGTTTCTCGGCTATGTCGAAGATGAGGTTCAGCTTCGTTATCGTGAGAATGGTGTTCACGGCATTGTTTATCCCGCAATACTTCAGCTGCCAATGCCGCCGCGTGTATGATGTAAATGCCGAGACAAGCACGCCGATGGCGGTGCTATTCATGTAATCCACTCCGCCCAGGTCGATCAGGAGCTTTGACCGGTTCTCCGCAATACACGCCGTGACGGCGTTCTTGAACGCAGCAATCTCCTCGTCTCCGAGCAGGTGACCGTGTACCTTGATGAGTGTCACACCCTTCTCCAGATGGGAGACGGAGGCTGTCGTTGCAGTCATATGCGCTGTCGGTGCAGTCATATGCGCTCTCCTTGCGTTGTGGGTATCTCTTTGCTGAGGAGGATCCTCCCGTGTTCACGGCAACGGTGGTAGTAGAGAAGATACATTCACATGGGGAGGATGTCAAGACCGCATTTGACTCGATTTTCAGGCGGGTCAACAGGGACGTGTGCCAATTCTGCTCCCGGGAATTTTCCTCCACGGAATCGAACAATCGTCAGGCCTGAAGACAGGTCAGGGATTTGATGTAATGCTCTGCCGCGCCTGAGACAGTGCCGCGTCGAACGCCCTTTCCAGGCAAGGATTAACGCCTCTGCAGGCATCCACGACCCGGGAAGCCCATTCGAGATACTCCCGCCGCCGTTGCAGCGACCACCCTGCCGGCGGATTCGCCAGAATATCCCGAATGTTGCAGATTTTGTCTGCGATCTTCAGCTGCTTTGCACCCGGAGAGGCGGAATGCGCATGCTCGATCTGAAGTCGCTTCCGCTCTTCCTTCGGGAGGGATTTGTCATCCGTCAATTCCCGGACCAATTCCGTCACTGCGGCTCCAAAATGCTCAGTGAGTTCATCGAAGGTCGTTTCAGTATCCTCGACGGTGTCATGAAGGATCGCCGCCACAAGCAGTTGCCCGTCCGCGACGGCGCATTCCGCCGACAGAACGGAGGCGACTGCGATGGGATGGTTGATGTAGGGTGAAGATTCCGCATCTTTGCGGCGCTGGTTACGGTGTTTGACCGAAGCGAAGCTCAGCGCGCGAAGCAACAGCGCAGCGTCCATCGAGAGGTTCCTCTTCTCAACTGAAGTGGTGCCACAACATCCGGAGTCGACAGCGGCAGTTCTTACGTCGTCCGCAGTGCCGTTCCCGCGCGTTTGGTCGGCGCTAAGGATTCCTGCGCATCCGAACAACCGCTCCTATCCGGCGGTATCCGAGTCAAGCATCTCATGATCTTCTATGCAACAGTCCCTTCGCATGGGACCCCTTACTGGAGCAATGCCAGCTCCCCCTCCAGCCTCTTCATCTCCTCCCGAATAGGATCCAGCTGCTCCTTCCTCATTTTCACCAGGTCCTCGATTTTCGTCCCCTTCTCCATCTCGTCTTTTGTGGTCATGGCAAGTCCTCCCTGAAGCATTATACGACATATTTGTCGTATGCGCAAGCACCTGTCCTCACCCTGTCTTCATGGCGACCTGGCCATGTACGTCGGGGCACGCTGTGCATGGGGCGGACCGGTCAGAAAATGACGAACAACCCGAGAGAAAAGACGATGCTTCGCTTGAGACCGCCCACATTGACATCACGGGGTCTCAGCGAGACCGCCGCAAACAATAGTGATTGACTGAAGCGCCGATGATCCGACATGCCGTGCAACAAGTCCACGGAAACATCCTCGCCCGATCTCAGACGATCGCAAAGACAGACGGCGAAATCGAGATGCGGAAGGTCTCGACCACGAAACCGTGAATGTCGGGTGCAACGGTCAACCACCGGCATTCAGTCTCCGAAACCGCACCGCCAGCCCCCCTCCCTTTGCCAACCGCACGGAAAGCACGCTGTCAGCCGTCACTTTCCTGCGCACAATCGTTACCTCCACCGGATGCGTATCTGCGTCCGTCCCGTCCTGGTATATCTCGGCCTCGAAATGTCCTCCGCCAAGAAACGCCAGCGGTATCCGGATCTGCCGTGCTGTCCAGTTGGTCATGGCACCGAGATACCAGTCTCTGTCGCTTCTTCGCGCGATCGTCACGTACTGCCCGATCCCTCCATTGATCACTCGCGTCTCATCCCAGCTCGTCGGCACCTGTTGCAGGAATGCCAGGCCGGGCTGCCCGCGGTATGCAGCCGGGTCGTCGCAGACCATGGTGAGCGGACTCTCATAGACCACGAACATTGCCAGCTGGTGACAGCGCGTCCCCATCACCCGGGGACGCAGCATATCGGGGGCGAATTCCGCGGCGGTCACATTCCTGAATCCACCCGGTGTGAAATCCATCGGGCCCGCCAGCATGCGTGTAAAGGGAAGTGTGACCGTATGTTGCGGAGTGGCCAAGTCCATCACCTTGTTCTGCTCGTTTCCCAACACACCTTCCAGCGAGATCAGATGAGGATAGGTACGCTGTGTCCCTGTCGGCTTATATGCACCGTGAAAGAGGACCATCAATTGGTGTGCGGCCGCCTTGTTGAGGATCATCTGGTACCAGCGGACCATCTCCTGGTCATCGGAGTTCATGAAGTCGATCTTTACGCCTGCGGCGTTCCACGACTTGAAGAGCGGAAAAGCCACGTCGGCCTGCCGGTCGATGTTTTGCCAGTGCGCCCAGATAAACAGGCCTACTCCTGCCTTCTTTGCATATTCGGCGAGTTCCGGCAGTCGGAGTTCCGGAACCGGCTTGGTGATGTCATACTTCTCGGGGTGCTCGATGCAGTCACCTTCCGGACCGTACCAGGGGGGCTCCAGTTCGAGATAGGCGAATTTGTTCTCAGCGGCGAAATCGATGTAGTACTTCTGGTTCTCGAATCCGAACGCGCTGGGGACACCCGGCCTGTCGCAGTAGAAGGCGGGCCACCAGGGGAATACGCCCTTTCCGGGCTTGATCCAGGAAACGTCGTCGAGCGCACACGGTGCGCTGAGGTTGAGGACGATGGTGGATTCGATCAACCGGCCGGGAGCGTCACCCACCATGAGCACGCGCCAGGGGGATGAGAACGGAGTGTTGCCGCGCACGGCAACGCCACCCCCCTCGGGGAGAGGGGCCAGCACAACCTGGAGGGCCCTCCCCGGCAGGCCGCGGAGGTACATTCCTGCGTAGTCCGTGAGGTCGGCCTCGGTAATCGAGAGCGTGACGCCATCCTTTTTTTGCATGGTGAGTGGGAGATAGACCAGCCCTGTATCAGGGATTGCGCTGAGAGTTGTCGGCAGGTATCGCCCCTCGAATGAGGAGCGAAACAGGTTGATCTGGAAAGCCCACGCCTTCATTTCCACGGGAAAGTGGAACTCGGTATTCTCCTTTATGATCTCGAATGCTGTGAGTGCCTCCTGTTCCGGGAGTACATACCGGAATGCCGCGCCATCGTTGTACGCCCGGAAGAGAAGATTCAGGTGGCGTCGCGGCAGGAGCGATTCCTGCAGCCGCACCTGGAGTTCACGATAATGGTCGCGCGCCTCCTTTGTTTTTCCTATAACGAGCGTGTATTTCTCATCGTGCTCGCGGATCCCGGAATCCAGCAGAGTGAAGCCGGAAGTGAGCGCACTCCCCTCACGGAAGGTCAGTCCGAGTGGCGACCATGCAAGCAGGACTGTCCCTTTTCGAAGGACCTGCCATTCCGGAGTCCCCCGGGAATCGAGTCTGAAAGCGATCGTCATGTTTGCGTCGGGAGATTTGACCCGGACATCGGAGAATCCCTGGCAGACGAAAGCAAGCACGAGAAGCAGCAAGCAGCTCGGGCGCATGGGGGACCCTTTCGGATTGATGGGGAGAGTAATCTCGCAGATTCCGCGGTAAACGGCGGTGCGCCTACGCTGATTCCGCCAGTCTGCTCGGAGAAGCATGCCGCCCTGGCAGGCATCCCTCACACGGCAGTCAGGAATTTCCCGGTGAGTCTCTTGTGCCAGCTCACATTCTTCCAGTTCTCAAACTGGGGCTGCACGTAGTTGTGCGGCGTCCACCCCCACATGTTGTGCGCAATGGCACCGTCCACCGTCATCTCCGCCCACTCCAGCAGCCACTTCCAATCCAGATCAGGATGATCGACATAGTACCAGGTCGACCACGACTCACTTGTGGTCAGCGGCATACCATGACGGGCGGCCCAGGATGCGAAGTCGGCAAGCCTCTGCTGCTGCCTCTGAAACAACATGGGCATGACCGCATTCCGGGTCTTGCTGCACCGATCGCTGAATTCCTTGAACCAGGCATCTTCTGTGTAGATACCCCCGGTCACCCACTCGTCGAATTTCGTCCGGTTCACCCACCGCTGGTCGGCATCAAGATAGAAGTGGATATCCAGACAATCCAGATGCAACGGCACGCTCATCCACCGTTCATCCCCATGAATCGAGGCCGTAAACCGTAACTCGGGGAATTCCCTCTGTAACAGTCTCATCGCTCCGTTCAGGTCTTGCGACAGAAATTCAACCTGCTCGGGCGCAAACGGAAGTCCTTTGTCCCAATCCAAACCCACCTTGTCCTTCAGCAGGAGTTTGTACCCCTTCATGAAGAACGGCACTTCGTTGTGGATATCGACATACACCAGGCCCTCGAATCCGAACCGCTCTTTCCATTGTGCAAGAAATGGTATCCAGATCTCAGCGGCTTCCCTGTGATCTCTGGGGATCCGGGTCACGGCCGGCGATATGCCGGCCTTCCCGCACCAGTTTGTTTCATCAAACCACCATGTGCTGAGGGTATAATACAAACCCCTCGTCAAGAGGGCCTGCATGAACTCAATCAGCCATTGGCCCACGGGCCCGGTGCATTCATGGCGGTTCCCCCAGGGGAAAAACGGACGTTGCGGGTCTGCCCAGCTCAAAACCGTTTGCGGTCTCTTCAGGTCGATCAGGTTCGGCAGCGGGTCAATGCGAACCGTATTATATCCCCGCTCCCGTGCTTCGTCAAGTACACTCCCGTAATCAGCAAACGATTCGCCCGGCGCATGGCGGACCAGATACGCCTGATCCCACATCATGATCGTCATGCGCGGGGGTTCCAGAAGCTTCCTGCAATCAAACTTCGCATTGCCACGCGGACTCCCTGGAGTCGCTGTTCCCGTCACCTGTCGCGGAAAATCCATAGTGCGTCCTATTGTTGGTTGTGGCGGTTCATGACTTGCACGACTTCCTCGGGCAGCTCTCCTGGCCATCCGCCGCGCTCCATTCCTTTGCGGACAATATCCGTCAGCAATGTATCAAAACCCTCCGGTTTTGCCGGGAAGCTATGCACGTTACCCGACCACATGTTCTGCCCCTTGTTGAGGAAGATGACACCGGGATGTGTCTGCGCCCAGACGATGTTGCCGGTCAATACCGCACCGTCAACATTATCATCCATATACACCGCGAACACCCACTTCTGTCCCTCGATGGATGTCGTCCTGCGTTTCATGATGTTATCATAATAGAGACTCCCCATCCCCGTTGACCATGCATAGAGGGGAGCCCCATCGCTCAGCACTTCCAGATAGTCAAAGATGATATTGTGATGCACCTTGTTGTTCGTCGAATGCAAATACGGTTTGAAATTCTCCTTTGTGAAGCGCGACTCACGCCCTTTCGGAAGATCCTGCCAGCGTGTGCGGTATTGCGCAGCTGCTTTTCCATATGCATCCACACCACCAGGGTCAGCACGGTCCACATTGTTCGATCGGGGGTCCCCGTTAAAGGCATCCCAATTGGCTCCGCAGATCTGGACGCCGACGTAGGGGACGTGATTGATGATGTTGAAGGAGATATCATTGGATCCGGACTGATAGACCGTCACCGCAGCGGAATGCAGATAGCCTCCCGTGCCGGTGTGATGGATATAATTGCGCGCAATCGTGTTGTTTCTGTTCACATCCTTCAGCCCTGGCCCGTATCCCTGCAACAGGACGCCACCGCATCCCATATAGCCCATTTCGTTCTGCAGGACTGCGATCTTCTGGGAATACTTTTCAAGATCGATTGCATAGCTGCCGCTCCAGAGGAAGGTGCAGTCCGTGATGGCCACGTCTTCAGCATCCTCCACAGAGATCATTGCATCAGGCAATTCGGCCTGTCGTTTGATCCATGCTTCAGGCCACACATCTTCGGGCATTCTGTCGGTGTATCTGAATTCGATCCCGCGAATGCGAATAGAGCGTACCAGCCCGCCGCCTTCTTCGTCGCCCTGGATGTGAATCAGGCGATAGAGGACCGGCGCAATGATTTCGTCATCCGGCCTGATGGTGCCCGCCCCGGGAAGCAGATACACCCTGCCTTCCGTGCTATCGATCGCCCACTCGCCCGGCTCATCGATGAACCGTATAGAGTTGAGGAGGTTGTAGTTGCCCTCCAGGAACGTATCGCTCCAGAATGTCGTGGGATTCTTGCTATGCCTGAACGCGGTGGAACCGGCGGGATCGATACCCCGAAGCACGGACAGGGTATTCCAGAAATTCACCGGCAGCAGATTGATCTCAATCTGCCCGTCCATGCCCTCCAGATCGGCGAGTTCTCCCGGTCTGAATACCAGTTTCTGGCCACCGTCCCCCACCGGACCGGTGTGTATCGGTTTTGGCCATTGGTACCACTCATCTGTGTTGTACAGTCGCGACAGTCTTTGTGGCGCGCCATTCACATACAGAAAATGGAATTTCCACCCTTTCGTGACCGGTGCGACATAGATCTGTCCTCGCAGATCAGTCCGCATGCCTTTCACGTTCTTGTCCAACGGGCTCCACTTCGTGACGAGTCTCGCTCCAATCACAACCGGCTTTTCGCCGGGATATGCGGCATAGACAATCGGCGCCGTGTCTTCACCGGAATCCTCCGGACGAAGCACAAACGTCTCCTCTCTGAAGTACCTCCCGCCTCTCAGGAACACCGTTACCCCGCTGTCAGGCAGTGGTGCCGTTCGCTTCATCGTGCGTATCTCGTCTCGTGCTCGCTCCAGCGTGAGGTACGGTCGTTCACGCGTGCCCGGATTGGCGTCATCTCCAGCCGGAGAAACGTAGAGGGTTCTTTTCTCTTCCCGCGTGCCGCCGCAACCCGCCAGAACGAGAACCAGTCCAAGTATTGCACAACAACCCCTTGCCGGCTTGATCATTTGGTCTTACCTCCTTACATGCGTACAATGCACACGATTGTCCTAGAATCCTTCCGGCGCCGTTGCGGTACGAGCCCGTGCGTCAAGCGTACGACGGATCTCTTCGACGCGGGCCCGGGTGAGCGGGTAGAACACGATGACGGCGACGCCGAGAAGAAATCCGAAAGGTTGCGTGATCACCAATGCCAGAATCCAATACTTGATCGTTTCGGGTGCCTGGTGGGTCAACATGGCATTGAATCCTGATGCCGCCAGCAGCACCCCCTGAAACGCCAGAGAGACCGACCATGCCATCTTCTCGATGCTCGTGTACACGGCGCTGTAGAAGCCCTCCCGCCGCTTCCCGCACTGAAGTTCGTCATAGTCGCATGTATCCGCAATCATGGAGTTCGTAATCATCGGCATGGTGTTGGTGAATATGCCGATCAGCACCCCCGTCACGATGCTCGGCCACTGCATGAAGAGCGTGAAAGAGAATGTTCCGAAGGTGAGGCTATACCGGATGAACGAGTCGTCGCTGTTGGTAAAGGTGACCAGGAGAGAGGCATAAGCCACCGCGCTCATAGCGAGCATGAAGACGAGCGTTGCTTTCTTACCGATGCGGGCGGAAAGGGCAGCAATAGGCGCCATGGC
>Ga0209253_10003153_pt1 | contig 14516 bp, 12 predicted proteins | sample FrelakmetBRP12BR_FD_187145 | JGI IMG/M metagenome (GOLD analysis project Ga0209253, IMG submission 187145) | Freshwater lake sediment microbial communities from the University of Notre Dame, USA, for methane emissions studies - BRP12 BR (SPAdes)... | ecosystem: Environmental > Aquatic >...
GAAAGTCCGGGAGATTCCCAAAGGCCAGGGATTAAGAGGTGGCTCCAGATGCACCTTGCCTCGCCGATCACCCTGCCTCCCGGCGCAACGTCCCTCCAGAACGTAACAAAGGTCTCTCAGCAACCTGCCAGAGGTCCTCCTAGCCTGCCTTGAACCGATGATGACCCTCGAGAACCATGCTTGCCCCGAGAAAGGTCACCAGGATTGCGGCAAAGCCGATGATGGCCATGATGGCGGCACGCTTCCCCCGCCAGCCCACCGCGAGACGCTCGTGGAGGAGCACGGCGTAGATCAGCCAGGTAATGACGGAAAGTATCTCCTTCGGGTCCCAGTTCCAGTACGAGCGCCAGACCGTCCCCGCGTAGACGAACCCCGAGATGAGCCCGATGGTGATGAGGGGAAACCCCACGATGACGCAGCTACGATTGAGGGAATCCAGACTTTCCAGAGAAGGCAGCCGCCGGTAGAGAAGGCCGAAGCTCTTGTTCTTGATCTGCCGCTCCTGAAGGAGGTACATGATTCCGGCGCAAAAGGCCAAGGCGAACACGGCGTTGCCAAGAAACATGGTCCCCACATGGAGGTTCAGCCAGAAACTCTTGAACAACCTGCTTGCGGGAACGAGGTGTGCCGGAATCGTCGTCGACAGAAGCATGAAGACAACCGCAAGGGGCGACACAAAGGTCCCCAGAATGCGGATGTTGAATTTGAGCTGAAAGGCGAGGTAGCTCCCGACGATGGCCCAGACAAAAAACGAGAGGGATTGCTGAAGAGTGGTCACCGGCGCGTAGTCGATGTGAAGGATTAGGAGAAGGAGCTCCAGGGTGTGACTTACGAAGCCGCCAAGCAGGAACAAGGAGGCGACCCGGTGAATGGGGGTATCGGGGCGGATGATATAGATGAGATAGCCTACCGTCCCCACCCCGTAGAGGAGGATCGTCAACACCGAAAAGAGGAGGACCGATTCGTTCACCAGAAGATCTCCAGATCCTCCAGGGAGTACCCTTCTCCCAGAACCTCCCGGAGCATGCGTTCGACTCCCTCGCGATCCCTGAGTCGCACCAGCTCTAGGAGGGGGGAGTGGACCAGTTGCTCGAAGCGCCCCTTGTTCGCCTGCGAATCCTGGCTGGTGCTCAGGAGCCGCGCCCGCACCGCTCCCAGGAGGTGAAGCAGGTCACCGTACTCCTCGCCGTAGCATTCCTCCAGCTCCTCGCGAATCCGCCGCGCCAGTGCCGGACTCTGGCCGTCGGTGGAGATGGCGAGCGTCAGCGCCCCGCGCCGGACTAAGGCCGGGACGATGAAATTCCCCTCCCGCGGGACATCGACCACGTTGCAGAGGAGGTTTCGCCGCTCGGCGTCGCTGGCGATCCTGCTGTTCAGCTCCCCGTCATCGGTGGCGGCAATGACGAGGAACCGGCCCACGAGCTGGGTTTCGTCGTAGTGCCTGCCAACGACCTCCACGGTTCCTTCCCAAACCTTCTCTTGCAGCCAGGGGGAAAGCTCGGGCGAGACCACGCCGACCCGGGCGCCGGAGCGGAGAAGGGTCTCCACCTTCCTCGCGCCCACTTCACCGCCGCCCACAACCAGGACAGGGCGGCCCTCAACCTTGAGAAAAACAGGATAGTACCTCATACTCGTACCGCCCATAACCCTACCAGGTCTCCCCCGGCAAATCAAGCGGAGAGGTGAGTCTGCCGGCCTTGACGAACCTCTCGTGTCCATCTAGTATAACGCACACACTTCGCCGGGTCTCGGACGCCGAATGCTTCATTCTATCCTATTTTATGGTGGCGCGGTTCTCCTCACGATCATCATGAGCGCTGCGGCGGTCGTCTCCGCCCTGATCACTCGAAGCAGCCGCATACCCCAGAAGATTGCCAGGCTCTGGGCCCGAATGCTCCTCTTTATCGGCGGGGTCCGGCTGGAGGTGGAGGGCCGGGAGCATCTTAACCCGCGGCGCCCTTACATCTTCGCCGCCAATCACCAGAGCCAGTTCGACATCTTCGCCCTCCTTGCCGCCGTCCCCGTGCCCTTCAGCTGGCTCGCCAAGGACGAGCTCTTCCGGATCCCGCTGCTCGGCCCCGCCATGAAGGGCGCCGGGTACATCCCCATCAATCGGACGGACCGGAGAGCCGCCTTTGCCAGCATCGATCAGGCGGCGGCCAGAGTCCGCGAGGGCACCTCGATCGTCATCTTTCCCGAAGGCACGCGCAGTCTCGACGGCAAGCTCAAGACCTTCAAGAAAGGAGGGTTCTTTCTCGCCATCAAATCGAGGCAGCCGGTGGTTCCGGTGAGCATCAGCGGCAGCTTTCGAGTGCTCGCCAAGAGAAGCTTCAGGGTGCACCGCGGTACTATTCGCATCCATTTCAGTCCTCCATTGCCAACCGACACCCTTTCCCCGGCCGACAAGGACCGGCTCATCGCGGAGGTCCGCAGGCTCATGCAGCAGCACCTGCTGCCCGAAGAGCGAGGAGAGGCGGAGGCACCTCCCAGACCCAGAAAAGGCGGATGACGGTGGCCAGAGACGCTCGGCAGACAGTGAGAATCATCCCCCTCGGCGGGCTCGGAGAAATCGGCCTGAACATGATGCTCTTCGAGTACGGCGACACCATCCTGGTCGTGGATGCGGGGCTCATGTTTCCCGAAGACTACATGCTGGGCATCGATGTCGTCATCCCGGATATCTCCTACCTACGCGCCCGCGCCGCAAGAGTGGCCGCCATCATCCTCACTCACGGCCACGAGGACCACATCGGGGCTCTCCCCTTCATCGCCGCCGAGCTCAACGCGCCCGTCTACGGCACCCGGCTGACTCTCGCCCTCCTCGCCGAGAAGCTCAAGGAGTTCAACCTGGAGCAACGGGTGGACTGCCGCATCGTCACCCCCCGCCAGGTTTTGAGCATCGGCCCCTTCGAGGTTGAGTGTATCCGGGTCTGCCACAGCGTTGCCGACGGCCTCGGCCTTGCCATAAAGACACCCGTCGGAGTCATCATCCACTCGGGCGACTTCAAGATCGACAACACCCCCGTTGACGGCGAGCGCACCGACCTGGGGCGTTTCTCTTATTACGGCGAGCGCGGGGTGCTCGCCCTCCTCTCGGACTCCACCAATGTGGAGCGGGAGGGCTATACCCTGTCGGAACGGCAGATCGGCGAAACACTGCAGCAGATCGTCCAGAACTGCAAGGGTCGGGTGATCGTCTCCGTGTTCGCCTCCAACATCCACCGGATTCAGCAGGTCGTGGATCTGGCTCGCCAGTTCGGTCGGAAGGTCCTTCTGAACGGGAAATCCATGCTCGCTAATGTGCGGATCGCAAGAGACCTCGGCCACCTGAGCTTCCCCGAAGGGCTCGAGATAACCCTCCAGGATCTCCAGAAGGTTCCGGACGAGAAGGTGCTCATGCTCACCACCGGCAGCCAGGGGGAGCCCCTCTCCGCCCTCACCCGCATGGCCATGGATGATCACCGCCAACTCCGGATCAAGAAGGGGGACACGGTGGTCCTCTCCTCCAAGTTCATCCCGGGAAACGAGAAGACGATCACCAACATCATCAACCACCTCTACCGGCGCGGCGCGGAGGTGATCTACGAGACGGTCTCGGAGATCCATGTCTCGGGACACGCTTACCAGGAAGAGCTCAAGCTGATGCTCAACATCACCAGGCCGCGGTACTTCATCCCTATCCACGGCGAGTACCGCCACCTGGTGAAGCACCTCCAGCTCGGTGCCAAGATGGGCTTCCCGCCGGATCGTCTGGTGCTCGCTGAAAACGGCGACGTCATCGAGTTCGACGCGGACGGCCGTTGTCTCGCCGGCAAGGTGGAAGTGGGCCGCGTTTTCGTGGACGGAAAAGGGGTGGGAGATGTAGGGAATGTCGTCCTCCGCGATCGCCGTCATCTCTCCGAAGACGGTCTGGTGATCACCGTGGTGGCGGTGGACAAGAATACGGGCCACATCCTCAGCGGACCTGACATCACCAGCCGGGGCTTCGTTTTCGAAGAGACCAAGGGGGACATCCTTAACGATGCCAAATGTCTCATGGTCGAGGTGCTCGAGAAGGCCCTGCAGAACGGCGGGAGTCCCGACTGGACCCAGGTCAAGGAAGAGATTCGCCGGCAACTCCGTCGGTTCTTCTACCACGTCCTCGAACGCCGGCCGGTGATCCTCCCCATCATCATCGATCTGTGACACCTGATCATCTTTCATTTGGCATTGACAATCTTCCGCCCGCTGCCCGCTGCCCACCGTGCCGCCGGAGGCGGGTAAACCTCTGTCCTCCGCCCGCGCTTGATGCAGGAGGCCGGGGGTTTCTGAAGCAAGGCGCATCCGGAGCCACTACCTTCCTTCGCCGACAGAAAGGCCCCCCAAGCTTTCCACCACACCCCCGCCAAGAGCCCCGACCTCGCTCTCCACTATCAATGCCGCGACTATGCGCCTTTGCAGAGCAGACCACCCTGCCACGAACCCCAAATCGCGGCTGCCCTTCGGCGCAATTCAGAGTCCCGAGCCTGTCGAGGGAGAAGCCGCTTTCACCCAACATCGGCCGCTGCCGCAGGCAGGGTGGTCTGCGGCGCAAGGCGCATCCGAAGCCACTACCTTCCTTCGCCGACAGAAAGGCCCCCCGAGCTTTCCACCACACCCCCTTCAGGGGTCACCTCTTGTGCTCATGCTCCGGTGCTTTCTGCTTCGTGTCTCCCTTGGCCCGGGATTGACACCACCTGGAACGTTTAGTATGAAGGGAGGCAAGGCGCACCAGCCGCAGGAGGCGCCGAGCTTGCCCACGAAACGATTCGAATACGTCAATGACCTCTAGATCCAGTCAGACAGCTCGAGAAGTTGCCGCCCTCTGCCTTGTCTTCCTGGCTCTGCTCTTTCTCCTCAGCTTGGTCACCTATCACGCGAGTGACTCCACCCTCCTCACCAGCTCCGCCAGTCACGGCCCGATCCGAAATCTGGTGGGCATAATCGGTGCCAATCTCGCCGCCTTTCTCCTCGTCGGCATGGGAACCGGTGCCTACTGGCTGCCGGTCTTCCTCGTGGTTGGCGCCCTTCGCCTCCTGACGAAACGGCCCCTGTCCCACCCGGTCCTCGCCGTACTCGGCGGCATCCTCCTGGTCTTCGCCACGTGCGGGCTGGCGGCACTCAACTATCCCTCGCTGAGGCTTTGGGGCGAGCCGCTGCCGGGGAGCGGGGGCATGGCTGGGCTCTTGCTCAAATCCACGCTCCTTTACTATCTCAATCCGGTGGGGGCTCAACTCACCCTGTGGATGCTCCTCGCCATCTCCCTCCTCATTGTGACCCCTCTTTCCCTGGCACAGGTCGGCGACTTTTCCTCGACCACCATCCAGCGCCTGTCCCAGTCACTCCAGGGCGCCCTCCGGCGCCGTGAACCGAAGCCGAAGAGACGGCTCCCGGCGGATCACGCCCCCCCCATTGTCAAGACTGAGCCGGAGCCGAAGCCCCGGCCTCCCGAGGTTCAGCAGGAGCAGTTCGGCTTCATGCAGGCGGAAGGAAAGTTTCGGCTTCCCGATGTCTCGCTTCTGGACAAGATGGACGATTCGGTGAGCCGTCCCGACCAGGAAAGCCTCCTCATGAACTCGCGGATCCTGGAGAAGAAGCTCGCAGACTTCGGGGTGGAGGGGAAGGTGATCGAGGTCTGCCCGGGTCCGGTAATCACCATGTACGAGTTCGAACCGGCGCCCGGGGTAAAGATCAGCAAGATCGTCGGACTCGCCGACGATTTGGCCATGGCGTTGAAGTCCCCGAGCATCCGGGTTGTGGCGCCCATACCCGGAAAAGGAGCCCTCGGGATCGAGATTCCCAACGCCAACCGTCAGCCGGTCATCATTCGAGACGTGATCTCCGGTCAGGAATTCGTCCAGCAGAAGGGAAAGCTCTCGCTGGCCCTCGGCAAGGACACCATGGGAAAACCAGTGGTGGCCAACCTGGCAAGGATGCCCCATCTCCTCATCGCCGGCGCCACAGGCACCGGGAAGAGCGTCTGCCTGAACGCGATCATTGTGAGCCTCCTCTACCGGGCCACACCCGAAGAGGTCCGCGTCCTCCTGATCGACCCTAAGCGAATCGAGCTTTCCTCCTACGAGGGAATTCCGCACCTCCTCCATCCCGTGGTGACCGACGCCAAGAAAGCGAACATCGCCCTCAAGTGGGCGGTGACCGAAATGCAGCGGCGCTACGAACTCCTCAACCTGAAGGGCGTGCGGAGCATCGACCGGTACAACCAGGCGGTGGCGAAGACTGCAACTCGTCGATCGAAGCCGCCTTCAGCGCCAGTCGAAGGTCAGGAGCCCGAGGACGAGTTGCTGCCCTATCTCGTCATTATCATCGATGAACTGGCAGATCTCATGATGGTAGCCTCGCGGGAGGTGGAGGAGTCGATCATCCGCCTTGCCCAGATGGCGAGAGCCGCCGGCATGCACCTCATCCTCGCCACCCAGCGGCCTTCCGTTGACGTTATCACCGGCATCATCAAGGCGAACATCCCGGCGCGTATCTCCTTTCAGGTCTCCTCCCGGGTGGACTCCCGAACGATCCTGGATGCCTCCGGCGCCGAGTCGCTCCTCGGGGCGGGCGACATGCTCATGCTGCCTCCCGGTACCGCAAAGCTCCAGCGCATTCACGGTGCCTATGTCTCCGAAATGGAGATCAGGAGAATCACCGAATTCCTCCGCAAGCAACGGAAACCCTCCTACGACGAGAACGTGCTCGAGTACCAGGAACGAGCGGAGAATGGGCAGGACGACGGCGAGCAGGACGAGAAGTACGAAGAGGCGGTGAGCCTTGTCCTGGAGACTCGCCAGGCGTCCATCTCCATGATCCAGAGGCGTCTTCGGGTGGGATACAATCGGGCGGCGCGGATGATCGAGATGATGGAGCGTCAGGGTCTCGTCACCCCGACGGATGGGACCAGGCCACGGGAGGTGCTGCCGCCGAAGTGAAAACAAGGCATAGGGCCTTGCGGCCCGTTCGAGGTTCGAGGTTGGAGGCAAGAGATCAAGTTTATCGAGTTGAATTGGTTTAATTGGTTCAAGGACGGCGTAAGGCACAAGGCGTAAGGCGCAAGGAAGAAGCTGATCCCCGTGTCGCGGCGTCACCCCGTCGCCGCGTCAATCCGCTGAGGGTGTTTCGTGATGGTTATTCCCGTGTCTCCGTCTCACCGCGTCACCGTGTCGATCCTTTCGGCCTTTCTCGCCTTTCTCGCTCCCCCCGAGGCAGGCCGAAGGACCTCTCTCGCGTTCGCCGCAGCGGCGGCAGATTCCTCTGATCTCGTCGCCAGGATTCAGGAGCGGTACGATGGTGTGCGCTCGCTCCGCGCCGATTTCCTTCAGGAGACGAGCTCCCGCGCCACCGCTCTCGGGACCACCGCCCACGGGACCGTATACTATCTCAAGCCGCAGGCCATGCGCTGGGATTATCAGGAGCCGCAGCAGCAGTTCGTCATCAGCGGCCAAGAGGCGTGGCTCTATGTCCCTGAGGAGAAGACCATTTACGTCTACCAGGTGGACAAGATCATCCGCTCCCCGGTGGTGCTCAATTTCTTCTCCGGACTGAGCCAGCTCCGGGAAACCTTCCAGATCTCCCAGCTTCCCGATGATCCGGGTCCGCCGAAACGGCATCGCCTCGAGCTCCTCCCCGGTGATGCCGAGATGAAGTCACAGGTCTCCAAAGTGGCGCTCTGGATCGAGCCGGAAACCTATCGGGTGGTGCGCATACAGACCGTCGATCCCCTCGGTAACACCAACCAGATCATCCTCACCAACTTCCAGGTGAACGTTCCCCTCTCGCCCTCGCTCTTCACCATGCAGGTGCCCAAGGGTGTGAAGGTGTTACGCCAGGATGTCTCGGCGCCGTAGTTTCGACGGGGGTTATTCGTTATACGTAAATCGCTGTCCCCCGCCCGCGCATGATGCAGGAGGCCGGGGGGTCTCTGAAGCAAGGCGCATCTGGAGCCACCTTTTACTCCCTGTTCCTCAGGAACGCTTCCCGACTATTGCGCAGTCTCCCCGCTGGAGGCCGGACCACCACGAACTTATTCATGGTGCGACTATGCGGCCTTGCAGAGGAGATCCCCCGGCCTCCTGCCAGCTGAAGTCTCTCCTCTGCCCTTTCCTTGACTCCCCGGTCAACATGCAACTAGAATGGGGTTAGATCGCAGGACAAAGATGTAAACGCGGGGCTTCCGTCCATTGACCTCTTCTCTCTACCCGGTCCCCCGGCGGGAATGCCCCCACGAAACTGTCAGGTTCGCTATGGACGTCGATAAACTGATGGAAAAGGTGTCGAGGTGGCTCTCCGACCCTAAGAGTCGCGAGGTGATCAAGTCCCTCATCTACGTGCTTCTTCCCCTGATCGTCCTTTCCCTCATCCGCAATGTCAGACGCGCTCAGGCGGCAAAGAAGCAAGCCACCGCTATCACTCCCCGGATTCGCGGCTCCAGCACCGAGAGCCTGGTCGCTACCGAGACCCTTCAGGAAACCATGGCCAAAGAGAAGAAGAAGGTTGAACGGGAACTCCAGGAGGTCTTCGGTCGCCGGGAACGATTGCTCACAAAGGCCAGAGGCGGCGGAGCCGTCCCCTCTCAGGTACCCGCCCAGACGCGCATGTCCGAATCCCCTGGCCCCGGCGACGATCAGGCGGTCCGGGAAGATGTAATCCGGATACTTTTCGGCCGGCGGCGGGGGTAGTCCTTTTCAACTCCGCTCCGGAGGAATCTCCCCGATCCCTGAACCCACACCAACCAGGGCCTGTATCCTTATCCCCTTCCCCGTGTGGTCACACGGGAACCGACCCCTCTCTTCTTTTTGGATTGATTCAGAAAAAAAACTTGTGTTAGGGTAGAACAATTTTTGCATCCCTGCGATGTGGTCTCTGGAGCGACGGGGTTCCTCATGAGAGTGAAATTTTGGGGGGTGCGCGGCTCTCTTCCTGCCCCCATTCGCCCCCGGGAGGTCGAACAGAAGATCTTCCTGGCGGTCAGGGGAGCGCAGGGCATCGACCTCAGCGACGAGGAGGCGGTGAACACCTATGTCCGCAGTCTCCCCTACTTCCGGCGGGGGACCACTGGAGGCAACACCTCGTGTGTGGAAATCCGGGGGCAAGGCACCGAGATCATCCTCGATGCCGGCTCCGGTATCCGACAACTCGGCCTCGACCTCATGCAGGGACCCTTCGGTCAGGGCAAGGGTACCATCCATCTCCTGATTAGCCACACCCACTGGGATCACATCATGGGGTTCCCCTTCTTCAGTCCTGCCTATGCTCCCGGAAATCGCATCACGATCTACGCCCGGCACCCGCACATCAGGCAGCGGTTCGAGGACCAGCAGCACCCAGACCATTTTCCGGTCACCCTGGAGACCATGCTGGCAGATGTCGAGTTTGTCCACCTCAAGGACGACTCGAAAACCACGGTCGGTGAATTCACCGTGAGCACCATGCCTTTGCGCCACCCCGGCGGCTCCTATGCCTTCAAGGTGGAAAAGGACGGCTGCGCCTTCGTCTATGCCACGGACGCCGAGTACAAAGGGCTGCTGCCGGCCGTGATGGATCACTACGTCGCTTTCTACGCCGGCGCCGAGGCCCTGGTCTTCGATGCCCAGTTCAGCCTCGAAGAGGCCATGGAAAAAGAAGGGTGGGGACACAGCTCTTCCCTGGTCGGCGTCGACATTGCCCTCAAGGCGAATATCAAGCGCCTGATCCTTTTCCACCATGAACCCTCCTACAACGACGAAAAGCTCCAGGGGATCTACGACAAGACCCTCCGTTACTACGAAGTCCAGAGGCAAGGTCGGGCCCTGGAGATCCTTCTGGCCCGGGAGGGCCTGGAACTGGAAATCTAGATCCATGGCCCGCCAGCCTGACACTGACCTGCCCACTACGGAAACCCTGCGCTGCCGGACAACCAACGGCCTGCCGTCATACCGCTTCCGGCTCCTCGGCGCGTGTGCGGGGCTGCAGCACGCTGTCTTCACCCGCCTCGGCGGGGTAAGCTCCGCGCCCTTTGCGAGCCTCAACGTGAGTTACGATACCAAGGACGATGCGGGGAAGGTTCGAGAGAACCTGCGCCGGGTGAGGGCGGCCACGGGGAGTGCCTCCGTTGTCTATGCCCGCCAGGTCCACGGGGGAACCCTCCTCGCCCTCCATGAGCGAGCCTCCCTGGACCCGGAGATCCCTTATCCTCTCGAGGGGATCGACGGCTTCGTTTCCAGCGTCCAGGGCTTGGCCATGATGGTCAAGGTGGCCGATTGCCAGGGCGTGCTTCTCTTCGATCCGAGGAAACGCGTCGCCGCCGCCATCCACGCTGGTTGGCGCGGGAGCGTCCAGAACATTGTGGGGAAGGCGGTGCGGCTCATGGCCGCCGAGTTCCACTGCCGGCCGGCCGACGTGATCGCCGGCATCTCTCCTTCCCTGGGGCCCTGCTGCGCCGAATTCCGCAACTGGCGTCACGAGCTGCCGGAAAGTTTTCTCCCCTACCAGGTAAGACCCACCTACTTCGACTTCTGGGCGATCAGTCGGGCGCAGCTCACTGAGGCGGGAGTTCCCGGAGAGAACATCGAGATTGCCGGCCTCTGTACCAGATGTCACCCGGATGTGTTCTACTCCTACCGGGGTGAGGGCCGTACCGGGCGGTTCGCGGTCACGATAGGCGTCGAGGCATAGCATGGTGCTCGAGCACGGGGAGATCCTCTTCAACGACCGACTGAGCCCAGATCTCTACCACCTGGGCCTCAGGTGCCCGGAGATCGCCTCCCTGATCAGACCCGGCCAGTTCCTCATGGTGAGGATTCGAAGCGGAGCCGACCCTCTCCTGCGCCGCCCCTTCGCTGTGCACCAGCTCAGCCCGCCGGGAGGCTTCGAGATCCTTTACAAGGTCGTCGGGCAAGGCACGAGGCTCCTCGCCGAAACCGGCCGAGGCACAACACTCGACATCCTCGGCCCCCTCGGCCGGGGCTTCGAGCTTCCGGGGGAGGACGGCCCCGTCCTCCTGGTGGCGGGGGGGATCGGGATTGCGCCCCTCCCCTTCCTGGCGGAGACGCTGGTAGGCTCGGGGCGAAAAGGCCCCTATCTCCTCTGGTTCGGCGGCAAGACCGGTCAGGATCTCGTCTGTGTCCACCACTTCCAGGACCTCAGCTTCGTCACTGAGCTGGTCACCGAGGACGGGAGTGTGGGCAGGAAGGGCCTCGTTACCGACCATCTGGAGGACTGGCTTTCCCGGCGGCAGGACAAACCGAGCGTGATCTACTCCTGCGGACCCTACCCCATGCAGCGCAAGATGGCGCACCTCGCCGCTCGGCTGGGCGTTCCGGTGCAGATCGCCATGGAGGCCCTCATGGCCTGCGGCGTCGGCGCTTGTCTGGGGTGCTCGCTCAGGTGCCGGCCTCCCGAAGGTGGCACGGATCCTTATTACGCCAACGTCTGCCAGCACGGCCCCGTGTTCAGGGCGGAAGAGATCATCTGGGAGTAAAGGCAGGGAACCTTGAAGAAACCGGTCAATCTCGCCGTGCAGCTCGGGCCGCTCTGGCTGAAGAATCCGGTGATGGTCGCCTCGGGTACCTTCGGCTACGGCCAGGAGTATGCTGATTTTGTCCCGCCCGAGCGGCTGGGCGCTCTGGTGGTGAAGGGCATCTCCCTGAAGCCGCGGGCCGGGAACCCCCCGCCCCGCATCTGGGAAACCTCCGGGGGCATGCTGAACTCCATTGGGCTTCAGAATGTGGGGCTCCGGGTCTTCCTGGAGGAAAAGCTCCCCTGGCTTCGGGCCCTGGCCGTGCCCGTGGTCGTGAACATCTTTGGGAATACGGTGGATGAGTACGGCGAGCTTGCCGCCGCCCTCGACGGTCAGGAGGGGGTCGCCGCCCTGGAGATCAACATCTCCTGCCCCAACGTCAAGGCGGGCGGCATGGTCTTCGGGTGCGAGCCCGCCATGATCGACCAGGTGGTGGGGGCCGTGCGGCGGCAAACGAGACTGCCGATCATCACCAAGCTCACGCCCAATGTCACTGATATCACCATCACCGCGAGGGCAGCAGAAGACGCCGGGTCGGACATCCTGTCCCTGATCAATACCATTGCCGGGATGGCCGTTGACATCACCGGCCGCAGGCCGCGACTCTCAACCGTGATCGGGGGGCTTTCCGGCCCCGCGATCAAGCCCATCGCCCTCAGGCAGGTCTGGCAGGTGGTGGGCTCGGTCAAGGTCCCGGTCATCGGCCTCGGTGGGATCACCTCTGCCGAAGATGCCCTCGAGTTTCTCATCGTCGGGGCGAAGGCCGTCCAGGTTGGCACCGCCAACTTCGTCAATCCCCGGGCCACCCTGGAGATCATCGCCGGCTTGGAATCCTATCTCCGGGATCAAGGCCTCGTCGACATCAACCAGGTGATCGGGACGCTCATTTCCCCCCCTCCCTGAGCCGTCTCACATCACCGATCCGAATGGTAAAGCGGGTGGCGTCCAGATACTCGAGGAGCGGAATGGTGTACTTCCTCGTCGCCTGGGTGAGATCTTTGAACTGGGGGGTTGATATCTCTTCGTGGCCGGCGAAGAAGTCCAGCAAGCGGCGCTTGAGGTCCTCCAACGCCCCGCCGTGAAAGTACAAATCCTCCTTCACCTTGACCAGCATGCCCTGTTCCAGCATCCAGGTGAGGAGCTGACGAGAGAGCGCCTCCGGCACGCCGAGGGATTGGGTCACCTCCCGGAAGAAAGGGGGCTGCAGGCCCGCCTGCCGGTAGATGCCCTCGATCTCCTCCCGGAGCTTCTCCTGATCGGCTGCCAGCGCCACCTGGTGCGAGGCGAGCCGGACCAGGTCCTTCTCCTGGACTACCTGGCCCTGGCGGATCAGCCCCTGGAGGAGTTCGCTGAAGAGTTTGCCGTCCACACCGCCAGGCATGCGGCCGAAGAGCTCCTCCTTGCTCATGCCTGACCTGAGAGGCTCGCGCTGGTGGAAATCCTCAAGTTGCCCCTTGAGCAGCTCGGTGAGCTTTTTGAGAACCCCGCTGTCTGCGAATCTCCGACCCTCCCGGTCGAACTGCACCGCCCCGCCGCGGCTGCTGAGATCCTGGAGTACGCGGGCGAGCTGCTTCTCGGAAAGGTTGGTCCGAATGGCGAGGTCACCCTCCTTGATCCCGGCAACGCCTGCATCCTCAAGGTGTAACCGCACCAGCTCCAAGGGTTCCCCCTTCTCGAGCACCGCCAGCGCCGCCAGGGTGGAAGCCACCATGCGCTTGCGCTTGACGGGCGCCGGATGAAGCACCTGTCCCCCGCCGATGGTCCGGACCGGCGAGTAGCTTCGAAGCACGAACCGGTCACCCCGCCGAACCACTACCGGCTCCCCCAGGCGGAGCTGAGCATAGCCGCTGGAGCCGGGAGCGAGCTCTTCAGCCTCGAGGAGATGAAGGCTTGCCATGATCTCGCAGGTCCCGGTGTGGAAGCGCACTTTGGCTCGATGCTTGAGGGGGCGAGGGGAGCTCTCGAGATGCTGGAGCCGCACATCCACCAGGCGGGACGGGATAAGGCTGTCCGGGGCAGCCAGGACATTACCGCGCTCCACAGCGGCCTTCTCGATCCCCTGGAGGTTGATAGCCGTCCGCTGTCCGCTCATCGCCTCGTCCACTTCTTCCCCATGAACCTGGAGGCCCCGCACCTTCGCCCGGATCCCCTGGGGATAGACGACGAGAGTATCGCCCGTGCGCACCTTTCCCGCGGTGGCGGTGCCGGTCACCACGGTGCCGAACCCTTTCATGGTGAAGACCCGGTCAATGGGAAGGCGAAAATCGCCGCTTGTGGACCTCGCCTCCACCGACTGACAGAGGCGCTGAATCTCGGCCACGAGCTCCGCAATGCCCTGGCCGCTCACCGCCGCTACCGGAATAATAGGGGCCGACATCAGGAAGGTTCCCTGAAGAAACTCCCTGATATCCTCCTTGACCAGGTCCAACCAGTCGGAATCATCTACCATGTCGATCTTGGTGAGCGCCACCACTCCCTGCTTGACCCGAAGGAGCTCACAGATCTCCAGGTGCTCTCTCGTCTGCGGCATGACCCCCTCGTCTGCCGCCACGACCAGCGCCACCAGATCCACCCCGGTGGCACCCGCCACCATGTGGCGAACGAAGCGCTCGTGCCCGGGAACGTCGACGATACCGACGAGCTGCCCGTCGGGGAGTCGGAGATGGGCGAAACCCAGCTCAATGGTGATGCCCCTCTCTTTCTCTTCCTTGAGTCGATCCGTGTCGATGCCGGTGAGCGCCTTGACGAGCGTCGTCTTCCCGTGGTCGATGTGCCCTGCCGTTCCCAGGATGATCTGCTTCATACCGAGAAAACCTCTGTTCATTTATCAATTATCATGGATCATTTGACATGTATCATTTGGTGCTGATGATTTAGCCTTTTCAGTGGGCGGTAACCACCCTACGTCTGCCGATTGTCCGTTGTCAGTGGTCCGTCGCCAGTGGCGCCAAGCGGCTGCTATGGGATGCCCCGTTCCACCTTAATTGTGCCTCGC
>Ga0209253_10003154_pt1 | contig 14516 bp, 13 predicted proteins | sample FrelakmetBRP12BR_FD_187145 | JGI IMG/M metagenome (GOLD analysis project Ga0209253, IMG submission 187145) | Freshwater lake sediment microbial communities from the University of Notre Dame, USA, for methane emissions studies - BRP12 BR (SPAdes)... | ecosystem: Environmental > Aquatic >...
GACGCGCACGGTGGTGAGCCCAGTTGGGATCGAACCAACGACCCTCTGATTAAAAGTCAGATGCTCTGCCAACTGAGCTATGGGCTCCCCCGGAACGGGTTATTCTAAGTTCCCGGGGCCGGAAGTGTCAAGCGCGGAAGGGGTTTTTCCGGAGGATCGTCTCGTTCCGGTCGGCCCCCACGGAGACGAGGGAAACCTCGACCGCCGTGACCTCCTCGATCATCTGGACGTACTTCCGGGCGGCTTTCGGCAGGTCGCCGAACTCGCGGGCGGAGGAGATCTCCTCTTTCCACCCCTCCACCTCCTCGTAGACCGGTTTCGCCGCCTCGAATTCGTCGAGCGAGAGGGGGACCTCCTCCCGGCGGACGCCGTCGATCTCGTACGCCACGCACAACTTCACGCGCGGCAGCCCCGAGAGGACGTCCAGCTTGGTCAACGCGACGGAAGCCAGGCCGTTCAGCCGGTTGGCGTACCGCACGACCGGGGCGTCGAACCACCCGCACCGCCGCGGCCGCCCCGTGGTCGACCCGTACTCGTTCCCGCGCTCCCGGATCTTCTGCCCCTCCTCGTCGAACAGTTCCGTGGGAAACGGTCCGCCGCCCACGCGGGTCGCGTACGCCTTCGAGACGCCGATGACGCCGCCGATCTTCGTGGGGCCGACGCCGGACCCGGTGCACGCCCCGCCCGCCGTCGTGTTGGAGGAGGTGACGAAGGGGTAGGTCCCGTGGTCGATGTCGAGCAAGGTTCCCTGGGCCCCTTCGAACAGGACCTTGGACCCCCGCTGGAACTCCTCGTTGACGAAGAGCGAGGTGTCGATCAGGTGCGGCTTCAGGCGTTCCCCGTACGCGAGATATTCGTCGTACGTCTGCCGGAAGGGGACTTCCTCCCCTCCGAAATAGTTCTTCAGCAGGAAGTTCTTCGCCTCGAGATTCGCGCGAAGCTTCTCCCCGAACGATTCCGGCCGGAGCAGGTCGCACGCCCGGATCCCGATGCGCGCGATCTTGTCCTCGTAGCAAGGCCCGATCCCCCGCGCCGTGGTCCCGATCTTCCGGGCTCCCAGCTTCTCCTCCCGCGCCTTGTCGAGGAGGATGTGGTACGGGAGGATGATGTTCGCCAGCAGCCCGATCTTCAGCTGCGCGTCGTCCGCCAGGTAGCCGCGCGTCTTCAGGCGGTCGATCTCCATCAGGAGCACCTTCGGGTCGATCACCACCCCGTTCGCGATGACGCACTTCTTCCCCGGGTGAAGGATCCCGGACGGGATGAGGTGGAAGATGAACTTCTCCCCCTTGACCACGAGGGTGTGCCCGGCGTTGTTGCCTCCGGTGGGACGCACGATCGTGTCGGCGAACTCGGAGTAGATGTCGACGATCTTTCCCTTCCCCTCATCGCCCCACTGGGCGCCGAGCACGATGATGCTTTTCAAAGGGGTTCGCCTTCTTTCTCAGAAGATCAGGTATTGGGCGTCCATGATGTTGGGCAACTTGCGCAGCTGCGCGAGGACGTTTTCGGGGACGGCGTTGTCGACGTTGATGAGCGACACGGCGGTCCCGCCGACCTCGGTCCGGCCCAGCCGCAGCCCGGCGATGTTGATCGCCTTCTCCCCGAGGAAGGTCCCGATCCGGCCGACCACCCCGGGAACGTCCTGGTTCCGGAGCATCAGGATGCCGCCCGAGAGCTCCGCCACGATGGAGAAGGCGTCGATCTGGACGATCCTCGGCGACCCTCCGAAGATGGTGCCGGCCACGGACGACTCCCCCGCCCCGGTCACCACCGTGACCTTCAGCAGGCTGGCGTACGGTTCCGACTTGGGGGTCTTCGACTCGCTCACCTTGATCCCGCGCTCCTCCGCCACCATCCGCGCATTGACCAGGTTCACCTCTTCGGTCTGGTACTGCAGCAGCCCCTTCAGCACCGAGATGGTGACCGGCGTGGTGGCGAGCTTTCCCACCTCCCCGAAATACTCGACCTTGAGCTCGCGGACCGGCTCCCGGACCAGCTGGCCGTGGAACGCGCCGAGCCGCTCGGCGAGGGTCAGGAACGGCTTCAGGATGGGGAGGAGCTCCCCCGCCACGGAGGGGAAGTTCACCGAGTTCCGGATCGTCCCCTTCTTCAGGAAGTCGCAGATCTGCTCGGCGATCAGGACCGCCACCTTCTCCTGCGCCTCGTTCGTGGCGGCGCCGAGGTGGGGCGTCAGGATCACGTCGGGGTGGGCCAGCAGCGGCGTGTCGGGGGGGGGAGGCTCGGTCGCGAAGACGTCGAGCGCCGCACCCCTCACCTTTCCCGACTGGAGGGCCGCGAGAAGGTCGGTTTCGTTCACGAGCGCGCCGCGGGCGCAGTTGACGATGCGGACGCCGTCCTTCATCTTCGCGATGGAGGCGGCGTTCACCATCCCCTTCGTCTCCGGGGTGAGCGGCGTGTGGTACGTGATGAAGTCGGCGCGGGCGTACAGCTCGTCGAGGGTCGTCACTTCCACCCCCAGGCGCGCCGCGTCCTCCTTCGAGACGTACGGGTCGAAGGCGACGACCACCATCTTGAGACCCAACCCCCGCTCCGCGACGATCTTTCCGATCGCCCCGAGGCCGACGACCCCCAGGACCTTGTCGGTCAGCTCGGAGCCCATGAACTTGTTCTTCTCCCACTTCCCGGCCTTCATCGAGGCGGTCGCCTGCGGGATCTGCCGGGACAGGGCCATCATCATCGCGACGGCGTGCTCGGCGGTCGTCACGGTGTTGCCGCCCGGCGTGTTCATCACGACCACGCCCTTCTTGGTGGCGGCCTGCTTGTCGATATTGTCCGTGCCGCTCCCGGCGCGCCCGATCACCTTGATCCGGGTCGCGTTTTCGAAGCACGGGGCGGTGGCCTTGGTCGCTCCGCGGACGACGACGGCGTCGTACTGGTTGATGACCGCCGCCAGTTCCTCGGGAGTCATCTTTCCCTTGACGTCGACCTCGATCCCTTCCTTCACGAAGACGTCGATGCCGACCTTCTGCAGGTTGTCCAGCGCGAGCACTTTCATGCGCATCATCTCCTTTTGTCCGGTTCGTTGACGGTCCGGTGGAAACGGCAAATGCATTACGTACCAAAGGGATCCGGAAAAGTCAATCGCGGAAGACGGAGAAAATCCTTGAAGGAGAGGCCGGACCTTGGGAGAATGCGGGAGATTTCAATTCGGCCCGCGGAGGATCCCCCATGAACCGGAAAATCAATTTCAACGCCGGACCCGCCGCCCTTCCCCTTCCCGCGCTGGAGCGCGCCCGCGACGAATTCCTCGACTTCGCGGGAAGCGGCATGTCGGTGATGGAGCACAGCCACCGCGGGAAGGAGTACGAGGCGGTCCACGACGAGGCGATCGCCCTCGTCCGGGAGCTGCTCGGCGTTCCGGCGACCTACGAAGTCCTGCTGCTCCAGGGAGGAGCCACCTCGCTGTTCGCCCTGGCCCCGATGAACTTCCTGGAAAAGGGGAAGACCGCCCAGTACCTTGTCACCGGCGCCTGGGGCGAGAAGGCGCTCGGCGAGGCGAAGATCGTTTCCGCGATGTTCGGCGCCTCCGTCGCGGTCCAGAGTCTGGGCGTCGGCGAAGGGAAGGAGAAGAGCTACACCCGCGCGCCGGCGCCTTCCGAGGTGAAGGTCGATCCCGCCGCCGCCTACCTGCACATCACCTCCAACGAGACGATCCACGGCGTCGAATACAACGTCGATCCTTCCCGCGCCTTCCCCGGGACCGGCGCCGTTCCGCTGGTCGCCGACATGTCGAGCGACTTCCTCTGGCGCCCCTTCGACGTGACGAAGTTCGGCATGGTCTACGCCGGCGCCCAGAAGAACATCGGCCCGTCGGGGGTCGTGGTCGCGGTGGTCTCCAGGGAACTGATCGAGAAGGGACGGAAGGACATCCCGAAGATCTTCCAGTTCCGAACCCACGCCGAGAACAAGTCGCTCTACAACACCCCGCCGACCTTCGGCGTCTACATGGTCCGCAACGTCCTCTCCTGGCTCAAGAGCCAGGGCGGTCTCGCGCAGATGGAGCAGGTGAACCGGAAGAAGGCGGCCCGCCTCTACGGGGTCATCGACGCCAACCCGCAATTCTTCCGCTCGCCGGTGGAGCGGGAGAGCCGGTCGGTGATGAACGTGGTCTTCCGGCTCCCGAGCCCGGAACTCGAGGAACGGTTCATCGCCGAAGCGAAGAAGCAGGGGATGATCGGCCTCAAGGGGCACCGGTCCGTCGGCGGGATCCGGGTTTCCGCCTACAACGCCGTGCCGTATGAGTGGGTGAACACGCTTGCCGGCTTCATGGAGGCGTTCGCCCGGACAACGTAACCGGCATCGGAGGCGGCGACGATGCGCGGCGGCCGAACCAAGGCAGGACTGCTGGCGGCCCTGGCCGGCGTTTTCTGCTTCGCCGGGATCGTCGTCGCCTCCGACGACGACCCGCGCGGAAACCCGCACGCGCATTTCAGGAACCTTCAACAGTGTCCGGAATGCCATCTCGTTCTCCGATCGGGGACGGAGACGGGCCGTTTCTCGACGGAAACGGACCTGGTCTGCCTCGGATGCCACCGGAAGGAGGGGCTGGGGCGCACCCATCCCGTGGGCGTGCGCCCGCGGGAGAAGTACGGGAAGATGAAGGTGCCGTCCGATCTCCGGGTCGACGACGACGGCCGGATCATGTGCCTTACGTGCCACGAGGCGCACGGCGCGTACCTTTCGAAGGTCAAGGCGTTCCCCGGGCAGATCCCCTTCCCTTCGGACTCCTCCGGGGGGCCGTACTACAAAACGTTCTTTCTTCGGCGATCGAGTCCCACACGGGGGTCGCTCCCCCTGTGTGACGCATGCCACGAGAAGCGATGAAGGCGGGATCCGCCCGGCCGGAACGGAAATTCCGGAGGAAGATCCGCTACGTCAACCCCCGCCTCCAGGGAGGCGCCGCGCTGGTCTTTTCCGGGATGATCGTCGCCGGCGGCGTCCTGTTCGGGTCGCTGGTGTACCGCGACGTCGGGAAGGCGCTCTGGGCGGCCGCCATGCGCGGGCACTACATGTTCGAGACCCCGTACGAGATCGTTCGGAACGCGCTCCTGTGGCACCTGGCCGGCCTGTCCGCCACGGTCGCGTGCCTGAGCGCGGGCGTCTTTTTCTTCCTCCTCCGGGCGATCCACCGGGGGATCGGGCGGGTCACCGGGGTCCTCCGGGGGTCGGAAGAAGGGGAGTTGTCGACGCCCACCGACGCGGGCGGCCTCACGGAATTCTCGCGGTTCGGGGAGGTGGTGGACGCCGCCCGGGGCGACACTCTTCAACGGATCGTTGCGATCCGGGAGGAAGCGGCGTCCCTTGCCGCGAGCGGCCTTCCGCCCGAGGCGTTCCGCCCGCGATGGGACGAACTGAAACGGAAGGTCCGGGAGATCGCTCCATGAGCGTGCCGTCGGCCGGAAACATGGCACCGCCGACCTCCCGCGGTTTCCGGATCCGGTTCGTCCTGCGGCTTTTCCTCGCCTTCGCCGCGGGGGCCGTCGTCCTCTTCGCCATCTTCCATTTCGTCCTCTCCCGGCCGTTCACCGGCGACTATGCCGGGGTCTTCCACGCCCTGCGCAACCTCTCCGTCTTCCTGCGGCCGGTGATCGCCACCTCGGTCCTCGTCTACGTGCTGTTGATGTGCGGGGCCACCGGCGCCCTCTGCGTCTACGGCCTGCACAAGGTGGCCGGGCCGCTCTACCGGCTGGAGCGTGTCATGGAAGAGTTCCGTGCGGGATCCCCCACGCGGACCGTATCGTTCCGCGAAGGCGACCAGATCCAAGCGCTCGTCCAGGCGTTCAACGCCTGGGTCGGGAATCTTCGCCAGGAGCGCGTGCGCTGGATCGCTTCGATGGAGAAGGCGGAGCGGGAGTGCCTGCAGGGCGAGGAAGCGTGCCGGGCGCGGATGGAGGAGGCGTTGCGGCAGTTGGTCGCGGACCTGTCACGGTTCCGGTAAAAGAAAAAGGCGGGGGGATTGTGTCCCCCCGCCCGCGGGTCCAAGGAAAGCCCTTGTAGGGCCGGACCGCTTTGCCAGGTCGAACCGGTTACTTCTTCGCCGGGGGGGGAGCCGCCGGGGCAGGAGCCGCTGCCGGAGCCGGAGCCGCCTTCGTCTCGGCCTTCGGCTTCGCAGCGCCCTCGGCCTTCGCCTCCGACTTCTTCGCCTTCACGGCCTTCACGGACGACGCCGTGCCGTCGGCATACTTCACTTCGACCTTGTCGCCGACCTTGAAGTCGCCGAGCTTCACCTTGCCGCCGGCCTTCAGGTCCACGTTCCCCTTCTTCCCCTTCACCGTGAACGTTCCGGCCGCCGCGTCGAGCGCCTCGATCGTGCCGGTCACCTGCTGGGACTTCGGCTTGGCCGCCTTCTTCGGTGCAGGAGCCGCCTTCTCCGCCGGAGCCGCCGCCGGAGCCGCCTTCTCCGCCGCAGGAGCCGCCGCAGGAGCCGCCGCCTTCTCTGCCGCGACCGCGAGGCCCGCGATCGAGAACGCGAAAACAACCGCCATCACTACCGTGAAGATCTTCTTCATTTCTGGTCCCCTCCAAAGGGAGTATTTGGGTGCTTGGTCAGGGACCTTTCAAGTACGATGCCAACCGGTCGGCAAGAGGTAACTGCTTGAAATATTGCAATATATGAAAAACGCACCGGGGAGGCACCCCGGTCGGATTCCCCATCGGGAGCATGGGTTCCCCATTTAGGGAGGGAGGATCCCGAACTTTTTCAACCGGTAGATGTACGCCTTGTAGCTCATCCCGAGCAGTTCCGCGCCCCGCGTGTGAACCCCCCCGGAACGTCCCACCGCCTGCCGCAGAAGGTGCTCCTCGACCTTCTCGAACTCCACGCCTTGGGGGGGAAGGTCGAAGGCCTTGGCGGGTACGGCATCCGCGCCCTCGCGCAGCTCGAGCGGCAGCTCCCCCGGCCCGATCTTCCCGCCCTCCGCCAGGACGACCGCCCGCTCGACGACGGAGGAGAGCTCCCGGATGTTCCCGGGCCACGGGTACCGCATCAGCAACCGCATCGCTTCCTTCGTGATCTCCCGTACCGGGGGTACGCCCTTCTCGCCGTGCTTCGAGAGAAAATGCTCCGCGAGAAGGGGGATGTCGGAGATCCGGTCGCGCAGCGGCGGGAGGGTGAGCTTCACGATGTTCAGGCGGTAGAAGAGGTCCGCCCGGAACTTCCCTTCCCGCACCGCATCGTCGAGATCCCGGTTCGTCGCCGCGACGATCCGGACGTCGACGGGGATGTTCTCCTTCCCGCCGATCCGGCGGATCTCCTTTTCCTGCAAGGCCCGCAGCAGCTTCGCCTGGGTCTCGATCTTCACCTCGGCGATTTCGTCGAGGAAGATCGTCCCCCCCCCGGCCGCCTCGAAGAGGCCGATCTCCCGCCGCACCGCCCCCGTGAACGCCCCGCGCTCGTGGCCGAACAGCTCGCTCTCGAACAGGGTGTCGGGGAGGGAGGCGCAGTTGACCGCGAGGAACGGGGCGGCGTTGCGGCCGCTCATCGAATGGACGTTTCGGGCGATCACCTCTTTCCCGGTGCCGCTCTCCCCGGTGAGGAGGATCGTGCTCTCGCTCTTCGCCACGCGCGGCAGAATCCGCTTGATCTCGCGGATCGCCGCGTGCTCGCCGAGGATCGGGACGGACCCGGGGAAGAGCTTCTCCGACAGCACCCGGTGGGATTCCCGCAGGCGGAGGTTCTCGATCGCCCGCTCGACGATGATGAGCAGGCGGGCCCGGTCGACCGGCTTCTCGAAGTAGTAGTACGCCCCCTTCTTGATCGCGTCGACCGCCGTCTGGATCGTGCCGTAGGCGCTGCTGAGCAGGATGGGGATCCCGGGGTTCCGGGCGAGGACCGCGTCGATCAGCTCCTCCCCCGTCATCCCCGGCATGACGAGGTCGGTGATCACCAGATCGACGGCCTCCCGTTCGAGGAGGCGGAGCGCCTCCTCCCCGCCGGAGGCCAGCAGCGGGTTGTATCCTTCGCTCTTCAGGATCGCGCCGAGGATCTCCCGCTGGTTCCGTTCGTCGTCGACGACGAGGACCGTCCCCTTCATCCGCGCTCCCTCTCCGCGTTCGCTCCCGCCGGGAGCGACACCTCGATCCGCGTCCCTTTCCCGGGGGTGGAATCGACGAGGATCTCCCCGCCGTGAGCGTCGACGATCTTCCTCGTGAGGATCATCCCCAGCCCCAGCCCGGACGGCTTGGTCGTGAAGTACGGCTCGAAGATCTTTTCCCGGTCCTCCGCCCGGATGCCGACGCCGGTGTCTTCCACCGCGATCGAGTATCTCCCGTCGTTCCGGGGTCCCCCGGAAACGGCCAGCGTGCCGCCGTTCGGCATCGCGTCGATGGCGTTCCCCACCAGGTTGACCAGCGCCCTCCGCAGCATGTCCGGGTCGGCATGGATCTCCCCGGGATCCGCGAATCCGGTGCGGCAGGTGATCGACTGCGCGCGGAGCCGCTCCTCCGCCATCCGGAGGATCCCGTCCACGAGCTCGGGGACACGGACCGGGACCCGTTGGAGCTCCGGGGGACGGCCGTACAGGATGAAGTTGGTCACCAGCTCGTTCAGCCGGCCGATCTCCTCCTTGATCCCCGCGACCACCTGGCGCTTCTCCGCTTCCCCCTCGGAACCTTTCCCCTCCGTCACCGCGTCGAGATGGTCCACCGCGAGCCCGATGAAGTTCAGGGGATTCCGGATTTCGTGGGCGACCCCGGAGGAGAGCTTCCCGAGCTGGGACAGGTACTGGTGTTCCCGGACCTCCTCCTCCAGAGCGCGGTTCTGCCGGAGCCGGACGATCATCTCGTTGAAGGAACGGGTGAGCCGGCCCACCTCGTCCTTCCCTTCCACGGGGAGCTCCTCGGAGAGGTCCCCCGCCGCGACGTTCTCCGCGGCGTGCGCCAGCCGCTCCACCGGGGAGACGTAGTGGGAGGAGATGATGATCGAGAGGACGAGCCCCCCCGAGAAGATGAGGAGAGTGCTGACAAGGCGCAAGTAAAGGTTCCGCCGGATCGGTTCGGTGAAGTCGTCGATCTGCATCCGCATGTGGATGTAGCCGAGCGTCTCCCCCCCGACCTTGACCGGCACGACGAGATCCCGGGGCTGGAGCTTCTCTCCCGTGTCGTCGCCGAACGTGGCGTTGATCACCAGTTTCTTCGGCGGCAGCTTGATCTTCGCCGGCTGGCCGATCGCCTTGGGGTTCGTGCTGTCGATCACGCCCATGTCCTCGCCGACGATCGAGACCTCGCGGATTCCCGTCTTCTTCAACGACTCGACGTAGTGGTACAGGCGGTCCTCCTCGGAGCTCCCCGGCGTCGTCAACTGGTCGACGCTGACGCTGATCGCGTTGGAGAGTTCGAGGAAGCTCTTCTCCAGGTCGCTTTTCAGCGCCTCCCGCCCCCAGAGGTACGGGAGGAACACCGACCCGAGGGAGCAGGCGAACAGGATCAGCATGACCATCGTGAGCTTGAACTGCAGCCCGCGATCTCGCAACGGAATGCCCGGGAACCTCATCGTGCCTCCAGGAAAGTTGACCTTGGGGCTTCAGCCCCCGTGCGCAGGGACCCGTGCGGCGGCGGCCAGGGGGATCGTTCCTGCCGCTCCGTGCGCCCATTGCCGGACGTCCGAGGCGATCCGCGCGGCCCGTGCTCTCTGCGCCGCGACCGCCGACGCCGCATACCGCTCCGTCCCCGTTCCCGCCGGCGTCGCCGTCGTCACGTCCACCGACCCGTCGGGCGAGGCAACCGCGGTAACCTCGCGGACCTTCTTCCCCGCCGCCGTTTCGACCGCCGAGACCCCGCCTCGACCGTCGTCGCGAACCCGGAGGGTGGAGACGAGGGTCCCTCCCTCGTGCTGCTCGATCACGGCCACCGTGGCGGAACCTTCGCGCGCAAGGGTGAGGGTCGTCTGCCCGCTCCCCTGCGCGTACACCTTCGTCACCGGCGCCGAGGCGACGGGGTTCTCCCCGGACCAGAACTCGATCACGTTGAACACGACGAAATCCAGAATTCCGGTGACGCCGTAAGGGAGGATGAAGAACCACGTCACCACGCTGCGGGAATACTTTTCGTCGATCGACTGGTTGATGTCGTACAGTTTGCGCGTCAGCTGGAACTTGCCGAAACACCCCGCGGAGAACGCCCCCACCGCCGCCACCAGCGCCAGCGCGACCCCCTTCCCGAACCGGCTCCCTCGCATGGCCGTTCCCCCTTCCGGAATATTGCGGAATGCTCCATTGTAACAGCCGCGCGGCCCATCAGCCACCAAGGGGAATTGCGCGGAAAGTGTGTCCGCCGCCCACGGTGTTGTAAGATGCCGATATGACCCGAGGGCACCGACGTGCATAAGCGGACGGGGAGGGACGTTCTCAAGCTCGTCGCGTTTCTGCTCCTCGTCGCCGCCGCCGCGTACGTCCTGTTTTTCACCCCCCCGGGTGCGCTCTTCCGGTCCCCCGAGGGGAGGAAAGCGCTGGTGGGGAAACTGGACCTCCTCGTCCAGGCGGCCGGCCCGCTGGGCCCCGCGGTCTTCATCCTCGTGTACGCCCTGGGGGTGCTGATCCTCCCGGCTACGCCCTTCACGATCGCCGGGGCGCTCTTCTTCGGGAAACTCAACGGGATGCTCTACAACCTCGCCGCGGATACGATCGGGGCCTCGATCTCCTTCTTCCTCGGACGGTACTTCCTGCAGGGTGTGGGACGGGGATTCCTCGAAACGAGGATGCCGTGGCTCGACCGGAAGGCGGCCGAGGACGGATTTTCGGTGATCTTCTACCTGCGGATCTTCTGGTTCCCCTTCATCGTCCTCAACTATGCGGCCGGGGCGACGCGGATCCGGTTCCGCGACTACCTCCTCGGGACCGTGCTGGGTCTGCTCCCCCCCGTCTTCCTCTTCACCTGGTTCGTCGGCGCGATGAAGGAGGTCCTCGCCACGTACCGGCGGCCGGCGGACCTGCTGACGTTCGACCTGCTCTTCCCCGTCGTGCTCCTCGTCTTCTCCTTCTTCCTCCCCACCCTGATCAAGAAACTCCGCAAGGGCCGCGAGTTGGTGCCGTGAGATGGCGGAGGACACTCCTTCCCTCCACCCGTGTTTGCACCAGGAATGTCCCCCTCTGACGATCATCATCCCCGCGCTGGACGAGGAGGCGTCGATCTCCCGGACGATCCGGTCGTGCCGGGAGGCGGGCCCGTGCGAGGTGGTCGTCGCCGACGGGGGGAGCCGCGACCGCACGGTGGAGATCGCCGGGGACCTTGCCGACGCGGTGATCGACGCCCCGCGGGGGAGGGCGGCGCAGATGAACGCGGGGGCGGCGGTCGCCCGCGGGGAGGTTCTCCTCTTCCTCCACGCGGACACGCACCTGCCCGAGGGGGCCACGGCCGCCGCGCTCGGAGCTCTGCAAGACCCGGCGGTGATCGGCGGGGCCTTCCGCGTCCGCCTGGCGGAGTCCCCCGGCGCGGGCCGATACGTCCGGGCGATGCTCGGGATCACCGGACGGATGATCGGGGTGCGGGCGTACCTTTCCCGGTCGTACACCGGCGACCAGGCGATCTTCGTGCGGGCGGAGACGTTCCGGGCCGTCGGGGGCTATCCGGAGATCCCTTTGATGGAGGACGTGGAGCTGTCGCGGCGGCTGCGACGGGAGGGGAAGACCGCCCTCCTGCCACAACGGGTGGAAACGTCGGGACGGCGCTGGGAGGCGTGGGGGGCCCTCCGGACCGTCCTGTTCATGTGGCGCCTGAGGATCGGCTACCTTCTCGGGAGGTCGCCGTCGGATTGCGCCGGGGCGTACCGTCGCGGACCGGCCCTCAGGCGCCGGGAGGCGCCTTCTCCCACGTCATCCGCAAGGGGGTGAACGCGTTCGCGAGGTCCGGGTGCCGGGGAAGGACCCGGGCGGCGTACCCGTACCGGCCGCTCCCCCCGCACGGGATCTCCACCCGGTAGATCTCTTCGTCCCCGTCCCTCCCGTCGTGGCGCGCCGGCAGGATCGTCCCCAGCCGGACCTCCCCGGCGGCGTTGTAGGGACCGCACCGGACCTCCACGGCCACGTCGGCGGGAGTGAGCCGCCCCAGCCGGACGCGGACGGCGACTCCCACCGTGTCCCCCACGCGCATCGCCTTGTGCTTCCGCTTCTCCTCCTCGACGCGGATCGCCACGGCCGACCACGCCGACGCGGCACGTTCCCTCCATGCCGCCAGCTCCCGGGCGGCGGAATGGTCGTCCGCCGACAGCCGCGAGCCCGCGCGGTGGGCGGGCAGGTACGACAGCTCCGTGTACTCCTGGACCATCCGGTCCGTGTTGAAGTACGCCCCCAGCTTCCGGATCGACGCCCTCATCATCCCGATCCAGGCGCGCGGCAGCCCCCCGCGATCCCGCTCGTAGAACAGGGGCACGACCTCGTTCTCCAGGAGGTTGTAGAGGGCCTCGCACTCGACACGATCCTGCTCCTCCGGGTCGCCGTACGTTTCCCGGCTCCCGATCGCCCACCCGAGGTCCGGGGAGTACCCCTCGTCCCACCACCCGTCGAGGATCGACACGTTCAACGCCCCGTTCGCCGCCGCCTTCATCCCGCTGGTCCCCGACGCCTCCAGCGGGCGCCGCGGGTTGTTCAGCCAGACGTCGACCCCCTGGACCAGGTACCTGGCGACGTTGATGTCGTAATCCTCGAGGAAGACCAGCCGATCGGAAACCTTCGGGTCGGACGCGAAATGGATGACGGACCGGATGATCTCCTTCGCCGGAAGGTCCTGGGGGTGCGCCTTTCCCGCGAAGAGGATCTGCACCGGCCGGTCCGCGTTCGTCAGGAGCCGGATCAGGCGGTCGGGCTGCCGGAAGAGGAGGTTGGCCCGCTTGTACGTCGCGAATCGCCGGGAAAAACCGATCGTCAGCGCCTCCGGGTTCAGCGCCTCCTCCGCCGCCCGCTGGAGCGCAATCCCCGCCCCCTGGCGACGCAGCTGGTTTTTCATCCGCTTCCGGGCGAAGAAGACGAGCCGCTCCCTGCGCGCCTGGTGGATCCGCCAGAGTTCTCCCGGGGGGATCGCCTCCACCCGCTCCCACACCGTGTGGTCCGCGGGCTTCTCGTAGAATCGCGGCCCGAAGTACCGGGTGTAAAGCTCCACCATCTCGTGGCTGAGCCAGGAACGGGCGTGGACCCCGTTGGTGATCGCGCGGATCGGCACCTCCTCCTCGGGGAGCTCCGGCCAAAGATCCTTCCACATCGCCCGGGAGGTCTCGGCGTGGAGCTTCGCCACGCCGTTCGAGAACGCCGCCGACCGGAGGGCGAACACCGTCATCCCGAACTCCTTCGACCGCGGGGTTCCCGACTGCCCGAGGGCGAGGAACTCCTCCCAGGGGATCCCCAGCGGCCGGACCTTCTGATCGAGATATTTCCGCAACAGGTCCGGATCGAACTGTTCGTTCCCCGCGGGGACGGGGGTGTGCGTCGTGAAGACGCCGGTGGCGAGCACGATCTCGCGCGCCTGCGGGAAGGTGAGCCTGTGCGACGCCATCAGATCGCGGATCCGTTCCACGATGAGGAACGCCGAGTGCCCCTCGTTCATGTGGTACACGGTCGGGTGGATCCCGAGCGCCTTCAGCGCCCGCACGCCTCCCACCCCGAGGAGGATCTCCTGCCGGATCCGCATGTCGCGGTCCCCGCCGTACAGGGTGGAGGTGATCTCGCGGGACCTCGCGGAGTTCCCCCTGACGTTGCTGTCGAGCAGGTACAGGGGGGTGCGACCCACGTCCACCCTCCACACGCGGGCCTTCACCGCCTCACCCCCGACGTTCACCGCGATCTCGAGGGGGAGGCCGTCCGTCCCGAGTTCCATCGTGACGGGCATGTTGTACCAGTCGTTGTCGGGGTACAGCTCCTGCTGCCAACCGTCCAGCGACAGCACCTGGCGGAAGTATCCCTTCTGGTAGAGAAGCCCGACGCCGATCAGCGGCACCCCGAGGTCGGAAGCGGACTTCAGATGGTCGCCCGAGAGGACTCCGAGCCCCCCGGAGTAGATCGGGAGCCCTTCGTCGATCCCGTATTCGCACGAAAAATAGGCGACCCGGGCGCCGTCGTCCCTCGCGTGGGCCTCCTGGAACCACGAAGGCCTCTTCCGGTACTCCTGGAAGGAACGGTACACCCGCTCAAGGTTGGCGACGAAGCTTTCGTCCTTTGCAGCGGCTTCGAGGTCCGCCTGCGCCACCGTCCCGAGCATCTGCACCGGGTTCTGGTACGCGGCCTCCCAGAGCACCGGATTCAGACGGATGAAGAGCTGCACCGCCTCCCAGCTCCACGAGAACCAGAGGTTCCTGGCGATCTCTTCGAGCGGGGCAAGTTCCTTCGGGATGTTCGGACGGACGTGGAAGTGACGAACGCGCATGGGAACCTCGTGGCGGAAAGTCTTGTCCACCATAAAACATCAGGAGGGAGGGCAAGTCAATCGGCGGGAGACCGTTAAAGATTTTCGCGGTTTCTGCCGAATAATGGTCCGATGAGCCCGGATCAACTCATATCCTTCGCCCACGGCGA
>Ga0209253_10003155_pt1 | contig 14514 bp, 9 predicted proteins | sample FrelakmetBRP12BR_FD_187145 | JGI IMG/M metagenome (GOLD analysis project Ga0209253, IMG submission 187145) | Freshwater lake sediment microbial communities from the University of Notre Dame, USA, for methane emissions studies - BRP12 BR (SPAdes)... | ecosystem: Environmental > Aquatic >...
CCCGGGAACCCGACCATCAGAGAGGTGCGCAGGGTGATACCCGGGATCTCTTCCCGCAGCCGGCCCAGAAGTTCGCGCACTTCTGCACCAGAAACGGGCCTATTCATAGCTTTGAGAAGACGATCAGCGATATGCTGAATAGGCAGGTCAAGATATTTGCAAATCTTTTTTTCTCCCCGGATCAAGTGGATTAATTCCGGAGTGATGTGCGCGGGATGGGCATAGAGTAGACGGATCCACCTTAGACCCCCGATCTTGGCTAGGGCCTCCAATAGGCGGACCAGGTCAGTCCCATCGTCGAGATCCCGGCCATAGGCAGTGACATCCTGGGCGATGAGGTTGATCTCTTTCGCACCTCGTGATACCGCATGCTCGGCCTCCCAGAAAACCGAGGACAGCGTCCGGCTGCGCAGATTTCCGCGGATCTTAGGGATCACGCAGTAGGAGCAGCAATTGGAACATCCTTCGGCAATTTTTATGTAGACGCTACCCGGAGTAGAAGTAAAGATGCGCGGGGTCCGGTGGTCATATAAGAAGGTGGGTTGGCCGATGAACTCCTTTTTACGAAGTCTACCCTGAGCGGATTTTTCCAAAAGGTCAGCAATCCGGTGCAGCTCGCCCGTTCCCAGGAAGAGATCGACCTCGGGCAGTTCTTCAATCAATTCCCGCCCGTAGCGCTGAGGCAGGCAACCCGTGACCACCAGCCGGCGACATTTCCCCTTTTCCTTGGCCGCAGCCATGGCCAGGATCGTTTCTACCGATTCCTCTTGAGCTTCCCGGATGAAACTGCAGGTGTTAACGATCACGACATCCGCTTCGTCCTGCGCAGAAGGAATCCAGCCCTTCTCTTGCAGAAGGCCAAGCATCACCTCGCTGTCCACGAGGTTTTTGGGGCATCCTAAGCTGATCAACCGCACGGTTTCTTTAGGCTGGCGCACAACAGAATTACTTCTCGGTCCCGGGGGCCGGAGCAGACCCCGGCAGGTTGAATACCTCCACCCCCTTTGGCGGGGTGAAGGTGAAGAGAGAATCGGACAGATGGTTGTCGAATTGAATCTTGGAAAAATTCATTTGGGTCACATTTCCCATGACATCCTGGACCTTGGCCTGCAAAATCTTGAAGGTTTCTCGCTCGACAATCAGAAAGAGTTTTTCCAAACTCCCTTGGGCCTCCAGGGGGATCAGCTCCAGGGAGTAGTCTTTCCCGGAAGATGGTTCTTTAAGAAAACGAGCTTGAAAGTCTCTCTTGAGGTTGCCGATTCCAGCCAGAAATGTCGCGGGCGCCTTGGATTGGAAGGCCTGGGGCATCCTGGCTACGATTACCTGGTTGTCTTCTGGCCGGTACGTCCATAGGCTCTTCCCGTCGGAAATAATCTCCTGTTTGGTCGGCTGGCGGTAAACCCAACGCATCTTCCCGGGTTTTTTAAAGTAGACCATTCCTTCCGCCTGCTGCTTCTTTCCCAGGCTTTTGATGAGAGATTCCTGCAAAAAACTGGCTTTAAAATCTGTGTGCATCTCGTACTGCTCTTGAACTTTGGCCACAACCTCATCCAGGGAAAGCGTTTGGCCTTTGCTGGAAACAGGCCAGACCCCGGCCAGAAAAAGTGCAAATAACCCTGAGCAGATTTTTAAGGACATCCTTTTCATAGATTATAATTTCTTGATATAAACTTCTCGCGGCTTGGCCCCGTCCGCCGGGCCAACGACCCCCTCTTGTTCCATTTTCTCGATCATCCGTGCTGCCCGGTTGTAACCTACCCGCAACTTCCTCTGCAGCATCGAAATCGAGGCCTGCCTCGACTCGGCTACCACGGCCACCGCCTGGTCGTACATTTCGTCGAAGCCGTCGGATTCGGCCTCCGTGGTCCCCTCTTTGATTTTCAGGATCGACTGATCATAAACCGGGTGCCCTTGCTTCTTCCAGAACTCCACGACTCGGAGGATCTCGACTTCGGCGACATAGGCTCCGTGAACCCGGACCAAGCGGGAAGTGCCCGGAGGAAGAAAGAGCATATCCCCTGAGCCCAGGAGATGCTCGGCTCCATTCGCATCCAGGATGGTGCGTGAATCCGTCTTGGAGGAAACCTGAAAGGATATGCGCGTGGGGAAATTGGCCTTGATCACCCCGGTGAGCACGTCCACAGAAGGCCGCTGGGTAGCTAAGAGGAGGTGAATTCCAGCTGCCCGGGCCATCTGGGCCAGGCGGGTCAGGGAGGCCTCTACATCCCGCGCCGAAACCATCATCAGGTCGGCCAGCTCATCGATAACGATGACGATGTACGGGAGAAGGGTGAGATTTTCCCCGGTGCGGTCTTCCAGGCCCTCTGTCTCTTTGAGCAGGGTCCCACCTTTGCGGCGCGCCTCCTTCAACTCCTTCTCCACCTTCTGGTTGTAGCGTTCGATGTTGCGTACGCCCTTCTCGGCCATCAGCCGGTAGCGGATTTCCATCTCCTCCGTGGCCCACCGCAGAACCTGAGCCGCCGCCTTGGGATCATAGACCACAGAATGGAGGAGGTGGGGAATGCCATCGTAGACGGAGAGTTCTAGGCGCTTGGGGTCAATCATCAGGAACTTCACTTCTTCCGGGTCTGCTTTGTAGAGGAGGCTGCAGACCATGGAGTTCAAGGAGACACTTTTCCCAGTTCCCGTTGCCCCCGCAACCAAGAGATGGGGCATTTTGGCCAGGTTGGTGACGAAAGGATTGCCGAGAATATCTTTGCCCAGGGCTAAAGTGAGCTTTGATTCGGCCTTGGAGAATTCTTCCCGGGAGAGGATGTCCTTCAGGTAAACGGGTTCTCGAATAGAGTTGGGGATTTCAATGCCCACGGCAGCCTTCCCGGGGATGGGGGCTACGATGCGCACACTGATGGCCCGCAGGGCCAGAGCTAAATCATCACTGAGGCCGACGATCTTATTGATTTTTACTCCCGGGGCCGGTTCGTACTCATACATCGTGATCACCGGCCCCGGCCGGACCTCGACCACCTTTCCCTCCACGCCAAAATCAGCCAGCCGTTTCTCCAGAATCTTGGCATTGGCCAGCAGGCTCTCCCTGTCTACTTTCACTTCCTTCTGCTCAGGGCTTTCCAGTAGGTTGAGAGGGGGAAGGACGTAAGAGCCACGGGATTCCATGAAGGAAAAATGCTCTTGTTTTTCCACCACGAGCGGAAGGGACTCTCCGACGGTTTCTTCTTTTTTAATGATTAAGGGACCAGCAGCCTCTTTTCCCTTCTTGGGGGTTTTGGTCTCTTCTTTCATTTTTCGCAAGCGGCGTTTCCATAGACTTCGCCCTCTTTCCACGGCTGCGGAAAAAATTCGGCTCAGGGCCCTGCCCACTTCCACCCAGGAGAGGTTGGTTAGAACCATCACCGAGATGACCAGCACCAGGGCAAACATGAGGGCGGCACCGCTGAGATTCAGGTACCGCTCTCCGGCGCGGGCAAAGGACCGGCCCAAAGCTCCCCCACTGTCGAGCATCGCTCCAAAAATGTTCATCTTCCCCAAACCGAGAGAAAGCAAACCGCAGGCCGTAATAAATATGCCCACCAAGGAGGCAATTTGGGAGGCCTGGAAGTAGATTCCGGGAGAAAGAAAGAGCTTGAAGGAGAAGAGGACAAAGAACAGGGGCCACAGAAAAGAGGGCAAACCGAAGACCTGAAAAAAGAGATCCGCCAGGTGGGCTCCGATGAATCCCATTAAATTGGTGGCTTTTTGAGGCTCCGAGAATTGATTATTGAAAGAGGGGTCGTCAGGGTTATAGGAGAACAGGCTTAGGGCCAGGAGGGCAGCGAAGGCTAAAAGGATCACCCCGAGGATTTCTCTTTTTAGGCTGGACCGCTCTGAATTCAATATTTTGCCCATTTTAAAAAAATGATGAAATCGTAAAAGTCCGTAAATTCGTTTTTCTGTCATTCCCGTGAAAACGGGAATCAAGTCTTTTCATTGGGTTACGAGGGTCCTGGATTCCCGCCTGCGCGGGAATGGCGCCTTTTTACGAAACCATCAAAAATAATAATGGAGAAAAAACCAGATGTCAAAAGAAAAGATTGCGAGTTGCGGGTTTCAAGTTAAAGGTTTCGAGTTGCGGGTTTTTGCTCCTCGCGCCTTACGCCTCGCGCCTTTCGTCTTTTCTTAAATTTTGGATGATCGTGTTCCGCACCCTTTGCATTAATGTGCGAGATTCGCGCAGGGGAAGGCCTTGGGTGGGAATAGGTTTCTCTACATGAATCTCTATGGTGCCGGGCCAGAAACACCAGCTGGTTCGGAGAAGCATCCGATAGGTTCCGGAAATGGCAACCGGGACGATGGGAGCCTGAGACTGCAGGCCTAAAAGGAAAGCTCCTCTTTTAAATTCTTTCACCTGGCCATCCGCGCTGCGAGTTCCCTCCGGAAAGACGACGATCGAAATCCCACTCTTCAAGAGGGAGGCAGCTTTCTTCAGACTCTTCAAGGCCGATGGGGTACTCTCTCGATCGATCAAGATATGTTTAGAAAGATACAGGTTCCATCCAAAAATCGGAAACCAAGCCAGAGACTTTTGGGCGATAAAACGCACTGGAAAAGGGAAAGCCGAAATGATCCCGGGAATATCCAGGATGCTGACATGATTGGAAATAAGGATGTAGAAATGGCCCTTCTGCACGCTCAAGCGAATGCCATTCGTTCGCAACAACCAATTCCCCCAGAGGCGCTGGAATGAGGAAAACCAACGGCCGGAACGGTCCACAAGGCAAACGATTAAGGCTGGCAGCCCCAGGACACAGGAGTAGACCCCTGTGGAAAGGACGAGGAATAAGGCTCGGAGGAAAGCAGTGAGCTGGAAGGAATTGTTTGCTTCCATGGATGATAAGGGGATGGGAGAGGCTGGATGGAAAGGACCGCAAACCACCCAGCCCTCATGGATCCACGATAAAATCTTTTCCCTATTTCTTGAAGGACATGTCAAACACTACCATAAGCTCGTCTGTACGGGCTTTCCAGTTCAACCGTTCGTTTACCCCATAGATATCGATCTGCTGGTAGACCCAGGCCCAGGGAACCTCTTCTTTGATGACTTTGGCGGCATCGGAATAGATCTTCTTCCGTTTCTTAGGGTCCATGGTGCTGATGCCCTGATCGATCAGGGCGTCGAGTTCGGGGAAGGAAACGTTGCCGAGCAGTTTTCCGGTCCGCATCAACGGGGCAATGGTGAAATCGGCATCGAAGCTGGTGTTTCCCCACCCGAGGAGGTAGGCCGGAGGATTATTGTGGCTGTACATCCGGTTCATGAAAGTTCCCCATTCATGAGTCTTCACCGTGGCATTGATGCCGATCTTCCGCAAATCTCCGGCCACTGCCTCGGCCATCTCCTTGTCATTCAAGTACCGCCCGCTGGGGGAATTGAGGGCGAAATCGAATCCTTTGGCATACCCGGCTTCGGCCAGCAGCTTCTTGGCTTTTTCAGGATTATATTCATAGGGTTTAACGGAGGGATCGTATCCGAAATGTTTATCCGTGAAAGGAGAGCCTAATAGGACGCCATTTCCTTCCAGGACTTTTTTGATGTTGGTCTTCATGTCTACGCCCATGGCGATCGCCTGGCGTACTTTCTTGTCGGCCTGGGGTCCTCCCTTGATGGTGTCGAAGGCCATGAAGATGACCCGCACGCTGGGGGCCTTGGAGACAAAGGAGCGGCCCTTCCAGTCCATCAGCCGCATCAGGTGGGGAGGAATGTTAGTGATGATATCTGCTTCTTGGGTCTGCAATGCCGCTACGCGGGTGGTAGCTTCAGGAATGGGGCGGAACATGACCTTCTTGATTTTGGGCGCCCCGCGCCAGTATTGGTCATTGGCCTCGAGAAGGATATGATCATCCTTCACCCAGCGGACAAACTTGTAGGGCCCCGTCCCGATTGGGTTCAGAGCGAAGTGAGCCGGCCCTTTCTCCTCGAAATATTTTGGGGGAATCACTTGGCCGTAGATGCACAACATGGCATCCATAACGGGATAAGGCGCCTTCGTTATGATTCGCACGGTGTAATCATCTACCACATCCACCCGGTCGATGACTCCCTGGAAGACCGTCTGCCGGAGTTTGAGCTTGGGGTCCGCCATGCGCTCCAGGACAAACTTGACCGCTGCCGCGTTGAAATCTTCCCCATTATGAAACTTGACTCCCTTTCTCAGCTTGAACTCCCAAGTGAGGTCATTCACAATTTTGTACGACTCCGCCAAAAGAGGCTTGATTTTGATCTCGGAGTCTCTCTGAAGCAGGGTGTCAAACATCTGCAGGTGAACATTCCAGGCCGGGGTTTCCATGTGGTTTTGAGGGTCCATGGTGGTGGGATCGACACCCTGGGCGATCACTACGGTGTCCTTGTCTCTGGCCGCAAACGACGGGCTGAAGCCAATGAGCACGAATGCCAGGATAAGAAACAAAAACAATCCTTTCTTCATAGAACCGTCCTCCTTCTCGTTTATTTTCATCCCTAAAAACGTCCATTCAACTTTCATCCCGCAACCTATAACTCTCAACTTTGATGATCTCATAAAAAGTCAAAAATACCCCCTCTCCCTCGACGGGAGAGGGTCGGGGTGAGGGTGAGGAATTGAGAGATCTCGCAATGTTATCTATCCCCCTCCCCCTCCTCCCCTCCCGCTAGGGGAGGGGAAATTTTACTTTTTACGAATTCATCATCTTCCATTTTTTATAGCTGGGTCAACCGGGGATCCAGCATGTCCCTCAGCCAGTTCCCCAGAAGATTGATCCCCAGAACGACCAGCATGATCACCAAGCCGGGGAAAGTGGCCAACCACCAGGAAGTAACCAGGTAGACCCGGCCATCGGCCAGCATCCCTCCCCAGGTTGGGGTGGGCGGCTGGATTCCCAGCCCTAAAAAGCTGAGAGCCGCTTCCATGATGATCATGCGAGCCATCTCTAAAGTGATAATTACAATAATAGGAGGAAGCACGTTTGGCAAGAGATGATTGAAAATAATTCGGCCGTCGGACCCGCCCAGGGCTCGGACAGCCATTACGTATTCCTTCTCCCTCAAGGAAAGAACTTCTGCCCGCACTACCCGGGCATAGATCACCCATCCGGTAATTCCCATGACGATGATGATATTCTGCAGATTAGGCCCCAGAACGGCAATAATGGCAATAGCAAGAAGGATGAAGGGGAAGGCCAATTGGACATCGGCCAAGCGCATAAATACGCTGTCTATCTTCCCGCCGTAAAAACCGGAGAAAAGACCGATGATGGTCCCCAGAAAAGCAGAGAAGACAACGGCGGAAACACTGACCACGATAGAGATCCGGGCGCCGTAGATCAATCGGCTGACAATATCCCGCCCCAGCTGGTCAGTCCCTAAAAGGTAATTGGGGTCGGCCCCGGCCTGGCCCAAGGGAGGAAGAAGCCGTTTTTCTACGTCTTGGAGGATGGGGTCATGGGGGGAAATCAAGGGAGCGAGAATAGCTGAAAAAACAACCCCCAAAACCATGATCAGGCCAAAAACGGCCCCTTTGTTTTCCAGCAGCTTGCGCAGGACTTTCTGCCCTCGGGTGACTCTTCGCTCCTCTCCCACGAAGTCTAAAGTTTTGGCGGCATTTTCTAAAAAATCCATGATTTATTCTTTCACGCCAACTTTACCCGTGGATCCAGGTAAGTATAGAGAATATCGACTACCAGGTTGACCAGGACAAAAATCGATGCCAGGAGAAAAACCGCTGCTTGCACAACCGGATAATCCCGGTTGTATATCGCCTGCACGGCTAAACGCCCCACCCCTGGCCAGGCAAAGATGGTCTCCGTGATCACCGCTCCCCCCAGGAGGGTCCCCAACTCCATTCCGACGATCGTTACCACAGGAATTAAAGCGTTCTTCAGGGCATGTTTCAGAATAACCATTCTTGGGCTCAGCCCTTTCGCCCGAGCGGTTTTCATGTACTCCTGCCCGAGAACCTCGAGCATGCTGGAGCGCATCATGCGAGCGGTCCGGGCCATGCTGAACATGCCCAGGGTGACCGCGGGAAGGATTAGGTGTTCAAGAGTTCCCCGGCCGGAAGAAGGAAACCACTGGAAGGTCACCGAAAAGACGAGGATCAGCATTATCCCGAGCCAGAAGACGGGGGTGGACTGCCCGAGGAGGGCGCCGGTCATCCCAATATGATCCAGGATGGAGTTTCGCCGGATGGCGGATATAATTCCTACGGGAACGGCGATGATCATCGCGATGATCATCGCCGTTATGGTCAACTGGATGGTGGCCGGCATGCGTTCCAGTACCAGGTCCAAAGCGGGCTGGCTGTGCCGAAAAGAGAGCCCAAAATCTCCCCGGAGGGTGCCTTTAAAAAATCGCAAGTATTGAACAACCAGAGGGTCAGTGAACCCCATCTCCTTGCGGAATTGAGCCACCTGCTCTGGAGTCGCATCCATGGGCATTAGGAGGGCAGCGGGATCGCCAGTGAGATGAAGGATGACAAAGACCACCACGGAGATGCCCACAAGCACAAAAATCGAATGGAATAGACGCTTCAAAATATAAAATTTCATCCACTGAACCCTAATTGATGAAAAGCCTTTTCTTCAGATTGTTGTGATTGCTGCGGGCCCATTACCCGAACCGAGAGGAGATTTTTATATAACACAAAGAATTCTTTAAGGCAATGAAATAAAAGAGTAATGGGGGAGGGACCGGATGTGCAAAACGACCTAAAAAGAGGTAATCCTGTAAAAAAAGAGGAATTATGCCGATAATTGACATAAGATCCAAAATTGATGAAATCGTAAAAAGTCCGTAATTTGGTTCTTCTATCATTCCCGTGAAGCTTGTCCCAGCGAAAGCGGGGAACGGGAATCCAGTCTTTTCAATGGGTTTTGTGTCCCGCCTATGCGGGAATGACGACTTTTTACGAGGCCACCAAAATTTAGGACGGGCAATTTGGGAACTTGTTGACAGAGTAAGATAAACGAGTTAATTTCTAACCGGTTTTCGGGTTTTATCTTTGGGGGTGTATGATGAAGGATGTTTTCGTTTACACAGTAAGCCCTAACCTGCCGGATCGCCTGCGTCCTTTGATGGAACTGGCGAAAAATCTCTGGTTCTGCTGGAATCAGGAAGCCATCGATCTCTTCCAGTCCGTCGACCAGAACCTATGGGAAGAAACCGGCCATAACCCCTTGGCTATCCTGGGCCGCCTGAGGAGTGACCGAATCCAGGAGCTGTTAGGAGACGAAGGATTTTTGTTGGAAATGGACCGGGTCAGCGGGGAGTTCAAACGCTACACGGGGGATGTGAGAGCCTATGAATTCGGTCTGGATTCTCCCTTCGATTTCACGGTAGCCTATTTCTCGGCGGAATACGGGCTAACCGACTGCCTGCCCATCTATTCCGGCGGCCTGGGTGTTCTGGCCGGTGACCACGTAAAGTCAGCCAGCGACCTGCGCGTCCCCCTAGTCGGGGTAGGGTTGATCTACCAGAAAGGATACTTCCGCCAGTACTTAAACGTCGATGGCTGGCAGCAGGAGACCTATCCGGACAACAATTTTCACATCCTCCCGGTGACCCTGGAACGAGACCAGGACAACGATCCTTCGACGATTGAGGTGCCCATCAAGGACCGCAACATAAAGGTGAGAATCTGGCGCATCCAGGTGGGCAGGGTTCCTCTTCTCATGCTGGATACGAACACCATAGAAAATGCCGAGGAAGACCGGGATATCACCTCCTATCTTTATGGTGGCGATCGGGAAATGCGCCTGAAACAAGAGATCGTTCTTGGAATCGGGGGGGTTCGGGCCCTGGAAAAGGCGGGCTTTCACCCGGCGGTCATTCACATGAACGAAGGACATTCCTCCCTGGCCATCCTGGAGAGGATCCGTCTCCTGATGCAAGAACATCATCTCTCCTTTGACGAAGCCCGGGAGGCTGTTTATTCCAGCAGCATCTTCACCACCCATACACCCATTCCGGCCGGAATCGATATTTTCGAGCGCCCCTTGATGGGCTCCCTTCTGGGTAACTATATCCGTTCCTTGGGCATCTCCATGGATGCATTTTTTTCGCTGGGGACGCAGGACCCGCACGAATCCTTCAACATGGCCATCATGGCTTTGAAAAACTCAGTCCAGACGAACGGAGTCAGCGAGCTGCACAAAAAAGTCTCCCGGCGCATGTGGAGCGGACTCTGGAAGGCTTTGCCCGAGGTGGACATTCCCATCGAAGGAGTGACCAACGGAATCCATATTCCCTCCTGGATCTCCGACGACATGGCCAGCCTCTTCGACCGGTATCTGGGCCGGCGTTGGGCAGAAGACCCGGATAACATCAAGGTCTGGGAGAGGGTCAACCGCATCCCCGACTCCGAGCTCTGGCGAACGCATGAGCGGCGGCGGGAAAGGCTGGTGGCCTTCACCCGCCAAAGGCTCCAGGAGCAGCTCCGCCGGCGGGGAGCTCAAAAAATGGAGATTCAGGCTGCCAGTGAGGCCCTGAATCCGGAGGCCTTGACCATCGGCTTCGGCCGACGCTTTGCCACTTATAAGAGGGGGGACCTCATCTTAAAAGACCCGGTCCGCCTGGCCCGGATCCTGAACGACCCGCAAAAGCCCGTGCAGATCATCTTCACCGGCAAGGCCCACCCGCAGGACCACTTCGGAAAGGAGGTCATCAAGAATATCATCCATCTGGCCAATCAGCCCGAATTTCGCCACCGGATGGCCTTCATTGAAGACTACGACCTGAATGTGGCCCGTTATCTGGTGCAGGGGTCCGATGTCTGGTTGAATAATCCCCGACGTCCGCTGGAAGCCTGCGGGACAAGCGGGATGAAGGCTGCGGCAAACGGCGCTTTGAATATGAGCGTACTGGACGGCTGGTGGGCCGAAGGATACCAGACCGGGGTGGGGTGGGCCATCGGCTCAGGGGAGGAATACGAGAATGCCGATTACCAGGATCAGATAGAAAATCAGGCGATTTATGACCTCCTGGAGCGATACATCGTTCCCCTCTTTTACGAGCGGGGCCGCGATAACCTGCCCCGGGGATGGATCAGCATGATGAGAAACTCCATGCGCACCCTGGCCGCCCGTTTCAACTCGCATCGAATGGTGCAAGATTATGTCCACCGATTTTATCTCCCCTCGGCCCTCAACTGGAAACAGATCGGGTCTAATGGTTTTGAAGGGGCCCGGCAGCTTGCGGCTTGGGCCGGTAAAATGCGGGCGAATTGGTCCCCGCTGCAAATTTTGGAGAAACGAGCGGAGGCAAAAAAGATGATCCAGATTGGCGAGACTTTAAAAGTGGAAGTCCGCATGCGTCTGGGACAGATTTCTCCGAACGACCTTGCGGTGAATATTTATTACGGCCCCGTGGATTCCAAGGCCGATTTCCTGGATCGGGAGACCATTGCTCTGCGGGATTTTACCCAGGAGGAAAATGCGACCGTTTTTCGTGGAGAAATACCCTGTCAGGAGGTGGGTCGGTTTGGTTTTCGGGTGCGAGTCCTCCCCTTTCATCCCCTTCTCGCAAACCCTTATTCTCTAGGTCTGATTTTATGGGGATGATTTAGAAAATCCAAAATGGCAACATAATGTTGCAAGTTTCAGGTTTCATGCTAAATTCATAAAAATGCTTGCAGCTCCTATCCCGAAAGGCGTAGCCCGAAACTTGCATTCCTTTTTCCGCGATCATCAATTCCCAATCCACACTTAAAATGTGCTATATTTCTCCCATTGCCTTACAGGAGGATCGCAATGGACCCCCTACCCAGAATTTTTAAGATTCGGCAGAAGATTGAGGCCCCCCGGTTGGTCGATGTGGAAAAAGAGATGGATGCCCTGCTGGACCGCTTTGGGCTGTCTGGTAAAGTCCGGCCTGGAGAGCGTATCGCCCTTACAGCGGGGAGCCGCGGAATTCGGGACAAGGCGAAAGTATTAAGGTTCATTGCCACCCGGCTGAAAGCTCTGGGCGCGAAACCTTTTCTCGTCCCGTGCATGGGATCACACGGCGGGGCTACAGCCGAAGGGCAGGTGCAGATCTTGCAGCACCTGGGCATCACCGGGGAATTTGTAGGGGTTCCCATCGTTTCCTCCATGGAGGTGAAGGAGATCGGCCGGACGATCTTCGGTACACCCGTTTTCATCGATGCCAACATCTGCTCCCAGGCTGACCGGGTCATTGTGGTCAATCGCGTTAAACCCCACACGGATTTTGACTATGAGATCGAGAGCGGCCTGAACAAGATGATGGTCATCGGCATGGGCAAGCACAAAGGAGCTCTGATGGCTCACCGGCTGACCATCAAACACGGATATTCAACGATGCTCTGTGAGGTCCAGTCGATTGTCCGCAAAGCCCTTCCCTTTTTCTTTGGTGTAGGCATTATCGAAAATCAATATGACCAGACCGCCTCTCTCCATCTGTTACAACCGAATGATTTCTGGGAAGGGGAAAAGCCGCTCCTGAAAAGGGCCAAAGAGATCATGCCCCGACTGCCCTTCAAACAAATGGACGTCCTGGTGGTAGATGAGATCGGCAAGAACATCAGCGGGGCGGGCATGGACCCCAACGTCACCGGCCGCCTCTATTTCATCGGCAGCCCCCCGCTCAAGGAGCCGAAGATCACCCGCATCTTCGTGCGCGACCTTACCGCCGAGACCGAGGGCAATGCCATCGGCATCGGCTTTGCCGAATACACCACCACCCGCCTGGTGAAAAAGATCGACCCCCGTCCCACGGCCATCAACTCCATTACCGGCATGGGACCGGAGTGCGGCCGCGTCCCCATCGCTTTTGATCAGGATCGCGAGGCCCTGCAGGCTGCGTTTGACAACTCCGGGGTCCTCGACTCCAAGGACCTGCGCCTGGTCTGGATTAAGAATACGCTGGAAATGGAGTACCTCTGGGCTTCCGAGCCTATCCTCAAAGAAGCCAAGGCGAACCCTAACCTGGAAGTGGTCTCAGGGCTGGAGGAGGTACCTTTTGATGCCGCGGGGAATATGGTAATGGAATGGCCGCCGCGCTGGGCGGATTGAGGATTTAATTAACCGCAGAGGACGCTGAGGACGCTGAGATGGAATAAATTTTACAATGCAAAAATCAAAATGCTAAATTTTGACGCTGGTTCTTGATATTTGGTTTTAGGAATATTCTGCGCTCTCTGCATTACTAATGTGCAAAATCTGGAAATTTTGTTAAGCAAAATTGACTTGAAAACCAGCCTCTGAAATCCCCCCCAACCCCCCTTTCCCTAAAGGGGGGCAGGGGGGATTTCTGGGATTGGGCGTGGCCCGAATAGAAAATTATTCTTTTGGTTGCGGCTCTGCCGCTCTGCGTACTCTGTGGTGAAACCTTAAGGTGGCCTATTCGGAAAGGATCCGAAAGTGTTTTATGTCCAGGAGGTGTCCGCGACGCTTTTCTTCAAAGACGGCTTCCACTCTCTGCCCAATTTTTATCTTTTTGTAATCGGTCTCTTCTAAAAAATGCGGGAAGGTATTGTCGGCGCCGTCGAATTTAACGTACCCGTAACCATAGGGAACGGGGCGTTCCAATCCTGTATCGGGGTCCACGAACGAGAACATCAGCACCGTAAATGCGGCCAGGGTACCCCTGGGAGGGAGTTCCACCCAATCGGACATTTCCACGAAACACCTCCCACAGACCCGGCGGGGCGGAACATAAACCCGGCCGCAGGAAGAACATTTGATTCCGAATATTTTCTTATGGTCTCGCAGTTCGGTGAGGAATTTACTCCCATAGCGTCCCACAGACCAGTTAAAGGGCTGGGCCTTTTCACCTGAATAGATAGTCAAGAGATCCTTCTTTTCCATGGATGTCTCCTCTTAAAAAGCCATGAGGCGTAAGTCGAAAGGCGTGAGATCGAAAAAAGCTACCTTTTTTCTTTCCCTAAAATCATGATGTCCGACCAGAAGCAGCCACCGAATCCTGTAGCCAAGGCCACTTTTGCATCCGGGACTTGGCGTCTATCGGCCTTGCCCTGAATTTGCATGGCCGCTTCGGCCACCCGGATCAAACCCGTCGCTCCAATCGGGTTACAAGAGATGACCCCGCCTGAAGGGTTGATGGGTAGCTCCCCTCCCATGTCGGTAACGCCGTCCCAGAGCAGCCTCGGCGCCTCCCCTTTCTTGCAGAGGCCCAGCGATTCGATCCAGCTGAGCCCCGCAAAGGAGTAAGGGAGGTACAACTCCATTACGTCGATCTCCTTCAGGGGTTCACGAATTCCCACCTTCTGGTAAACCTCTCTCGACGCTGACTCCAGGGTTTTCAATCCTGCTGTTGGTTCCCAGTCTCCAATATATACGTAGTTGTGACGAGTGGCCGTGGCCCAAACCCAAGCCCGTTTGTCGGTAATCTTCTCCGCGTGGCCTTCGGCGGCGAATATGACTGCACAGGCCCCGTCTGTCCTCGGGCACATATCCAGGAGCTTGACGGGGTAAGAAAGCATGGGGGAGCGTAGGACATCATCAATGGTAATTTCTCCCCGCAGGTGGGCATAGGGGTTATGGGTGGCATGTTTT
>Ga0209253_10003156_pt1 | contig 14511 bp, 12 predicted proteins | sample FrelakmetBRP12BR_FD_187145 | JGI IMG/M metagenome (GOLD analysis project Ga0209253, IMG submission 187145) | Freshwater lake sediment microbial communities from the University of Notre Dame, USA, for methane emissions studies - BRP12 BR (SPAdes)... | ecosystem: Environmental > Aquatic >...
CCGCCAGGGTCATGATCCGTCGATGGTTGGCGAAGGGATGATGACGGGCGATGGCGCGAGCAATCGGATAGGTCCCTGCCCCAACCATCGTGAACAAAACCGCCGCCCCCGTCAACCGGGTCAGGGATGACATGCTACCGGTTAGGTTACCGGTGAAGTAGTCTGTCACTGCCATCAAGAGGCCGAGGAGACTCCAGAGGCCAGCAGCCACCCTAAACTCGCGACTGTGATCGGACGATTTGGGTTCCCTCTGCAACGACTTCGCTTTTCTCGGTAGTTCTGGCATTTGAACGTACTCGCAGAAAAGGGCTCCGTCTGCATTCTCGTCGGGTAATTCTATTTCTTCTGCATTTTCTGCCAGTTCTTGTTGGAGCCGATATTCGGGTTGAAGTCCTCGGATTCCGATACAATGTACTCTCCCAGCGCGTTGGTCCATGCATGCCCGTATCCCGCCGGAAGCTCTATCGACTTCTGTCCGGCTGGATCGTAGTACTCATCAACGCCCCGTATGTGCTGGCTGAAGTTCTCCGAGACTCGGTCGTAGACTTTCTGTCGTTCTTCATACGATTGCATCATATGATCGCTGATCTCGTTGCTCGTCCGGCTGAGAATTCTGCTCAGCTCGCCGACGTTCCGGATATTCTGGATCTGTCGCGAAATGAGATACTCCACTGTCTGGTTATACTTGCTGAACCACTGCGGGTTCAGCCGGAAGGAGGATGTCATCGTGGTGAACAGCGGGGCCTGCTGGTCCAGATGTCCCCGTTCCGCTTTGAAGGAGAACAGGTAACTGACCGTCCACATCGTGTTCGTGAACGTCCCGGCCATCGACTGTATTGGGAAGCCATACGCTTCAACAACACCGTAGAGCTCCTCCTCTATTGTTATGCCGTTCCGCTGATACTCGATCCGGATCCTTGCCCCGTCTGCCGCCGCAGTAATCCCCGCATGGCGCTGCACACCCGCCCCCAGCGCTCTGGCCAGCTCCGGTAGATGCTCTTCCCGGGCGATCTTTAGGCCTTCGATCTTCCCGCGAAAACGGGGGAGCGCGATCTTCTTCAACGCTTCCACGGGGCCGACGGGCGGCCGCACTTCGTTGCCGAAATAGCGTGAGCCGGGAGGGAACATCCGGCGGTGCATCGCGTTGTCCGTCCAGAAGAACGGCTGGTTCGGGAAGACTTCAAACTCATCCTGGCCGGTGGGATTAAACACCTTGAATCCCGCCACCGCCGGCATGCCAGGGTTATCAAGCTTCCAGCTTATTCCTCCTTCGAACTTCCAGTCTGCGGGAATCAGCATACGGAACGCCTCGATGCCCGTTCCGGACCGGTCGACACAGGAGACTGTCTTCAACCGCACGGCCGGTTTCTGAGCGGTGGAGTTCCCGCTCTTTCCGCAAACAACAAGCACCGCCCCGAGAATCAAAGGAAACAGAACGGCTGCCGACCTTCCTCCTGGGATCATCAGGCTTCTCCTTGAGTACGGTTCACATCGATCCGGCACCAGCGCGCTCGAGCCTCTCGTAGTGTGCAACAGTTGTGCCAACCATGGACGATCCCGGACGGTGACTGAACAGCCTGCCGGCAGGGTGGGCTCAGACCCTTTTCAGGATCACCCTGTCAATGTACTTCATCTTCTCGGTATCCACCCGTACATGGTCGCCGGTCTCGATGAACTGCGGTACGAGAATATCCACCCCGTTTTCCAGAGTTGCGGGCTTCATGGTGTTATCCTGTCCTTCGCGGATTCCGGGCCCGGTGGAAGCAACCTCCACCTCCAGAACCTTCGGAATCTGTACCGACACGGGCTGCTCTCCCAGCAGCTCTACGGCTACTTTCGTCCCCTCCTTGAGCATCTTCTCGACCTTCCCGATTGTTTGTCGGGGAACCGCGATCTGCTCAAAGGTCACTGGATCCATGAAATGACACGCATCGCTGTCGGCAAAGATATACTCCATCTGCCGCTTCACAAGCTCGACCTCTTCCACCCTGTCGGCCTGTTTGAAGCGGCGGTCGGCCAGATGCCCGAACTTCATCTCCTTCATTTTTACTTCGATGAATCCGTGCATCTGCCCGCTGCCGGTGTGACGGACTACCTCCAGGACACGGTAGAGGCGGTCTTCCAACCGGAGCGTCATCCCTTCTTTCACTTCGGAAACGAGAATCATCGAGAATCTCCTCTCGTATTTTGGCGAAATACTCCCCGGGGCCGTCCGGAGCGATCCTCGCCGTATCAATCACTGCTGGGGGCGGGATCCTCAGCTCTTTTTTGGCGTGATCACCATTGCGGCGGAGAGCAGCTGTTCGACGTTTGTGCTCCCGCAGGACTTACACGTCGGGTGCGATGTCCTGTCGTGCTCTCCAATCGTCAGGTGAATCGTGAAGATCTTCTTGCAGTTCATGCATTGATACTCATAATCTGGCATATGCTATCCTCCTTACGATCCTGTTGTAAGATGAGACGAACAACCTTCTTTCCTGAAAGAAGTGTTCATGACCTGCACGTTGTCGGTGCTGTACGACCTACGTTAAGGGAGATCTTCAGTCAGACCTCCGTCGGACCTCAAGGGCCCCTCTCCACGGAACGACGGTTGTACGGGGGTTGCGTCCAACTGTCGACGGGCCTATACCGTACGTGCTCACCCCGGCATACCCTGGATCTCCAGGTTGGTCAGACCCATCCCTTCCGCCCATTGAACAGCCTGGACATACTCTTCACGCCTGAGCCTGCGGGCAATGCCGACATGTTCTGTGGCTTCATGCGCGGGACGGTATTGAGACATCAGATTGACATAGGTGTCCCGGGGAAGATTGTGCGCTATCCACTCAAGGATCTCCCTTGTCCCGGCTGCGGTATTAGGCAGAACCAGGTGCCGGATCATCAGTCCGCGACGAATAAGGCCATCCCACCCCGGCTTCGCTACACCAACCTGGCGGTGCATTTCCAGGATCGCTGCCGTGACCACGTCGGGATAACTTTCAACCTCCGCCGTAAGGCGTGCAGCTGTCTTTGCGTCCCAGAACTTGAAGTCCGGAAGGTAGATATCGACAACACCATCGAGCAGCGCTAGGATCTCCACCCGCTCCCAGCCACTGGTATTGTACACCAGGGGGAGCCGCAGTCCTTTCTCAGTAGCGATATCCAGAGCATGAAGGATGTCAGCCACATAGTGTGTTGGAGTCACGAGGTTGATATTGCGGCACCCCATCGCTTGCAGGTCAAGCATCATATCCGCAAGATCGCCGATGGTTGCCGGGTTTCCCTCCCCCGCGTGGCTGATGTCCCAGTTCTGGCAGAAGACGCACTGCATCGCACAATGACAGAAGAAGATCGTACCCGACCCGCCGCCCCGGACGAGTGGTTCTTCCTCACCGAAATGCGGGTGATACGAGGCAATCTCGAGTATCGCGGTCGCCCCACATTTGCCCGCCACACCCGAGAGTCGTTTGCTGCCACATTCCCTTGGACAGAGCCGGCATTGATCCATCATACCCCACAGCGTGTTCGCGCGCCTCTTCAACTCACCGCTGCGATGGAGAGTAACGTATGCCGGCTCGAGCATTGCTTCCGTTGCTTTGGCTGTAGCCATTTCTTTTGCCCTCACCAGACAGGTGTCATGACACTCCGGAGCAGAGAATCCAGGCCGGCGGATTCGAAGAGGTGCTCAGCAAGCTCGGCCCGGTTCCGATCCGGGAATATTCCCTCGAGATCATCCACGATTCCTTTTTGCGCCGCAAGATATCGACCCGTCGCAGGCAGCGTGATCGGGTGAATCGCATCTTCCGCCAGAGCAATATGGTTTCTGACTTCTGTCAGCACGAGGTCGGCCTTGCGCTGACCGAAGAGTTGCTCGGCGATGACTTCGGTTGTCCTATTCACGTCAGCGGCGTGCGACGGACCAATCCCCATTATGCGGGTAACGGAATTGCTCTCCCCCCGCTCCCGAGCCTCTGGATCACTTTGCAGTGCGATATGGTCTGACCAGGTATCATCCGTTGTCGGACGGGATCCTGTTCCGTCCATCCGGGGATTCTGTGCACTGGTTTCATCAACGCCATGCGCCCGGCCGTTCGCTTCCCCTCACTCCGGCTGAAGCCAGAAGCGTCGGCCCTCCTGCTGAGTGCGAGCCGGTTTCTCCTGTCACGAAGGGACTCAGACGCAGGTCGAATCGGCGAGTCGACCTTCAGAGAACCCATTGGTGTCCTACCGGAGTCAGGTGGCCGCGAACTCTGCCACCACAGGGTTCACGAGCCGCTCAAAGTCGGCGTACGCCATCTTGATCAGCTCCCGATGGGTCCCGGCATTGAAGGCAATCTCTTCGTCCTCGGCGAGCGTCCCCGCCACAAAGACCTCCATCCCGTACAGATTGCCGAATGGCGGCATCGCACCGACTTCACACTCCATGAACATATCTCTGAACTCCCGTTCCGTCGCAAGCTCCACTCGCTCGGCGCCGCACACCTCGCGGAGGAGATGGAAGTCAATCGAATAGGAGGCGGGGAGCACAGCCATCGCCATCCGTCCATTGACTCTGACCATCACCGTCTTCGCCAGCTGTTTTCCCGGGATATGCGCAGAAGCCGCAATCTCCTTGGCGGTAAAGGCGGGCGAATGCTGGATGGTGACATAGCGAATGCCACGGGTGTCCAGAAACTCTTTCAGCTTTCGTACCGGCATGTCAACCTCCTCTGTCTCGTGAGAGAAGTGAAATCCCTGAAACGGTACCGAAGCACAACGGAGCCGATTGGAACGAAAAACCCCGGACGTTGTTTCGAGAACAACATCCGGGGTTTCATCGTCAGCGTATGGACTTCCCTCGTGTCCGTCAGCCCGTACCGCGCGTACCCTCCTCCGCGTATTCCTCCCTGCGGGCCCCGGACCTCAGCTGCGCTTTTCCGCAGCCTCCAGACCATGTCGGCCGAGTGCGACATCGCTACCTGTGGGAATGGAGCCAAAGGCCAAGCGGCTCCTTGGGCAAAAGGTAGTGCTTCTCTATTATAGTGTCAATATACCCTCCTCCGACCGACAGAATCCTTCCAAATCTCTTCAAATTCGTGGATCCAGTCTCGTCAATTGCCGTGCGTTCTTCATTCCAGCGTGCCTGTCGAGCAGAAACAATGCAACAAAGCATGCCGAATAACGTACATATATGTTAGCCTTCTGTGCAGTACGTCCATCCCTTGCTCAACCATAGCTCAAGGAGCACCATTATGGTTCGTCTCATGTTCTCCACACGACTGTTCTTGATTTCTTTTCTCCTGACGGCACTCATGCTGTCCCCGCTCTTGCGCGCCGCGACACCGGACGAGGTGGATATTCCGTACAAGCAATTCGTCCTGGGGAACGGACTGACCCTGTTGGTCCATGAAGACCACAAGGCTCCGATCGTCGCAGTCAATGTCTGGTACCACGTCGGGTCGAAGAACGAGAAGACCGGCAAGACCGGCTTCGCGCATCTGTTCGAACACCTGATGTTCAACGGCAGCGAGAATTTCAACGACGACTATTTCCAGGCACTCGAACGGATCGGGGCGACGGATCTTAACGGAACCACCAGCGAGGACCGGACGAACTACTTCCAGAATGTCCCGACTTCCGCACTGGACATCGCTCTCTGGATGGAATCCGACAGAATGGGGCATCTCCTCGGCGCAATCGATCAGAAAAAGCTCGACGAGCAGCGCGGCGTGGTGCAGAACGAGAAGCGGCAGGGAGAAAATGAGCCCTACGCAATCGCGGAGGAACTGACTGTCAAGAGCACCTATCCCGCCGGTCATCCATACTCCTGGACCGTCATCGGCTCGATGGAAGACCTGAGCGCTGCATCACTGGAAGACGCGAAGGAGTGGTTCAAGACTTACTACGGCGCAGCGAACGCCGTTCTTGTTGTCGCCGGCGACATCGCTGCCGAGACGGCACACAAGAAAGTGGAGAAATACTTTGGCGACGTCCCATCCGGACCGCCGGTTGCGAAACAGGAGGTCTGGATCGCAAAGAGAACCGGTACACAGCGTCAGGTCGCGCAGGACCGCGTGCCGCAGGCACGCATCTGGAAGATCTGGAATGTTCCGCAGGGGGGGTCTGCCGATGCCGACTACCTCGGCCTGGTGGGCCAAGTTCTCAGTTCAGGGAAAACATCACGACTGTACAAGCGCCTGGTCTACGACGACCAGAGCGCCACGAGCGTCTCCGCTTCCATCGATGCCCGGGAGATCGGGGGACAGTTCACCATTGATGCCACTGTAAAGCCCGGCGGCGATCTTGCGAAAGTTGAACAGGCGATCGATGAAGAGCTCGCGCGGCTCCTCAAGGAAGGGCCGACGGAGAAGGAACTCCAGCGGGTCAAAACCCAATACCAGGCCGGCTTCGTTCGCGGGATCGAACGCATTGGAGGATTCGGCGGAAAATCCGATATCCTGGCCAAGAACCAGGTGTACGCCGGAAACCCGGAAGCGTACAAGACCACGCTCAAGCGTGTGCGGGAAGCTACCGCGGCAGATCTTCTGAAGAGTGGCCGCGAGTGGCTGTCTGACGGCGTGTACATCCTCGAGATTCATCCCTTCCCCGAATACACGACCACGGCAAGCGACGTCGATCGGAAGAAATTGCCGGACCTGGGAACCCCACCCCTCGCGAAGTTCCCTGCCATGCAGCGAACAACGCTCTCCAACGGACTCACCGTGGTGCTGGCACAGAGAACCGCGATACCGGTTGTGAATTTCAACCTGCTCGTCGACGCCGGCTTTGCCGCCGACCAGCTCGCCACGCCGGGCACGGCGAGCCTTGCGATGGGAATGCTGGACGAGGGGACGAAGACGCGCACCGCGCTTCAGATTAGCGAGGACCTGGCCCAGCTGGGCGCGCAATTGGGCTCCGGCTCGAACCTCGACATGTCCACGGTGTTTCTCTCAGCGCTGAAGGCGAACCTCGACGCTTCACTCGATCTGTTCGCCGATGTGATTTTGAACCCATCCTTCCCCGAAGCGGATTTCAAGCGGCTCCAGAAGCAGCAGCTCGCCGGCATACAGCGTGAGAAAGTGTCGCCGATCCCCATGGCGCTCCGGGTATTCCCGAGATTCCTCTATGGCGAGAAACATGCATACGGCAACCCTCTCACCGGTTCGGGAACGGAACAATCCGTCGCCAAGCTGACGAGGGAGGATTTGATCAAGTTCCACCAGACGTGGTTCAAGCCGAACAACGCGACACTCGTGGTGGTCGGGGCAACGACCATGGAGGAAATCAAGCCGAAACTCGAGAAACTTTTCGGAAAATGGACGAAGGGAAATGTCCCCCGTAAGACGATCCCTGCTGTGGAGCAACAGGCAAAGCAGGTCGTCTATCTGATGGATCGGCCAGGTTCCCAGCAGTCGCTTATCTTTGCCGGACATGTCGCCCCGCCGCGCGCCAACCCCAAAGAGATCTCGATCGAAACGATGAACAATATTCTGGGCGGCCTCTTCACCTCCCGGATGAATATGAATCTGCGGGAAGATAAGCACTGGTCATATGGAGCAGGAACTGTCCTTTACCCCGCACGTGCCGAGCGGCCTTTTATTGCCTACGCGCCGGTGCAGACCGACAAGACAAAAGAATCGATGGTGGAGATCACCAAGGAACTGCGAGCGATCAGGGATCAACGCCCGGCAACTGCCGAAGAGCTCGCGAAGGTCCAGAGCAGCCAGACGCTTGAACTCCCTGGTTCCTGGGAGACGATAGGCAGCGTAGCCGGTTCCATCGGCGAAATCATCAGGTACGGACTGCCAGAAGACTACTTCGAAACCTACCCCGCAAAAGTGCGGGCCTTGACCCTTGGAGATATCTCATCGGCCGCGAAGGACGTCATTCATCCTGACAACCTTGTATGGGTTGTTGTGGGAGACCGTTCGAAGATCGAAGCGAGCGTTCGCGAGCTGGGGTATGGAGAAATGCGGTTTATCAACAGTGATGGGAATCCTCTGAAGTAGAGGGCAACTTCCAGACGGACGTCAACCCCTCCCCATCTTCTTCCCAGCCTGGGGAGGGGTGTGGGGAGGGTTTCTTTTATTCACCAGTCAACGGGCTTCGAACTCCCGAATCCAGGCCCGAGTAGCAGTCCATTCAAGAGAAGCCTCTCTGTCCCCCGGAACGAGCCCCGGAAGTTCGGCTCGTCGGCAAACAGGATGATCTGTCCTTTCCCCCGTGATTCCCGTGTGGCGTACGCTGTTTTCGCCAAGCGCGTACGAGCTTCAGGCCAGAGGAGACCGGAGAGCCGTACGTGTTCCGCGTCGGCAAACCGGCCCGGTGTCCGGACGGGATCACGCGAAAGAAACGCATTTGAAGAGTAGATGATCGCAGCGACCGCGTCGCCCGCCCCGAAATTCAACCAGTGTTCAGGGTCCAGATCGACCTTGAGAATTGCGCCCCGCGGCATAAAGAGCCGGCCGCGTTCGTCCTGAAGCGCGATCTCCTTTTCATTCGGCGCCCCGTCCTTCTTCATGGTATCCTGCACTCCCTGCTTGCCCGACCAGAGCGCCACGCTGTCCAGGGACGGAGCCATCCCCTTCTTCTCCGTCTCAACGCTTCTCGCATAGAGATCGAGCTCTTTCAACACCTGGTTTTTGAGCCGGACGGTACTGAGACCGGTGGATGTGTCGGCAAGGAATGCCGCTGCATTCCCGATACCGATGAGCGTCCCTCCGGATTCCGTCCACTCTTTGATCCTCGTGATCCCGGCTTTTCCCAGCGCCCGTTGGTATGCCATCGCATCACCGGAGGAAGGAAGGATGACAACATTGTACTTCCGCAGGTCTGTGAATCCCAGCGACTGCGCGCTGAGCAGGGTTGTCCGTATCTTCAACCGGTAATCAAGAAGATGCCAGAGCGCACCGAAGCTTGTCGTGCCGGCTTCGGGTCCGGTGACCAGCACGATCCGCGGCTCCCGGAGCAGAACCATGTCGTTTCCCCCAAGATCAGGACCCGATGTACTGAGCGCGGTATTGGTGCCCGTGATCAGAACACGGGTCGAGTCGGCGGTTTTCTTCAGGAGCTCTGGAAGAGAGGGAGGGTTTTCGTTCCGGCGGAAGAGAATCGTCCCCCGGCCGTACATTTTTCCTTCCACGGCAAAGGGTTCCTTTGCCGCGCGAGCCTTCACCCCCTCCTGCAGGAGCAGGGCGAGAGCCTCCACAGCCCTGTCATCAGCATACTCCATCAGAAATCCGTACCGCGCCTGATCATTCTCGAGACGCCCTTTCGGATGTGGGATCGCCTGGAGAGGGCGGAGATCGATCGGCGGCTTTTCCGTTGACGCATAGGTCTCAAGACCGTAGGCGAGCGGGAGCGACCACGCTGTGACGTCGTATAGCTTGGACTCCCTGTCTTTCTCCAGTGATTTCCGTTCCTCCTGAAGAAAAGAGCTTGTCATGCGTGGATCAAACTCCAGGACCGCCTTTGCGAGCCGGCCCATCGGCTGTGCCAGAGATACAACGGCGGTTCCAGCGGGGAGCTTTCGGGTTCCGGCCTTCGCGCCCGCAGCATCTGTCAGATCAGAAGCGGACAGCTCCTTTTCCGTGATTGTCACTTCAATGCCCGTGGCTATCAGGCGCTCGACCAGATGAGCGAGCCGGGACGGGTTGTTGCCGGGGAGAGCGTAAAACGTCTCCAGCGCGTTCTTATCGGCCAGGGTTCCGTTCCTTCTTTCGGCGGCAAAGTCTGACAGCAGTTCTTTTCTGTGTTCGGCGGCTGTTGACAGGTTGGCCATCGTGCTGACGAAATGGTGGTGCACCGCCTCACGAAACGTCAGAACGGTGCCGTCCGGGCGCTTCACAACCGATCCGTCGGTTTGAGCCTGTTCGTAGAGAATCCCGGTTGCTCCGGTATACAATGCCCAAGAAGCGCCGTAGCCCGGGTACCATTCGTCGTTCCATTCTCGCGTGTAGTAGTTCCATCCGTACCGGTCAAAGGCCCTGGCCTGGTCCGCGGCAAAGATCTTCCACCATTTCGGGGCCGAGGCGTTAACATTGGGATTGACCGGCGGCCGCGGCGGCGAGAAGAGATATGTGTCGTACGCTCCCATTTCGTGTGAATCGATCATCAGCTGGGGGTTCCACTGCACAATGGCTTCCACACGGGACTTCATTTCAGGATGCGCGAGGATGAACCAATCACGGTTCAGGTCAAACAGGTAGTGGTTCCCCCTACCATACGGCCAGACGCCGGTATGATGGATCGACTGTGCGTCCGGATTCGGGACAACGGTGTTCCACTGCTGCATCTGAGCAAGATACCGTTCGCGGCCGTCAGGATTGACGATTGGATCAATGCAGATCACCAGCTCCCTGAGGAGCCTGAGCGTTGATTCATCCGTCCCTGCTGCAAGCTGGTAACAGAGTTGCAGGGCGGCATCGACGCTTGACAGTTCATCTCCATGAATGGCATATTCCGCCCAGACAACAGCGGGAGCAGTCGCGATGAGCATGCTGCGACTATCGCCTGCAGCCCGGCGCGGGTCGGCAAGGATCGCATTGTTCTTCTTGATCTCGTCGAGCCGCTTCAGATTCTCCTGCGTCGCAAGCACGACATAGGAGAGGGCCCGTCCTTCATACGTCCGCCCCATCTCGAAGAGCCGGACACGGGGAGACTGCCGGGAGAGAACGTTGAGGTATCTCATCACCTCGTCATACCGCGCGGGCCGCTGACCGACGGGATAGCCGAGGACGGAATCCGGCGTCGGCACCGAGGCATCATACGTACCCCCGGCATAGAAGGGCAGGATCTGGCAGTCGGCAGCTGGGCGAAGCAGGACAAGCATAACAAAACACCACCCTGTACGCCTCAGTGCGGAAGACACGGCAATCATGGAAATTCCTCGTCAATGGCAGGAGAGAGACCCACAACCGGCGCAATGGCAAACCCTACCGCTTTCCCCTCTTCCCCCCCATCCTCGAAAAGAGGAAGGGGGATCGAGAGGAAAGTGGTCCAGCCTACACCATCTCGCTAGTCATGATGAAGAGCGGTTTCATTTCGAAGCTCTTGTACTGAGGCCGAAGACGTTCGGTGTTGTAGTGTTCTTTGACGTTCACGACCTTCTTCGAGGCAGTGACAGCATCAATGGGCATATTGTCGTACCGGCCATTCTTGAGAACGACCAGTCTGCCATGGACTTTGCTTAGCAGTAGGTCGAGCGCCAGATTGCCGTACGCCATCGGCACGATGGAGTCGATGGCGTCAGGATCGCCGCCTCGGACGAGGTAGCCGAGTTTCTGGTTGATGACATTGATGGTCTTGCCGTTGTTGTACTTCGGCGAAAGCTCCTTCAGTTTTTCCGATACCACATCCCCGATGCCGCCCAGTTTCTTGTGCCCGTACGCGTCGGTGCTCTCCTTTGCGAAGACCATCTCCCCGCCTTCGAACATGGCTCCTTCCGAGACGAGCACCACCGAGTATTTGCTCGGATTGTTCTTGCGATCATACGACAGGAGTTCGGCAAGCTGTTCGATGTTGAACCGGTGCTCGGGAATCACACAGCGGTTAGCCGCTCCGGCCATGGTCGGGAGCATCGCGGTAAAGCCGGCATATCGTCCGAACACCTCCAGCACCAGGAACCGTTCGTGAGAGCCGGCGGAGGTACGGAGACTGTTCGTCATATGGATCGTTCGTGTGACGCACGTGCTGAAGCCGATGCAATAGTCCGTCCCCGGGACATCATTATCCATTGTCTTGGGGATGGCGATCACTTTGAGCCCTTCCTGATAAAGCCGTACCCCATAGCTCAGCGTGTCATCCCCGCCGATGGGAATCAGGTAGTCGATCCCGAGCCAGTTGAGATTCTTGATTACTTCAGGAGTCAGGTCATTGGTTTCAGCGGTGTAGGTCCCCTGCAGATGTTTTGGGACTGCACTCTTCTTCACATGGCTGGGACGCGTTCGAGAAGTGTGCAGAAAGGTCCCGCCGGTCCGGCCAGCGCGGTTGACGATCTCCTCGGTCAACGTCTGGAAATTGTCCGTGTTGTCCGCATCCTTCTCGCGGACGATGTCGATGAGCCCCGCCCAGCCGCGACGGAGGCCGATCACCTGGTATCCTTCCCGCCGAGCTCGTATCGTGACGGCCCGGATGGCGGGATTCAATCCGGGGACGTCGCCGCCACCGGTCAGGATGCCGATGACGCCTTTCTTGGTGTTCACGTTTGCCATGGGTTTATTTCCAGTTGGTGTTTACGTGCTACGTTCACAGCCCGGGAGGGTGTTGTTACTGATGAAGCCTCTTCACCACGACAATGGTCATGTCGTCCATCTGCGGCGCGGCCCCTGCATGCTGCCTGACGCTGCGGACGATGCTCTCGATGATCCCGGCAGACGATTCGCTACGGCATTCCTGAAGCAGGTCGGCGAGGCGTGCTTCTCCGAACAGTTCCTGGTTCGGATTGACTGCTTCCGTGATCCCGTCGGAAAAGACCACCATGATGTCGCCGGAAATAAAGGGGATCGTTTCCTCCTGAAACGGAAAGTCCTCTATGATGCTCAGGACGACCCCCCCCTCGCTCAGCCGGACAGGATCCTTTTTCTCTGAGAGGAGGAACGGGTTCTCGTGGCCGGCGTTTGAAAAGCAGAGCGTGTGCCGGTTCGGATCAAGGATGCTATAAAACAATGTCACAAACTTTTCGGAGCTGGTGCTCTGGTAAAGGAGTCTGTTGGCCCTCTGGATGCATTCTCTGGCCGACGGGCTTACAAGCGTCTGTCCGCGGAGCGTCGCCTGTACGTTCGCCATCAGGAGCGATGCCGGCAACCCCTTGCCCGACACGTCGCCGAGGCAGAGCGCCAGTCGTCCATCGTCCATCGGAATGAAATCAAAATAGTCGCCACCCACCATCTGCGCCGGGATGCTCCTGCCGGCAATGTCGTAGCCCGCAATCTTCGGCGGCTCCTTCGGCAGCAGGTCGCTCTGGATCCGTGATGCGAGACGCAGTTCCTCTTTCATATGGATCAGCGCCCGCTCGGATTCGTACAAGCGGGCATTCTCAACAACCTGTGCGGACTGCGCCGCAATGATCGCCAGCAGCCTCTGGTCATCGTCCGTGAAGTCCGTGTCCCCCTTTCTATTGTAGACGGTCAGCACACCCTTCAGCTCTGCCTTGGTCATGAGCGGGACGCACAGCAACGACCGGATCGACTCATCCCACTTCACGCCCCGAAATCGTTCATCGCCACGGGGATCATTGATAGTCAGAGGCTTCTTGTTCAGGTGCATCCACCCCAGGAGGCTCTGGTTGAAATGATAGGGAGAGTAGGCAGCGGAGCTGACAGCGGTACGCACAAGCGTCTTCATCGGCTCGCTCGCATGCGCATCCACAAGGGTGATCACCCCCTGTTCCGCATTGACCGCACGGATCGACCGGTGGACGATGGTGTGCATGATTTCCTGCGAGTTGAGCGATGCCCCGATCGCACGAGCCAGATCGTTCAGGATGGAAAGCTCTTCCACGGCACGTTTCAGCCGAAAGTTTTCCTCCTGGAGGGTGCTGATTGGAATGCCCGCGGAGCCTGATGATGCCATGGAATCGGATCACATTCAGTGGGGGAAGCGCTATGGGGAAAATATAGAAAAAAGGGGGGGGAAAATCCAATGGCATTAGGTCCAGAGCGTGCGGGCCACTAGAATGCCCCCGGTGGTCTTGAGCGACGTCATGCGGTGGAAAAAACCACCGCCCGCCGCGGGGAAGGTCTCAATCCGTACCGTGTCGTCGTACTTGACCTGCTTCTTGTACAGTAGGTCCATTTCCCTGATGGTACGGCCGGCCCAGTACGTCTCCGGCGCACTTTCCACCACCCACTCAACATAGTGAAGATTGTTGACGTGATTGTTGATGTCCAGATCGGAGAGCCTGACCCGAAATTCCTTGCTGATGACGGCTTCCCCGGCGGGAGCGGGATCAGATTCACGCACTGCAACCATGGGTTCAGTGCGCTGATGTCCGGAAGGGTCAAAAAACGGGGCAACCTGCACGGGCCGCTGACGCTCTGTATCGATCAATAGCCATGTGCTCGAGGCGACGGCAAAGGGGACTTTCGGCCGACCGGCGAAGAGCTTGAACTCCCGGAAAGCAAACCGGCTCTCCATGCCTGAGGGCCAGGTTTCCACGTCGATCTTCTGCCGTCCTTCCGGGAAGTCCTGGAAACGCATCTGCATGCGGACAAGCACCCAGGTGAGGTTCTTCCGGAGAAGTGTCTCCGTGTCAAATCCACGATCAACGGCGTCATGTTCTGCCGCTTCCTGCATGAAACGGTAGATCACAGAGACGGGGATCCGTCCGTGGAAATCGAGCTCATACGTCTTCAATTCGAAAGAGAATCTGCCCGGAGTCATACGGCAATTGAACAGGCTACTTGGTCAGACCACTTGGTCAGGCCATTTGGTCAGGCCATTTGGTCAGGCCATTTGGTCAGGCCACTTGGTCAGGCCACTTAGTCAGGCCATTTGGTCAGGCCATTTGGTCAGGCCACTTGGTCAGGCCATTTGGTCAGGCCACTTGGTCAG
>Ga0209253_10003157_pt1 | contig 14500 bp, 13 predicted proteins | sample FrelakmetBRP12BR_FD_187145 | JGI IMG/M metagenome (GOLD analysis project Ga0209253, IMG submission 187145) | Freshwater lake sediment microbial communities from the University of Notre Dame, USA, for methane emissions studies - BRP12 BR (SPAdes)... | ecosystem: Environmental > Aquatic >...
TTGCGCACATCCATCACCACGATATCGCGCGCCTTGATGTCTTCCAGGGCGGAAATTACCGCCTGTTTCATGGCTTCAGGTTCCATTGATGTCCTTATAGAGTCCGTTTGTCTGAATATAATCGAGAACCGCGTCCGGGAGCAAATAACGCGGACTGCGCCCGGCGGCGAGCTCGCTGCGAATTTGGGTGGCGGAAATATCGAGCGCCGTGACCGGATGCACGAGGATGGCGCCGTATGGCACATCACGCAAGGCTTCCGGCTCATTGACCAAGCGCCGATTGAGTTCATCCAGCAGCTCGGCTGGCAAGGTTGCGGCAGCCCGGGTAATGCCGGCCACGCCAGGACGTTGCGCCACTACGATATGGGCCAGGTCGAACAACTCACGCCAGCGATGCCAGGTGGTCAGGCCAAGAAAAGCGTCCGCGCCCATGAACAGGCACAGCGGCTGCATCGCGCTAAGCTCCTGGCGCAAATCCAGCAGGGTTTCCACCGTGTAGCTGGGCGTCGGCTTGAAGATTTCCCGCTCGTCGAGCGAGAAAAAAGGGTTGCCGTCTATACCCAGGCGGACCATTTCCAGTCGCTGTTGCGGCGAGGTGAAGGGCTGGGCACGATGTGGCGGCAGCCCCGCCGGAATGAAGCGCGCTTCGCTCAGCGCCAACCCTTCTACCAGCTCCTGAGCCAGCCGCAGATGGCCGTAATGAAGGGGGTCGAATGTGCCGCCGAGAATGCCGATAGGGGATGTCATCTGGTGAGGCGTAAGGGGTGAGGGGAGAGGCGAAAAGACAAACTCCCTCTGCAGCACCGATTTTGACTGTCCGCCTCACCCCTCACCTTCTCACCCCTCACCTATCAATGATCTTCAATGTGATGCGTTTCCTCAGCAGGCAGGCCGGTATCGGGATCATTCCAGTCCGCAATACCGATTTCTGCCTCCACTTCCGCCAGCGACTCACCGGGCTCGTAATCGGAGTCGGCGCTGTATTCCATGTCCTGCACCGCATCCAGTAGCGTCGGGAATGGCCCAAACACCTTGTCAGTTTCCTTGTCCTGCCAGTAAAAACCGTCCGGTCGTTCGATGATCCGGGTCTGGTCATACCCGGACGGAGTTTCTGGAATCTTGATCGTCATGGTGTCCTCCTTCTGTTCTGCATAATCAGGCCCGGGATCTCAGCCGCGTACCTGCCCATCACCCAGCACGATAAATTTCTGGCTGGTCAACCCTTCCAGCCCAACCGGGCCGCGTGCGTGTATTTTGTCGGTGGAGATGCCGATTTCCGCCCCGAGGCCGTATTCGAAACCGTCGGCGAAGCGGGTCGAGGCATTCACCATTACCGAGCTGGAATCCACCTCGCGCAGGAAACGGCGCGCCCGGCCGTAGTCCTCAGTGACGATGGATTCGGTGTGCTGCGAGCTGTAGGTGTTGATGTGCCCGATCGCTGCATCGAGATCCTTCACCACCTTCACCGAAAGGATAGGCGCAAGATACTCGGTGTGCCAGTCTTCCTCGGTGGCTTCCTTCATCTGCGGGATGATCGCGCGCGAAGCGGGGCAGCCGCGCAGCTCCACGCCCTTGTCCAGGTAGATTTTGCACAGCGGCGGCAGCACCGTCGCTGCCACGCCTTCCGCCACCAGCAGGGTTTCCATGGTGTTGCAGGTGCCATAACGGCTGGTCTTGGCGTTGTCGGCGATCCGGATCGCCTTGTCCAGGTCTGCCTTGTCGTCGATATAGACATGGCAAACGCCATGCAGGTGCTTGATCACCGGGATACGCGCCTCGGCGATCAGGCGCTCGATCAGCCCCTTGCCACCGCGCGGCACGATCACGTCGACAAATTCCTTCATGGTGATCAGCTCGCCCACTGCGGCGCGGTCGGTGGTTTCTATCACCTGCACCGCTGTTGCCGGCAAGCCGGCCGCGGCCAGCCCTTCGCGCACACAGGCGGCGATCGCCTGGTTGGAATGGATCGCCTCGGAACCGCCGCGCAGGATCGCCGCATTACCCGCCTTCAGGCACAGCCCGGCGGCATCCGCCGTGACGTTGGGGCGGGCTTCGTAGATGATGCCGATCACGCCCAGCGGAACGCGCATCTTGCCGACCTGGATGCCGGAGGGGCGGTAGCTAAGGCCGGTGATCTCGCCCACCGGATCAGGCAGGGCCGCAATCTGCAACAGTCCCTCCGCCATGCCGGCTACGCCTTTTTCAGTCAGGGTCAGGCGATCGAGCAGAGCCTCTTCCAGGCCGGCCTCGCGGGCTTCGGCCAGATCCTTCGCATTCGCCGCGATCAGCTTGGCGGCATCGCGCTGGATTGCGCTCGCCATTGCTGTCAGTGCCTTGTTCTTGGCATTGGTGTCGGCCTTCGCCATCAGGCGGGAAGCAGCGCGTGCCTGCTGACCGACGGTTTGCATGTAAGCTTTGATGTCCATGTTCACACTCTTTTCCGTTTCAAGTTCGGGCTATCCCCAGCCCCAATTGCAGCAACTCGTCCCACACGTCGCCGCGTGCCAGACCCTTGATCATTCGGTCCAGCGCCGCAGCCTGTTTCAACCCCGCAACCAGCCGGGCTTCGCTCAGCCGGCCCAGTGCGCGCTGCATCAGTCCCTGGCGGGATTCCCAAACCCGCGCTTCGCGGAGCAGCTGCGGCAGGGCGGCACCCCTGCGCTGACCCAGCTTGAGCCGCGCCAGGGTGCGAATTTCCTGAGTCAGCGCCCACAATGCCAGCGTCGGCGCCACGCCCTCGCCCTTCAATCCATCCAGAATCCGCACCAGGCGCACGGCGTCTCCAGCCAGCATAGCATCGGAGAGATTAAACACATCATAGCGCGAGACATCCAGCACCGCTTCGCGAACCTGGTCAAAATTCAGAGAGCCTTCGGGGAACAACAACCCGAGCTTCTGGATTTCCTGGTGTGCCGCCAAAAGATTGCCTTCGACACGGTCCGCCAGAAACTGCAAGGTTGTCGCGTCGGCACGCTGCTTCTGCGCCGCCAGCCGCGCCCCGATCCATTGCGGCAGCCGCGGCCGTTCTACCGGATAAACCGGTATCGCCGTGCCTGCCTGCTCCAGCGCCTTGAACCATTTCGTCGCCTGCGCCTGCTTGTCGAGCTTGGGGCAGGTCACCACGGTGATGGTGTCATCCGGCAACCGCGCGCAATAGTCCTGCAGCGCCTGCCCCCCCTCCGTGCCCGGCTTGCCGGTGGGGATGCGAATCTCAATGATACGCCTGGTCGCGAACAGCGACAGGCTGTTGCCGCTCGCCAGCAGGTTCTGCCAGCTGAAGCCGGACTCAACCGTAAACACCTCGCGCTCGGCATGGCCCTCCTGCCGCGCCTTGGCGCGGATCGCATCAGCGGCCTCCAGCGCCAGCAGCGGTTCGTCGCCGTAGATCAGGTACAGCGGCGCAAGGCTGCGCTGCAAATGCGCGGCCAGCTGATCAGCGTTGAGTCGCGCCATACGAACTTTCACGGCCTTCAGGGCGGAGAAAGCCGGAGTCCCCTTGTGGAGCATCTGCCGGTTGAAGCTTTGCCGCGGCCAGGCGCCGCATCAGCTGGCTGAGCACATCGTTCTGCATGTCGCGGTAAAGCAGCGCCTCTTCCTGCTCCTTCGCCAAGACCAGGGCATCGTCATAGAGCATGGCGCGCCTCATTTCGATTGGCTGGGTGGCGATCAGGTCACGACCTTGCTTGTCCATCAAGCGGAAGCCCACACGGTAAATCAACTCGTATTCCCTTACCCGTCCAGCGCCACTCAGCGCCAGAATGCGTTTTTCCCGTGCGGCCCCCTGCACCTGCAGCACCGCCTGCGCGTCGTCAGCTTTTTCGGTTAGCTTGGCCTGCGTCCCGGAACGAATCGCCCGGCTGATCTCCGCTGCCAGCGCGGGATTGCCTCCACCATCCACGTACAGGGACTCGAACGGCAGAGTCGCCACGCCGCGCAACTGAAAGCCGCAAGCGGCGAGCAGCAGGGCCAGGATGAATCCGGTCAGCATATTCCGCATCGGTTTGGTTTCCCTTGTCTAAATAACCACGTTGACCAGTCTGCCCGGTACTACGATGATCTTCTTCGCCGGCTTGCCTTCCATGAACTTCAGCACGTTGGGATTAGCCAAGGCCAGTTGCTCTATCGTTTCTTTCGATGCGTCCTTGGCAACGGTGATGCTGCCCCTGAGCTTGCCGTTGACCTGCAGCACCAGTTCGATTTCATCCTGCACCAGCGCAGCAGCATCCACCTTGGGCCAAGGCGCATCGAGCAGATTAGCCCCGTTCCTGAGTTCGGCCCACAGCGCCTGGCAGGCATGCGGCACGATCGGTGCGAGCAGTTGCACCGCCGCCTCCAGCGCCTCCTGCATCACGGCACGCCCGGCGGCGCTATCGTCGCCGGCTTTGCCAAGCGCGTTCATCAGTTCCATCACTGCGGCGATGGCGGTATTGAACTGCTGGCGCCGGCCATAGTCGTCGCTGACTTTCTGTATGGTGCCATGCAGCTGGAAGCGTAGCGCCTTGAGTTCCGCAGTCAGATCGCCGCCCTTGTAACCCTCGACCACGCCCTTCTCGACATGATCGTGCACCGCCTTCCAGAGTCTTTTCAGGAAGCGGAACGCGCCTTCCACCCCGGCGTCTGACCACTCCAGGCTTTGCTCCGGCGGCGCTGCGAACATCATGAACAGGCGCGCAGTATCGGCACCGTACTGGTCGATAAGCGCCTGGGGGTCGACCGTATTGCCCTTGGACTTGGACATCTTGGCGCCGTCCTTGAGCACCATGCCCTGGGTCAGCAACTGGGTAAAAGGCTCGCTGCAATTCACCAGCCCGACATCGCGCATCAGCTTGTTGAAAAAGCGCGCATAAAGCAGATGCAAAATGGCGTGCTCGATGCCGCCGATATACTGATCGACCGGCAGCCAGTAGTTGGCGCGCTCGTCGAGCATGGCCTTGTCGTTGTCCGGGCCGGTATAGCGGGCGTAATACCAGGACGATTCGACGAAAGTGTCCATGGTGTCGGTTTCGCGCTCGGCCTTGCCGCCACATCTGGGGCAGGTGGTTTCGTAAAAGGACGGCATTTTCTTGATCGGCGAACCGATGTCGATCTTCACGTCCTCCGGCAACACCACCGGCAGGTCTTTTTCCGGCACCGGCACGTCGCCGCAACTCGCACAGTGGATGATCGGAATCGGGCAGCCCCAGTAGCGCTGGCGCGAGATACCCCAGTCGCGCAAACGGAACTGGGTACGCTTGGCGCCCAGGCTCCTGGCTTCGAGATCGACGGCGATGGCGTCGGAAGCCTGACCGAAATCCAGCCCGTCGTACTTGCCGGAGTTGATGCACACGCCGCGCTCGGCATAGGCATCCTGCCACGGCGCGGGAGTGACATCACCAACCGAGGTACGGATCACGGCCTTGACCGACAAATTGTATTTGGCGGCAAAAGCGAAATCGCGCTCGTCATGGGCGGGAACAGCCATCACCGCCCCTTCGCCATAACCCATCAGCACATAATTGGCCACCCACACCGGCAGCTTCTCGCCGTTAAGCGGGTGCACCACGAAACGGCCGGTGGGCATGCCCTTCTTTTCCATCGTCGCCATGTCGGCTTCCGCCACGCTGCCGTGCTTGCACTCCTCGATGAATGCGGCGAGCTCCGGATTGCCCTGAGCAGCTTCGGTGGCAAGCGGATGCTCGGCGGCCACCGCCACATAGGTCGCACCCATCAGGGTGTCGGGACGAGTGGTAAAGACCTTTAAGGCCTGGGGCGAGGAGTGAGGAGAGCCAGGGTTTTCCGCGTAAGGGAAATGCACCTCGCAGCCGAAGCTCTTGCCGATCCAGTTCTTCTGCATGGTTCTGACCTGCTCCGGCCAGCCGGTCAGATTGTCCAGATCGGTGAGCAGCTCCTCAGCGTAGGCGGTAATCTTCATGAAATACATCGGGATGTCGCGCTTTTCCACCAGCGCACCGGAACGCCAGCCGCGGCCATCGATCACCTGTTCGTTAGCTAGCACGGTGCAGTCCACAGGATCCCAGTTCACCGGCGCGGTTTTCTTGTAGATCAGGCCCTTCTCGAACAGCCGGGTAAACAGCCATTGCTCCCACTTGTAGTAATCCGGCTTGCAGGTAGCCAGTTCACGCGACCAGTCGATTGCCAGGCCGAGGCTCTTGAGCTGCCCGCGCATGTAGTCGATATTGGAGTAGGTCCAGGCTGCCGGCGCCACATTGTTCTGGATCGCTGCGTTTTCGGCGGGCAGGCCGAAGGCGTCCCAGCCCATCGGCTGCAGAACGTTGTACCCCTGGAAGCGGTGGAAGCGTGCCAGCACGTCGCCTATAGTGTAGTTACGTACATGCCCCATGTGCAGCTTGCCGGAGGGGTAGGGGAACATCGACAGACAGTAATATTTCGGCTTGCCGGGGATTTCCACAGCCTTGAAGGCATTGCTTTGATCCCAAAAAGTCTGGACCTGACGCTCGATCTCGGTGGGTAAGTATTGCGCTTGCATGAACGGATAATATTCCTCTTTAACGATACGCAATTATACCCGCGAACGGCGGGCTCGGTTTACGCCATATCAAAACAAGCGCCCTTCACGGCTGCCTCCTCTCCCGCTTGCGGGAGAGGATTGAGGTGAGGGCAGCTCCTCTGAGAGAGAGCGGCCCAATTAAGATGATTCCATTGGCGTTCTTGGCGTCGCCTGGTGGCGTCTACTTCTGTCTTAGCGGCTCACCTGAATTTTAATTTTTTATCCTTCCATTCAAGAATCGAATGCCCCACATAGTGACAAAAGCGGCAGCGCAAGATTATACTCGACCCATTATCATTAATGACTCAAGCAGCGAGAGGAAAACCAGATGTCCAAAAAGCACCCTGTTATTGCGGTTACCGGTTCGTCCGGTGCCGGCACTACCACCGTCAAGGTCGCGTTCGAGCACATTTTCATCCGGGAAAACATCCAGGCGGCAGTGGTGGAGGGCGACAGCTTCCACTCGCTGAACCGCGCTCAATTCAAGGAAGCGGGGAAAAAAGCCGAAGCTCAGGGCAATAGCCATTTCAGCCATTTCGGACCGGAAGCCAACCACTTCGACAAGATCGAAGCTTTATTCAAGAGCTACGGCGAAACCGGCACCGGCAAGAAACGCTACTACCTGCATAACGCCGATGAAGCCGAAGCGCACAATACCCGCCTGAAACTGAAAACCAAGCTGGGTGCCGGTGAATTCACGCCTTGGGAAGACATCCCCGGCGGCACCGACATCCTGTTCTACGAAGGCCTGCACGGTCTGGTGGCAAACGGCAAGATTGACGCATCCAAATATGTGGATCTGGGCGTCGGCGTGGTTCCTATCGTCAACCTGGAATGGATCCAGAAAATCCACCGCGACGCCAAGGAGCGTGGCTACTCGGCCGAAGCCACGGTGGAAACCATCCTGCGTCGCATGCCCGACTACATCAACTACCTCACCCCGCAGTTCTCTCGCACCTGCGTCAACTTCCAGCGCGTGCCGACCGTGGACACTTCCAACCCCTTCATCGCCCGCGACATCCCGACGCCGGACGAAAGCTTCGTGGTGATCCGCTTCAAGGATCCGAAGGGAATCGACTTTCCCTATCTGCAGAGCATGATCCCCAACTCGTTCATGTCGCGTCGCAACACCTTGGTGGTTCCCGGCGGCAAGATGGGCTTCGCGATGGAAATCATCCTCGCCCCGATGATCCACGACTTGATGGAAGCCAGGAAAAAGGCCAAGCGCTAAATCCTGCTCCTGAAACAAAAAAACCGGGTACGGGCCTCTGCCCCTACCCGGTTTTTTACGCCGTAAAACCGACCTTACTCGAACAGCATGGTGACTTCGTGCGTATCGCCATGCCGCTCGATGCTGATATCGTCGCAGGCCCGCTTCGCCAGATTGATCATGTTGGCGTTATAAGCCTGGATTTCTGCGGTAAAGCCCCGCAAGCCGCGCTTCTTCGCGTGTTCCATGAGCCTGAGCTGCATGGCAGTGCCGATCCCCTTACCCTGCCATTCCGGCGCCACCATATAGGCAACCTCTGCCATGTTGGCGGACGGGTTCACAAAGTAAAACGCGCTACCAATGATGGCTTCCTTTCCCTTGGCACCGTACAACACCAGGAAGGCTACCTCACTGTCCTGGTCAACATTGCACAGGCGCTGCGCCTCGGCATCGGAAAGGTGGTTCAGGCGCCGGAAAAAGCGCGTGTAAAGATCTTCCTTGCTCATGCTCCGGAAAAAACCCTGCAAAGCCTCTGTATCGCTGGCTCGGGTCGGGCGGATCAGCACCGTCTTCTGATCCCTCAGGAGCAGGCTCCTCTCTTCCCGGTCAAAAACCGCGCCGGACCTCTTTAATGATAACCCCTTCTCGACATAACTGAGCTTCCTGGCCTCTTTCATCAGCTTGGAGCGGAAATCCGGGTGGGCGATCCGGATCAGTGCGAGCGCCCTTTCGCGTATGGACTTGCCAAACAGGTAGGCCACGCCGTACTCGGTCACCACGTAATGGACGTCGGAACGCGCGATGGTCACGCCTTCACCCCCCAGCATCAGCGGGCGGATGCGTGACGCCTTGCCGTCCTCCGTCGTGGAGGTCAGGCAGATGATGGGTTTGCCGCCGGGCGACAGGGCCGCGCCCCGGATGAATTCCGCCTGGGTCGTCACCCCACCGCAAAACTGGCCGGCAAACTGGTCAGTGCAGACCTGCCCGGTCAGGTCCACCGCGCAGACCTGGTTCACCGAAACCATCTTGTGCTGCTGGGCGATGGTATCGACGGCACTGACGCGCTCGATCGCCTGGAAGGAAAACAGGGGATTGCCGTCGATCAGGTCGTAAAGCCGCCGCGTACCCAGGCAATAGCTGCCGACAATCATGCCCCGGAACCGGCTCTTGCTGCGGCCGGTCACCACCCCTTTCTCCATCAGGTCAACCAGGGCATCCGTAATGACATCCGTATGAATGCCAAGATCGCGCCGGTCGCCGAGATGCCGAAGCATCGCCTGTGGCAAATTGCCCAGCCCGATCTGCAAGGTGGAGCGGTCTTCGACGAGGCTCGCGACATACCGGGCTATTCGCTCGGCCACCTCGTCGACAGGCGCCGCTGGCACTTCGATAACCGGCGTGTCATTCCAGACCATGCGGTCGAAACGGCTGACATGGACGAGACTGTCCCCGGTGGTGCGGGGCATGTTGGGGTTGATTTCGGCAATGACGCGCCGGGCGTTCTGGACCATCGAGGCGGTCACGTCAACCGAAACACCCAGACTCGAATAGCCGAATTCGTCCGGCGGAGACACCTGGACAAACGCCACGTCAATCGGGATACGCCCGTTTTCGACGAGCCTGGGCACCTGCGACAGGGAGACGGGCACGTATTCGACCATCCCCTTTGCGACGGCAGTGTGCATGTCGCTGCCTACAAAGAAGCATTTGTGCCTGTACCGCGTCGAAGGCTTGCCCTCCTTGTGCGGCATCGCACCATAGGTAAGGAAATGGACAAGCGTCACATCGGGGGGTAGATCGGCAAGATTTTCCAGCGCGGCGCACAGCAAGCGGGGGGTTGCGCAGGCAGTGCCGAGATAGACATTGTTTCCAGCCTGAACTGTGGCAACAGCCTCCTTTGCCGACACCATCCTGGACTCGTGCCCCGCCAGGGCGGGATGCGTCGAAACGATTTTTGCTAGTTCCATTGCCTGGCTGCCCCTCTATAGATTTCCATATCGAAGATAAAACCTAACCTAACCCCTCAAATCATATTATGTTTATCCCGGCCTGTCTGCTTCAAGCCACCCACAATCCTATTTCAGCCGTTCAGGAATGAAGGCAATCTCGTCGCCATCCTTGATCGCCGTCTCTGGAACGGCCGGCTGCCGGTTCACCATCACCGCCACCTTGTCCCCGGCCAGCGCTTTCCAGCATGCGTCCTCGCGGCGTCCCAGCCACTCCACCAACTGGCTCACGTTGCCGACTGCTGCTGGCAGCGTCACCTGCTCCGAGGTCTTGTCCAGCGTTTCTGCCAGTTGCGCAAAATACATCAGTTTCACCATGGAATTTTTCTCCGTTACTTTGTCTTATATAATCCGATATTCACCGCCACGAATCTTACCACGCCATGACCCAGCCTTTTCTCGCCGGCCTCAACCCCGAACAGCTCGAAGCCGCCACCCTGCCGCACCAGTCCGCGCTGATCCTGGCCGGCGCCGGCAGCGGCAAGACGCGGGTGCTGACTACCCGCATCGCCCACCTGATCCAGACCGGCCAAGCCAGCCCTGCGGGAATCCTGGCCGTCACCTTCACCAACAAGGCGGCCAAGGAAATGTTGACGCGGCTGGGCGCGATGCTGCCAATCAACACCCGCGGCATGTGGATCGGCACTTTCCACGGCCTGTGCAACCGCCTGCTCCGCGCTCACCACCGCGAGGCCGGCTTGCCCGCACTGTTCCAGATTCTCGATTCCGCCGACCAGCTCGGCGCCATCAAGCGCCTGCTCAAGGCGCTGAATGTCGATGACGAGAAATACCCGCCCAAGCAGTTACAGCATTTCATCAACAACGCCAAGGATCAGGGGCTGCGCGCCAAGGACGTGGAGGCCTACGACCCCTACGCGCGCAAGCAGCAGGAGCTGTTCGCCGCCTATGACGAGCAATGCCAGCGCGAGGGCGTGGTGGATTTCGCCGAGCTGCTGCTGCGCAGCTACGAGCTGCTTTCCCGCGATGCCGCCTTGCGCGCCCATTACCAGAGCCGCTTTCGCCACATCCTGGTGGATGAATTCCAGGATACCAACCGCCTCCAGTACCTCTGGCTCAAGCAACTGGCTGGGCCGGATGCAGCCGTGTTCGCGGTCGGTGACGACGACCAGTCGATCTACGCCTTTCGCGGCGCGCGGGTGGGCAACATGCAGGATTTCGAGCGCGATTTCGGCGTCGAAAAAGTCATCAAGCTGGAGCAGAACTACCGCTCCCACGGCAACATCCTGGATGCGGCCAATGCCCTGATCGCCCACAACCGCGGCCGGCTCGGCAAAAACCTGTGGACCGCCGAGAGCACCGGCGAACCGATCCGCCTGTACGAGGCCGCCAACGATCAGGAAGAAGCCCAGTTCATCGTCGACGAGGCCAGGGCACTAAAGCGCGAGGGCATAGCCTTCGCCAACATCGCCCTGCTGTACCGCTCCAATGCCCAATCCCGCGTGCTGGAGCACGCCCTGTTCAATGCCGGCATCCCCTACCGCGTCCATGGCGGCCTGCGCTTCTTCGAGCGCCAGGAGGTCAAACACGCGCTGGCCTACTTGCGCCTGATCGGCAACACCGACGACGACGGCGCCCTGATGCGGGTGATCAACTTCCCGGCGCGCGGCATCGGCGCGCGCAGCCTGGAGCAACTGCAGGAAATCGCCAAACAAAACCAGTCCAGTCTGTGGCAGGCAGCAAAAAACGGACACCTCGGCGGCAAGGCCGGAACGAGCATCGGCGCCTTCCTCGCGCTGATCAGGGCGATGCAGGACACCTGTGAAGGCCTGCCATTGCCGGAGCAGATCGAACACATGCTGGCGCAGAGCGGCCTGGTGGCGCATTACCAGGCCGAAAAGGACGGCGCTGACCGGGTCGACAACCTCAACGAACTGGTCAACGCCGCCGTCGGCTTTGTCAACGAGAACGAGGACGACAGCCTCGTCGCCTTCCTCACCCATGCCGCGCTGGAAGCAGGCGAGCATCAGGCCGGAGAAGGCAGCGATGCGCTCCAGCTGATGACGGTGCACGCCGCCAAGGGACTGGAGTTCCACGCCGTGTTCCTGAGCGGACTGGAGGAGGGACTGTTTCCCCACGACAACGCCCGCAACGAAGCCGACGGCGTAGAAGAAGAGCGGCGCCTGATGTACGTTGCCATCACTCGTGCCCGGCGCCGGCTTTACCTCAGCCTGGCGCAAAGCCGGATGCTGCACGGCCAGTTCCGCTACGGACTGGCTTCGCGCTTCCTGAATGAAATCCCGGAAAACCTGCTGAAACGGATCAACCCGGCGCACGGTAGGGTGGGCACGGTTTTGTGCCCACCGGAAACAATCGCCACTAGCCGCGTGAGCACAAAACCGTGCCCACCCTACGCCAACTACAGCCGCGAATCAGACTCGCCTTGGCACGTCGGCCAGAATGTAGCTCACGCCAAGTTCGGCTCGGGCGTCATCGTCAATTGCGAGGGCAGCGGCGCGGATGCAAGGGTCCAGGTGAAATTCCGCAATGCCGGGGTGAAATGGCTGGCGCTGGAGTATGCCAAGCTGACACCAGCTTGAGCATGAGCTGAAAAAGGAAATTACGCCGGCAGCGCGGGCGACTCGGTTTCCGGCTCGACCTCGGCCGGAAAGATATCCTTATAGCCCAGATAGATCGAGGCGTTCAGTACCGGCACCAGAATCAACATGCCGAGGCCGAAGGGAATCATGGCGACCATCATCAGGATAAAGGCGATCACCCCGTAAACCAGAAACGGCCACATATTGCGCAAGCAACCCACAAAGCTCTGCTTCATCGCGTCCATGGCCGTCATGTTGCGCAGCACCACCAGTGCCGGGGCGAACCAGTACGCCATCAGCAGCGGAAGCAATAACGCAAGGGCAACCAGCAAGGCGACCAGCATTCCGCCCATCGCACCCACCATCGCTTCGGTCGGCTCCGCGCCCTGCATCTGGCCCAGCGCCGCAGAGCCGAGAATGGAGCCGCCGCCAGCCATCATCATCAGGCCCAGGATGGTGATCGAACCCACCAGATACAGGCCGCCCACGGTAATGAGCTGCCCGGTGTTGTGCTTGAATCCTGCGATCAGATAGCCCAGTTCGAGCTCTTCACCCGCCTCCACGTCGCGACAGGCCAGCATGAAGCTTGCGGTAAACACCGGCGCCAGCAGCGTCATTACCAGCGGCCCCACCACGGGAATGATGGAAACCACGATGACGATCAGGAAATAGATAACAAACAGCGTAATCCAGATCGGCGGATTTTTCCTGAACAGGACGAAACCGTCAGCGATCCACCGCCAACCCTGTCCAGCATCCGTTTTACGAATTTCCATGCTTGTTCCTTACAATAAATGCTGCAATTCCGATGGCGTCGCTACATGCCGCTGCAAGATGCGCCGGAAATGCCCGGGATCCTTGGCATGCGTGAGTTCACCCGGACGTGGGAAATGAAAATCATAAAGACGCGACAACCAGAAACGCAAAGCTCCCGCGCGCAGCATGGTCGGCCATGCCTGCTGCTCCATTTCGGAGAGAGGGCGAGTGCCATGATAGGCTTGGAGCATGGCCGCAGTCCGCTCCCTGTCCAGCGACCCATCCTCAGCGACGCACCAGTCGTTCACCGTAATCGCCAAGTCATAAAGCCAGGCACCGCTGCAGGCATAGTAAAAATCGATCGCGCCGCTCAGGGTATCGTCCTTGAACAAAACGTTATCGCGGAAAAGGTCGCCGTGAATCACGCCGCGCGGCAGATCCTCGAAGCGGATTCCAGACTGGTGGGCGATTTCCTGATTGAGCAAAGCACTGTCCTCGGCAGCAAGCTTGGGCAGAACCTGCGGTGCCGTCGCCTTCCACCAGGCTGGACCGCGCGGGTTCGGCATTTCAGTCTTGTAGGAACGACCGGCGAGGTGCATGTCGGCGAGCATTTCGCCGACCTGGCCGCAGTGGTGCGCATTCGGCTGCTCCAGCGACTTGCCCTCAAGACAGCTGACAATGCAGGCCGGCTTGCCGTTCAACTCACCGAGAAAACTGTTGTCCAGGCTGGCAATCGGCCGCGGACAGGGAATGCCGTGAGAAGCGAGATGGTCGAGCAGGTTGAGAAAAAACGGCAACTCTTCGCGGGTAAGCTTCTCGAACAGAGTCAGCACGTAACGCGCATGGCTGGTGGTCACGAAATAATTGGTGTTTTCGATGCCCGCAGAAATACCCTGCAGATCGACCAAGCTGCCCAGGGAAAAATTCTTCAGCCAGACGGCAAGTTCATCCCTGGAAACGGTAGTAAAAACGGACATGGAATTTTTTAGTTTTCAGCCATCAGATATGAAGGGGTATGGTGCACGACCTTCACTGACACCTGACAGCTACCTTTCAGAACCGGATCAACACCCACTGCGGCACACGCACGCCGGAGTCCAGATTGTCCTGACGGGAGAATTGCCCGTCGCCCTTGTGGTCAACAAGATAGTAGGACACACCATGGGGCGGGGTGACTTTCAGCATGTACAGCTTGCCACCGATACGGTATTCCTCGACCTTGTCCTCGCCACGCTTGATGATGGTCACCTGCGGCTCGAAGGCCGGATCGAGTTCCATGCCGGCGGGCGCTGCAGGTGGCTCCGGGATCGGCTGCAGATCCTTGGGCAGGGATTTGGCATCCTCGGCATAAACCGGCAGGGCTAAGACTAGCAGCAATGTGACGATGAGTGCGCGCATATTTTATTTCCTTGGTAGATGCCAGGCATTATATCTTTATAACCGTTTCCTACAGGCTGAGGAG
>Ga0209253_10003158_pt1 | contig 14496 bp, 12 predicted proteins | sample FrelakmetBRP12BR_FD_187145 | JGI IMG/M metagenome (GOLD analysis project Ga0209253, IMG submission 187145) | Freshwater lake sediment microbial communities from the University of Notre Dame, USA, for methane emissions studies - BRP12 BR (SPAdes)... | ecosystem: Environmental > Aquatic >...
TCCTGGGCTGCTGGGGTGACCCAAGCGATACTGATTACTATGGTGGTTATTATTATGGTCAGATGTTGCAAGTGGTGTACCCGCGAATAAAAGAAGCTGACCCGCGAGCGCAGGTACTGGTGGGGGGGCTATTGTTGGACTGTGATCCGATCAATCTGCTCTGGAAGGACTGCACTCCGTCAAAGTTTCTGGAAGGGGTGCTGGCAAGCGGGGCGGGGCCCTTTTTCGATGGCGTCTCCTTCCATGCCTATGATTATTATACCGGGAAGGGGACTTATGATAATGTGCTCTGGTCCAGCTCTTACAACACGACCGGGCCGGTATCGATCGCCAAGGCGAGATACTTGAAGCTGGTATTGGCAAAGTATGGGTATGAGGAGAAATATCTGATGAACACTGAAACAGCGGTATTATGGGGGTGGGACTGGACGAATCCACTGCCGTGTGACCCGAGTGCACCTCCGGATGTTGAGGTGACGAAGGTGTATTACGTGATCCATTCTTATGCGGTAGCGGTGGCGGAAGGTTGGAAAGCCAATGTGTGGTATTCGGCGTTGGGATATAGGTGTACTGGCTTATTGAATAGCGACCTGAGTCCCAAGCCGGCCTACTACGCCTACCAATTTGCGCAACAGAAGTTGGGGGAAGCGGTATTCGTGCGACAGATCACGGAATACCCCCAGGTGATGGGGTATGAGTATGAGGCGACAGGTAGAATCCTATGGGTGCTTTGGTCGCTGGATGGACTGGCACACACGATCTTATTGCCAAAACAGCCGATGGAAGTGAACCGGGTTGGGGAAGATGGACGGGCGGTTTTGGAACCCACCACTGGAACGATGATCATAGATCTATCTCCCAGATTTGTTGAATTTAGTAAATAAAAATGTAGATTCCTACTTGAGGATGGATATCTTGGTAAGAATTATAAAAAATCTCCTTATTATGATGGTTATCTTGGGAACGGTTGGGTGTAATTTGCCCGATAGAAACATGCAAACGCCAACAATGATACCAACGATAACAACCCAGTATACACAAGTAATTCCTACAGCAACTCAACCCATCCTAACTTACACTCCTGAGAGTCCATTGCCAACGATTCTCAATCCCACCGCTACGATAACGCTTCAAATGACAGAACAAGGTATTCAATACAATAATGTTTTTGGCATCACAACATACACATTAGACGGAGCAGGTGGATTAGACCAGGTAGCTCAGGCTGGGACAGTCTGGACCCGAAATGGCTTTATATGGGAAACGATCGAGCCAACCCAAGGAGAAAGGAACTGGAATACGGAGTTGGAACAAGGCCTGATACGCGCCGATACATTGGGAGTGCAGCCGATTATGCTGATCGAAGGCACTCCAGATTGGGCATTGAAAACTGACTTCAACTGTGGAGCTGTGGCAGTAGACAAATTTCCAGCGTTGGCACAGTTCGCCTACGACCTGGTGAAGCGCTACAGTGAGCCTCCTTATAATGTACGTTATTGGGAGCTGTGGAACGAGCCGGATGCGGCAGGGTTATTGGGCTGCTGGGGAGACCCGAGCGATCCCCAATACTACGGTGGCTATTACTATGGGCAGATGTTGCAGGTGGTATACCCGCGAATAAAAGAAGCTGATCCGCGCGCGCAGGTACTGGTGGGTGGCCTTCTACTGGATTGTGATCCCAATAATCCACCCGAGGGTATGAACTGCCTGCCTTCCAGGTTCTTAGAAGGCATCCTGGAAAGTGGTGCAGGACCTTATTTCGAGGGGGTCTCGTTCCATGCCTATGATTATTATACAGGGAAGGGGACCTATAGTAATGGGAACTGGAACAGCTATTCGAATACGACTGGACCTGCGTCGATCGCTAAGGCGAGATTTCTAATAGATGTTTTATCCAGCTACGGGTATGGCCAGAAGTACCTGATGAATACTGAAACCGCGGTGTTCGCGGGGCCGAATGTAATCGATCCGCCGTGTGCTGCCCCGGTGGATAAAGTACCAGATATAGAGGTAACGAAGGTCTATTATGTAATCCACTCCTATGCGGTGGCAGTGGCAGAGGGTTTGAAAGCCAATATATGGTATTCAGCATTTGGGGTGAGGTGTTCTGGGCTATTGAATAGTGACCTGAGCCCGGATGCAGGTTATTATGCATTTCAATTTACTCAGCAGAAGCTTGGTAAAGCGCAGTTTATCAGGCAGATAAGTGAGTATGGAGGGGTGATGGGGTACGAATATGAGATACCTGAGCGGAAGCTGTGGGTGCTCTGGTCGCTGGATGGACTGGCGCACACGATCGCACTGCCAAAGCAGCCGGTGGAAGTGAACCAGGTCGGAGAAGATGGACAGGCGGTGCAGGTACCCCTTGGTCTCTCGTTGACAGTTGAAGACTTAAGTCTGATTGTTAATAACTCACCGGTCTTCATCGAATTTGAGAAATGAAGATTGCAATTGTTCATGAATGGTTTGTGACTTACGTCGGCTCTGAAAAAGTTGTTGAGCAGATAATTACTCAATATCCCGATGCTGATATTTTTTCTTTGATTGATTTTCTCCCTGCCAAGGATCGAAACTTTTTAATTGGTAGAAATATTAAAACTTCTTTTATCCAGCATCTTCCATTTGCACGAACCCATTATCGCCAATACCTACCAATCATGCCACTCACAATTGAGCAGTTCGATTTATCCGAATATGACCTTATCATCTCAAGCAATCATGCGGTCGCTAAAGGCGTATTGACCGGACCTCACCAACTACATATCTCATATGTCCACTCCCCAATGCGATATGCATGGGATATGCAGCACCAATATCTAAGAGAATCTAGACTGGATAAAGGAATTATGACCTGGCCAACGCGATGGCTTTTACACCAATTACGTTTATGGGACTACCGGACAGCTAATGGTGTCGATCATTTCATCGCAAACTCAAAGTTTATTGCTAACCGAATCTGGAAGGTATACAGACGCGAAGCTAAAGTCATTTATCCGCCCGTACAGGTCACGGAGTATAATTTTCAAGAAAAGAAAGATAGTTACTATTTAGCAGCTTCTCGGATGGTTCCATATAAGAAAATGGATCTGATCGTTGAATCGTTCAATCACATGCCGGATGAACACTTGATTGTTATCGGTGAAGGCCCAGATATAGATAAGGTTAAAAAGAAAGCAAAAAGAAATATAGAAATATTAGGCTACCAGCCCAATGATGTGTTGAAGAATTATATGCAAAATGCAAAAGCATTTGTATTTGCCGCGTTAGAAGACTTTGGTATTATGCCTTTAGAAGCACAGGCTTGTGGTACTCCGGTTATTGCCTATGGACAAGGCGGAGCTCTTGAAACCATTCATGGGCTTGACCATTCTGAACCCACAGGTGTTTTATTTAATATGCAGTCTATTGAGGCGATTACTCACGCAATATTAGTATTTGAAGAAAACCAGGCTCATATAACCCCAAGAAATTGTCGATTGAATGCTGAACGATTTTCAACGGAGCGTTTTTGTTCTGAATTTACTCGGTTTGTAGAAAACTCCTGGCAACAATTCTATAAAGACAATATTATGGTATGATTAATATCCGATTTAATAAACCAAAAGGGATGGTACAAGGTTATTTATAAATCAATTAATTCCTACTTCTAAAAGATAATGGATCAAGATAAATTCACACAAACCTAGACCAATATATCTATGGCACAACCGCTAAGGCAACTATTCGGACAGGGAATAATATCTTTCTCAAACATCCTACCTCGCTCGATGATAAGAATATGGATGGTATTTATTTTATTCATTTCCGATATTGTTAGCCTATTGATTTCTGGAACCTTGGCTTTGTTAATCTGGTCCCAAGTGCGTGATGATTTAATCATGAAATCATATGTAGATATTATTTTTTTCGTTTTTATATTTACCCTGATATACGGGCTTGCCAGATTGTATCCAGCTTTAGGAATGAGCCCTGTTGAAGAGCTGCGATTACTATCTATCTCGACTACGGTGATTTTTCTCTGGTTAGGCACGCTAACATATTATTTGCATAACATTGAACGATATTCGAGAGCTTCTTTTGGACTGGCATGGTTATTTGCTTTATTTTTGGTCCCAACGAGCCGACATATCTTCCGCGCTGTATTTACATCTATTGGAATCTGGGGTGAACCAATCGCATTGATTGGATATGGTGAATGTGGAGCGCACTTACTGAATATCTTAACAAATAATCCGAAGTTAGGTTACCGCCCAGCAGTTATTATCAATGGCTTCTCATCAACAAAAATTCCGAGCGTACCAATACCCCAATATTTTGATAACGGTGAACTGCCCCATGCTAATATCTGCGACCTTAATGCGATTAAAACAGCAATCCTAATCACTTCCGAAATCCCACAAGAGTTATTGACGAAGATTGTTGATGGTTATTGGCATAAATTTCAGCACCTTATTATGATCACTGATGATCAAAAAAACAGTAGTGTCTGGATTGAGCCGGTTGATATAGGTGGTATTCTAGGGTTGGAGGTTCGGCAAAATTTATTTAATGACTTAGATCAATTTATCAAGCGCGTGATAGATTTATGCTTGGTGCTGATGGCTTTACCTTTTTTGGCAATTATTTGTGTTATCCTGGCGGTATTAATTCGCATTGATTCTCCTGGTCCGATATTTTTCGCACAAAAACGGGTTGGTAAAGATGGAAGGGAGTTCACGATTTGGAAATTCCGAACAATGGTTGTAAATGCAGAACAGGTCTTCAAGGAATATCTTCAAAAACACCCCTCACTTCAAACAGAATGGAAAGATAACCAAAAGATTAAGAACGACCCAAGGATCACTGTGATAGGAAAGCTATTACGCCGGTTAAGTCTGGATGAGCTTCCTCAGTTTATAAATATATTCAAAGGTGAAATGAGCGTAGTTGGTCCCAGGCCAATTGTCCAGGAAGAAATTCCTTATTATGGAAACAATTATCGTTTGTATACCAGAGTCAAGCCTGGACTGACAGGATTGTGGCAGGTATCAGGCCGAAATAATCTTACCTACGAGGAACGTGTTACTCTTGACGAATACTACGTTCGAAATTGGTCAGTATGGATGGATATTTATATTCTAGCCACAACCATTAAAGCGGTATTGACGGGAAAAGGGGCTTATTAGTAGTAAAGCTTCACAATTTGTTGAAATATAATAATATACTTGCAATAGAGAATAAATCTAAACAAATTAGAAATCCCCAGAAGATATAATCACCCTTCTGGAATGATAAATTCATTTTTCTTGTTGCCCACATTAGTAATCCATGCCATCCGATAACAAGGAAAAGTGAAATTGGAATTATGGCAGAATAAATATAACGCGCTGTGGGAATAAATGCTCTAAACCGTAATGCACCTCCCATAATATATACCCCATAAAATATCGCCATCATAACCGTCATTACAACGATAATAAATAAATAGGCAAATTCATTCTTGCTCAATTTTACAAGCTCGAAACCGGTTAATAACGCACCGACCACTCCTATTGTTGTGATAAATAATAGTATGCGATATGGATGCAGCCAATGGGGGATATTTAATAATGGGACTTGTCCCCAGCCAAATTTTGCCCAAAATGTTTGAAAAATAACGGCACCAGTAACTTCTGAATACCATTTTGTGCCCGGAATATCCAGGAATAATGATAGAAAACTTGAAATATGAAATGGATTTATATCTTGGATTTTACTGGTCAATACGTGAAAGATCTTCGGCTCAATATATGGCCATGCATGTTGATATTGAGCGTTACGGGCTAAATTTGTAAATGGTCGGTTGTCCCAAACCCCCTGTGAGGCATCTGTGTCAGAAAAATGTGGGGGCAAGTCGACAGGATAAGCTCCCTCAACCAGAACAACATCAGAAAAGTATATGATGGCATCTTGATTTTCGAAAGTTGTTGTGCGCAACCATATCTGCAAACGTTCTTGTTGCTCGGGTAATTGGACAACCGTGGCGATAAATTGAGGTTCCTCATTTATAAATTCCTGCTTAAAACCAAACCAGCGGTCTTGAAATTGTAATAGAGAATTTAACCCAGGACCATATCCATGAATATTCTTGTCAGACCATACCCAGGCTCCAATGGTCACAGTTTTCCCCTTTAATTGGTCACCTACTTCAATGGGAACAAGCTGGAAAAATCCGGGATTCCACGAGGGATAATTTAGCCCCCATGAAGTATCAGGATAAGTCTTTCCTTGTAATGCAAAGTCTTTATCCATATTCCCTTGAACTTGCACTCTCGATGGGAAATCCTGGTAATTGGCTCTTAACCAAAGTGCAGCATCCCCCCAATTGAATACTATTATCAGAGCAGCGAAAGAAGCAACAGCTATCAAAATCCAAGCAACATATTTGTGCTTTCGGGGAAATATAGATAAAAGGAATACAATTGGCAGGTAAACAATAACTGGATACAGTACTTTTTGAGTCAAAATACTCGCTAGTGTCAATAGGATTAATATCCCAGCATATTTGAATGAAAACTCCTTGATTAATTTTACCGAGACTAAAAGCCACAACGAGAACAAGCCAATAGCAGCCACAAAATCGTTAATAGAGGTCATAAACTCGACAAAACCCGGCAACATGGTAATAAAGAGAGGAACCATCCATTGTAGTGGGTGGTCTATGGGTGTAAGCTCTTGCGTCAATTTATATGCACTATAGATCGTTAATAGTAAAAACAACAAGGAAACGATCCGTCCAACATAAAGCTGGAGATTTATCGCGGTTCCCTTTAATATATAAAACGGGATGGCTTCAATAATATAGTACAACGGAGGGTCGATTAGTTGGGAAATCCCTATCCAAACAGGTTTTGAAGAATCGTTGAGATTAGGTTCTGTTCCAGGGGTAAAGAAGGATGAATCTATCAAGGATTTGCCTACTGCCAGGCGCATGTTTTGTTCATAGTCACCAACTTGAGGCAGTTTTAACCTATTCGCAACTAACCACGCATATTCGAAATGGCCTGGCTCATCATAGTGCTGCCATGGAGGGATGATAAATACATAGATAAGCCCATGGATTAGGCCGATAATTAAGATAATATGTATTTTTTTCGTGAAGATAGTATGGTTCACAATTTATATTGATTCAACATGTTAGTTAAACAGACCGAGTAAAGAATACCTCGAAAGGTGATAAGTAGTCAAGGCATTATCTTGGTTTATGGCTCAAGCGTTTCATGATCGATATCTATTCCGTATTAATGATAGAAACACATTTACGTTTCTTTGGAAGGAATTAGTAAACCAGGCCATTCATAAATTCGTTTTGGTTCGTTATCTTCGGCTACGGGAAGGTAGCGGTTAAAATCGCAGTTTGGACAACTATCAAGAATTTGAACTTTTAGTATAGTTCTCCTTTCTGGGGTAAAACAAAAAAATCCCCCTCTCGGTTCAGAGACGGGCATAGATAGACCATGCGTTATAAGAAGGAAGACAGGCTGCATGGTAGCCTATTAACCACTCCCCAGGTATCCAGTCGGTGCTCTATAGGGTAACCTTTCCTGGTTGATTATATGCTTCACCCTGTTATCTCGTAAATGGTACAGCTGTGGTGATACGGGATATTTCGAAGTGGCTTTAAAGGAGTGATTGTCCTGGATCACCAATACGGCCTTGTTACTTCCTCGTCTCCCATTCGAGAACGGCGGTGCGGATAGCCCGGCGCACATCCTCATCCGGTACTTCCATCACCCCCTGGTACTGGCTCCCGTCCAGGGTTACCATCACCCCGCGGTCGTATCCATCATTTACCGTAATACCCCGGTTTTCCAGGTCCGTGCCAACCAGCTGGACCTGCAAGATGTCATTGATCTGGGAAGCAATGCTCTTGAACTCCGGCTCGGTTTTTGGTGTAGGAATCAGGAACCCCCCCACCATGTCTGGCAGCTGGGTGCTTATGGGTTTAATTTCATCCACCGACCCGGCAACGAAGGGAGGGTTATAATCTGAGCCTGGCTCAGCAGGTCTAGGCGTAGGTGGTGGTGGCATGAATTCCTGGCTGTCCGGCTTGGGAAGTGTAGTGTATAGTTCGGCAGAGGGTTCTTCCATTGGCTGCGATGGAGGTGTGGTTAAACCCAGCCATTTTATCAGCACATTCGAGGCTAAGCTCAAACGGCGAAGCTGAGTTGCAGATAGTTCATGGGCAGCATTAAAAGTCTTACCATCCATCTTTACCACCAGCTCCTGGGTCTGCAGATTACGCATAAGGCGTGCAAATTCAGAGAGGGTCGGGTCGGTTGAATTGTTGTTCCTTGATTTTTTTGGCCTTGCCACACGCTGGAAGTACCATATGAACCCAATGACTGCTGCTCCCATGATAAAAAAGAATCCAGAGATAAGAAGAATGGTGAAACTATCCATGGCTGACCTCCATCGAGGATAAGGGTGGCTGGCACTGAGGACAGAAATGGGTACCACGCTGCCCTACAATAATCCTTGCAATCAGTGTGCCACATTCCTGGCAAGGCTTGCCTGTTCGCTGGTAAACACGGAAGTAATTTTGAAAATCACCACCGCGGTACACCCAATCAATACTGGCCCCATTGCGCGCAATCCCATCCCTTAGAACGGTGCGGATGCTTTGCAATAAGCTGGCAGCCTGGGCTTCCGCCAGAGTATTGGAGATGATTAGCGGGTGGAGCTTGGCCAGGTTCAATGCTTCATCGGCATAAATATTCCCAAGCCCGGCGAGAAAGGGCTGGTCAAGTAGTAGAGGCTTGAGCTGCCGCCGGGTGGATTGCAGTTTGGTGAAAAAAATGGCTGGGGTCAGGCTTTCATCGAGCGGTTCCGGACCAAGGTGTCCCACCACACGATCCACTTCTTCCACAAGCCAAACTCTGCCAAACTTACGTGCATCATTAAACACCAGCTCAAGCTCACCTTCAAGAGGGAGAACTAACCGGTCGTGAGTTTTTTGAGGTGAATCCAGGCGCTGCACAACCAGGTCCCCGCTCATGCGCAGGTGGAAGAGCAGCCAATCGCAGGTAAGCTGGAAATACAGGAACTTACCTCTGCGGTCAATGGCTTCGATCACCTGCCCTTCAATACGCTGGGAGAATTCCACTGGAGATGGTTCGACCAGGGTCCGCCCCCATAACAGATTTGCACCCAGGATATGCCTGCCCACCAGGGAAGGCTGCTGCTGGGTTCCCAGGCACAGATTTCGAGCAATGGTTTCTACCTCAGGCAATTCAGGCATGTACAGGTTCCATGATCAGCAGCAAATGATTACCCGTTTAAAAACTCTTCCTTCAATATACTCATTACGAGGGTATCAACATACCTGCCATCTTTGAACTCCGACTGGCGCAGTCTACCCTCATGGACAAAACCTGCCTTTTCGTAGGCGCGAATGGCACGGGGATTGTCCTCAAACACATGCAGGAAAATTCGGTGCAAGTTGAGCGTGTTGAATCCATGCTTAAGCAGGAGACGCACTGCTTCGGTGCCATACCCCTGGTTCCAATAAGCCTTCTCTCCAATTAAAATCCCGAATTCGGAAGACCGGTTGCGCCAGTCAATGTTGGTAAAACCCAGGCTGCCAACCAGCTTCCAATTTTCTTCACCAGTTTGCACGGGTGTTTCTCTTACCTCAAGGCCCAGTATATGTTCATCCACAGGACGTTTGAGCATCCCCTCGAACCAATTTTCCTCTTCCACCAACGAGAAAGGAAGGTAGATTAAAATCCCCTGCCTCACCTCCGGGTCATTCAACCAATTCACAAAAGCAGGCAGATCATCCCGCTCCACTGACCTAAAGCGAATCCGTTCCCCTGTAATCATAACACCTCCTTAGCCTCTTTAGGTAACCATCTTGACTAATTTTTCCAGTGCCTGGAAAGGCGAGATACGCCTCCCCAGCATATCCTCCAATGTATCCTCATAAGCACCGGCAGGCAGCCTGGATCGAAAGCCTTCCACCAGTTCGTTGGTCAGGAGCGCGTCCAGCTCGGTTTTCAAACGCCAACGTTCCCGCATTACCCAGCCCCCGGTTGCATCCAGGTGCAATCGGTGGGCAGAGATGGCGTCTACCAACTCAGGGATGCCCGTCCCATCAATTGCCACTGTCCGTACGATGGGTGGGACCCAGATCGGCTCCAATGCCTCAGCGGTGTCATCCTGGCCAGACACTGTTTCCAGCTGCCCGTGATGCATAATGCGCTGTGGCAAGGGGTGGGCTAAATCCAATGATCCACGCAATGCACGTTCGGTATTCTCCACCCCCGGCAGATCAGCTTTGTTCACCACGAGCACATCAGCTATCTCCAATATACCAGCTTTAATCGCCTGGATATCATCACCAAGGCCCGGGGCTTCGACTACCAGCGTGATATGAGCCAGGTGAGCGATTTCCACTTCAGACTGGCCAGCACCCACCGTCTCGATCAGGATTATATCAAATTTGGCTGCATCGAGAACCTGCACCACTGCCGCAGTGGTAGAAGCAATCCCACCCAGGGAGCCTCTTGTAGCCATCGAGCGGATGAACACACCGGGGTCGCCTGCCAGGTCACGCATACGGATGCGATCGCCCAGGATCGCTCCACCGGTAAAGGGACTGGTGGGATCAACCGCTACCACAGCCACCCGAAGAGGCAGCTCACCCTCTCCAGGATGGCGGTAGTAGCGCGCCAGCTGGTTTACCAGCGACGATTTCCCAGTCCCGGAGGCACCGGTGATGCCTACCAGGTGTGCATGACCGGTATGAGCAAAGAGGCTGCTCAGGGCTGATCTTCCTTCGGCGGTGTTGTTCTCTACATGTGAAAGGGTACGCGCCAACGCCAGCCGATCACCCGCCCGCACCGCCTGAGCCAAGTCCAAGTCAACCATCGTAATTCACTCTAAGTGCCTGCGGTTATCACAGCCTTACGAATCTCATTCACATAGGTATTGCTCAACGTGCCGGGTCCATAGATGCCAATTACTCCAAGCCCAAGCAGGACCGGTACGTCTTCATCCGGAACAATGCCCCCCAGGAAGACCTTCACATGCTCCTGTCCGTTAGCTTTCAGCAATTCCAGCACGCGTGGAACAAGCGCCATGTGAGCCCCCGAAAGGATGGAAAGCCCTACCGCGTCCACATCCTCCTGCAAAGCGGCTTCGGCAATCATCTCCGGGGTCTGCCGCAGACCAGTATAGATGACTTCCATCCCAGCATCACGCAGGGCGCGCGCTACCACTTTGGCTCCACGATCATGCCCGTCCAGACCGGGCTTGGCTATCAATACACGTATCTTTCGCTCGCTCATCCAGCCTCCAAAGGGACCATGATAGAAAATTATACCAAAGAGGAGCCAGAAGATAAAAGTTGTTAGTTATTCGTTGTTCGTTGTTAGGGTCAAGTCCTGAAATATGTTTAGAGCATATTAATTATTAGAAAACCTAACAGCATTGATGGTTGTATCTGCGTCACTTTAAATCATAATTGACATATCAGACAGATTTCATAATATCTAGTTAACGGAATCACACCAAACAGGTTACAGGTTTTTATGAACAGGCTCAAATCCATGCCCGAGCGTGAAAAATTTCAACACGCCTTTGAGATGGTACGCCTTTACCACACACATGTGCTTCCATTCGTCGAGAAGCACCTGGGTTACGCTGAGATGCATAACCTGCGTTCAGTCTGGCAGGCAGCAATCATCCCCGTGCACGAGAACGATCCCAATAAGGATAAATACAATCATGCCTACAGCAATTGGCTGTGGATGGCACGCTGCAGTTATGATCTACTCTCCGAGCGGTTGTCTGCTGAAGCGCTCTCAGAGTATAAACGCCAGCTGGTGAGAATCAAAGAACAGCAGCTGGATAACCCAAACCTGTTTTTTCTTTGCAAATTTAAAGCCCACTCCATGCTGGCAAAAAACCTGCTTTATGAGATGCAGTGGCTGACACCATTAGAACTGACCAGTCAGGGCAAAGAGGAAGTCACGTGCACCATCCACGACTGTAAAATTGTTCAAACGCCTGGAACGGAGCGCGTGTGCCACATGGATTGCCAAAGTGTAGGCACGGCATTTGCGCTTAAAGTCTATCACCTGAAGAGAGTGACCTTCCCCGCAAGCAACGGCTGTAAAATCATCCTCACACCCACCACAGCATAAAGCGGATTAAATGCAAAGAGGTCCAGATGGGCATGTTTTTCCAGTCGGGACGTCTTTATTTGTTAAAATGATTCAGCTGATCCGCTCGAATTTTTCTCCCAAAGTTTTACAAATCGGGCACGGACCTTCAAAGGGTCCCTCGTGGGTGAATCCACAGGTGGGGCATACATAGTATTCAACTTCTTGCACCGGCTGTTGTGCCTCAAGGCTGGTCAGTGCTTTACGATAGAGAGCTTCGTGAATCTTCTCCACCTCCCAAGCCCACTTGAAAGTGTTCAGGGCACGCTTCATAGACTCAGCTTCAGCATCTTTGATGAAATCCGGGTACATGGTAACCGATTCGTAATTCTCACCCTCGATGGCGGCTTTCAAGTTATCGCTTGTAGTGCCAACCCCGTCCAGGGCTCGAAAATGGTTGAGGGCATGCACCGTTTCTGCAGCCGCTGCTGCCCGGAACAGCCTGGCAATCTGTGGGTAACCCTCGGCATCGGCTTTCTTGGCAAATGCCAGGTATTTGCGGTTAGCCTGTGATTCGCCTGCAAATGCAGCTTGTAAATCATCAAATGTTTTCGTCATCGCATCCTCCTATATTGATAAATTATTTAAAATATAACACTTTATACCAGCACTCTCATTTGGGGGTAATCACCTTTAACAGGTGACATACTTCCGGATTCGTGGATTTAAACCACGAACTTCATCCAACGAATTTAGCTGGCAATAAATTCAATGAAGAGCAAATCAGGTGGATTTTGTGTGGAATCTCTCAGCCCACCTGCTCCACAAGATACGCCTGGATGCCCATCATCCTCACCTGGTCAATCTGCGCTTCCAACCAGTCCACGTGATCTTCCTCATCCGTCAGGATGGAATCCGCCAGCTCGCGGCTACCATTATCGTTCAGCTCATAAGCCAAGCGGACAGCGTCGTTGTATCCTTTGACCGCACCATACTCGGCAGCAAGATCATTCTTGAATTGGGTTTCAATGTCAGCCCCAATAGTGATCTTCTTCAGGTTGCTGACAACCGGGATTCCTTCGAGAAAAAGAATACGTGCAACCAATTTTTCCGCATGCTTCATCTCGGTGATGGCGCGCCCTTCGATGGCTTTATGTAATTTCTCGAAGCCCCAATTGTCACACATCTCCGAATGCACAATATACTGATTAATAGCTGTTAACTCATCGGACAGCAGGTTGTTCAATGCTGCAATGATCTTATCATTCCCTTTCATTTCAAACATCCTCCTCAAACATATAATTTTGGTTTACATCGCTTATTGGGTAATTATATTATTTCTAAACCCAGATGGGTAGTACAATCCTTCCTGATTTATAAAACAATAAATAACCCGAATCTAAAATAGTCTTCTTTTTTATTTGATGTAGTGATTCTCGGCTCAGACAGACTTCTAAATGGCGACGAAACCCATCCAGCACCTGGTTCTCAATACGAGTAAGGAGAAAACCCGGTATTATTTCTCTTCTGGCACTCTTATTAAAATTTTTGATTAGGAGGTTGCCTTGATTAACCAAAACAAAATCGATGAGTGGATACGCGAGGTGGAGGAGCGGCCAGCTTCAGCAGCGCTGATTATCCAATATATTGCCAACCGGTTGAGCGAGCTGGCAAGCCGTGAGGAAGAGCTGGCAGCTCAAAATATCGAACTGCTCAGCGGCCGAAAAGTAGAAGAGTATGAAAATCGAATAGGAAATCTCGAATACCAGCTGGAATTGCTGAAGCGCCAGCTAGGTGGCGAAATCATACTGCCTACCGAGATGCCAGCAAAAAAACCTTCGGTTGAGATGATCAACCTATTGGTGTATAACCCATATGGCCAGGTTCTACGGCTGGAGTTAAACCCAGCAACCCTGGTGGCGGGCATGATGATTGCGCGGCTCAATTGCAGTGAAACCCTGGTAGATATTCGACCCAATATCCTGGTGACCAACTCGAATGAGGAAGTTTTGTTCCTTTTTGATTCTGGACGCACGGAGGGGGTACCAGTTGCTAGACTACCCCTCTCCAGCACGGAAAACATTGATTGGCAGCAAGCGTACGTACAAGAACCACGTGTCAAGGAGGAATTAGCTGCCATCCACCCAATTGGTAAAATGTCGCTTTTCGAATCCTGTGTACAAGCCAGCCGGCGGGGTTTCGTGAAGAAAATCAAAGCCTCCATCCTTGCTTCACATGTCACCGAAAAATATATCGGTTCGGGTGTAAAACTACCAGCAGATAGAACCTTTAGTTTGACCTTAGCGAACAAAAACGACCTGTATGTCATGGTCAGCCAGGAGGGGTTTATCTTTAGCCTGCAAGTAGACCA
>Ga0209253_10003159_pt1 | contig 14496 bp, 16 predicted proteins | sample FrelakmetBRP12BR_FD_187145 | JGI IMG/M metagenome (GOLD analysis project Ga0209253, IMG submission 187145) | Freshwater lake sediment microbial communities from the University of Notre Dame, USA, for methane emissions studies - BRP12 BR (SPAdes)... | ecosystem: Environmental > Aquatic >...
TCACCAAGCCCTGAAAGCATTTTATCTGGATAAATTGCTTGTGCAGAAAAATGTGAAGAAGCTAGGCACCCGCTCTGAAAGAGCAGGCCCCAGCAGGAAATAATTCGACCCGATTATCCCGAGCCACCGTTCATCTTTCCACTCAAGTAAGACGCATAGCCGGACATATCCAATAGGCCATGACCTGAGAGGTTGAAGACGATGACCTTCTTTTCGTTCTTCTTCTTCGCCTCAAGGGCCAAGTCGATGGCGGCTCGGATGGCGTGCGTGGATTCAGGTGCGGGTATTATCCCTTCTTTCTGAGCGAACATGATGCCGGCCGAGAATGTGTCCAGCTGCTTGATGGCCACCGGTTTTATAAGGCCAATCTTGGTGGCTAGGCTTACCGTAGGCGCCATACCATGGTATCTCAGACCGCCTGCATGGATGGGCGAGGGCATGAATTCGTGGCCCAGTGTGTACATCTTGAACAAGGGGGTCATGCCGGCGGTATCCCCGAAGTCGTATCGGTATTCGCCCCCGGTCAACGAGGGTACGGACTCAGGCTCGGCGGCGATAAACTCGGTGTGCACCTTTCCTTTGATCTTGAGGCCCATCATGGGGAAGGCGAAGCCAGCGAAGTTGCTGCCTCCACCCACGCAGCCAATCATGTAGTCGGGCACGGTGTCGATCATCTCCAGTTGCTTTATCACTTCTTGGCCGATGACCGTTTGGTGCAGCATGACATGATTCGCCACGCTTCCCAGGCTGTACTTGCTCTTCTTACCTTTGACTGCCGTCTCTATGGCCTCGCTGATGGCGATGCCCAAGCTTCCCGAGTTGTTCGGGTTCTCTTTGAGCAGTTTCTTTCCGAAATCGGTCTCCATAGAGGGCGAGGGGAACACCTTGGCGCCATATGTCTCCATGACATAGCGCCTGTATGGTTTCTGGTCGTAGCTCACCCGGACCATGAAAACCGTGCAGTTAAGCCCGAATATGCCACATGCCAATGAGAGCGCCGACCCCCATTGCCCCGCTCCAGTCTCGGTGGCAAGATTCTCGATGCCCTCCTTCATGTTGTAGTAGGCCTGCGCGATCGCCGTGTTGGGCTTATGGCTGCCCACCGGGCTGAGGTCCTCCCTTTTAAAATATATCTTCGCCGGGGTCTTCAGCGCCTTCTCCAATCTCACCGCCCTGACCAACGGACTGGGCCGGTTGATCATTATCAGGCCGTCCTGTACCTCCTCTGGGATGTCTATGTACCTGTCCGTAGACATCTCCTGCCGGATGATCTCGTCCGGGAAGATCGCCCTCATCTCCTCGAACTTGATGGGCTCTTTCGTCCCTGGGTTGAGGGGCGGTGGCAAGGGCTCAGGAAGGTCGGCTGCGATGTTGTACCATTTCTTCGGGATGTCGTCTATGCTCAATGTCACTCGTATGTCGGACTTGTCGTGCTTCATTGCCAACAGGTAAGAAATTTTCAGTATATAACAATTTTGTCTAATGATGTATATTAATGTACATTCATACAATGAGGAAAAATGATTTACAAAATATAGAATGATAATTCCAGATAAAAAAGTAAGGGGGACCGACTTCACCTATGACAAGGGAGAGGGGGAAAGCACCTAACGGAGGGAAAGGTTACTTTTCGCGGTGAAGTCGGTTTTCCTGGGCTTATGCACAGGAAGCTTGGCCGATTCTCGGCCATTGCAGCTACTGATTTGGTCGAACGCGTTTATAAATATACTTCAGTAAAAATCAAATCTGATTATTAGATTGAGTATAATCTGGCCTAGGGTCTGGCGTATCCGCAAGCCGCGCAGACGAGCGCTCCCTCCTCGTACCTAAGGAACGAGCCGCAGTCGGGGCAAGACCCTTGATATTTACCAGCGGTCAGTACTTGGTTGGGCCTTGAGCCCTCACGATACACAGTGATGCCCTTGCACCCCAGTTCATGGGCACTAAGATAGATCCGTTTGACATCTTCCATCGAGGAGTCAGCGGACAGGTTTATGGTCTTGGATACCGCGTTGTCTACTCGCCCTTGGAACGCAGATTGCATGCGCACATGCTCCTCAGGCTTGATATCATAGCTAGTGACGAAAGCGTCCTTCACATCCTGTGGTATCCATGAAAGAGCGGCGATGGAGTGCGCCTGGGCGAGTGTGTCGTCGAGCCCTTCATAATAGAAGCCCCTCTCCTTTGCCACGCGAATGAAAAAGGGATGTAATTCGCGGAGATGCGCCCCCTCCATCACGTGCTTGACGTAGGAAATGGCATACAAGGGCTCGATGCCACTGGAGCACCCTACTATCATGCTTATCGTTCCAGTAGGTGCGATGCTGAGCACGGTGGCGTTCCTTCTGGGGGATTTGTGAACGCTCTTAGAGATGTTGGGGAAATCCCCGCGCGCCTTTCCGATGCGCGCTGAAGCGAGGTCTGCGTGCTTGCGTAGGAAGGTAGCAAGTTGGCTCGCGAACCCTATAGAAACATCGGACCCGTACCTGATGCCCATCTTGATTAGGACATCTGCGAGGCCCATTACACCTAGGCCGATTTTGCGGTTTCCGTTAACAATCTGGGTTATTTGAGGGAGCGGATAGTGGCTGGCATCGATGACGTTATCCAAGAACCTAATGCTCAGGTCCACCATCAAAGCCAACTTGTCCCAGTCCAACCTAAACTCCCCCTCCTCTTCCACCAGCATCCGGTCCAGGTTAATGGAGCCCAGGTTGCAGGCCTCATAGGGCAGAAGGGGAACCTCGCCACAGGGGTTGGTGGACTCGATCTCTCCCAATCCAGGGGTGGGGTTGCTCCGATTGATGGTGTCCAGAAAGACCATCCCCGGGTCGCCCGTGCGCCAGGAGGCGCTGCATATCTGGTCGAGGATGGAGGCGGCGTTGCGGTAGCCAGCAATGGCTTCCGTGCGCGGGTTCACCAACGCGTAGTCCTCCTTCCTTTTCGCCTTTTTCATGAATTCGTCCGTCACGCCGACAGAGGTGTTGAAGTTGCTCAACGATTTGAGGTCGTCCTTGCAATGGATAAATGCCTCTATGTCCGGGTGATCGACGCGAAGGATGCCCATCGAGGCCCCTCTCCTTCGACCGCCTTGCTTGATGGCGTCCGTGGCGGCGTCGAAGACCCTCATGAAGGACACCGGTCCAGAAGCGATCCCCATTGTGGATTTGACTATATCGCCGTTCGGCCTCAGCCGGGAGAAGGAGAAGCCGGTCCCTCCACCGCTCTGATGGATAATGGCCGCATACTTGACCGCGTCATATATGCCCTCGATGGAATCCTCCACGGGGATGACGAAGCAGGCGGCCAACTGCTGAAGCTCGGTCCCGGCGTTCATCAACGTGGGCGAGTTGGGCAGGAACTCCAGGCGGCGCATTGCCGTATAGAATTCCCTCTCCTCCTCCTTGGCGCTTCGACCGTCTTTGTAAAGGTCGTTGGCGGAGGCGACGTTTTGTGCCACGCGATGGAACAGTCCGTCAGGGGTTTCTGCCATCTTCCCTTTCTCATCCTTCAACAAGTAGCGATGCTCGAGCACTACCAGCGCGTTCCCGCTGATTTCGGGAAATCCTGAAGATGGCATCACGAGTTTCAAGGGTGATAGAGCATTAATATCATTTGGTCTCGAGCGTCACATTATCATCCAAGATAATGGTCCTTTTTTGATAGGGGCTGGGGCATCCATATATATCAAGAGCGGGTTATCTAAATGCTGAGGAAAGGAACCATGCATTATGGCTCGAGCACATGCCTTCCTCCCGATAAGGCCATGGCCAAAGCGGTAGAATACTTCGGCGAACTGGGGCTAAAGATCAAGAAGAGGTCGCCCAGCACGCTGACCATGGAAAGCAAGGAGGGCTACGTGTCGATAACTCTGGCGATCGGGACCGAGACCGAGGTGGACATCGTCACCCTAGGGTATAATAGCCAGGTAAAGCAGTTCCTGCAGAGGATAGGTTGAGGACATGAGTCCAGGTGGATACAGTAGATCGGCTCCCTCCGCCGTAAAGGAGGGGGAACAGTATAAGGTACGCATTGAGGACGTCGGCAAGCAAGGGGACGGCATCGCCCGCGTTCAGGGCCTCGTGGTCTTCGTCCCTGGGGCCAAACCGGGTGAAGAGATCGACGTCAAGGTGATCAGGGTAGGTAAGAACTGCGCTTTTGCGGAGAAGGTGGCGAAGGAAGGCAGTGAGTGAACCCCGCCTAAGTGATTGATTCCTGCTATGATCCTATTTAGTTGCCTGGCTTAAGCTTCCAGGCAGCTGCATACGATCTCGTCCGAGATCCTTTCCAGATCGGTAACTTGCCTAGGGTTCAGGTTCTTTGGGTCGAGGGATAGGATGAAATTCGTTCCGTTCTTGTTGACGATGGTCTGCGCCTTTTTTATCACGTCGAGAACGGGCCGGAATCCATTCCACATTTCCAATACATCCAAGCCATTTAGTGCCACTATGCCGTGCGGGTTCTCTTTTAGAAAAGTCCTTATCCTATGCTCGAAAATGGCGAGGTTCATCGGAGGTATGCAATTCTCCTCCGGTCTGGGGCTGAGCCACAAAGTCTTAAACATGCTCGGATCGAAATCGAATTGCGTCCGTAGCTGCTGCGGAGAATGTTTCGAGATGTAAAGCGTCTCCCTTCCGCTCGAAAGCTCTTTCCGAAGAATCTGGTGAGTCCTAAGAGGAACCCTTTCCTCGAACAAATAGAGCTTGCCAGTTCTAATCTTCAATAATACCACCTCTGCCCCCGGTCAAAAAACGCCTTATCTGTTCATACTCCTTTTCCGCTATCTAATCGATTGTTATCTCGAAAATCCGCAGAATAATCGGAAAAAGGGCCAGGTGAGGGTAGTAGGCCCCCTTCTGTTTCAGGTGGCATTCAACTAAGCACCCTACCCGCTGGTCCCGAGAAGTCATCCCAGCTGTTTGGGCTTGCTCTTGTGGGGTGTCGCCGTTTCACCAAATCCCCGGACAACGTCATCGCCAAGCGAATCATCCTCGCCCGGGGCTGTGCCGTTTCTGTGCCCTTGCCTGGGCTCTCACCCAACCACTCGCGTGGTCCACATTCTCTTAGAGGGGGGACCTTCCTCAGCCGGACCTTTAAGGCCCTACCGTCAGCCACCCTCCCTCTCCTGGCATCACTTCTAACCGGGTGCTCCTATTTATATTTGCCTTTGAGGCATAACCAGTGGCAGATGCCTCTCAGGCAGCGATCTACCTCGAACCACCAACTCTCGTCCGGTCTGGTGATGTCATGGAGCATGAGCAAAAGTTAATAACGGACTCCTACATTCCGACAGACACGCAAGCAGGGGTAGCCAAGCCTGGCCAAAGGCGCTAGATTGAGGGTCTAGTCCCTAGCGGTCCGTGTGTTCAAATCGCACCCCCTGCACCACTGAATCTTATCGCGTCCCGTTTTACCACTCTCTTATGTTGGTTTGGAGGAACTTTTAATATGTCTTTCATGAATCCGTCCATTCAAGTTGGATGATAAGCAAGCGAGTCAAGGTTGTTGTCGTTGCCATCGCGGCTATAATCGTTTTGATTAGCCTGTCTTTCTGGGTCTTGAGTAGACCGAATGTAGCACCTACCGAAGCGGAGAAGATTATCCTCCATAGCAGCGATCTGAATGAGTTAGGAAATTGGCATGACGGTGGTCATCAAATGCCATATCCATACAAGGATTATCCTAATCAGAGCTGCAACGCAACAAATGGCATAAATAATGGCACTCTCGACGTCGGTGTCGTAATAGTTGTATTCAATTCTACCGTAGATTGCTTGGCTATATACGAGGCCATTCACTCAAATTTTAACAGTCATAATATCAGCTTTGAAAATGTATCGGTTGGTGAGGCAGGCATTGCACAGTTAAGTCTTGGCCACGTAGTCGAGATTTATTTCGTGAGGGGGAACGTGTTCGCTGATATATGGGTTGACTCTGGGCATTCTGGTGTTAGTATAACGAATCTGACGGAATGGACTCTGAACATCGCAACTATTCAGGATTCGAAAATTCAAAACTTCTATTCTTGAAATTTGAACTCAATCTATCCCAGTACGAATAATTCGTTCTCTCTAGAGTAACTTGATATCGTAAGAAGGACATGCTGGCATAGCGAAGCGGAGATTGAGGGTCTAGTCCCTAGCGGTCCGTGTGTTCAAATCGTATCCCCTGCACTTTTCAATCCCTTCTGCCTTGGTCCCTAACCCGATCAATTCGATAGCAGGGAAAACAGTAGCTAGTAAGAATATTCAATATTTCTTCAGATTTCCCTTCAACGCCTGTCATATTTGAAGGAAACATATATGGACGATTTGCCCCCCTTCGCTTACCGTCGTTCTGAGGTGAAAGGTTTTGGGTATCTACACTTCCAGGAATAAACTGACCAGCTTAGAGAAGGCGGCGGCCATGATAAACGATGGGGATATGATCGCCATAGGGGGGCGGCCTTTGCCTGCGCGAACCGATCGCCATGCTTCGTGAGCTTATGAGGCAGGGGAAGAAGGGACTGCATTTGGTGGGCACCGCCCATGGCTTCGATGTGGACTTCGCCTGCGGTGGAGGCATCGTAGGAGCGGTCGAGGAAACGCATGTCAGCTTCGAGCAGGACTTTGGCCTTGCGCCCAACTAAAGGCGGGTCTGCGAGAGCGGCCAGGTCAAGGTCAGGGAGAACTGCTGCAATACCGTCATCAATCAATTGAGGGCGGCGGAGTACGGCATACCCTTCATGCCGATGATGAGCATCAAAGGGAGCGACGAGATGAATCTGCTCCACCCCGAGTTCAAACCCATGATAGACCCGTTCACGGGAAAGAAGATCGTGCTGGTACCAGCCTTGGAGCCCGACGTCGGAATAGTGCATGTGCAGAAGGCGGACATCCATGGTAACGTGAAACTCCTTCCGCCATACGTTGCCGACGTCCTGTTCATGAGGGCGGCCAAGAAGGTCATCGTAACAGCAGAGGAGATCATCTCAGAGGAGGAGATGATTAAGGAGGGGCCGACGATTCCGTATTACCATATCACCACCGTGGTTCATGCGCCATATGGTGCCCATCCCACGGCCTGTTATCCTTATTACGCCTATGATCGGGCTCACATCGCCGAGTACTTCGCGGCGGCTTCGGCCGGTGCCGAGGAGTTCAAAGCAAAATATCTGGACAAATACGTTTTCGGGGTCAGCAGCCAAGAGGAGTATCTGCAGAAGATAGGCGGGAAGGAGAGAATGAAACGGCTAGAATCCTGGAAGGAGAGCCGCGAGAAATGGATGGAGTTGTATACCTATGAGTGAAAAATTCAAGGTGACATTGGACGAGCTCTTCGTTTATAACGTCGCTCAAACGATCCAAGATCGTACCACGGTGTTCCATGGGGTCTCTTCCCCAATACCCATGACAGCGATGTATTTCGCCAAGCTCACCCACGCCAAGGACATGGTCTACTTCGGGGGCGTGGCAAGCTCTGTCGACCCTAACCCGCCTTTCCTTCCGCCCACCACCAACGACTGGGCCATGATCCAGGGCCGGACGGCCATGGTCACGGTGGACAAGATCTTCGATTTGGCGCAGAAGGAATATACCCGGCTCAAGGGCGGTCAGCAGTGAGCTGGTCTGGAGGTCTCATCTGAGTTTGAGCCTGGCTAATACCTCGTCCGTAAAGGCAACGGTGCTATTCTTACCACCGACATCAGGAGTGGCAATTCCTTCCCGATACGTCGCCACCAGTGAATCCTCGATGCGCTCTGCCTCCTTGCACATCCTTAAATGACGTAGCATCATGGTGGCGGAGAGAATGGTGGCGGTGGGGTTCGCGATCCCCCGACCAGCAATATCGGGTGCCGAGCCATGGCACGGTTCGAAGAGAGCATGGCGGTCCCCGATGTTTCCACAAGGCGTGAGACCTAGCCCGCCAACGAGCGCGGCGGCCTCGTCCGAGAGGATATCGCCGTAAAGGTTCAAGGTCACGATGCATTGAAACTCCCTTGGTTTGGTGATCAATGCCGCAGCGGCTGCATCCACCAGCATCTCTCTGGCTTCCAATCCCGTGCCCTCCACCTCCTCGAAGAATACGCGCCGGAACAAGCCATCGGATTTGCGCAGGACATTGGCCTTGTGGATGCAATGGATCCGGGACAATCCCCGGCTTTTACATAGCTGGATAGCATAATGGACGATTCTACGGCATGCCTTTTCGCTCACCTTTCTCTCCAGGATGATCGCACCATTCTCCTCCCTCTCCAGGCCGGTGTACATGCCCTCCGTGTTCTCACGCACCAATACCATATCGAGGTCCACCACTCCGATGGAAGGCACTATTTTCTTGGCTGGGCGCACATTAGCGAAAAGGTCAAACTCTTTCCTAAGAAAAAGCAGGGGAGAACGGTAGTTGGGGTCGGCAATAGGGGTTGTAATCGCTCCGAACAATACGGCATCCGATTCCCGGATCAATCTCAAAGTGCTATCCGGCAGATATGTACCAATCTTCCTGAAACAATCCAAGCCCATGCGCGCTGGAACAAGTTCCAGTTGGTTCGTGACCGCGTTCAGTAATCGAACCGCCTGTGGCACTACCTCGCGTCCGATGCCATCTCCTTCTATCACCACAACCTTCTTCACGAAGTGTCCCCCAGTCTCTCAAGCAAGCTCGCTATTATTATAGGCAAAGTGATCGTGGCGTCCCCTTCCACAGTGATGTGATCGGCCCTCTCCTTGACCTTTCCCCAGGACACCGCCTCCCGGACCTGGGCGCCGGAGAGACTGCCATCGTACTCGGGGGCAGTGGTCAGATAGACAGCATGGTCCAATCCGCCTCGGAACTGGTTCCACCAAATGGTATGATGCTTCGAGATGCCTCCACCGATAATTATCGCCCCGCTCTCCTTGGCCTCGTGTGCGATGTCCGAAAGCTCCTGCTCATCCTTGAAGAGGTCCACTTTGAACTTACGATGTGTCTGCCAATACATCCACAGCTGGCTGCCGAAAGACCCGTCCGTAATCCCAGGAACATAAACCGGCACCTTGTTCCTATGGCACCAGTGGAGCAATGAGGACTCGTTCTCGATGCGCGCTCCCACCTGGTCGATCAGTTCCCAAGTAGAGATGGATTCCTTGCCCTTCAATATCTCTTCGAACATAGGGATGAGCTTCCTCTCCAGCAGGATCCCATAGCTCTCATTCGGAACCAGGACATTACCGAGGCGGTTCACGCCTTTCTTATGCAGCTGGACGTCGTCCATGAAGAAATCCCCATGGTAATATTTCTTCCACACCCGGGCAAGATCATGGTCCAAGGTGCCGCAGGTGGTAATAATGACGTCCACCAGCTTACGTCTTACAAGTTCCACCAGCACTCCTCGGGTTCCGGTGGCCATGATGCAGGCGGGGAAGGAGAGGAAGATGGTGCAATCACGGCGTATCATGTTCTCGATTATGTCCGTGGCGTCGGCGACCTTCCTTCCCGTGAATCCTCCCGATTCCTTCAGTTGCTTGACCAAGTCGTCGACGGACATCCCGCGCTGCATCATAATATCCTTAACTGGCCTTCGCTTGGGCATCAGTAACAACCCGCAATCCTTTGAGCGCCTCTGCAAATGCTTGCCGATAAATAAATACTGTTAAAGATGGATTGAACGCTCCGTGAGCAGCAATGGCTTAACACCCAGTAAGGTACGGGAGATCATGAACACCAAGGTCTTGGTCTTAAGACCGGAGCAGACCGTCGGCGAAGCTTCCCAAATCTTCAATGATAACAATATTTCGGGTGCGCCGGTTGTGGATGCAGCGGATAGGTTGGTGGGCATCATCACGGAGACGGACATCTTGAAGGCGATCAAGCCCTTCGAAAAAAGGCTCAGCATGGTTTACCCATCGTTGTCAATAATGAGCATCACCTTCAAACCCCAATACAAAGAGAGGGAGCTGGCCTTAACCCTGGAGGAAATTCAGAAGATCAGGGTGGAGGAGGTCATGACCCGCGACATATACGTTGTTGGGCCAGAGGACAGCATACAAAAAGCGGTGCTCATCATGAACGGAATGGGCATCAATCGTCTACCAGTGGTAGAGGGAACGAAGGTGGCGGGCATCTTGACCCGGGGGGACATCATCCGTTTCCTCGCTCAGGGTGGGATCGGTCCGGTTTCGGAGTCAGTTCCCAAAAGACCTAAATCTGGATAGCGGTTACGAGAATAGATAACTTGAAGAAAGTTAAGTATGCGATGCTATCCATCTACTCCAATACTGCGCTGGTGGTACTCAAGCTCGCCGTGGGCATTCTGATGATGTCGGTGAGCGTTTTATCGGAAGCAATCCACTCCAGCATAGACCTGGTGGCTGCTATCATCGCAAACTACTCCGTGAGGAAATCTACCATACCCGCGGACCTGGATCATCCCTATGGTCATGGCAAGTTCGAGAATTATGCGGGCGTCATCGAAGCCATACTGATCTTCCTGGCCGCTGGTATCATCATCTATGAGGCGGTCCTGAGGATAATTAAAGGCACCCCGGTAGAATTTCTGTGGGCGGGCATAATTGTCATGGGCATTTCCTCCGTGGTGAACTTCTTCATCTCGCAGCAATTGATGAAGGTAGGCAGAGAAGAGGACTCGATGGCTCTAATCGCGGACGGCATGCACCTTCGAACCGACGTATACACCTCGCTGGGCGTGTTCGTGGGATTGATCGTGATTAGCATCACTGGCATAAAGGATTTGGACCCGATAATCGCTATAGGAGTGGCTTTGCTCATCATTAAGGCCGCCTTCGACCTGACCACAGAATCGAGCCAAGGATTGGTGGACCGGGCTCTTCCTGCGGAAGAGGAAGAGACCGTCCGGAAGGTACTTCTCTCGCATGCCCCGGAGTTCGTGAACTTCCATGACCTCCGCTCCAGGAAGTCCGGTTCGGAGCGATTCATCGACTTACATCTGGTGGTCAATCGTCAGATGTGCGTTCTGGACGCGCACTCGCTCTGCGAGAATCTGGAGAAGGAGGTGGAGAGCAAGCTTCGAAACACGCATGTCCTCATCCATCTCGAGCCCTGCGATCCCAGCTGCTGCCCGCTGGAGGGAGAAAAGCAGTTCATCCATCTGGAACGGGAGAAAAAGGCGTAAACGTTCTGCGTAGACTCGTTCTAATTAATACGCCTTAATTCTCTCCCCAATCCGAATGGTCGACCTCAGGCGAGTGGCCATCTACCTTGGTGCCTTCACCGGACCGTTGGCAGGAAACGCGGTTCTCGCATTGGTACCCGCCCTCAAGCAGGCCTTCGACGCCTCGGGCCCCGAGGTCCTTCTCTCCATCACCTTTTTCATGGTGCCCTTCGCCTTCATCATGCTCTTCACGGGCACGCTTTCTGACATAGCAGGTAGGAAGAAGCTACTGGTTTTCGGTTTCATCCTTTATGCGACGGGGAATTTTCTTTGCTCCACGGCCAATCAATTGGAGTTCTTCTATCTCGCTCGCACCATCTCTGGCGTCGGGTTCGCCTTCGTCCAACCGGTGGTGCAAGCCATGCTCGGAGACATCGTTCCCGAGAATCAGAGGGGCAGGGCAATGGGGATATTTGGAGCCGCCACCACGTTGGGCATAGCCTTGGGTCCATTACTGGCTGGGTTCATCTCCACTGTCAATTGGCGCCTGACATTCATAATTATCTCATTACTGGCCCTCTGCATCATGTTGCTGACCATTTATGCCTATCGCGCCTCGACCGAGGCGAAGGGAAGGATGAGGGCAAAGACGCTCATTTCTGCGCTAGGAGAGGGCTTACACAACCGGAAGGTGGTGTTCCTTTCTATCGGGGGCTTCTTGACCTTTATGTGCTACATTAGCACTCTATCCTTCATATCCGACCAACTTTCGCTTCCTCCGCTCTCCCTCGCATCAGAGCAGATAGGAACGATCACCTCCATGGCAGGCGTAGCCGGAATATTAGCGGCGCCAGCAGGGGGATTGCTGGTGGATAAAATAGGACGCCTGAGGGCTGGTGCCGTCGGGTATGCGATCATGGCGGTCGCTTTCCTCTTGATGACCAGGGCCGATTCCTCCCTGACCTACGCGGCATTCTTGGCCATTCTCGGATCTGGCATTGCCATCGTTTGGGCGACTCTTCTCACCCTCTCGGTGGAGGTCATGCCCGAGGCCAAGGGCACATCCACCTCCATCTTCAACTGCCTGCGGTTCTTTGGATACGCCGCCGCACCTGTCCTTTTCGCCCCGATATACATCTCCCTTGGTTTGGATTATATCAACATCACGGACCTGGCGATAACCTTACTCGCTTTCTTCTGCCTTTACTTCGTCATCCTCATTGGTCGGAGGGGGGGCTAGAATCCCATTTCTCCAAGATGCCCATCAAAGCAGCCCGTGCCTCATCGTTTGAGACGCTATTGTCGATTATATGCCATGACCCTTTGGCCAGTCGCTTCATTTTCTCCCGAGTCTTGCCGAGGCTGGCCATATCCTCGAACATTTCGGTTCGCTCCATTCGCATGCTGATGCGCCTTACGGCGATTTCTGGATTTATGTCAATCAGTAGAAGCCGCTTAGGCACAGGGAGCAACCTGGCGAAGAAGTCATAGCCCGTCTCAATATAACGGTCGGGCAGATAGGCTGCTCCCATCAGATACCGAACGTAAATGATTGTCCCATATTTCCTATCGTCCTTTTTGAGCGATGCCACCGAGCTCAACACATCGATGATGAAAAAGGTCGTGGCCAGGAGGCGCATAAGCTTCCCTCTCCCTTCTAATGCTCTACGGGTCAACTTCCCCATCCAGCGCTCGGAAGGATGCATTCTCAAAAGGACTTTCTCACCTTGGGCCTTGTAATGCTCCGTGGCCCATCTCGCATGGGTGGATTTTCCTGAACCATCTATGCCATCGATAACGATCCAGCGCATGCTCTATCCCCTTCCCAGAGAGAGAACGATGGAACCGGTAGTCCAATCGCTATAAACGATTGCTAGCAGGACTAGGAGAGCGGCGGTGCCCAACGGGATGACCAGGTTGTCGTAAGCCCCTGGTGTTAACAACTCGACGACGGCCACGAAAACACCCACTAATAGAGAGACCAGGATCGCGGTGCCAGTGGATACAAACGGAACGATCAAAAGATCTTCCGCGGCAAGAAACTGATAGAACTGAATCACGACGAATGTGGCAATGATGGTGGCGAATAATACTGCCAACGTTCCTTCTAGCGTTTTGGGGCCGCCAAAGATCTTCCTCTTGCCATACCTTTTCCCGATCAATCCGCCCATGCCATCGCCATATGCCATGGACACAATGGCGATGGAGGCGATCATACGCTCGTCGAAGAGGAATAAGGCCAGGATCGTCCAGGAAATGGCATAATAAACGAGGCCAAGGTCATGGCTCTCTTCTGTTGTCTTTCCCAGGAAGGAACCTTTTAGCCTGGAGAAGTGCGAGTAGGGGGAGGTCAACAGTAATAATGGTATGAAGGGCGCCGCGGCCAGGAAGGCCATTACATAGTTGCTATCGAAAATCCACCAGATGAAAACGATATTGCCCACCATGATGTGGACGAACTTACGATGAGCTTTGGCATTATGGATGAGCTTCCATTTGGCGGCGATGATGACTACGATCGCCACATAGATATAGACCCCAGCCAGACCGATTAGGTCACCCTCGCTGAACATGGAACATCACGAGAACGGATTGCGATATTATTATCTTTCCCAGACTGGACTTAGCCCGCTTTCTTCATGAACAGTATATCGGAAAATGAAAATGTGGAAAATCTGGCCATCATTATCGAATGCGGAAATCAGTAAAAAGGGTTTATTAATGTCGTATCGGAATTCCAGAGTCGAACTGGATGAATGAGACGGACGAAAAACAAATGAATGCCCTATTGCAGGCCCTCGACCAGGCTGGACTCAAAGGATTGACACTGTTGGACGTTCCGTCCACGCAATTCGTCCGCATGAACCTGCTACTTCTAAAAGGTCTGATACAGAAGAAAGGACTCTCGGGCGCTTTCATTTCCGTCGACCGACCGTATCAATATATGGCCCACCTGCTCACCATGCACCAGGTCCAATCCGAGCAGGTGGTCTTCATAGACGCCTTGGGTTGCTTCTCTGCGGACAGCAAGGTTAGCAAAGCCAAAGCCAGTTATTTGAAGGGCCCCTTCCACATAGACCGGCTCCCGATGACAATTAAGGAATGGGGAGGCAACGGTCATTCGGTCAACCTCGCAAGATGCCAGTTTATCATTATCGACAATCTGTCCACTCTCCTAAACTACAATAGTTTTAGCTCCGTGGAGCTATTCCTGCGGCGCTACGTCGAATCCCTTTCCTCCTCAACTGTTCTCACCGCTCCATTGATGATCGATCGCGAGAACTGCAGCCCTTTGTACGGCGGCTCGCCCGGTGCCGGCGGCTCCTCGGAGCCCAGCGTGCGCAGCGGCGGGAACTCTTGCGGCAATCCTTCGATGTCAAGCTGGTAGATGGGCTGGGGGTAGCGGA
>Ga0209253_10003160_pt1 | contig 14493 bp, 17 predicted proteins | sample FrelakmetBRP12BR_FD_187145 | JGI IMG/M metagenome (GOLD analysis project Ga0209253, IMG submission 187145) | Freshwater lake sediment microbial communities from the University of Notre Dame, USA, for methane emissions studies - BRP12 BR (SPAdes)... | ecosystem: Environmental > Aquatic >...
TTTGCCCGCACCGCCGGTGGCTAGTACGGTATTTTGTGCAGCAATGGTGATGACTTTGCCCTTTTTGTTATCCAGTATATAAGCGCCTAGACAGTGGTTCTCTGGCGCGTTTTTGTTTACTTTTTTACTGGTAATAAGGTCAACCGCGATGTGGTTTTCTAATATAGTAATATTGGCGTGTTCGCGGATTTTTTGCGCCAACGTTTTTTGCACTGCGTGACCCGTAGCGTCTGCCACATGCACAATGCGGCGCTGGCTGTGGCCGCCTTCGCGTGTGAGGTGGTAGCCACCGTTGTTGGCCTCACGCGTAAATTCTACGCCTTGGTCGACAAGCCATTCCACCGCTTCGCGTGCTTTCGTCGCCACCATACTTGTGATTGCGGTATCGCACAAACCCGCGCCGGCGATTAAAGTATCTTGAATATGCTCTTCGACAGAATCCTCGTTATTCAGCACCGCCGCAATGCCGCCCTGCGCCCAGCTGCTGGCGCTATCGCTTATTTCACGCTTGCTTACGACGCATACTTTTTTATGGTCGGCCACTTGCAGTGCCATGGTAAGCCCTGCTAGGCCGCTGCCGATAATAAGTACGTCAAACTGAGTTTTCATAAAGATTGCGAATGAATGAACTAATGAGAGTTTATCTGTGTCTTTATCCATAAGCTAGGAATAAAACTAGGTGGTATTAAAGCACATGCTGGAGGAAGAAATGCTACAGACGAGTAAAATTGAAGAATTAACGCGCCCAAGCTTCGTGGAACCAGCCTTACAGGCGTATACTACGGGCTATAAGAAGACAGAAATAGGGAGTAATACTTCAATGGCTGATAAGCCAAACGGACCACCCAGCGGACAGCCTGCCAATGGTAGTGCCGGCAATCGCGAACTAGACCAAATATTGGTGGAACGCGCGCAGCAGGGCGACAAAAAAGCTTTTGGAATGCTGGTTGAAAAATACCATCGCAAGCTTGGCCGCTTGCTTGGGCGCATGATTCGCGACCAGGCAGAAGTTGAGGATGTCGTGCAGGAATCGTTTATTAAAGCGTATCGTGCGCTGCCTAACTTTAGAGGCGATAGCGCGTTTTACACCTGGCTTTACAGAATTGGTATTAATACAGCAAAAAATTATTTGGTTTCAATGGGCAGGCGTCCGCAAGTGATGCAGGAAGTTGAGATTGATGATGTTGAGAATTTTGAAGATGGCGGCGAAATGCGCACCATGGATACGCCAGAAACGGCCATGATGACCAAGCAGATAGCGCAAACCGTCAATGATACGGTAGCGAGTTTGCCAGAAGAGCTCCGCACTGCGATTACGCTACGTGAGATAGAAGGCTTGAGTTATGAGGAAATTGCAATTTTGATGCAATGTCCAATCGGTACGGTACGTTCGCGTATTTTTAGAGCGCGTGAGACGATTTCAGAAAAACTGAAACCCTTATTGGATACGCCAGACGGTAAGCGTTGGTAAGTTTTATTAATGTTTAAATTGTTAGTTTAATATTTAGTTTTAGAGGCAAAAAATGAAAGATCAATTATCTGCACTGATGGATGGCGAGTTTGATATAGAAAGCTCGGAGCATCTGATTACAGCTGTTAAATCGGGAGGTGAGCTCAAAAACTGTTGGGCACAATACCATTTAATTGGCGATGCGATGCGCGGCGAAGTCCCTATGAGACACGATTTCAGCAATCGTGTGATGACCGCGCTGGAAGCCGAACCCACAATTTTCATGCCTAAGAATCAAAACATACCACAAGTTCAAGCAAGAAAATCCGGCTACAAATCAACAAGGCTATGGTCTGTTGCAGCGTCATTCGCCGCAGTCATGTTTGTGAGTGTGATGGTGTTGCAGCAACAAATAAGCACGCCAAAACAGCCGACCATAGAAATTGCGCAAGCGCCAGCGCCAGTTGAAACGCTTGCGCCGGTGGAGATCGCGCAAAGTGTTCCTACCGAATATCTACAAGCACATCAAGCTGCGGCGCCTAGTGGCACGGCTTATTACATTCAGACTGCCAGTTATACGGAGCCACAACAATAATGTTTCGTGTAGTAAGTTTCGCATTGCTGAGCGTGTTAAGCCTGAGTGGTTTGGCAGAAGATGATCCATGGTTTTTGTTAGAAAAAACCGCATATGCTGCGCGCGAGCTAAATTATCAAGGTGTTTTTGTGTACCAGAACGGCAAGCAAACACGCTCGGTGCAAATTACCCATATGAATAACAACGGGCAAGAGATGACGCGTAATGTAGTGCTGGATAATAGCGCCGCTTCAGGTCAGGCTGGCCAGACAGAGCAGCCACGTGAAGTGTATAGTCAAGGCAACAATATTGTGATTCTGCACCCAAAAAACCAAAAAATGGTGATTGAAAAACGGCGAGGTCAAAATCTGTTTCCTGCCATGTTGCCAACTGAGTTGCAGGCAGTCAAAGCGAGCTATACCGCGCATCTTGGCGCTATGGAACTTGTTGCGGGACGTGAGGCGCAAGTGATTGATTTGATTCCTAATGATGCTTTTCGTTACAGCTACAAAATTTGGGCTGATACCGAATATGGTTTGTTACTTAAAATAGCATTGCTGGATAACAAAAAACAAACACTGGAGCAGATTGCATTTAGTCAATTGAGCACACTTGACTCACAAGATACCAATTGGTTTCAGCCAAAAATTGATATAAGCAAAAATTATGTGATGGAAGATACCACCACGGCCAATCATGTGAATGACAGCCATGTGAATAGCAATTGGATTGTGACTGAGTTACCGACTGGATACGAGAAGGTGGACCATAGAGCGTTGGTGGTGCCAGGTAAAGTTGCGCCAGTGGATCAAATGATATTTTCAGATGGCATCGCCTCTGTTTCCTTATTTATCGAGCCGCTTTCCAAGGGTATGCGCCCAAAAATGGGACATATGATGATTGGTTCAACTAATATTTGTGCGCGTGTATTGGATGGATATCAAGTCACAGTTGTAGGTGAAGTGCCAGAGGCCACGGTGATGCAAATCGCCAAAGCAGTAAGTTTTAAAAAGCAAACCATAGTAAATAAATAATTTTTTCTAATATATTTTTTATATGATAGAAGAGCGCGCTGTTATCCTGTCGTTAGATAATCGATTTAACGAATCCACCGCCACACTAGAAATTGAACGTAAAACCGCTTGTGGTCTATGCGGACAAACGCGCGGTTGCGGGAATTCTATTTGGGGTAAATTGTTTGCGCATCAATCCACCGCATTCAAAGCACAAAATAATATCAACGCAAAAATAGGTGACAGCGTTATTGTAGGCATTAACGAAAAAGCGCTAGTAAAAAGTGCTTTGCTGTTATACATATTGCCCCTTGCAACTATGTTAATTGGCGCCATATTAGCGACACAATTACGTGATACAAATGGCTATGCCATGCTAGGGGCGCTGACTGGTTTGGTGCTAGGGCTGTTGTGGGTAAAAGGCCATACGATGTCGAACAGCTATTTTAGGCTGCAACAACCGGTGATTTTAAGATTGGCTTTTCAGGAAACTGTAGTTAATTTTAGTTAATTTAAAATAGAGTAAATAAGTTTAAGGACAAATATAGATGTTAAAAAGTTGGATTTCTACTATTTCTTTTGCACTCGCACTTGCGTTTACTAGCTCCGTTCAAACTGCCATTGCAGCCAATTTACCTGATTTTACCGAGCTGGCCGAAAAACATGGCTCAGAGGTTGTAAATATTAGTGTTACACAGGTGATGCAGGCGGGTAATGCAATGCCATTTCCAAATATGCCAGATGATCCCGATCTGCAAGAGTTTTTCAAACGTTTTGGTATTCCTGGTGTACCTGGCCAGCCTGGTCAAGACAATGGCGGGCAGGAATATAAATCGCAATCGCTGGGTTCTGGCTTTATTATTAGTGCTGATGGCTACATTTTAACCAACGCCCATGTGGTGAACGAAGCGGATGAAGTGCTGGTTAAATTAAACGATAAACGTGAATTTAAAGCCAAAATTATTGGTGCGGATAAACGTACTGATGTCGCTTTGATTAAAATCGAAGCAACGAATCTGCCTAAAGCCACTATTGGTGACCCTTCGCTATTAAAGGTCGGCGAATGGGTGGCGGCGATCGGTTCGCCTTTTGGTTTGGAAAACACCATGACGGCTGGTATCGTCAGCGCCAAAGGCCGCGCGCTACCGCAAGAAAATTTTGTACCGTTTATTCAAACTGATGTGGCGATTAATCCTGGTAACTCTGGTGGCCCACTGTATAACTTGCGTGGCGAAGTGGTGGGCATCAATTCGCAAATCTATAGTCGTAGCGGCGGTTCAATGGGTCTATCTTTCAGCATACCGATTGACGTTGCGATAGATATTTCTAATCAATTAAAAACCAGCGGGAAAATCACACGTGGCTGGCTGGGTGTGGCGATTCAAGAGCTTACTAAAGAGCTTGCAGAATCGTTCGGCATGAAAAACAATAACGGCGCGTTAATTGCCGGCGTTGAGAAAAACGGCCCTGCTGAAAAAGGCGGTCTACTTGCAGGTGACGTGATTACCAAATTTGATGGTAAAACAATCACTTCTTCAAGCGATTTACCGCGCGCAGTCGGCGCAACCAAACCAGGTAAAATTGTAGCTGTGGAGGTGATTCGTAAAGGAGCGGTTAAAACCTTGAACATTGGCGTGGGCGAAATGCCAACCGACCCAAATGAAGCAATGCCTACAACCAAACCTGTACCAAAAGCGGAAGCCAATAAAATCGGTCTCACGCTGAAAGAGTTGACACCGGCACAGAAGAAAAAACTCAACGGCAAAAACGGCTTATTGGTTGCGGAAAGTACAGGCGCCGCTGCCCAGGCAGGTATTCGCCGTGGTGATGTAATACTCGGTTTAAACAACTCTGAGACGCAAAGTGTAGAAACGTTTAATAAGCAAATTAATGCTATAGCCGCAGGTAAAACCGTGGCGGTGTTAGTGCTGCGTGGTGAAAACACGCTGTACGTGCCGATCAAAGTAGTTAAGTAAAAGGGACGTTAGTCAATTTCTATTTTTAGTGTCAACGACATTTGATGTTGCGCGCTATTAAATACGGTAATTGGATTTCTGTTAATGAAAGGACACAAAACATGAATATGATGAGGGCGATAGTAGTTTCTGGATTAATGTTAATCATGCTATTTATAACTGCATGTGGAACTGTGACTGGCGCAACAGTTGGTGCTGGCGCTGGTGCTGCAGTGGGTGCCGGCACTGGGCATGGTGCAAAAAAAGGTGCTTTGATAGGTGCTGGTATTGGTGCGGCGGCGGGTGCTATTTACGATATCACAAAAAAATGATGGAGACTAAGATGAATATATTGAAACGTTTAATAGCTATAGCGGCCATTGGATTATCTTTAATGAGTGGGTTCGCGATGGCAGAAGAAGCTGCTGTCAGTTGCGCTACAGCGGATACGCCAGAACAACTGGAGGGACAAGTTGTTAAGGTGGATGTTGAAAAGGAAAAAATAACACTACGCGATACTAGCGGTAAGGTTCATGAGTTTTTTGCCTCGAAGGAAACATTACAGGAGTACAAGGCTGGTGATACCATTAAAGCAAAACTTAGGTGCGAAAAATAATCAGGTCATAGAAATAATGCGTTAAAAATTTAGCAGGTGCGGATATTCTGCCCCTGCTTTGTTTTTTACTCTTGAGTAGCTGTTACAAAAAGGCACTTTGGATTGAGTTATATCGTCAATTTTCACGCTAACTGCACAATTAATTACAAACTAATCAAGCATTTGTTGTAAAATGCTGGCAATGTAAGAAAGGCGCTCAATGCGCCTTTCTTGTTTGTAAAATCTATCAAGACAACATGAAAAATATTCGAAATTTCTCTATTATTGCTCACATTGACCACGGTAAATCCACCTTGGCTGACCGTATAATTCATTTGTGCGGCGGCTTGGAAGATCGTGAAATGGAGGCGCAAGTGCTTGATTCTATGGATATTGAGCGCGAGCGCGGCATTACCATTAAAGCGCAAACGGCAGCGTTGCAGTACAAAGCCAATGACGGACAAATTTACAACCTGAATCTGATTGATACGCCTGGCCATGTAGATTTTAGTTATGAAGTATCCCGCTCACTTTCTGCTTGCGAAGGCGCATTGCTGGTAGTGGATGCCAGCCAAGGCGTCGAGGCACAGAGCGTGGCTAATTGCTATACCGCAATTGATTTGGGAGTAGAAGTTACACCAGTCTTAAATAAGATAGACCTGCCTTCTGCCGATCCGGAGCGGGTGATGCAAGAGATTGAAGACGTAATTGGTATCGATGCGACGGACGCAGTGCGTTGCTCTGCCAAAACTGGTGAAGGCGTACGTGATGTGCTTGAGGCTGTGGTAGCAAAAGTGCCTCCTCCAAAAGGCAATGTGGATGCGCCTCTCAAGGCGCTAGTGATTGACGCCTGGTTCGATAATTATGTTGGTGTGGTAATGCTGGTGCGGGTGGTGGATGGCATGCTGAAACCGAAAGAGAAAATCCGTTTAATGGCGTCCGGTGCGCAGCATTTATGCGAGCAAGTAGGCGTGTTTACCCCAAAGTCATTACAAAGAGCGCAATTAAGTGCCGGAGAAGTTGGTTTTGTGATTGCGGGCATTAAAGAACTGGCTGATGCCAAAGTAGGAGACACGGTGACGCACGTCGATAGACCGGCCAGTAAGCCGCTAGCAGGTTTTAAAGAAGTGAAGCCGCAAGTGTTTGCGGGGCTGTACCCGGTAGAATCTAACCAGTTCGAGGCTTTACGAACTGCCCTGGAAAAATTGAGCCTGAATGATTCCAGCTTGTTGTTTGAGCCTGAAAATTCAACTGCGCTGGGTTTTGGTTTTAGATGCGGCTTTTTAGGTTTGCTGCATATGGAAATCGTGCAAGAGCGCCTAGAGCGTGAGTACGACATGGATTTGATTACTACCGCGCCCACGGTGGTGTACGAATTGTTGCTAAAAGATGGATCGGTAGTGCAGATTGAGAATCCATCTCGCTTGCCGGAACCTTCTCGGATTGAGGAAATTCGTGAACCTGTGATTAATGTGCACTTATTAATGCCGCAGGATTACGTTGGCCCAGTAATGACGCTGTGTAACAACAAGCGAGGCTTGCAAAAAAATATGCAGTATATGGGCAGGCAGGTGATGTTGAGCTATGAAATGCCACTCAATGAAGTAGTTTTAGATTTTTTCGATAAGTTAAAATCCGTGTCACGCGGCTATGCCAGTATGGATTATGAGTTTTTGGAATTTCGCGCTGCAGATTTGGTAAAACTTGATATTATGGTTAACGGTGAGCGCGTGGATGCGTTAAGCTTGATTGTACACCGTAGCAATAGCCAGTACCGTGGCCGTGAAGTGGCTGCCAAAATGCGCGAGCTGATTCCGCGTCAAATGTTTGATGTGGCGATTCAAGCGGCGATAGGAGCAAATATTATTGCGCGCGAAACAGTGAAAGCCATGCGCAAAAACGTCATTGCGAAATGTTACGGCGGAGACATTACACGTAAACGCAAGTTGTTAGATAAGCAAAAAGAAGGCAAAAAACGCATGAAACAGGTAGGAAATGTAGAAATTCCACAAGAAGCATTTTTGGCGATTTTACGAGTAGAGGATAAGTAAAAAATGTATTTTGCACTCTTCATGGTGGTAATTTTACTGATTACAGGCTTGATCTGGCTGTTGGATATTGCCGTGCTACGCAAAAACCGACGGGTTGGCGTGAATGAGCCATGGTATGTGGAATATTCTAAAAGCTTTTTTCCCGTGATTTTATTGGTTTTTTTGCTGCGTTCGTTCTTGGTGGAGCCCTTTAAGATCCCGTCAGGTTCGATGATGCCGACCTTACTGGCAGGTGATTATATTTTAGTGAATAAATTCACATATGGCTTACGTGTGCCTATTTTGAATAATACATTTTTTGAGATGAACCACCCAAAACGTGGTGATGTAATTGTGTTTCATTATCCGCCGGAGCCAACGATTGATTACATAAAGCGCGTAGTTGGTTTACCAGGTGATAAAATTCAATATCAGGATAAACAGTTGATTATTAATGGTAAATTATTAGATGTTAAATTTGAAGATAATTATCAATACGAAATGCAAGGAGCCAATATTATCAGCGCACGCCGCTCAAAAGAGCAGTTAGGGGATGTGCAGCATGATATTTTAATTCACGATATTCCAAATCAATACAATACAGATGCACCTGGTGCTAAACTGATGGATGGCGAAACGATTACGGTGCCAGAAGGCGGTTATTTTGCTATGGGTGATAATCGTGATAATAGTGCAGACAGCCGTGTTTGGGGATTTGTGCCAGAGCACAATTTGGTCGGCAAAGCATTTTTTATCTGGTTTAATTTGGATCAGTTTGGCAGAATTGGCAGCTCAATAAATTAACTTTAGGAGGGACAAAATGCAAGAACAAAAGGGTATGACCTTTATTGGCTTAGTGTTGGTAATCGTCGCTATTGTTTGCATAGCGATAGTGGGCATTAAAGTTACACCAGCTTACATTGAGTTTTTTAGCGTAAAGAAAATCATTGCAAAAATTGCCAGTGAGCCCAATTTTAAAGAAATGAGTAAAAAAGACATTATTACGGAGTTTGATCATGGGGCTGATATTGGCTATGTTACCGTAATTAAAGGCTCAGATTTAGTCATAGAAAATGGCCAATCAGGCAGCGAAATAAGTGCAGCTTATCAAGTGACCATTCCTATTGTGGCTAATGCAAGCGTGTTGTTGGATTTTAATGCTACGTCAGCAAAGTAAGCTCTTGGCAATATGTCGTTAGCTAGTCATGCCAACCTAACCAAGGCTATTGGCTATCAGTTTAAAAATCCTGCACTTCTCACGCAGGCGCTCACACACCGCAGTTTTAGTGGAAATAACAATGAGCGCTTAGAATTTTTAGGTGATGGGGCACTTAATTTTATCATTGCAAACCAGCTATATCAGCGTTTTCCCAAGTTGCCAGAAGGTGATTTAAGTCGTTTGCGTGCGGCTTTGGTCAAAGAATCCACACTCTCAGAAATTGCATTTAGTTTGAACATTGGCGATGCTCTAAAACTAGGCGAAGGCGAACTTAAAAGCGCTGGTTGGCGCCGCCCATCAATATTGGCAGATGCTTTGGAAGCAATAATTGGCGCGGTTTATATGGATGGCGGGTTTTCTGCGGTCGAAACTCTGGTGCTTAAGTTTTATGAAGAAAAGCTTGCCGATATTGACCCAAAAATTATCGATAAAGACGCAAAATCTCAGTTACAAGAATATCTGCAAGGCAAAAAGATTGATTTGCCTGATTATAATGTTGTATCAATCGAAGGTGAGGCACATGCGCAAACTTTTAAAATGGAATGCGTTATTACAAAACTCAATATTGCCACCATTGGTGAAGGCAGTAGTCGCCGTGTTGCCGAACAACAAGCCGCTCAATATGCGCTAGAGAAAATTATAAAATGACACAGAATTTTAGATGCGGTACTGTGGCGATAGTCGGCCGTCCTAATGTAGGTAAATCCACACTGCTTAACCACATTCTAGGGATGAAGTTAGCAATTACTTCGCGCAAAGCGCAGACTACACGGCATCGTTTGCTGGGCATTCATACCACTGAAGACACACAGTATATATTTGTGGATACGCCCGGTTTTCAGCAGAAACATCTCAACGCGCTTAACAAGGGCCTTAATAAAACTGTTACACAAGTACTGACAGAAGTGGATGTGGTGTTGTTTGTGATCGAACCGATGAAACTGGGAGACGCCGACAAAAAGGTATTGAGTTTACTGCCTAAAGATAAACCGGTTTTTTTGGTGGTAAATAAATCAGACTTAATGGGTGACAAAGGCAATTTGTTGCCATTGATTCAGGATTTTGATTTGCTACATGACTTTGTCGGCATTATCCCCGTAAGTGCGAAAAAAAGCCTCAATTTGGATGAATTGCTTGCGGCAACAAGAAAATACCTGCCTGAACAGCCTGCCATTTATGGCGAAGATGAGCTTACGGATAAAAATGAACGCTTTTTAGCAGCTGAGCTGATTCGGGAAAAAATATTTCGCTTGCTTGGTGATGAAGTGCCTTATGCAGTTACCGTCGAGATTGAAAAATTTGAAACAGTGAAAAACTTACGTCGTATTTTTGCTGCGATTATTGTGGATAAAGAGAGTCAAAAACCGATGCTAATTGGTAAAAATGGTGAGAAAATGAAACAAATCTCTACCGAAGCTCGTCAAGACATGGAAAAATTATTTGGTAGCAAGGTTTATCTAGAAACCTGGGTAAAGGTAAAAGGCGGCTGGGCCGATGATGAAAGGGCGCTAAAAAGTCTAGGATATTAGTTTAGGATATTGGATTTTAAGGTGTAGGCAATGTCTGATAGCAATGTTTTTGGTAATAATGTGTTTAATATGCCGATTTACGGCAAACCCATCGAGCTGGATGACCAAGGTGTTTACTTTGCCAAAAATAAGAAAACTGGGGCAATCAACAATGTGTTTCACTTGGTTTATGAGGAAGATGAGTGGTATTTGTATCAATTAAAAAATACCAGTAAAGATGGCGAAATGGGTTGGGTAATTTTGGCGGATAATGGCGATTATCCGCTTAAAAGCTTGGCTACAGAGGAAATCAAACATCACTTCGATAAACCGGAATACGCTGAACCCAAAGGCGCTTGGCAGCTCATGCGCAATTCAAGATACGGCTTTGGCAAGTTTACGCCATTGCATGCAGAAGACGAAATTAAATACGCAATGATATTGTTTTCAGCTGCTGAAATGCCAGGAATGCCAAAAATGCTAGTTCCTTTATTGATTCAAAAAGCTGAGGATGAAGTTCTAAAAAGCTTAGCTGAAATAGATTGAGTATGGCGATAACACCTAATTCTCATCGTCAGGATAACCAAGCAGTGTATGTCTTGCACACTTACCCATTCAAAGAAACCAGCTTGGTAGTAGAGTTGTTCAGCAAGCAATTTGGCCGTATCGCCGCCGTGGCAAAAGGTGCGCGCAGGCCACGCTCAGCAATGCGTGGCATGTTGCAATCGTTTCAAGAGCTCTCGGGCGCGTGGTCAGGGAAGAACGAGCTTAAAACATTGCACAGCTTGGATTGGAGTACAGGGCTGACGCTGATAAAGGGCGAGGCCCTGATGTGTGGCTTTTATATGAATGAGTTGCTGCTGCGCCTGCTGCCGCGTGAGGATGCGCATGAAGTATTGTTCGAATACTATGCAAATACGATGCAGACTCTAACTGAGGGTAAGGATTTCGCGACTACATTGCGCCGTTTTGAATTAAAGTTGTTACAAGAAATGGGCTACGCCGTGCCATTGCTGCATGATGAAAATGAACAGGAAATTTTGGCAGATAAAACTTATCGCTATGAAGCTGAATATGGGGCTTGTGAGTTAAAATCAACCAAAAATGGCGTACAATTAAACGGTAAAACCATACTGGATATGGCGCGTGATGATTACAGCGACGCGCAAACGCAATTACAAAGCAAGCAACTGATGCGCTATTTGCTGGCGCATTACCTAGGCGATAAGCCGCTTCACACAAGACAGTTGTTAATTGATTTACAAGCGATTTAGAAAGTGAATTTAACTTTGGAAAGTTTTAATGATTAAACTAGGCGTGAATATCGACCACGTTGCAACTATCCGCCAGGCGCGTGGCACCAAATACCCAAGCGTGGTACAGGCCGCGCTGCGTGCAGAACAGTCTGGCGCGGACAGTATTACCTTGCATCTTCGTGAAGATAGACGCCACATGCAAGATGCCGATGTGTACGCATTACGTGGTTTGCTGCAAACTCGCATGAATCTTGAATGCGCAGTGACGGATGAAATGATCGACATTGCGCTAGAAGTTGCGCCGCAAGACGTGTGCCTAGTGCCTGAACGGCGTGAAGAACGCACCACAGAAGGAGGGTTGGATGTAGCGGGCAATTTTGCCAATGTGCAGAAAGCAGTGAAAAAATTAAGTGATGCCGGCATCCGCGTGTCATTATTTATCGGCCCAGATAGAGCGCAGATTGATGCTGCAAAGATGACCGGAGCTCCAGTAATTGAACTGCATACTGGCACATTTGCCGATGCTGAAAACTTAAAAGATAAAGCACACGAGTTGCAGCGCATTAAAGATGCCGTTGCGCATGGCTTAAAGCTGGGTTTGGTGGTGAATGCGGGCCACGGTTTGCATTATCACAATGTGCATGAAATCGCTTCAATCGAGGGCGTAGATGAACTCAATATCGGCCATGCTATTGTCGCGCACGCATTGTTTGTGGGTTGGGATAATGCAGTGCGTGAGATGAAATCGCTCATGAAAGAAGCCGCAACTGGCTTAGCATGAAGCTTTTTATTTGCTCATCATCGCACTGCCGCTTATGATTTATGGCATTGGTACTGATATCGTCGAAGTGGCTCGCATCGAGGCTTCTATTGAACAGTTTGGTGATGATTTTGCCAAGCGGATATTGGCTGATAGCGAGTTTGCCAGCTATCAATCATCCCACATCAAACCACGTTTTTTGGCCAAACGCTTTGCCGCAAAAGAGGCGTTTGCAAAAGCACTGGGTACAGGTTTGCGTGCGCCTGCCACATTTCAAAATATTGCAGTCTCTCATGACGATTTAGGCAAACCAATGTTGATTTTGGCGGCTGAATTGCAATATTTGTTGCAAAGCAAAAACATTACGCAAACTCATATCAGCATCAGTGATGAGAAGAATTTAGCCGCGGCTTTTGTGGTGCTAGTAAATTGAGTGGCGAAGTAGATTTTGAGCGCCGATTCGTTGGGGTAAAACGCCTTTATGGTGAAGCGGGTTTGGCTAAGTTACAAGTATCGCATGTGTGTGTGGTCGGCATTGGCGGTGTGGGCTCTTGGGCGGCAGAAGCACTTGCTCGCAACGCAGTTGGCACAATTACGCTGATAGATCTGGATAACATTGCCGAAAGCAATGTGAATCGTCAAATTCATGCACTAGAAGGTGAGTTTGGCAAAGCCAAAGTCAGTGCTATGGCAGACCGTATTTGCGCTATTAATCCGCATTGCAAAGTACATGAGATTGAAGATTTTGTGACGCCGGAAAATGTCGACATCATGCTTAATCGTGGCTTTGATGTTGTGCTGGACGCGACAGATGATGTTAAAGCTAAAGTGGCGATCGCAGTGTATTGCTGTGCCAATAAAATAATGCTTATCACCACAGGCGGTGCGGGCGGGCGGCTAGATCCAACTAAAATTAAAGTGGCCGATTTAGCCCATGTGGAAGGTGATAAACTATTGGCAAAAGTACGCAATTTACTGCGTCGAGATTATCAATTTCCCAAGGTCAGTAACGCCAAAAAATCAACTAAATTTGGTATTCAGGCAGTGTATTCTGATGAGCAGGCGATAAAACCAGAGGCCATGGAAGCCAATAGCTGCGCGGTTTCTGTCGATGCTAAAAATAATGAGAACAATTCAATTACTGGACTTAATTGCGCAGGCTATGGCTCCAGCGTCTGCGTCACTGCGCCATTTGGTTTTACCGCAGCCAGCCTAGCGCTGCAGCAATTGCTCATGACTTAGAAGATTTCATAAAAGTGTCATAAATAGATGCTTAAAGTGTCATAAGATATTATGTTATGACCATTTCAAAATATAATCTTCTAGATCGAGATTTAAGCATTTTAAGTTTTAACGAGCGAGTGCTTTCACTTGCAGAGCGGGACGATTATCCATTATTAGAGCGCTTAAGGTTTTTATGTATTGTCGCATCTAATTTGGATGAGTTTTTTGAAGTGCGCATGCCGCAACAACTGCAAGCAGTGCAAGACAATATTACTCAAGGTTTGGTGAGCATACAAAGCTTTGTGCAAGTATCAAATAAAGCGCATCAATTGGTGGCAAAGCAGTATAAGTTGTTTAATGAAGTGTTAATGCCAGATTTAGAAAAAGTCGGTGTGCAATTGATCTCTGGTAGCTTACGTACTCAAGCGCAAATTGACTGGGTGGCACAATACTTTAAGCGTGAAGTTAAGCCATTATTGATGCCTGTGGCCCTTGATCCATCGCACCCGTTTCCGCAAGTGGCGAATAAATCACTTAACTTTGTTGTGCAGTTGGAATATGCACATAATCAAGAGCGCAATATTGCCATTGTGCGTGTACCACGTGTGGTGCCGCGTCTAGTTAAGTTGCCTAATAATATTAGTTATCAGAAACAGTGTTTTGTATCGCTCACCAGTATTATCCGGGCCAATTTGGACGATTTATTTGTGGGCGCCCGCATCCTGCATTTTTCGCAATTTCGCGTCACGCGTAACTCTGACTTAGCGCTAGATGAAGATGATGTAAGTAATTTGCGTCTTGCGCTACGCGAAGAGCTAGCCCATAGACAATATGGTGAAGCTGTGCGCTTGGAGGTGTCGCATGAGTGCGAAGAGGACTTGGCTAATTTCTTACTTGAACAGTTTGGTT
>Ga0209253_10003161_pt1 | contig 14491 bp, 11 predicted proteins | sample FrelakmetBRP12BR_FD_187145 | JGI IMG/M metagenome (GOLD analysis project Ga0209253, IMG submission 187145) | Freshwater lake sediment microbial communities from the University of Notre Dame, USA, for methane emissions studies - BRP12 BR (SPAdes)... | ecosystem: Environmental > Aquatic >...
GCTTCCCTTAAAGAGCCCGAGGTATTACCTGCCCGCCTCCCCAACCTGCTCTTGAATGGCTCCTCTGGGATCGCGGTTGGCATGGCGACAAACATTCCACCCCATAATTTAGGTGAGCTTATATCTGCAATTTCTTATCTGATTGATCATTTTGAACGATTGGATGAAATCTCGGCTGATGAACTGCTCAGTTTTGTCCCCGGACCCGATTTCCCCACGGGAGGAGTGATCGTAGGTAGTGAGGGTATCATCCAGGCTTACAGCACAGGGAAGGGCAGGATAGTTCTACGAGGCCTGGCCCATATTGAAGATATGAGTTCTGGAAGGCAGCGGATCGTCATCACCGAAATCCCTTATTTGCTAAATAAAACCAGTTTGCTTGAGCGGATTGCTGAACTGGCACGTGAGGGGAAATTAAATGATGTCTCGGACCTGCGGGATGAATCAGACCGTCGTGGGATGAGCATCATTATTGAGCTGCGTCGTGGGGCACAACCTGGTAAGGTATTAAATCAATTATATAAGTACACCCCACTGCAGTCAACGTTCGGCGTTCAGATGCTGGCGCTTGTGGATGGCGAACCCAAGCTGCTCTCACTTAAGCGTTTGTTGCAGGTATACATTGAACACAGGCGGAATGTGATCATCCGGAGATCACGCTATGAGCTAGATAAAGCCCATGCCAGGGCACACATCCTCGAAGGTCTACTCATTGCTCTGGTGAATCTAGATGATGTGATCCAAACAATACGCCAATCACCTGATGCAGAGGTTGCTCGAGAAAGATTGATTATCCGCTTCAAGCTGAGCGAACTCCAATCCCAAGCGATCCTGGATTTGCAGCTACGTCGGTTGGCAGCGCTGGAACGACAAAAAATAGAGGACGAGCAACGGCAAACCTTGGTGCGAATCGCATACCTGGAAGACCTGCTTGCCAGCCAATATAAGGTGCTTGAAGTCATCAAGTCTGACTTGGGACAGCTGGCGAAGAAATTTACTGATCTACGTCGTACACGCATTGCCCTTGAAGCCAGGGAGGAGTTCAGGGAAGAAGACCTGGTAATCGATGAAGCTGTATTGATCAGCCTGACACAGCGTGGTTATATCAAGCGGGTGGCAGCAAAAACCTTTAGATTGCAAGCACGAGGTGGAAGAGGTGTAACTGGTCACACCACCAAAGGAGAGGATGAGGTTGTATACCTTTTCCCTGCGCGCACCTTGAATACCATCTTGTTTTTTTCGGATAAAGGTAAGGTATATTCCGAGAAGGCATACCAAATCCCCGATGCTGACCGGGCTGCCAAAGGTATCCCCATAAGTAATGTCCTTTCAATGAGTACTGGTGAATTAATTACTGCTGCGGTGGCTGTCCCGGATTTTGTTGCTGCAGAATACTGCACGATGGCGACCAGAAACGGCACGATTAAACGGGTCGAGCTATCTGAGTTTAGCTCGGTTCGACCTTCAGGTTTGATTGCTATCACCCTGGAAGAAGGTGACGAGTTAGGTTGGGCTCACTTGACGGACGGCGAGGATGAGATTATCCTGGTGACTGAACAAGGGCAGGCTTTACGTTTCAATGAAGCATCTGTGCGGTCGATGGGCCGAACAGCCAGTGGTGTGATTGGGATAGGGTTATCCGAGGGTGACCATGTTGCAAGCATGGAGGTTGTGGAAACTAACGGGGAACTCCTGGTGATCACCACTGCTGGTTATGGTAAATGCACCTCACTCACAGAATACCCTCCCAAGGGGCGCGCAACCGGGGGCGTGCAGACCATAGATCCAAAGAGCTTAAAGGTTATCGGAAACATTGCTGCAGCCAGAGTTGTGCAGCCTATGGATGAATTAACAATTATCTCAACTGGTGGGGTAGTTTTACGAACACGCGTTAAGGATATTAAACACGGCAATAGGATAACGAAGTGTGATCTATTGATTGCTCTTGAAGGTGGGGATAATGTTGCTTCTCTGGCGCGTATTTCAACCACAGAGCTATTACTGGTAGGCGTGAAAGAGGGGGAATAAGCTGAGAGACTCGAATCCTATTCCTGGATACCTGAACGTTTTGTAAGCTTTCGTTAATAAAAAGAAGGGAAAACAATTTTTTCTGTCACCAACAGGAACAAAATCCCAATAAGGGTAATCATGAACATTAGCATAAGTGCAATTATGAAACGCTGTACGGGAGTCAACCCTAAAAATTGGTTGTAACCTTTATGAGGGGTCTCTAGCGGCATTTCATCTTGAAATTCATCGGGAAAATCAGCTGACTCAGCTTGTTTTCTAAAATCTTCAAACATGGTTCTACCCTCCAAATCATTCTAAAGGCGATAATGGCTGTCCAATCACAGACGGATGAAGATGGATCTCACCAACCGCAACTTCAACCAACTCACCAGTTTTAGTGGTCAAAATTATTGAGCCATCCTGAGTAAGGCCGATCACTTTTCCCACCTCAGATGGAGTGAAACTGGTCCCGTTTTGGGTGTGAGCCGTAGTATCTCCATAGGATAGCTCCACCCACTGCCCTCGAAATGCCAGGTTGGATTCCCATGCAAGGAGGAAATCCGGTGATGAAAGGCGAGGCAGCCAGGAAATAAATTCTTGTAGTATGGCATGTATTAATTCCAGGCGGTTAATCTGGTATCCCAATTCATTTTCAATGCATGTTGCGGGGAAATTCAATCCTGCAGATTGAAAGCTGACCGCACTAACAGACTCTGGTGCAATGTTAATGCCAATCCCGATAACAGCGGCTCCTAAGGTCTTTCCACTCCAGGTAACTTCAACCAATACACCACCTACTTTTTTCTGGCCGAGTAAAATGTCATTTGGCCATTTGATTTGCGCTGGCAGGTTATATTTCCTGTGAAGAGCTTCTCGAACTGATACTGCACCCAAGCCGGAGAGGCGAGAATATTGTTTTTGGTCGATAGGTGGTGATAATAATATCAGACTGAAAGCGAGCCCTGCGCCGGGAGGTGTTACCCAACGCCGTTTAAAACGACCACGACCCGTAGTTTGTTCATCAGCGACGATGAGAGCCCGGTCTGGTGCCCCAGCGTTGATCCATTTCAACGCTTCGTCATTAGTTGAACCAATGCATCGGTAGAACCGTATAGCCGGAAGATATAAATTGGCTAGAGTGGATTCGAGAGAATCCTGATCCATGGATATGATTTTACCGCGCAATAAATTTATGCTATGAATTTATTGGCTGGTTTGGGGGTTGTGGTTCTCGATTTGGTCTCTTACGTTCACGAATAAACTCAATTATGGCTGGCATGATAGAAATGATGATGATCGCTAAAATGACAAGGGAAAAATTATCCTGCACGAACGGCAGATTACCAAAAAAATAGCCGCCTAAAGTGAACAATGCCACCCAAACTAACCCACCAATCACGTTGTATGAGATGAATTTTCCATAAGTCATCGCACCTACTCCAGCCACAAAGGGTGCGAAAGTACGAATAATGGGGATAAAACGGGCGATGATGATGGTCTTGCCTCCATGCTTTTCATAAAACGCATGGGTCCGGTCTAGATGCTCCTTTTTTAGAAAGCGGATATTACCGCTGAAAGCACGTGGACCAATCGTGTGACCGATCCAGTAATTGACGGTATCCCCAAGAATGGCAGCTGCAGAAAGCAAGACAAATAATATTCCAATATTTAGATATCCCATTCCTGCGAACGTTCCAGCAGCGAAAAGCAAAGAATCGCCAGGCAAGAAGGGAGTGATTACAAACCCGGTTTCCATAAATATCACGAAAAACAGGAGCAGATATGTCCACATGCCATAATCCAGGATAATTTGACCAAGATATTTATCCATATGGAGAATTAAATCGATAATATAAAGGAGTAAATTCATAGGTATGATTCCGTATGATTGGGAGGATTTTCTAAATCGGATAATTTCTGTGGATCACTTGTTAGTGGGGATGACGAATGAGCCAATGATGGTGAGCTGGTTGATATTATGGTTGGGTTAATATCGCCCGATTCTAATATAATTGATTCTCTAACGGTAGTATCAGGATCTGCGCCGACCCCATTTGTCTGTGAGCCTTTTACGTAACTGCTATTTCGTAAAAGCGCGTTGAAACTGATGTAGAATGCCAGGTTGAAGGCACCCAGGGCAACAAGACCAATGGTCGCAATATTCCCAAATAATAGAATGTTCCCAGGAAGTGAGACATCTACTTGACCCTCCAATGAGCTAAGTGCGCTAATTACCGCCAACCCATTCCATAATCCATGTATGATGACAGCAGAAGCATAGGTGATTCCAAGGCGCAGGTAACGTTTTTCAGTCCATGCGGAAGCCAATGCCCAACCTACCAATCCGGTTGTAAGACAATGCAACAGTAATGTGGTGACACGGGTGGAAACCAGGATCGCCCATGTCTCACCACCAACACTTGTGTTTCCCAGGTTTTCGAAAAGTCCGAATCCTGCGCCACACAATACCCCAAACGCAAATCCTTGCACAGGATTTATTTTTTGGCCAGCCAAGAACCAAACTCCAATAGGCTTGAGAGCTTCCTCAATGATGGGGACAATCACAGAAATGAACGAGAAGGCAATAAATAATATTCCTGGTTTGAGTAAAAATGGAAATAAAATTTGGAGAATTGCATCCGGGTTAGAGGGTACATTTTGAAGGCGAAAAATCAAATTCTGAAGCTGACTGGAAATATCTGGGTTAAGGACTGCCCACATAATAGCCAGAATCCCAAAACCAATAAGAGTAAATAATTCCAATATAAGGATAATGGAAGGTCCTAAAATCAGACCACTGGAGAAGACTCCCCATACTCTCCTTCGTGAACCAGGTTTAAGACCTCGGACACCTATATATACCACCCAAAATGCTGACAAACCGTTGACGATAATATTAATCAGAGGCAACAACAACCAGGCGAGTTGATCATTTTGGGAAACCCAGTTGCCGAACCATAATGCTCCTGGAACTACTACCAGCACAAGTAAGGTTAAGATAAACCCAAATCCGCGCGGTTCATGGTAACTTTCAGACTCGATTCCAGGAAAGCTGAGGGACTTCCAGGCGTACCACGCGGAAGGCAGGAGTAAAACCCCAGCAAAGGCAAGACTGCTAGCAACCATAAAAGATTGTGTAAGATCCTGGTTGCCTGATCCTTGATTAAAATATTGAATAAAGCTCGATACAGAAATTATTGCAGCTAAGCCAATTAGCAAGAGTGCTGCAAGAGCACTTAATACAAGCTGGAACAGTGATTTCCAGTTGATTGGAACTACCGATGTCTGAGTTGAAGTTTGGGGTGTAACCATAATGAAGTCAGCTTCCCAGAAGCAGGCACAATCGACCTGCTCCTAGGAAGGAAGAACTCATTTCTCCTCGATGGTCACACTGAGGATTTTATCGCCAGGGGGAAGCTCACCATTCCCTGATGGATCACGAGGGGTGAGGCTGGTAGCAACATCCATCCCCTGGATTACCTTGCCGAAAATAGTGAAACCTCCATCGAGATTAGGCTGGGCTGCATAAGTGATGAAGAATTGACTTCCATTCGAATCGGCACCTGCATTCGCCATACCCACTACACCGGGAGCATCAAATTTTAGATCAGTAGAAATTTCATTCTTGAAAGCATACCCAGGAGTACCATAACCAGTACCGCTTGGGTCACCTGCCTGAGCGACGAACCCAGGGATAACACGGTGGAAGGTAACATCATCGAACCAGCCATTTTGAGCTAGGAATATAAAGCTGTTTACAGCAAGGGGGGCTTTATCGGCAAATAATTCGATAACGATATCCCCCTTCTCCGTGTGTAATGTGGCTATGTATTGCTTAGTAGGATCAACTGCCATCGGAGGACATTCGGTGAATTGACGGTCTTCCAACCTGGTCAGCTGGATGATTGTAGTAATATTTTCAGGACTCATTGGGACATTGCTAGGCCAAGGCTGGTCATTGACCAATAAAGAGGGCGTGCTAGTAAAACCCATTTTTTGAGCATTATCCCAGGCAGATTGTGCCAAATTTACTAATTCTTCACTGGTCAGGTCAGCTGTGAATTTCTCGACATCGAGATCAAGCTCACCAGCCTGATCGATCAGCCATTGCTGGAAGTCTTCAACCGAAAATGTAGACCATTCAGCTTGATTTTCAAAGATCACGTCGTGCATTTCCCAGAATTTCCCCTGCTTGTTAGAAGCTTCAGAAGCCTGCGTGGCTAAGGCAGCTTTATCATGAAATGGTGACTCGGGAGTTCCGATAAGTGGAAACTGACGATAAACGAATCGGAGGTCGTTGGGGAAGTCTTTAAGGAGTTGCTCCATCACGGGAGCAAGCTGAGCGCAGAATGGTCATTGAAAATCTGAGTATTCAATGATGGTAACCTTGGCATCCTTCGGTCCTTTTACATGATCTGCATCGGTTACGGGTGGATAGATTGATTCAGCGGTGGGTCCTGGCGTGGGTTTCTTCGTGATCACAGTACATCCAGGATCGGGCAGAAAAGCAGATTGAGTAGGTACTTTCAGAACGACCGTTGGGGCAGGTCGTGCTTCTGTTGGGGCTGTAGATGTCGAAGTTGGGGTGGCTTGCTCCCGGGGGAGGCAGCCCGTTAAACTCACAGCCAGAAGCATCAGGAACAGTAGAAATGATTTCTTCATTTATTTCTCCATGGTAAGTATCCAGCAATTTTACCAGCGAAAAAGTGAATCGGGAGATGAGCAAGAACTTACTCACAAGGGTTTAATATTTCCCAGGCGGGATATATCTTGTGGTAAACTGCAAGCGTGTTGAGAAGCCTGGTTATCGCGTGTATGATGCTTTTCCTATTTTCTGCCTGTGGGTTTATTGGTCTACCACAAACAAGCATTTCACCATCATTGACCTCAGGCCAGGAATCACCTCTTCCATTCGTTACTAAAACTGCCCTTGGTACCTCAAAAGTAACAACTATATCCACAGTTCATCCAACACTCCGGTCCCCGAGTCCTACCCTTTTACATACCCCCATCCGAAAAACACCAACCCCGACGCTGACCGCATGCATGAAAGCTGGTGGAAGGATTGAAATTAAGGAATTCACTACCAGCTTACTGCCCAATCCAATGGTATATCGGATCTACTTGCCACCCTGTTATGATGAGGAGCTTGACCGATTTTACCCAGTTTTATACCTGATCCACGGACAGACCTACTCAGATACACAGTGGGATCGATTAGGTGTCCCTGAAACTGCGGATCGATTGATCGCTGGCGGTGAGGCTGCCCCCTTCATCGTAGTTATGCCAAGAGATCGCATTTGGAAAGAACCGACTGAAGATAATTTTGGTTTGGCAGTGGAGCAATCATTAATTCCCTGGGTGGATGAACATTACCGCACTATTCCTGACAGGGAGCATAGGGCAATAGGTGGATTATCCAGGGGAGGCGCCTGGGCAATCCACCTGGGATTGTCACACCCTGAGCTATTTAGCGTAATGGGGGTGCATAGTGGTTTTGTCTTTCACAGCGATATTCAACAGGTTTATCTTTGGTTAAATAATCTACCTATTGGGATGGCACCGCGCATCTATATGGATGTTGCGGATGAAGATCGGCCTGAGATTGCTGAATCAGCTGTATTCCTGGAAGAGCTCCTCACCCAATATGATCTTCCTCACGAGTGGTACATGTTTGTTGGAGAGCATGAAGAAGCATACTGGCAATCTCACGTGGAAGATTATCTGCGCTGGTATATCAAAGATTGGTAATAATCCAGCAGTGGAAAATCCATCTGGCTGGATAGATAGTATTGTGCAAATAACCTCACAGGTAAACAATCGAAAGGAAAAATTATGTTTAAAACACTTCCGAAAGACCCACAGGTATTCCTGCAGTGGAATTGGGCGCAACTCAAACCTTTTGCTGATGAACTGGCAACGCGCACCTTATCGAATTCAACCCTATCTGTTTGGATGAATGATTGGTCAGACCTGAGCCGGGTATTATCAGAGACTTATGCCAGATTATGGGTGGCAACCACACAAAACACCGCCGACCCGGAGATACAAAACCGGTTTAATATCTTCCTGGATGAAGTCCATACTCAATGGCTGGCAGCCAACCAGGGTTTGAAGGAAAAGCTTTTAGTCTCCGGGTTGCAACCGGAAGGCTTCAAAATACCCTTGCTGAACATGCAGGTGGAAGCAGAAATATACCGTGAGGAGAACCTGCCTTTACTTATGGAAGAGCAAAAACTGATAAATGAGTATGATGGGATCATTGCTGCCCAAACCGTAGTATGGCAGGGTATGGAGGTAACAACCACTCAACTTCAGCCGGTCTACCAGGGTCTCGACCGTGAAAAGCGAGAAGCAGCCTGGCATCTGGAAATGCAGCGCAAGCTAACAGATCGGAATCGGTTAAACCAGTTATGGATCAAGTTATTGGAATTACGCAACCGGATAACCGCAAATGCAGGTTTAAGTGAATATAGCGCTTATAAGTGGAAAGAACTACATCGCTTTGATTACACACCTGATGACTGCGCCCAGTTTCAAGACGCCATTGAAAAGGTGGTTGTACCGGCTGCCAGGCATATTTATGAAAAACGCCAAAAACAATTGGGTCTCTCTACTTTACGCCCGTGGGATTTAAATGTCGATCCAATTGGACGAGAACCTCTCAAGCCTTACCAGACCATTATTGAGCTGGAAGAAAAAGTGTCAGCTATTTTCCACAAGGTTGATCCGGAGCTTGGCGATGAATTCGAGGTCATGCGCAACCAAGGATTGCTGGACTTGGAGAATCGCAAGGGCAAAGCGCCCGGTGCGTATTGTAATAACTATGATATGGTCAGGTTACCCTTTATATTCGAAAATGCAGTTGGTTTACACACGGATGTGGCCACCTTGCTGCATGAAGGTGGACACGCTTTTCATGTAATTGAGACGGCTAGCCTGCCTTACTACCATCAGCTGTCGGTGGGAATGGAATTTGCAGAGGTGGCTTCCATGTCAATGGAATTACTCGCCGCTCCATACCTGCTGGCAAGCGAAGGTGGCTTCTACTCAGAGAAAGATGCAGCCCGGGCGCAAATCGAGCATCTGGAAGAATCCATGCTCTTCTGGCCGTATATGGCAGTAGTGGATGCTTTCCAGCATTGGGCATATACGAATCAGGCGGTTGCTTTGAATCCGGATAATTGCGATCAAAAGTGGAATGAGCTATGGGGACGATTTATGATCGGTGTAGATTGGACCGGACTGGAAGACGAGATGGTCACCGGCTGGCAACGTAAGCTCCATATCTTTGAAGTGCCTTTTTATTATATTGAGTATGGACTGGCATCCCTGGGGGCGTTCCAGATATGGGCAAATGCGATGAAGGATCAGAAGGGAGCCGTGGAGGCTTATCGACGGGGGTTGGCACTAGGTGGGACGGTTTCCATACCAGAACTATACTCCACTGCTGGGGCTCGCTTTGCTATGGACGCGGAGATCCTAAGCCAAATTGTTGACCTGATAGAGCACAAGATTTCGGAGCTTGAGCAAATCTGAAAAGGATGAACTTCGTTGCATCGCCAAGAATCTTTATGCCTGATATCCACAGGTAATCAGGATTGCATATAATAACTGAACCACAGAGATTGCTCAGGTTGCTGTAGTAGATTGAGCATTCCTGTAGTCTTTTATTTAGGAAAATTCCGAATGCTAGAGGCGAGAGTTGTTGACTTCCTCAGCGGAGAAGATTACTTCCTCCTTGCCGGTCAGTTTTTCCTCCACCTTGAGGGCGATCAAATCCAGGTGACCCGGGTGGGCAACGTAATCCAGGTCATCAGCCGGCACAGTGAGGACCGGGCACAAGCTGAAATTCGCGATCCAGTCTTCATATAGGGAATTTAGCTGTCCCAGGTATTCGGTGGTGATCGTGCGCTCATAATCGCGATCACGATGGGAAATGCGCTCCTGCAAGGTGTCCACTGTGGCACGCAGGTAGACTACCAGGTCGGGTGGGGGGAGAAACTCGGTTAGGACACGGTACAGTTCGCGGTAGCTAAGATAGTCGCGCTCACCCATTAAACCCTGTAAAAACAGGTTGTGGGCGAAGACCTCTGCATCCTCGTATACGCTGCGATCCTGGATGGCAGAGGTGGGATGCTCACACAGCTGGCGGTGGGATCGTAACCGGCGGGTGAGGAAGAATATCTGCGAGTGAAATGACCATTGGCGCATATCACGGTAAAAATCAGCCAGGTATGGGTTATCCCCAACAGGTTCAAAGAAAGGTTTCCAACCCAGGTGATCACACAGCATACTCACTAGAGTGGACTTACCGACCCCGATATTGCCTGCGATTGCCACGAACTTTTTCATATCTGTTCCTCCTCAAGTGTTATGCCAAGCAAATTGGCGGTTTATTCCGATAAATTCTCTTCATCTGGAACCAGGTATGCCAGTGCTTTGCCCTTGTCGTCATCCATGACTAGCTCCAAATGGTGACCCGGGCGGAAGGATGCCACTTCGATCAACCGTACGGTTTCGGAACATTCGGCACCTTCAGGAAGGAATTCATCCAATTGGTTTCGGGTATCGTAGAAGAAGGAGTGGTTGAATTGAACTTCCGGATCTTCCAGATAGATTGCAAGTGGATAAATATTGGCTTCCACCAGGTCCTGGAAGAAGTGGGTACCGAAGGATGGCTCAGGGACTGCAATGCTGCCAACCCCAGCAAGCTCCACCAAGGCACGCGTGTTGTAGATATCGCCATAATTGATAGGCACGCCTAGGTCTGGATTGACGGTTCCCCAGCGCCCAGGACCAATAGCGATAAATATTAGACCAGCCATCCTCTCGTTGAGCTGGCTTATCAGGCGACCGATATGAGCCCGTTCAGCCTGGGTGGTGAGAGAGAAATAGCCTTCAGGTGTCACATATATGACATGGGTGATGCCAGTCACGCGCCCGGAGGGGACAAGGCGTTGGGTGGAGAAAATAGCATCTGCCGGGTTTACGCTGGTTGGTAGATGGACTTTGCTTTCTTTGAAATGGGACTGCGGGCGGCACTGCAATATGCAGATATCCACCTTGGGTTGGTTGGAATACGGATTGGTTACCTGCAGGGTGAATTCGGTATCCACGGGTGAATGATAGTGCTCCTCCAGCTTTCCGAGCAGTTCACGAAAGTTAGCCGCCAGTGGGGTACGCCGGAAAAGCTCATCGAAGGTGATCACCAGCAAACTCCCATCCAGAATATTGCTACGGATGGGTGTCATGTATTCATCGTTGAAGATCTGCGCAACATAGCGTAAAGCTGGGTCTTGATTCGAAAGTACCTCTTCCACCGGCAAGGTCTTGAGCTGGTTGTCCTGCAGGTCGATCAGGTCGACAAAGTGCTGTGAATACAGGTTGATCATCCCGGGAGTAGCTTCTGGATGAAGCAAAGGGTGGCTGAGTGCCACCATGCGAGGGTAATCATTGCCCACTCGCTCGACTGCACGCGTACCCAATCCCCACACCAGGCGGATAAATCCATCATCCCGGCTGATCTGTGGGTTCCAACGGTACTGGTTGCGGCTGAATGCCACCCCTGCCCCTTGGGGTAGGAAGTAGTGCCCCAGCATCTGACCCTGCACTACCTGAATCAAGATCGCCATCCGCTCATCATAATCCTGCAAACCCTTGCTGCGCCTGTAAAGGATGGCATCGGGGTTGAGAATACTTGCATAGATGCGCTGGATAGCCTGGGTGAACTGCTGTAGATTCTCCGCGGTTGTGCCCCGGTTGGGACAGAACAAGCTTATATATTTACCTGCAAAGGAGGTCCCAAAATTATCCTCCAGTAGGCTGGAAGAGCGCACGATCAGGGGCTGATTGCCGACTTTCTCCAATAAGGTACGCAGCTCGTCCAACGTCTCCTGAGGGAATTTCCCAGCGAGAAAATCGCGTACAATCTGGGGGTATTCAACCCGGATGTTAGCCTCGGCTTTGTATTTTTGGTCGTTCCAGTGCATCAGGTTGTTCATCGCCATGAAGGCATAGGTGACATCCGCCCCCAGGTAGTAAGACTCGGGGATAGAGAGGTGGGCGTTCAGCTCGGGGGAAGCCACATTTTCCAAGATGCGCCTGGCGAGCAGCATACCAGCTGCCTTACCACCGATCTTGCCGCTGCCAATCTTGTGTTGGAGGATCTGGCGCAAATCCTGGATGGTAAGCCAATCCTTGGCGATGTTGACATAAGCGAGTTGGTCGCTGATGAGGGTGCGGATGAGAACGACCTTGATCTCGCGCAGGTGAGGCTCAGCAACAGCCCGTTCTTCCGCAGGCAGATTTTCGATAGCAGCGGCTTGCTCGAAGAGCATATATTGGGGTGCCAGCTCAGGATTGAACGAGACCAGCAAATCATGAACGTTTGCCCCACGCTCCGCCAGGGTATCGCGTATGATCTGCTCAAACAACTCATAGGGCAGGTTGTAGGCGAAGTAGAAGTCCGTAAGGTGGTCGCGCAAGCGTGCCAGTCGTAGCTCCCACACATCGGTAGGTTCCTCTGAGAGCGGGTCATGCAGGGCTTCACGCTTTTGGGATTGGATAGCCTGCTCGTGCAGCTCGGCTTCGAAATCCTGCTGGGTGATGACACCACGTTCAAAGATGACCCGGCGCATACGGGCGCGGATCTGCATCCGCAGAATGGGATATTGAGCGAGGGCCAGGTAGATGCGTAGAGTCTTCTCAACGCTGACGGTTGGCAAAGTCATAATAGTTTTTATTCTCCCCTAAATCCCGTGGTGTGGATTTTGGGGAGGCTGGAGGAGCTCGGTCGCTTCGTGCTTACCCGCCCAGGTGCATGGGCATGATGACGTGTAGGAAGTTGTCCTCACCGGCTGGGCGGAAGACACCGGGTGTAGTCTCTATGTTCGTTTCGAGGATCACGTTGGGTGTCTTGATGACGTCCAGCACCTCGCGCAGGAAGCGCACGTTGAATGCAATGAGCAGGGCGTTGCCCTCGATGTTGGCGTCGATCACGGTCTGGTTGAACCCGGTCTCCTCGGATTGTCCGGAGATCTCAACCGTCCCTGGCTGGTTATCTGAGCCGGGGGTGATCTGGATGCGGGCGATGTGGGTTCCCTCACGGGCGAAGATCTCAGCCTGCTTGCAAGCTTTGAGAATAGCAGGGGTGGAGATGGCGGTGCGGGTTTGGTGGGAGCGGGGGATCACTTGTTCCAGGTCCGGGTAGGAGCCTTCGATGAGTTGGGAGGCCAGCTCAACATCCTTGGTATGGAAAATGACCTGTCCGCGGTTGGGGGGCAGCACCATTGTAACCATCGTTTCACCGTCACTGGCAATGCGCGCCAACTCCGCCAGGGCACGCGCCGGGATGATGGCTTTGATTGGGCGGGGCAATGAGGAGGAGAGCTCGGCTTTGCGGATGGAGAGGCGGAAACCATCGGCAGCTTGCAGTGTGATCTGGTTACCCTGGGCAGTGAGTAGGACACCGGTGAGCACCGGGCGGGCTTCATCGGTGGAGGCGGCAAATGCAACCTGCTGGATCATCTCTTTCAGCTCGATCACATTGAGTTCGATACCATCGGTGAAATCCGGGGTGGGCATGGGAGGAAATTCCTGTGCGTCGATGCAGTTGATATCGGTATTGGAGGAAGCTGAACGGATGTTGAGCTTCTGGTTGCGAACGTTTAGGGTCATCTCCACCTGATCACTTGGGAGGGTGGCGACCAGATCGTTAAAGGTGCGCGCCGGGACGGTGGTTGAGCCGTCCTCGAGGATCTTGGCACCGATCCAACAGGTGATGCCCAGCTCCAGGTTTGTAGCGGAAAGGCGCAGGCGCCCCTCATCGGTGGCAACCAGGACGTTCGCCAGCACAGGCAAGGTGCTGCGGGGGGATACGGCACGTGAGACGATGCTCAGGCCGTGAGCCAGATTCTCTTGCAGGACGGTTACTCTCATAATAGCATTTCTCCTCAGTAAGGAGCACAGAGATAACGCTCCAGGGTGCATTGAGTATACAACGAGAGGCGTAAATTTTCCAGTATCAATGGCTCAATATGTAGGTGGTTTAGTGGTTTTGAATTGAATTAAATAATTCAAATGCATTCAATTATTTTGCTCAACTAAAAAATCTCAATTTACCATGGATAGAGAATGATATTCGTTCATAGATCGCGCGTATAAAACTCTCACGACTTTAGGCAAAACACGCCCTTGAACGACGAGGAACGAATATTGTTTGGTTTGTAAAAAGGAGGAAAAATAGATTTTGATACATAGAAACTCATTATAGCACAAACGTTCTATCTCACAAGGGTAATTACTCACCGATTCGTTATGACAAGCCCAACCCCCCTTTGTCCCCCCTTCCCAAAACTCTGGGAAGGGGGGAAGAGGTCTGAAAATGGGATGTCACAGGTGGTTTTCCCTGTGACATCCCATTTTCAGATGAGACTGCATCCAAATGCGCACAGGGGATATAAAAATACTGGACTAGTGA
>Ga0209253_10003162_pt1 | contig 14487 bp, 15 predicted proteins | sample FrelakmetBRP12BR_FD_187145 | JGI IMG/M metagenome (GOLD analysis project Ga0209253, IMG submission 187145) | Freshwater lake sediment microbial communities from the University of Notre Dame, USA, for methane emissions studies - BRP12 BR (SPAdes)... | ecosystem: Environmental > Aquatic >...
GAGCGTTGGGAGCAGCTGCGGGTGCTTTGATCGGTGCTGCCTCCGGAAATGTGGGTCCAGGCGCTGCCATCGGAGCAGGGGCTGGTCTTCTGGGAGGTACGGCCTTGGGTTCGACCCAAGCGTATGGCGCCGGCGGAGAAGTCCAGCGACGTTACGACAATGCATATCAACAGTGCATGTATGCCAAGGGGAACCAGATTCCAGGGAACGTGCAGGCATCCAATCGTTCGGCGAATCCGCCGCCACCCCCGCCACCTACTTACACTCCAGGACCTGCGCCCGCACCGCCTCCGCCTGGAGGAAATCCCCCTCCGCCTCCGTCGCTCTAGCCGCATTTCGGCGGGATGTTGAGCCGGCGCATCATACGGCTTCTGATGGTGTTCACCAGGTAGTCAGAATGACCTCGCCGGTGCGGGGTGGATGGGCGTTTATCCCCCGCCCTGCATGTAGGGCAGTGTGTTGGCGCCGTTCGGCAGGATGGTGACGGAGGGGTCTTTTTTGCCGCACCGCTCATAGGCCTTTTTCAGCGCTTCCTCCATGCCGGCCACCGGGATCAATCCCGCTCTGCGCGCCAGCTCGGCGTTGTCCGGGCGGGTGAGCATGATCGTCGGGCTTTGGCGGCAATACTCCCGGGTGATCAGGGCGCACCAGCCGGCGATGGTGTAGTTGGCCCGCAGGGCGCGGTCGTGTTCCTCGATGGTCGGGTAGTCGAACCAGCGGAAATACTCCAGCGGCTCCCGGATGTCCGGGCACTCCGACAGGATCAGCGAAACGCCGCCGTCTCTCGCGGCATGCACGGCGTTGTCCATGGTCTTGGTGGTCTGGTAGAGGTTGATGTCCTTGGGGTAGCCGCCGGCGGTGGCGATGACGATGTCGGCCTTCTCCCGGATCTCGACGCCGTAGATCGCGTCCACCCGTTGTGTGGCCTTCAGCCAGGCGGACACCCAGTTGCCGGCGAAAATGCCGCAGATATCCCCGTCCAGATTCGGGACCACGTTGACGATGAAGTCCGGCTTGACGAGCGAGGCGCACTCCATCATGTCCTCGTGCGCCGGGTTGCCGTCGGTCATCTTCGATTGGGCCAGTTTGCTGCGGCCGGCGCCGGCCTGCGGCTCCAGCGACCACAGGTGGCAGGCCTGGATGGTGGTGTTGGAGCAGATGCCGGGCATGACGCTCTTGCGTCCGCCGCCGTAGCCGACCATGTAGTGGTAGATGACCCCGCCGGTCAGAATGAGCTTGTCGGCCTCCATGGCGATTCGGCTCGCCTCGACCGGAGTCCCGCGGCTGGTGCGCCCGAGAAAGACCGCGTTGGCCGCATCCAGGGCGTCATGATTGACCACCCGCACGCGGTGGCACACCCGCGGCCCGCAGAGCTCTACAAACTCCTCCGGCGTGTTTTTGCGGTGCGCCCCGACGGCGATGATGATGGTCACCTTGTCATCGGGAACGCCGGCCTGGTTCAGATAGTCCAGCAGGAAGGGGAGGGTCTCGGGGTTTCTCTGCCAGCCGCGGGTGATGTCGCTCACGGTGACGGCCACGGTATCCCCCGGCCGGACCACCTCCCGCAGGGGCGCGGAGTCGACCGGGTGATCCAACGCAGTTGAATAGGCGGTGCGCAGGTCCGCTGCCGGCGGCTGGTTGCGGCCGAGCAGCTCATGGAGCACCTGTTTCTCGGGGATTTTAAACGCGACGGTGCCCTTGCCGTATTTGAGGGTGAAGGTGCGATTTTTCATGGGGTGCCGTGTCAGCTCTTTTTGGCTTTTCTGCTCTGCTTCTTGCGCAGGGCCGCCAGCTTTTCCATTTCGCCTTCGATCATGCTGTAGGTGTGCTCCGCGGCCGGGAAAGCGCCCGTGCGAACGTCCTTGATGTAAGCTTCGAATACCTTCAGCATCTCGGCGCCGAGGTTGGCGTACTTCTTGACGAACTTCGGAGTGAACGCCTGGAAGATGCCGAGGATGTCCGAGACGATCATGACCTGCCCGTCGCAGTCCGCCCCGGCGCCGATGCCGTAGATGGGGATCGGCAGCTCCTTGGCGATCATAAGGGTCACCTCCGGGGGCACGGCTTCCACCAGCATGGAGAACGCGCCGGCCTCATACACGGCTTGGGCATCCTCGATGACGGCCAGCGCCGATTCGGCCGTGCGGCCCTGGGCCTTGAAGCCCCCCAACGCGGCCGTGCTCTGGGGCGTCAGGCCGACGTGGCCCATGACGAGCATGCCGTTGTCGGAAATGGCGCGGATGATGTGGGCCGCCCGTTTGCCGCCTTCGAGCTTGATGCAGTCCACGTTGCACGATTTGTAATAGCGCACGGCGTTGCGCACGGCGTCTTCCACGCTGCCGTGGTAGCTGCCGAAGGGCATGTCGCCGATGACAAAGGTGTTGGGCGCGCCGCGGCGGACGGCCTCCGTGTGGTAGATGCTCTGTTCGACGGTCACCGGAATGGTGCCAGGATAGCCGTAGACGGCCATGCCGAGGCTGTCGCCCACCAGCAGCATGTCCATGCCGGCCTTCTCCGCCAGCTGGGCCGTGGTGAAGTCGTAGGCGGTCATCCAGACGGCCTTTTCGCCCTTTTCTTTCATCTGCTGCAAATCAAACCGCGTCAGCTTTCTCTTCATTTCATCCTCCTATTTTGCATTTTCGGAAATCACCCGGCCCGGGCTGACGATGGAGATGCCTTGGCCGGAACGGACGCCGATCATGAGGCATTCGATGACCGGGGGAACCACCGGGTTCTCGGATTTCCAGCGCACGATGAAGCTGGCGCCGAATCCGCCGCTGGTGTCGCTTTCGGGGACGAACACCTCGGTCGATGCGAGCGGCCGCAGAACGACGGGTTTTTCGATGTGTTTTTTCACCAGACGACCGCCGGCGTCGTGATAGTCCGCCGCCGTCACGGAAATGGAATGAACCGGGTCCGCGTTGCGGATCGAGAGGGTGGCGGCCAAATCGAAGGTGGCGGCCCGGTCGCCGAAAAGGATGTGGGAATAAACGGGCACGTAGACCGATTGGCCGTATGAGCGCGGGTCTGCGGCCATTGGTGAATCGGCGGCCGCCCAGGCGAAGACCTGAAACCAAGCCAGGGCGCAGACAGCAACGAAGTGGGCGCGGCGTCGGTAAAGCATCTGCATGGGGTCCTCCTTTGATCACTGCTCGGGCCGTCGCTCACGAGCCCATGGAACAAGCTCATCCGCAGCCGCAGCCGCAATCGCAGCCCCCACCGTGTCCATGGGCCGTCATTTCGGCAATGGCTTTTACGACCTCGCGCGGCTGCGGGGTATCGACCCGGATGACCCGGGTGTGGAAGAAGACTTCGCGGTGCCGGTCGAAAAAGCCAAGAAATTGCGCGGTCAGGTGGCCGAAGAAATCCTCCGCTCCGGCTTTTGCCACCTGGAAGGAAATCGTATCCCCCACCCGTTTGCCGGCCAGGAGGCACTCGAACGGCAGGACGCCGGCAGACCCGATTCCGAAGATGAATGCCACCTCGGTGCACATCGCACACGGATCTGTGGCCGCAGCTCCTGCTTCAACCGCCAGTCCCACTCGCTTGAGAGGCGCCACTCGGGGGGTCTCTTCCAATTAAACGCTCCCGTTCAACGGGTTTGTCCATATTCGCCAAGAAGCATCTCGACGGCAATCCGCTGCATGGCGATGCGTTCAGCCATCGGCCGCTGAGACGGGGTCACCACGGTAAACACCACGTCGCTCACGTTCCGGCGGACGTACCCGGCGAGGGTCAACTCGCGGAACAGGCGCAGGAACGTGAGCCCCCACATGGGGGCCGCAACGATTCCGTTGCGAGGTTTCAGCAACACGAGGCTGGTGTCGTTTTCAATGGGGTAGCCTTCCGCCTGAACCCTGCTCACGATGGCGGCTGAAACGGTTTCGTCAGGCAGTCCATACTGCCAAATGCAGAAACCTTCGGCGTCGGGGTCTTCCCGCAGGTCGATCACGAGATCATACCGCTTTTCTCGCAGGAAACGGCGAATGACCCTGGCTTCATGCGAGTCAAAGTTTGCAAAGTCCCGCCCGATCTCCATCCCGTTGCGGTTCAAGGGCAGGTCGTGAACATAGCCCCAGGGGTTGACGATGGGGATGATGTCCATGTCGCAGCCCGCGGCGCCTGTCGGCTCGGCACGTTTGCTTACGAAGCCCACCAGATAGTCCACACCGGCGGCCGCATCGCCGTGAACGCCGGCCAGCACCAACACCCGCTTCAGCGCAGGTTGAAACGGTCGATAGGCCACGTACCAGACGGGCGCCTCGAACTCCGGGTAGGTGATCCGGCCGATGTCGGTGAGGAGCACATGGGCAGAGGCGGCGTCTGCCGTTTGAAGCTTGCGCTGTATGGGCGCCAGGTCCCGAACGGCTGCAGCGCCCGCGCCATAGGACTCCGTCGACCGCAGGTAGGCGCACGCGCCGCAGGAAAGCAGCGCCAGGATCGAAGCGGCGAGCCGCAGCGCCGGGCCAACGCCGGCCCTGCCTGCGTTTTGAGCATCGGTGCTGAAATTCCCCGCTTTTTCAAGGACCATCGGTTGCCCACCTTCACGCCGGTCGAACTGCCGGCAAAAACCAAACCGAACCATCGTCCATCGCTATCGTCATGCCCGCCTGTCAGGGTTTGTCGCCGACGACCCAGGCCGCGAAGCGATGGCGGACGGCAATTTCGGCTTTCAGGCCGTGAATTCTCATCATATGCCGAATGTCCTGGGGCCGGAAGAATCGGCTTTGCATCAAAACGATTTTTTCAGCGAGAGCAGCCATCCTGACCACGATGCGGTTGGCGTCGAATTCCTCGACCACGACTCGACCGCCGGGTTTGAGCACGCGGGCGATATCGCCTATCGCCGCGGGCTGGTCGGCGAAATGATGCAGGGCGTCGACCACCAGGACCCGATCAAAAGACTCATCCGGGAACGGTAAAGCCTCCGAGCGGGCGCGAACCGCATCGAGTTTCTTTTCACGGGCCTTTGCCAGCATTCGCTCGCAGACGTCGCACACCACCAGCCGGCCGACCATCCGGCGCAGCGGGCTTGACACGCGGCCGGTCCCGCCGCCAAGGTCCAGCAGGCATCCGGGGGATGGCAGCCGCAGAAGCTGTGCCAGACGCGCCACATCGGGCGCTCCCATCAGGCGGTCGTAAAACGGTGCCAGGATGTCAAAATGATCCAGCATGACGTGTCTGGAATACTAATCAACATGGCCGATACTTTCAAGAGCCGGTTGCGCTGCCGGACCGGGTCGGCAGAAGGTGCAACAAAGGCGGATCTTGGCACCCGTGCGCCATCCTGCCGGTTATGACGTGTGGGAGAGGCTCCCGGCCTTCGCAGATGAAGCCGCTTCGGCGGAGCAGGCTTCAGCCCCTCTGAGCCGACGTCGCCAGAGCTGCCCGGGCTGCGACGGCTGAATCGCGGCTGGAAAGCCGCTCCCCCAGGTAAAAAAGGCCCACTCGATTGGAGGCCCTGACGAGCCCTTTTTTTTCGGCCGGTGGCGGGAAAGACAGGCCCAGCGCTTGGGCGGGGCGTTGACTTCGTGCGGCTGATAGAGTATTTTCGCCCAAAACGATCACAGCGCTATCCTAACAGGAGGTGAGGGTCAGAGGCATGAGTCAGTGCATCCTTCTGAACGCCGACTACACCTTTCTCAACCTGGTGAATTGGAAAAGGGCCATTTGCCTGATGGCCAACGGAAAGGCGGAGGTCGTCAAGGATTCCCATGCCACGGTGCACAGTTCCGGCGGCATCACGCTGAGGGTGCCGGCGGTTCTGCGTTTGATCAAGTTGATCCGGACGATTTACCGGGCGGGGGTCGCCTTCACCAAGCGCAACGTTCTGGTGAGAGACGGGTTCCGGTGCGCCTACTGCGGCAGCCCCCGGGACCGGCTTTCGATCGATCACATTATCCCCCGCTCGCGCGGGGGTAAAACCACCTTTGAAAACTGCGTGGCCGCGTGCAAGGGTTGCAACCTGAAAAAGGGCGGGCGCACGCCCAGCGAGGCCGCGATGTATCTGCGGATCAAGGCGTATCAGCCGACCATATCCGAATTCCTTCGGTTGAAATTTCAGCATCTGGGGTTAAACGAAATTTTTGCCGACTTCGGGTTTTGAAGCAAGTTGTGGCGCGCCGCGCCGTCCTATCGGTAATGACGTGCGGGATAGGCTCCCGGCCTTCATAGCCGAAGCCACTTCGTCGGAGCAGGCTTCAGCCTCGATGAGCTGACTTCTCCACAGCCGCCTTGGTTGCGGCGACTAAATCGCGGCTGGAAAGCCGCTCCCACGGTTTTGCAAGAAACCGACTTTATCGGCAGCGAAAGAGGCGACATCTATGAAAGGCATCATCCTTGCCGGGGGCTCCGGCACCCGGCTTTACCCGCTCACCCTGGGGGTCAGCAAGCAGCTGCTCCCGGTCTACGACAAGCCCATGATCTACTACCCGTTGTCCGTGCTGATGCTGGCGGGCATCCGCGACATCCTCATCGTATCGACCCCGTTGGACCTGCCGGTCTTCCGGCGCCTGCTGGGCGACGGCTCACAGCTGGGGGTCCGCTTTGCCTATGCCGAGCAGCCGCGGCCCGAGGGCCTGGCCCAGGCGTTTGTCATCGGCCGCGAGTTCATCGGGCAAGACACGGTCTGCCTCATCCTGGGCGACAACATCTTCTACGGGCCGGGGCTTTCCAACATCCTGCGCCGGGCGGTCGAACTGACCCGCGGCGGGCTGATCTTCGGCTACCCGGTCCGGGACCCCGAGCGCTACGGGGTGGTGGAATTCGACGGCGACCACCGGGTGGTCGGGATCGAAGAGAAGCCGCAGAAACCCAAATCCATGTATGCCGTTCCAGGCCTTTATTTCTACGACAACGACGTGATCCGGATCGCCGCCGATCTCAAGCCGTCCGCCCGCGGAGAGCTCGAGATCACGGACGTGAACCTCGCTTACCTGCGCCGCGGCGACCTGCGGGTCGAGCCGCTGGGACGCGGTTTCGCCTGGCTGGACACGGGCACCCACGAAGCGCTCCAGCAGGCCGCCAGCTACGTTCAGGCCATCCAGGAAAGACAAGGGCTCAAGATTTCATGCATCGAAGAGATCGCCTACCGCCTCGGCTACATCGACCGCAGCCGGCTGCTGGCCCTCGCCTCCGACTACAGCAAGAACGACTACGGGCGGTACCTTGCGGATGTCGCCAACGAGGGCAGTTCGCCGTTGTAAATTCCATCGCCCCCCGTTTTTCACTGCTAATTTCTTGACACTGCGCGCGCTTGCAGTTAAAAATGCACGTTCGGCTATGGACCCCCTGTGGAGGACGTGATGGACTACAAGCAGACGCTCAACCTGCCGTCGACCGAGTTTCCCATGAAAGCCAACCTGGCGCGGCGGGAACCCGAACAGCTAAAGGAATGGGAGCAACAGGAGCTCTACGAGACGATCCGCAAGGCCTCCAAGGGTCGCGAGCCCTTCATTCTGCACGACGGCCCCCCCTACGCCAACGGCCACATCCACATCGGGACCGCCCTGAACAAGATCCTGAAGGACATCATCGTGCGCTCCCGGCAGATGGCGGGATTCGACGCCGTCTACGTGCCCGGCTGGGACTGCCACGGCCTGCCCATCGAACACAACGTCGACAAGGAACTCGGCGATAAAAAGAAGAGCCTCACCCGGTCGCAGGTGCGCAAACTCTGCCGCACCTATGCCGAGAAGTTCATCGACATCCAGCGGGAGGAATTCAAGCGGCTCGGTGTCATGGGGGACTGGGCCCACCCGTACCTGACCATGAACTACGAGTACGAGGCCGTCATCGCGCGCGAGTGCATGAAGTTCGGCCTGTCCGGCGACCTGACCCGCAGCAAGAAGCCCATCCACTGGTGCTTCACCTGCCAGACCGCGCTGGCCGAGGCCGAAATCGAGTACCAGGACGATGCCACGGCCTCCATTTACGTGAAGTTCCCGCTGAAGGACGATCTGGCGGCCGACTACCCGGTCTTGGCCGGCAAGAAGGTTTCCGTAGTCATTTGGACCACCACCCCCTGGACGCTGCCGGCGAACCTGGCCATCGCGCTGCACCCGGATTTCGAGTACGTGGCCGTGGACGTCGGAAACGGCGAGGTGTATGTGCTGGCCAAGGACCTGGCGGACGCCTGCATGCGCACCTTCGGCGTCCGGGACTATTCCATCCTCACCGGCCTCGACCCCAGGCGGCTCGAGCGCAAATGCTGCCGCCATCCGCTTTACGGCCGGGATTCAGTCATCGTCCTGGGCACCCACGTCACGCTGGATGCAGGCACCGGCTGCGTGCACACGGCCCCGGGGCACGGCCGGGAGGACTACGAGGTGGGTCTGCAGTACGGCCTGGACGCCTATTCGCCGGTGGACGACCAGGGTCGTTTCATGTCCGACGTGGACTTCTTCAACGGCCAGTTCGTGTTCCAGGCCAACCGCAAGATCAGCGCGAAGCTCAAGGAAGACGGGTTCCTGGTCAACGAGGGCTCGTTCAAACACTCCTACCCGCACTGCTGGCGGTGCAAGCAGGCCGTCATTTTCAGGGCCACCCCCCAGTGGTTCATTTCCATGGACAAAACCGGCCTGCGAAAGAAATCCCTGGAGGCGATCGACCGGGTGCAGTGGATCCCCGCCTGGGGGCGGGAGCGGATCTACGGCATGATCGAGAACCGGCCCGACTGGTGCGTCTCCCGCCAGCGCGCCTGGGGCGTGCCCATCACGGTGTTTTACTGCGAGAAATGCGAGGCGCTGCTGCTGGATGAAGACATCATCGATCGGATCTACCGCCTGTTCGCCGAGCACGGGGCGGACGTCTGGTTCGAACGGGAGGCCGCCGACATTCTGCCGCCCGGCGCCCGTTGCCGCAAGTGCGGGCACGACGGGTTCGTCAAAGAGGTCGACATCCTGGACGTGTGGTTCGACTCCGGCGTGAGCCATGCCGCCGTGCTCGAGGTGCGCAAGGACCTGCGCTGGCCGGCCGACCTCTACCTGGAGGGCAGCGACCAGCACCGCGGCTGGTTCCACAGCGCGCTGTTGACGGCGGTCGGCACCCGCCACCGGGCCCCGTACAAGTCCGTGCTGACCCACGGCTTCGTCGTGGACGCGGAGGGCCGCAAGATGTCCAAGTCCCTCGGCAACGTGATCGCCCCCAAGCAGGTGATCGACAAGTACGGCGCCGAGATCCTGCGGCTGTGGGTCTCCGCCTCGGACTACCGCGAGGACATTCGCATTTCGGACAACATCCTCTCCCAGCTGAGCGACGCCTACCGCCGCATCCGCAACACCAGCCGGTTCATGCTCGGCAACCTCTACGATTTCAACCCGGAAACCGACGCCGTGCCGGCCGGCCGGATGCCCGAGATCGACCGGTTCACCCTCCACAAGCTGCAGCTGCTGGTGGAGAAGGCCCGCCGGGCGTATGATCTTTACGAGTACCACACCATCTACCACGCGCTGCACAACTTCTGCGCCATCGACCTGTCGGCGCTATATCTCGACATCCTGAAGGACCGGCTCTACACGTCGCCGGCCCGGTCGTTGGAGCGGCGCAGCGCCCAGACCGTGCTTAACATGCTGCTCGACACCCTGGCACGGATCATGGCGCCGATCCTTCCGATGACGGCCGAGGAGATCTGGCGGCACATGCCGGCGGTCCCGGACAAGGCGGCGAGCATCCACATGGCCCTGCTGCCGGCGCCGGAGGCCGCGCTGATGGACGCCAAATTGGCCGAGCGCTGGGAGCGGCTGCTGCAGGTGCGCGGCGAGGTGACCAAGGCGCTGGAGGAGGCCCGGGTGAAGAAGCTCATCGGCCATGCGCTGGACGCGGCCGTGACCCTTTCGGCCGGCGGTGAGCTTTACGAGGCCCTGGCGCCCCATGCCGCCGAGCTGAGGTCCCTGTTCATCGTTTCCGCGGCCGAGCTGCTCAAGGATGCGACCCTGGAGGGCGCGGTCGAGAGCGCGGAGGTCAAGGGCCTCCGCATCCGGGTCGAGCCGGCGGCGGGCCCAAAATGCGAACGCTGCTGGGTGCATGAGACCTCGGTGGGCGCGAGCGTTGAGCACCCGGGCATCTGCGGGCGCTGCCGCACCGCGTTGGGGGTTGTATAGGAAGCGGGTCATGGTGTGCGGCGCCATCCGCATACTTCGATAAAATCCCCCTTCGCCCCCTTTGTCAAAGGGGGGTGGGGGGGGATTTGGGAATCGACTTCATTAGAAGCAAGCAATGGCGGGCGGTGCCATCCTACTCGGCAATGAAGGGTCATCTTTGTGGGAGTGGCTTCCAGCCATGATACCGTCGCGGCAAGATGCCGCTCCCACAGGGCTGAAAAAAATGCGACTTCATCGGAAGTCCACCCTCTGGGTTGAAGATCCATGTGTGTTAGACAGGATCAACAGGATTTACAGGATACTCCGTCAGCGCTATCCAGAATAAAGCGCTGACCCTTAAAGTCCTTTGCGCATTCACGCCGGGAAGTTATCCTGTCCATCCGGTAAATCCTGACGGATACGGTTTTTATGTTTTCAAGAAAACTTGCCATGCTGGCCGCGGTCTCCGGATCGGTCTTGATGCTGGACCTGATCACGAAGGCGCTGGTTCTGGCCCGGCTGCCGCTCGGCAAGAGCGTGCCGGTCATTCCCGGGTTTTTCGACATCACCCATGTCCACAACCCCGGCGGCGCGTTCGGGTTCCTGGCCGGCATGAGCGCCGAGTTCCGGGGCTTGCTGTTCATCGCGGTGTCGCTGCTGGCGGCCGGGCTGATCGTGTATTTCTATTGGCAGACCCCGCCCGGCCAACGGCTGCTCGCCTTCGGCCTGGCGCTGGTCTTCGGCGGCGCGGTCGGGAACCTGGTGGACCGCATCCGCTTCGGGGTCGTGGTGGATTTTCTCGATGTCTACGTCGGGGACCTGCACTGGCCGGCCTTCAACGTCGCCGACAGCGCCATCACGATCGGCGTTTTCATCTTTGCCTTTCACCTACTTTTCCAAAAAAATCCGGCCTGAAGAACAGGCCGGATTTTTTTTGTTGAAGTTTTTTTAGTCATGTTGGTTCAGCTATGGAACGATTCACCGCCCGCTTCGCTTAAGACGCAGAGTGCGCAGAGATGGTTGTCTTTTTGAACCGCCGTGACCCCGCTCAAGGGCAGCGGGGCAGGGTTGACGGCGGTTCAAAAAACAGCTCGCCCTTGGGGGCAATCGAATCCATTGAAAATAACCTGGCGATGGTTTTCCGCTGCCGGCCTCTCACCGGCAACGGAAAAATCAGACCTCTCTGCGCCCTTCGCGCCTTTGAGGTGAGCCCATAAGACCATGGCCGAGATCACCTACCAAGAGCTCAGGACTTACCTCAAAGACCTCGAGGCGCCGGCCAAGCGCGCGCCGGCAGCCGTCCACCTGATCCACGGCGAGGACCTGTTCGTGCGCATGGCCTTCGACGAAATCCTGCGCGGCATCCTGCCCGGCGCCCAGGACAGCCTCAACTACGAGCCGCTCGACGGCGCCACGGCCGGGATCGGCGACGTGGTGGCGAGCCTCAACACCTACTCCCTTCTGGGGGGTGCCAAGGTCGTGGCCCTCAAGGATGCACGCCTGTTTCACACCCGGGAGGATGCCGGAAAGCTGCTGGACAGCGCCCGCGAGGCCCAGTCCGAGGGCGATCTGCCCCGCGCCGCCCGTCGCTTTCTGGCGGCGTTGGCGCAGCTGAAACTCTCCCTGGAGGAGATGAAAGCCTCGAACCGGTCCGGGCTCCTGCCTGCCGGTTACGACCCGGGCGCGGACGAGGCCTGGATCGATCGCATCCTCGAGCACTGCGCCTCCGGCCGCCTGAAGGTGCCGACGAGCGCCGATGCCGCCGACCTTCTCGAGAAGGCGGTCGAAAACGGTTTCCCGAATGGGCACCATCTCATCATCACCACCGACATCGCCGACCGGCGGCGCAGCCTCTACAAACTCATCCGTGACAGGGGGGTGGTGGTCGACTGCTCGGTGCCCAAGGGCGACCGCAAGGCCGACAAGGAGGCCCAGGAGGCGGTGCTCTCCGAGCACATGCAGGCGATCCTCGGGCCCCCCGGCAAAACCATGAACCGCGCGGCCTTTCTCGCGCTCTGCGAGATGACCGGCTTCGATCCCGGCACCTTTTCAAACAACCTGCGGACCCTCATCGATTACGCCGGCCAGCGCCGCGAGATCACGGCCGAGGACGTGGGGGCGGTCCTCACGCGCACCAAGAAAGACCCCCTGTACGAGTTCACCAATGCGGTGACGGACCGGGATGCGGAAAAGGCGCTTTTTTTCCTGGGCGCGCTGCTGGAGGGCGAGATTCACGGCCTGCAGGCCCTGGCCGCCATTGCCAACCAGGTCCGCAAGCTGATCGTGGCCAAGGATTTCACGTCGAGCCCGGCCGGCGCGGCCTGGCACCCGGCCTGCGGTTACCCCCAGTTTCAGAAGAACGTCATGCCGGCCATCGTGCAGCACGACCGGGAACTTCTGGCGTGGCTGGAGAGCTGGGATCAAGCGTTGGCGGGTCCTCCCTCGGACGGGGAAAAGAAGAAAAAGGCCAAGGCTGCGACCGACCTGGTGCTGGCCAAAAACCCCGCCAACGCGTTTCCCGTCTACCAGCTGCTGAAAAAATCGGACCGCTTCCGCCAGGCCGATCTGCTGGAGGCGCTGAATGCGGTGAACGAGGCCGACCTGAAGCTGAAATCATCAACGCTTCAGCCGCGCCTGATACTGGAGCGGGTCGTCCTGCAGATATGCGCATCGGCTTCGCCCAAGGGCTGAACATGGGATTTTTCAGAAACCAGGAAGAAAAGCTGGCGGCCCGATTTTTGCGCTGGCAGTGCGAGAAGCAGAAGCTTCCGGCGCCGTCCGAATCCGACATCCAGCAGCACGCCGGGCGAATCGTCGACGACGCCCACCGCATCGCCAAGGAGCGCGGCGGCAACCTGCTCGACATCATGAAGGAGCTGGTGCAGGACTTTCTGAAGAAAAAATGACGGCTTCGGTCATTGAGCCATTTGGATTTCGAATTTCGTGCTTAGGACTTATTCTAATGAAATCATTTTGATTTAATTCCGATCCATTTGAGTCCAATACGAGGAGGTTCCCATGTCCGAAAGCTGGAAGGAAAAACTGTCCTGCGCGACCCAATGCCATCGCTGCAACACCAAGCTGGGCCAAAAAGACCAGCGCATCCTCTCGGTGTTCGATCACGAGCCGATCTGCCTGCCCTGCAAGCGCACCGAGGAGAAGCGGCCCGATTACGAAGAGGTGTCCAAAGAGGCGATCGGCTCATGCCTGGCGGACGTCGAAGTGGCCTACGGCGACCCCGGCGGCTATTGCTACCATCACTTCTACCCGTTCACCTGCTGAGGCCGATCCAAAGACCTTTCGCTTTGGTTCACGGCATTGAGGACGCTCGCCGCTGCACCGGAAAGACGGGCGCCGTTTGGCGTGGCAGACCCTGCTTCGTTTGGGGGCCTTTGCTTCCGCAGCTTTTTATTTTTTTACTTTTCTGCTAAGAATACAACTTATGAATGCGAGCGTTCAGGCGAAGCTGAGGGTGGCCCTCGAACAAAACAAAGATGTTCTGGCCGCCTACCTCTTCGGGTCGGTCGCGGCAGACGAGCTGGTCCGAAACGACTTGGATATTCTCGTGTTGCTTCGGGAAGACGCGGACCGGTTTGAAGTCTATACCCAGCTGACGCGCAGCTTGGCCGAGGCATCCGGACTCTCGGAAGGCAAGATCGATCTCCTGTTCCTCGATCTGCGCGAGGCGAATCCCCATGTGCTGGTCAAGGCCGTCAATAATGGGGTTTTGCTCAAGAATGCCGACCCCAAACTCTTGAGCGAGCGGATCGAGGAAATTTCGATGTATTTTCTTGAAAACGAGCCTGTCCTCCAACGGGCTGAAATTCTGAAAAAGGAGAGCTTGGAGGCCTTCTGTGGAGCTTGACCCAAAACGGATCGAAAGCTACCTCCAGCAGATCGTGGCTGAGGTCGCCGACCTCGAGAAAGCGCTTGCTATTCCGGACGGCCAGGTCCTCTCCGATCGGGCAAAACTGAAAAGCCTCAAATATTCGGTGATCGTCATCGCAGAAGCCATGACCGGTGCGCTCCAGCATATCCTGGCAAAGAAACACAGCGTTGCCGTCGACGGCTACTCGGATGCCCTGATGAAAAGCGCTCAGCATAAAGTGGTCGATGAGGAGCTCTTAGGGCGTCTGCGGCCGTTCTTCGTTTTTCGAAACATGCTGGTGCATCAGTACTGGAGAGTCCAAGATGAGACGTTCTTGGGCAACTTGAGGGTTGGGCTCAACGATTTTCGTGAATTTGTCAGGCAACTCCGCCAAAACCTGGAAAAAAGCTAAGCTCGAGACTTTCCGAAGCTTACCTTTCTGCACACCCACAATCCTCTAAGCGGGGATCCCCCGCAATTCCATTTTTTGGGCAATGAAAATTTGGTATTGAAAAAAGAACGCAATATTTATATAACCCT
>Ga0209253_10003163_pt1 | contig 14487 bp, 11 predicted proteins | sample FrelakmetBRP12BR_FD_187145 | JGI IMG/M metagenome (GOLD analysis project Ga0209253, IMG submission 187145) | Freshwater lake sediment microbial communities from the University of Notre Dame, USA, for methane emissions studies - BRP12 BR (SPAdes)... | ecosystem: Environmental > Aquatic >...
TGATTTTCAGAAATGAAAGCACCAAAATTCCCTTTTCCTGCAGAGCAGTTTGGTGCGAGGCTTTTCCTCCCCCTTCGTAAGGGGGAGACTTGAAGGTCTTCGAAACCATTGAACGATCTCGCCTGGGGGATAATCTTTCACAGAAATCGCCTAAGTTAGCTCTCAACCCATCAGCATCTTGGTCCCAACAATGGCCAGAAAGCCGGCAAATATTTTCCTGAGGATGTCGGTCGGCAGGGTGTGCGCCAATCTGGCGCCCAGCGGGGCGGACAGCATGCTGGCGACGGCGATGCCTAGGGTGGCCGGTCCATACACGTAACCAGCGCTCCACGCCGGCAAATCCGCCTCGTGCCAGCCAGTGACCATAAAACCCACGGCGCCAGTAATGGCGATAGGCAGGCCGCAGGCCGCGGAAGTCGCCACGGCGTTGCGGATGGAGGTATTGCACCACGTCAAAAAGGGGACGGTGAGGGAACCGCCGCCGATCCCGACGATGGCCGATACCACCCCGATCACCCCACCGGCCGTCAGCATGCCCGGCATACCCGGCAGCTCGCGCTGCGGCGCGGGTTTGGCGCCGAATGCCATCTGGGCCGCCATCAGCAGCACGAATACGCCAAATACGATCCGCAGCGTCGCACTGGGCAGCGCACCGGCGATTTTTGCTCCGCCAAGAGCCCCAACCACAATGCCGGGGGTCAGGCTCCAGAACACCGGCCATAGCACCGCCCCATGCTGGTGGTGAGCGCGCACCGAAGAAATCGAGGTGACGACGATGCTGGCCAGGGAGGTGCCGATAGCCAGATGCATGATGACCGTGTCTGACACATGCTGGAGATGAAAAATCCAGACCAGGGCGGGCACGATGATCAGGCCGCCGCCCACGCCCAGCAAGCCGGCCATGACCCCTGCAAAAGTGCCCAGCCCCAGATAGAACAAGAGGGTTTCTACCAGTTCGATCAAGTTTGCTTTAACCTAATTTATTATTGAAAGCATGCCGAGACCGGGAGTTCCGCCGGTGAAAGGCGGTATCGGCAGGCGGATTGTGTTAAATTTCATGTCCTGGCACACAGGGCGGCCTATTCTACCGAGTGGCGGCGAGCTTGTCCTTGCCGACCTGCGTGACTGTTCGGATTATCCTCCCGCACAATAGCAAACTAGACGAAGGAACAGCATGAAGATTCAGACCATTGGTGTTTTGGGCGGCACTGGTTTCCTGGGTAAGCACCTGGTAACGCACTTGGCCAACAGTGGGCGGCGGATCAGGGTGCTCACCCGCCATCGGGAGCGCCATAGAGAGCTGATTGTAATGCCCAATGTGGAACTGGTCGAAGCTGACATCCGTGCCCAGCAGGTCCTGGAAGCGCAGTTCTCCGGCCAGGACGCCGTCATCAATCTGGTTGGCATCCTCAATGGTTCGGAGCAGGAATTTCGCGCTGTCCATGCGGAACTGCCACGGCGGGTGGTGGACGCCTGCCAGCAGGCCGGGGTACACCGCCTGCTGCACATGAGCGCCCTCAACGCCGATGCCGTCAACGGCCCCAGCCTTTACCTGCGCAGCAAGGGCGAGGGAGAACAGGCCGCCTTGCGGGCAAGCGCGCAGGGCATCGATGTCACCTGTTTTCGCCCCTCCATTATCTTCGGTCCCGACGACAGTTTCTTCAACCGTTTCGCCGGGCTGCTTAAACTGAGCCCCCTGCTCCCCTTGGCCTGCCCGAATACCCGTTTCGCGCCAGTCTATGCGGGCGACGTGGCTCACGCTTTTGCGCTCTCGCTGGAAGACCCCACCACCTTCGGCAAGGCCCTGGAGCTATGCGGACCGCGCAGCTACACACTCAGGGAGCTGGTGGAATACACGGCTCGGCTCATCGGCCGCAAACGCTTGATCCTGGGCCTATCCGACACGCTGTCCCGGCTGCAAGCCAGGGTTTTCGAGCATGTGCCCGGCAAGCCTTTCACGCTGGATAATTACCAGTCGATGCAGGTTGACAGCGTATGCGGTTCCGATGGGTTGGGAGCCTTGGGCATCACGCCCCATTCGATCGAGGCCATCATGCCCCTGCATTTAGCGGGCAACAGCCAGCGGGCGCGCTATAACCGCTTCCGCAGCGTCGCCCACCGCGATTGACAGTACGGCAGGGGACTGAAAATCCCTGCTCAACCGATCTCCCCCGGACTGGCGGAAGCGCTTATGATCGGCATAGAGTGCGAAAGCGAGGCTATCCCATGCACTGCGAAGTAATCGCCGTGGGCACCGAGTTATTGCTCGGCCAGATCGTTGACACCAACTCGGTCTGGCTGGGCGAACAGTTAGCCCTGGCCGGCATCGACTCGCATTTTCAGACCAAGGTCGGCGACAACCTGGAACGTATCGTCAGCGCCCTGCAAATCGCCCTGGACCGCAGCGAGGCGGTGCTCATGTGTGGGGGACTGGGGCCTACCCATGACGACATCACCCGTGACGCCATTGCCCGGGTCATGAGTGTGCCACTGGTGCGCGATGAGCACATCGCCGCGCAAATCCAGGCGATGTTCAAGGCCAGGGGCCGGGAGATGCCCGCGAATAACCTGCGCCAAGCTGACGTACCCCAGGGTGCTGCGGTCATCCCCGAAATGCCAGGGACCGCGCCGGGTTTGCTCTGTCGGCTGGGCGACAAGGTGGTGTACGCCGTACCGGGGGTGCCTTACGAGATGAAGCAAATGGTGCTCGGCACGGTGCTGCCGGATCTGCAGCGCCGGGCTGGCGGGCTGGCGGTAATCAAGAGCCGCACCCTGCGCACCTGGGGACAACCGGAATCGGGTCTCGCCGATCTGCTGGCCGGCCGCATTGCCGAGCTGGACAAGACCGGTAACCCTACCCTCGCGTTCCTCGCCAGCGGCATCGAGGGGATCAAGGTGCGCATTACCGCCAAAGCGCCCGATCACGCCGCGGTTGATCGGATGCTCGCCGAGGAAGACGCCCGCTTGCGGGCGCTGCTCGGCGACCTCGTCTTCGGGAGGGACGAGGAGACCATGGAGTCGGTCGTCATCGATCTGCTGCGCCACCGCGGGCTCACCATCGGAGTGGCCGAATCCCTTACCGGGGGGCTCATCAGCGCGCGGCTCAGCGCCGTGCCAGGCGCCGTCGAGGGGTGGCGCGGCGCCATCGTTTCTCATACCGACGCGGTGCATCGCGCCATGCTGAACCTGCCCGTAGTCCCGACGGCATCCGCGGAGACCGCCAAGGCGATGGCGTTGGCAGTCTGCCAGGTATTGGGCGCCGACGTCGGCCTGGCGATCACTGGGGTGACCGAACCCGGCGAGCCGCAGGACCAACCCGTCGGCACCGTATTCCTGAGCCTGGCGATTGCCGGTGCCGCGGAGGTTCAGCAAGTCAGGCTCCCCGGCGATCGCGAGCGCATCCGCCAGTTCTCGGTGATCAGTCTGCTAAACCTGCTGCGGCTGCGCCTGCTCGCCGGGGATGCGGATGGGTACGAGTAACCGGGATCAGGCCGCTTTCACGGTGTCGGCGGGACTACGGAATGCGGCCAGCAATTCAGCCTCCCGCGCCCTGGCTTTCGCCAGATGGGCCTCCTTGACATGGCCGTAGCCGCGGACCTGCTCGGGGATTCCGGCGATCTCCACCGCCAGTGCGTGGTTGTCCCGGTCAAGGCCGGTCAACAGTTCTTCCAGGATCCGCTCATACTCCCCGATTAGCCGTCGCTCCAATTTGCGACCCGCCGTGTAGCCGAAGATATCCAGGGGCGTGCCGCGCAGTACCTTGAGCTTGGTCAACACGCTGAAAACCTTGAGCATCCAGGGACCAAAGCCGCGCTTCTTGAGCTGGCCGGTCAGCGGATCGCGCCTGGAAAGCAGCGGCGGCGCCAGGTTGAACTCGAGCCGGTAGTCGCCTTCAAACTGCTCGTCGAGCGTCCGCAGAAACTCACCGTCGCTGTACAGGCGCGCCACCTCGTATTCGTCCTTGTAGGCGAGCAGCTTGAAATAATAGCGCGCCACCGCCTCTGCCAGCCCCTGACAGTCCGGAGCCCGCGCCGCTTCCACCTGGCGGACGCGGTTGACCAGGGTTTCATAACGCCTGGCGTAACGGGCGCCCTGATAGCCGGTCAGGAAGTCCACCCGGCGTGCCACCAGCGCAGCCAGATTGGTGGCGATGGGCAGGGGCTCACTGATCGGTAACCCGAGCCTCTCCACCATTGCCAGATCATGAGCGGCGCGCCGCCCCCACAGGAAGGCCTGCTGGTTGAACGCCACGGCGACGCCATTGATTTCGATGGCCCGCTCGATGGCATCCTGCGACACCGGCAGCAAGCCCTGCTGGAAGGCATAGCCCAGCATGAGCAGATTGCTGGCGATGGCATCGCCCATGAGAGCGGTGGCCAGCCGGGTGGCGTCGATAAAATGGGTCTTGTCGGCGCCCGCCGCCTCAGCGATGGCCCGGCACATGGCGGTGGCCGGAAACGTCAGGTCGGGGTTGCGGGTAAAGGCGGCCGGCATGGCGGCAAAGCGATTGATCACCGCACTGGTGAGCGCGCTGTCCACCTTGCCCAGCGCCTCGGCGCCGGCCGCCACCACCATGTCGCAGCCCAGCAGCAGGTTAGCCTCGCCCGCGGCGATGCGCACCGCGTGGATATCCTCGGGGCGATCGCTGATGCGCACATGGCTGACCACGGCGCCAAACTTCTGGGCCAGACCGGTCATGTCCAGCACCGAACAGCCCTTGCCTTCCAGATGGGCGGCCATCCCCAACAGGGCGCTGATGGTCACCACCCCAGTACCACCGATGCCGGTGACAAGGATGCCATAGGGAGTCGCGGTGGATGGGCTGGGTGGCATGGGCAGTGCCGGGAAGTCCGTGGCGGCGACTGCCTTGCCCTTGCGCAAACTGCCCCCGTGAATGGTGACGAAGCTGGGGCACATGCCATTGAGGCAACTGAAGTCCTTGTTGCAGGCCGACTGATCGATGGCGCGCTTGCGGCCGAACTCGGTTTCCAGGGGGATGACCGACAGGCAATTGGACTTTTCGCCGCAGTCGCCGCAACCTTCGCACACCCGCTCGTTGATAAAGACCCGTTTGGGGGGATCCGCCAGCAATCCCGCCTTGCGGCGGCGGCGCTTCTCGGCCGCGCAGGTCTGATCGTAAATGATAACCGACACGCCCTGGGTCTCACGGAGTTCGCGCTGCAAGTGATCCAGCTCGTCGCGATGATGGAAGGTGACACCCGCGGCGAATGCCTTGCGATCGGGATACTTGTTGGGTTCGTCGCTGACCACGCGGATGCGCCGGATGCCCTCGCCATAGAGCTGATGCGTGATCTGCGGTACTGTCAACTGCCCGTCGATGGGCTGCCCACCGGTCATGGCCACGGCATCGTTGTACAGGATTTTGTAGGTGATGTTGACGCCGGCGGCCACGGCGGCACGGATGGCAAGATAGCCGGAATGGAAATAAGTGCCGTCCCCCAGGTTCTGGAACACGTGCGGGGTGGCGGTGAAAGGCGCCTGCCCAATCCAGGTAACCCCTTCCCCACCCATCTGGGTAAAGGTCTCGGTACGCCGGTCCATCCAGGTGGCCATGTAGTGACAACCGATACCACCCAGCGCCCGGCTGCCTTCCGGTACCTTGGTGGAGGTATTGTGCGGGCAACCCGAGCAGTAGTGGGGGGTTCTCACCAGGAGTGGCCGGGGCCTGGCCAGCGCCGCCTCCTTGGCCTCCAGGAAGGCGAGGCGTTTTTGAATGCTCTCGCTGGTGTAAAAGCGGGCGATGCGTTGGGCGATCACCCGGGCGATACGGGCCGGGCTGAGTTCGCCGATGGAGGGCAGTATCCAGTCGCGTTCCTCGTCGAACTTGCCAATCACGCGCGGGCGCACATCCTCGCGCCAGTGGTACAACTGCTCCTTGAGCTGGTTTTCGATCACCCCGCGCTTTTCCTCGACCACCAGCACTTCCTCCAGACCACGGGCAAACTCGCGCACCCCTTCCCGCTCCAGCGGCCAGCTCATGCCTACCTTGTAGATCCGCAGGCCGATCTGGGCGGCGAGCCGTTCATCGATATGGAGATCATCCAGGGCCTGACGCACATCCAGATAGGACTTGCCGGTGGTAACGATCCCCAGCCGTGGATTGGGGCCGTCGATGACAATGCGATTGAGCTTATTGGCCCGGACAAAGGCAAGCGCCGCGTAGAGCTTGTACTTCTGCAAGCGCAGTTCCTGATCGAGCGGCCGGTCCGGCCAGCGGATGTGGACGCCATCCAGCGGCAATTCGAAATCCGTCGGGATCACGCCGTGGACCCGGTGGCGATCGACATAGACGGAAGCCGAGGAGTCCACGGTCTCGGTGATGGTCTTCAAGGCGATCCAGCAACCGGAGTAGCGGGACAATTCCCAGCCGAGGATACCCAGATCCAGAATTTCCTGCACGCCGGCCGGGTTGAGAACCGGGATCATGGCGCCCATGAAGGCATACTCGCTCTGGTGCGGCAGGGTTGACGACTTGGCGGCATGGTCATCACCGGCGATGACCAGAACCCCGCCGTGCGTGGAGGTGCCCGCCGCGTTGGCGTGTTTGAACACGTCGCCGGAGCGGTCCACGCCCGGGCCTTTGCCATACCACATGCCAAACACGCCGTCGTAGTGGGCGCCGGGAAAGATATTGACCTGCTGGCTGCCCCAGACCGCAGTCGCCCCCAGATCCTCGTTGATGCCGGGTTGGAAACGAATGTGGTTGTCCTTAAGCACGCTATCGGCTTTCCAAAGTGCCTGATCGAAGCCACCCAAGGGCGAGCCACGATAGCCGGAGATAAAGCCTGCCGTGTTGAGACCGGCCGCAAGGTCGCGTTGGCGTTGCAGAATGGGCAATCGGACCAGGGCCTGAATGCCCGTCAAATAGACGCGCTCTGCTTCGAGTTCGTATTTGTCATCAAGCATAACGTTTGCAAGTGCCATAATGGGAATTTTCCAATTCTGCTTGGGGGGACGTTCTCCGGACTGGCTTAAGCTGATTATAGAAGCGACTTGTCGGGTCCCACCCATTGGCAGCGCAGTCATGCGGTAAGCCAGAAAGAGCACATCTTCAACCATCCGGTGGCGCGCAGTCCCTGCTATCCGCCATGCGCTCCACCAGGAAGGAGCCGCTGCTGTCTTCGGGCGTTTACCCCCAGAAACCATGCTGACGCGCTTACACACTGACGGGTTGCTGTGAGTCCCTCAAGCAGACTGCGGATCGCGCAAAGACAGCGAGAGATGTGATCTGAGTCTCTCGGCCACTGTCTCTGCAGAAAGGTTCTCCAGTCGCTCCTGTGCACCACGTACCCAGGTGGCATATCGCCCCCACGGATGATAGCGCTCCGGCTGCCCAGGGCCGAACACAATTAAGGTGGGTGTACCAACAGCGGAGGCCAAGTGACCGAGCCCAGAGTCGTTGCCTACGAACGCATGGCACCGCTCGAGCAGCGCTGCGGCCTGCAGGAGACCGGTGCGACCGGTCAGGTCCAAATGAGGCAAGCAAAGCCCTTCACCCACCGCCTGCGATCTCTCCCTATCCTTGGGACCGCCCAATAGCACCACGCCATCAAAGTAGTCCGCTAGCAGCGACGCTAACTCGCGGAAGCGATGCACAGGCCAGATCTTGGGCAGCCAGTTTGCGCCTGGCCCCACAGCCAGCCAACGATTACCAGGTAACTCCTCGAGCTTTTCCGCGGCAAACGCGCGCGATGCGTCATCGAGCCATACCCGCGTAGGCGGGATGTCAGGTCCAGTTAGCGCAGTGATCACGCCCATGTGGTGCTGCACGGCGTGCGGCCCCAAGGGTCGCCTACCCCACTTGGTCAGCGCGCGATGCGCGCGGAGTAAATAGGCCAGGCCGTCCGTGCGCAGATCAACGATCAAGTCGTAACGTGTGCGGCGTAAGGTGCGCATTAATCTGAGTAGGCCGCGCCAACCCTGCCGTTTGTGTTTGAGTATAATTTCACCCCGATAAGGACAATGAGTGAACAGTTCGCTGGAGCGCTGATCCGTCACGATATCTACGACCGCCCCGGGAAAACATTGATGCAGGCGTTCCAGCACAGGCGTGGTGAGCACAGCATCGCCAATGTTGCTCAAGGTGATCAATAGGATGCGCCGCATCGGATCAACCCTCCCACCGCTGGGTATCCAGCCTACTCAGTGGCTGGTATCGAAAAGGCACTGCGTCCAACTGACTCCGAATCTCAGGCAAGTGGCCCAGTGTTTCGCTGATCTCAAGGTGCAGGGCGACCGAATCTTCGACAGGGACGAGGAAATCCTCAGGCAGGATCTCATTAGCTAGGCGGGGAGGATCGATACCGTTGTAGATCACCTCGACAGGCACGTTAGCAACCAGAGCCGCGGCGGCTTTCAGGTTGGACTTTGAAGCGGATGAAGTCGGCATCGTCCGGCTACCATCTGCACTTTTAGAAGATCGCGGATCAGAATCCGAACATGTGATCTAGGCTGAAGGACTGTTCGCCGTTGAGCAGACCGTGGTAACCGAATATCCGGCAGGTGAGGTCCCGGATCAGCACATAAGCATCCTCCCCGGCGCACGTCCGTTCCACCGCATTGAACATGTCTTGGTAGCGCCACAACAGGGAACCGCCGCAGGGAATCTCAACCTGCCGCCGGGCAATCTCGGCACCTTGCCGATCATACAGCATGAGGAAGGTAGACGAGCGGTAATGCCAGGGCGTCGAAGCCGGATAAATTAGATGGCAGAGGGTATCGGCGGACCCGAGTCCCAAGCGCAGGAACAGGCGGGTACTCAGGCCAGGCGGGGGCATGGTGTAGGACTGGGGCTCATCCTTATAGGTCAACACGGTGTTAAAGATATGCGCGCCAAAGCTGGTCTCGGCGCTGTGGCCGCTGGCACGATCATGGTAGCGAAACAAACCATGGAGCCAGCCATCGGCGGCATTCCCCACCTTAAAATCGTAGATCAGTTCTAGGTGGCCATAGCCGCTGGTCAATTTGGCGCCGGTGACCGCCAAAACCTCAGCCACGTCCACCGCCACGCTGTCACGGCGAACCAGGTTGCCGAAGCGGTGGCGGGCCAGTTCCTGCCCCGAAGCGTCATAGACGATAAGCTGGATCGGCAGCTCCTGTTGACCGGTGGCCATGGGGGTAGGCAGGACCAGGCTCTGCCAGCGTTCCACCGGCAGGACCGGTGCCGGCAGCAGGTAACTCTTGCCGAGCAACGGGCCAAGTTCGGGAATGCGCGGGTCCGGCTTGAGGTCGCTCCGCTCCACGTTGGCGTGGGCTATGCGCCGGCGCCCGTTGCTGGCGAACACCTCGTAACGTGGCCGGACGAAGAACTTGCCGGCCTGGATCTCGATCTGCTCGGGCCAAGCGGCGGATGGCAACAGCTCGGCAACATCCAAGGCATAGGTCCCGAAGGGCGGTATCTCCCGGTCCAACCAGACGATCTCGGGCGAACCCATCAAGTTTAAGCCGATCTCCTTGGTCGGGATAGGACGAGGGTGGCTATTCTGCACCCATAACACCACTCTCTCACCCGGAGCCGGGGCCGGCAGGCCAGCGTAGCGGTCGGCTGGCCAGGCGTTAGCATCGTGCGTGCAGGAAAGCACTGTGGGATCCGCACCGTAAGTATCCAGCGCGTACTTCACCACGTCGTGGCCAGCGATCCGCAGGGCGTGCAGGAACAGGCTGCCGGTAAATTCACCCAGACCAAGCCGCTGCCTAACCTCGCGGCTGTCGATCACGATGCTGCCGACGCCGGCTCCCAGGGGTTCCTGCCATTCGGCCAGAACCTTGCCGTCTTCATCGAATAGGCACAGCCACAGCGCGGCGTCGGTAGCGCCATAACTTGCCCAATAGTTAGCAGTAACCAGCCGGGTGTGGTGTCCGGATATATCGCGAAACAGTGCGAAGTTAGTGGCGAAATTCAAAGGATCAAGGTAATTCCTTTTATTCGTCAACATCTTATCTGGCAGCCGCAGAGTGCCCAAGCTAAGCACCTCGGCCCCGGCCGGGATTAAGTGTCGGATATGATTGACCAAGCGCTCGGCTTCAAAAGCAGCCACGAATACAACGGTCGCCTGGCAGCTCGTGAGTTCGGTAACGGGACGGGCCACATGGCCCAGCAGGGTTTTGCCGATGTCTGTTGTATCTTGGACGAACACGGCGGCCACGCTCACGGCGGACAGGTCGTAGAGGGCGGCGATACTTTCCAATCGACCCATTGGATCGTAGATAGCTACCGGGCCGCTACCGGTCAGCCGCTCCACCAGAGCACTGGCCTTGGCCGCAGCCAGCGGGTGACCCAGGGCCTTGAAGAAGCTCTGGCCGCCGCGGATATTACTAAAGGTTTCAATCTTCAAGGTCATAGCACTCTACCTTCGAATGTGCTTGGCTAGCTTAAGCGTAACGCTAGGCGCTCCCGAATGGTCGCCGCCACTCGCGCAGTATCATCGAGGGGCGGATAGCTCCAGTGCTCCAACACGCCAGCGAAAGGCCGAGTGATGCCAGCCGCGCGCAGACTCTCATGGAAGCGCCGCAACCGCCTGCCACCGCCCTCCAGTTCGTAAATGTAGACGGGCTTACCGGTAGCGCAGGCTTCCGACACCATTGAGACCGAGTCGGCAGTGACCACGATGGCGTCCGCCAGTCCCAGGTAACCGAAATAAGGATTTTCTCCCTGGCCATCCCAGACTACCGCGGGCAGATCACGCAGGCGTTCTTGCAGTATCCGCTCGTTGGCGGCGCCAGTGCGCCGGGACGGGGTGACCACTATCCCAGCCCCGTAGCCGCGAGACAAGGCAGCGAGCTTGTCGGCAAGATCGCCGATGACCGCGGGGGATACTTCCTGACGCTGGTTGGACCCTCCCACCAATACCGCTACCAAGGGACGCGGCAGATGGGCGAGCGCAGGAGCCAGGCGGCGGCCTGCTTCCGCCAAACGCGCGGGCACTACCCGGTGCAAGGCGCCCGCGGTTAACAGCACATTGTCCCCCCGCAGGGCATCGTGTTGGGGAGCGATTACGATATCGAAGCGACGGGGATGAACATGAGGATTTTGTATGTAAATAGTAAAGGTCTTGCCACCACTGGCCCGCCGCACGGCCATCGCCGCCGCCACGCTTCGCCAGCCGGACGCAATCAATACATCCGGCCATGGAGGCTGGAACCGGTCCGCGGGACTGGAGGTCTCCAAGGGCCGCCACCAGAACCGGGGGGGAAGATATTTCCAGGGCGCGGTGGGACGCACATGCTTGACAATCCAACGCAAGCCGATTGCCTCCGCCAACCCCACACACTGGTTTTCCATACCCGCATATTCTACCGAGACCACCCAGCACGATAGCGCGGACAGCTCGACTCGTGGCCGAGGCGCTGCCATGGCCCTGGTCACCAAGGGCGTTAACCCTGCGTGGAGACCGGCCTGTCCGGGAAGGCCAACTGCTCGCGGTCGCGCCAGTTGCGGACGTAGTTGATCTCCATCAGACGCCTTACGCCGAGGATCGGGCGTTTCTCAAATCCGTGCCAGGTATTGGGGCCGGCCTTGAAGATGGCGGCAGTGTTGAACTCAGCGGACGAGCGACCGACCCATTTCTTCTGGTCGTCATAGATGTCCGTGCCCCAGTCCTTGGCTTCCGGCCCGGTACACAGGTAAATGACCATCGAGAACACTTTGTCGGGAATGTCGCGATGCGGTTCGAGCCACATGCCGTCGGTGTCCTGCATATACTCGGCGCGAACGAACGTGCCGGCCGCCTTGATTTCACAGGTCTCCTCGAACTGCCGTGCTACTTCGGGACGCTGGAGCGCCTCGGCCAGGTTTTGGCAGACCGGAAACTTCGAACGCAGATCGGGCGTCAGGAAGGTGCGCCGGATGTTATAGGTATTGCGGGTACCGTCTGTCTGGCCGAGCCTAGGCGGCACGATGGGCAGGATCAGAATGGCCGTGCACAGCGCTTCGGGAAACACGTCCCTGAGCTGCCAGCGCAAGTAAGGTGTCTCGTTGCGCTTCGCGTTGCGCAGGGCGCCGACAAGATGCGCGGCGATGGCCTCGGGGGCGGGAACGAATGGATAGGTCATGGTCAGCCCTTGTTGCCGAAGGAACGCGGCATCCAGTTAATAATCTGGCGCACGCCGGGGACGGATTTGGCGAACGCGCTTACGGCGTGGCGGATGTTCTCCCGATGGACATACCATTCGGAATCGACATAGCAGAGTTGCACGCTCATCCGCTTGCCCTTTTGCGGCAGGAAGCCGTGCCAGGAGTGGTCGCACACGCGGAACATCAGCATATTGCCGAACTCTGGAGCGAATTCGAAAGCATAGTCGTTCCGGTCGTTGCTGCGCAGGACCCTGAGACGGCCGCGCTCGTAGGGCCATTCCTCGCTGAAACCCACCAGAACCGTGATGATCTTGTGCTTCGAGTCGGGATGGGCGTAGCCCTCGTTGTAATTCCCCGTGGTGTTACCCATCATCACAATGCTGGGGGGGTATTTGCTCAGATCCATATCAAACTTCTGTTCGACCAGGCGGCGGAAGCGCACGCTGCGCAGATCCTGCATGCAGGCGGCGAATTTCGGGCCATAGCGCAGGCTGGGTAGCGCATAGCTGCCGCGATCGGGAATGACCGGCGCATCGGCGAGAACCTCCTTCTTTTCGGCGTTCCAGCAATTCTCGACGAAGGAAAAGTCATAAGGGTCGCGCCGCAGTGCGGCGGCGGCAACCGCGGTCTCGTTGAGCAGGAGAAAAGGAGGCTCGTTGTTGGGCGTGGTCATGGCTTTGGTTCTTCCTTTCTGTATTAGTCTGTATTAGAACGAGGGACAGGACGGCTGGTCGTTGAGGGCGATGGCGACGCCTTCGACCTCGATCAGCCATTCCGGACGGCAAACGGCACCTTGGACGATGACCGAGGGTACAGTGGAAAGGCTTCGGGATAAATAAGCTTTCACAGAAGTATAATCGGCCGGATCGCGCAGGTAAACGATCAGGTACATCATGTCGGCAAGGCACGCCCCGCCTGCTCGTAGAAGAGCGTCGACATTTTCTAGCGCCCGGTCAAGTTGCCGGAGCACGTCGCCAGGAAAGAGGACGATCCCCTGGTTGTCAATGCTGGCCGTTCCCGAAATAAAGGCTTGAGCCCTGTCGGCGTAGGCGATGCGCGTGCCGCGCTCGAACGTCACATTGTAGTCCTTGGTGGCGCAGAGCCGGTCAAAATCATTGAGATAGGAGATTTGCTTTGGATCGTGGCCGAGGATTGAGTAAGCGTCCATCGTCACGAGATCGTGGCGGTGCGCACCGCTGCCCTCGATGCCCGTGCTGGCAATATAATGCGTGTCGTCCATGAGGCCCTGCTGCAGAAACAGGGTGCGGCGAGCATCGACCATACCCTGATAGAACATGTCGATGCCTTTGATGTAGAGCCAGGTCCGCACGCAATTGTCCCGGAGTCCCCCGCCCTTCCTGGAAAGAACCTCTATCAGATCCTTGAAAACGCTGCGCGTCTGCGTGGCCGAGGAAAATGCCTTGTCGGTGTCATGAGTGCAGAGACGGGTGCTCCAAAGGTGGCCCAACCCATTTTTCCGGATCAGGACATGCCGCGGCGCGATGCGCTCCTTGGCCAAGGGTTTGACACTTTCGATGTGATAAGCAAGGAGGGCGATCTTGGCATAAGGGAAAGGCGGTTGCTGGATGATCGAGACGGCGACAGGATTGTCGTCGGACTCTTGGGCCAGCTCGCTGCGCCGCACGATCTCGGCCTGGTTGAACGCATCGCTCAGGAAAACGCGTCGAAAAACAGCCGTTTCCGGCGCAAGCCCGAGGGATCGGATCGCCTCGGCGTAATGCGTTTCGAGATGCCGGATCTGTTCCTTGAGTTCAAGGGTCCCCGGCGCAGTGATGGTGAGGAAATGCTCCCCCTCGCCGTTCTTGCCACGAAAACTACGGATCATCACGTTATCGGATGCTTGCGCCATCACGTACTTTGTCCCGGTTGAGAAAAGGTTCCGGCCTTGCTTCTCTCAAAGCCTAAAATATCACCGACGTTAATGAAAAATGAAACCTTGAACCTCAGCGCGGACAGTTCGACTCGTGGCCGAGGCGCTGCCATGGCCACAGAGTGTGTCGATTCTGAATTCACGATTAACCCTGATTACCCCTGTTGGCGAGCTTGACCCTTAGCGTAATGGATTCCCCATTGAACTGAAAGCCTCTGCACCTTGAGCCGAACCTGCTTCGGCCGTATGACGGGCAGCTAATGCTTGCTATAATTCTTGCCAAAACCTAATGCGTTGCATCCCAGAAAGCAGGGTCCGTGGCTGAACCCGCTTCCGCATTTGATCGAACCGCGCCTGCCGCAAAGCAGAAATTTATCGTTGAAAAAGACTGGGACGACAAGAAGCTCTTTGCTTCTGCCCCCCCTCTATTGCATAACGCGAGGATAGCTTGAATGTCATCCATCAGCATAGACGCCATTCGCAAGACCTCTGTTACGTGGCA
>Ga0209253_10003164_pt1 | contig 14480 bp, 12 predicted proteins | sample FrelakmetBRP12BR_FD_187145 | JGI IMG/M metagenome (GOLD analysis project Ga0209253, IMG submission 187145) | Freshwater lake sediment microbial communities from the University of Notre Dame, USA, for methane emissions studies - BRP12 BR (SPAdes)... | ecosystem: Environmental > Aquatic >...
GGAAAAACTGCTTTATCCGGGAAAAGTGCGGTATCCCAGCGCTTATTATTGATGGCTAAAGAAGCGATACGGACGGACCTTGGTGGTTAATTATGGAAGAGCGTAACTTACAGTCGATCATAGAAGAGATTTGGCCCAAGCTGAAGAAGAAGCATCTCTACCCTGAAATTCCGGTCCCCAAAGTCAAGGAAACCTCGAAGCAAGAAAAGGGCGAGTCTGAGAAGGACGAAGACGTTGGGTTGGAGATGAAACAGAAGCAATTGACTATCAATGGTGCTTTTGTTTCTCAAATGAAGGACAAGATGCCAGAAAAAAGAGTCGTCGAAGCCCTTCTCGATCATGGGATTTCACACTACACGTTCTGTCCATGGGATTTTCATACACATCTCAGACTTTACGCCGCGGCCAAGAAAGTGGTGGGTGATAAAGAATTGGCTAAGCAGGTTTCCAATCACTTCATTGATGTCATTGCAGATACTCATTGTGTGAAGAAAAGGTCAACGGAGATTCCAGAATTGCACCGGAACTTGAAAAAGGGGGGCGTCGAAGAAGTCATCGCCTCTCTGTACGAAAAGATTTGGGGAATGGATTTAGGAATCCCGTCCTCAAAGATGGGTGGTCAAAGGCGTACCGATATCGTCCGGCGCCTTGCACGAATCCCCTATCTGGATCGATCACGTTGGGGAGAAAGCATCCAGAAGTTTGCTCGTACCCTCAAACCCCTCTTGATTGAAGATCAGAAAGATCAAGGAGGGCAAGGTGGGAAAGGGGAACGTAGTCCTCAAGGGGAACACGATCTAAACCATTATTCGTCCGAAGAGATCGATCAGGGTCTAAGAGATTACGCAAGGCAAACCATGGCTCTCTCCGAATTTAAGGATGTCGTGGAAGATTTCTCGGACGAACTTAAAGGGGCAGGTTGCGGTATGGAAGGAGGGATGGGAAGAGGGCAGGGGAATGCCGTCGATGCGGACGTGCTCTTCTACATGAAATTGGCGGAAAATTATTCGATCCCAATAAAGAAATTTCCCTTAGAGGAGAAAGGATCCCTCCATCCCTATTCTCATTGTCCGTGGGAGATTGGGGGACCTTATCATGACGTGGATATATGGACTAGTTTTGGGAAAATCATGCCAGGCATCACTCAAATATGGACGAAAAAAGAGGGGAAGGGAAGAGGGAAAATTGAAGGTATTCCGGATTGCTTAATCGTCATCGATTCTTCAGGAAGCATGATCAATCCTCGAAAAAGTCTCTCCTATGCTGTCTTGGGAGCAGCCTGCGCTACTAATGCCTACCTCCACAATAATTCGAAGGTAGCCGTCTATAACTTTAGTGACGCTCCCATGGGCGGAAAGGATGTTTTGAATTATACAAACCGACGCGAGGATATCTACAGAGTCCTTTGCAAGTATTTTGGCGGTGGGACGGCATTGGATTTGGAAGATTTGATGCCCTTAATCCAGGGGAAGAAAAAATTAGATCTCTTCATCATTACCGATATGAAAATTACTAATTTGGAGGCGTTGATTGGATTTTTTGGACAGATCCAAAACCGGGTAACAGCTGTTCACATCGGGGACAATCCTTATGCGGCCCGATTTGAAAAAGCTTTCGAGAAAAGGAAAAACATCAGTATCTATACCGTGAAACGAACAGAAGATATCCCTTACATCGTCCTTGGGAGCATAAGGGATTACTTTAATCCAAGTCACACGAAGAATCCTTGACCGGAACGTGCCCGTCCCGCCAAAGCGGGATAGGAGGGGTCAAGGGACACAATATGAAAGAAACTTCCTTGGCTCGCATTCTGTTAGCCACTGGCGTGCCCGGGAAGCCCCGCCCTATGGGCGGGGAGCCTCATTTCTTCCCCTTCAATGCTTGAGTAATGCGGCGCTGACGGTGCATGGGCTTGTTGCCAAATGAATTATGGTGATTGAGCCTTTCCGTTTACCGAAGATTTCTAAAAGGCTGGGTATTTGACCCAAAGGACTAAATTGTTCAACACCGTACCGGCAAAGAGAGTCCTAAAACATATAACCCACTGATATTAAGATAATAATTTAAAAGGGATCAGTTAGAGGAGGGCTATAACTGATCCCTACCGGCACATCAACTGGGGGTGAAACAAGGAGTTGATACGGTTTGATGTGCCAGTTATTAATAAAATAATATATTACTTTTAAAAAATCAACAAAAAACTATCCTTGGCATAAAATTTGCTTTCACTCATAAGACTTGCTTTGATGAAAGGAAAACGATGAAACAAACACTATTTATTATTCTATTCATCTTTCTTATTTCTCAGATCTCTTTCGCACAGGTTTACAAGTGGGTCGACGAAAAGGGAGTAACGCACTTTACTGACGATATGACCCAGCTTCCGGAAAAGGATCGGTCTAAAGCCAAGGGAGGTCAAGTGCCGCAAGAGAATGAGGACACAAAGGCTGAAGAAGAGTTGGCGCCCAATAAGAAAGAGAACTCGAACAAGGATCGATTAGGAAGAGGGGAGGATTATTGGAAAGGGCTTGTTGATGATTGGAGAAAAAAATTAAGGGAGCTACAAGATAAATTGGAGGTCTTGAGAGCGAAGTACAACGAATTAACGGAGAAACATAATGAATCAAGGGGCGCAACGGTGAGGAATACTATCCGAGGCGAAAGAGACAAAGTGAAGGTTGAAATAGATCAGTGTAGGACGCAAATTGAAGAGGCAAGGTCGATGCTGGAGAAAAGGATACCAGAAGAGGCTGAACTTTATAAAGCGAAGCCAGAATGGGTAAAACGTTGAAAAAATTTCATAGCCCCTAAAAAAAGTATCTATCCAATGAGAATCGTTTGAAAAAAGGGTAACCACCTTTTATCAGAAGAAGAATTTCCTGTTTCCTTTCTCAATATCCTTGTTCTAATAATCATAATCGGACATTTTGTGAAAAAATTTGAGGAAAAACTGTATTGGTATTATTCTTGCCGCCAGATTCTATCAGTACAAATATTATCTATGCACGATAAGAAAATGACCAGAAACCATATCGGGCCGGAAACATATGATCCATAAGGAGAGAGGTGGCACAAAAAATGCGTCTTTATTCGAACCTGAGCTAAGAGGCTGGACAAAAATGGACAAGATGAATAAAAATAATCCCTCGGTTTCACAGACGAAGATGGGAGTCCTCTCTATTGAAAAGAGGAAATATCCAAGATTCAGTGTGGAATTGCCACTCAATTATTCCCGTGCTGAGCGCAAAGACACACTCGGGGGGATGGTTGCCAATGCGAGCGAAGGGGGACTTCTCGTCTATCTGCCTGAGAAAATCGAGATAGGAGGTTTATTAAAAATTGAAATCTTCTATGTGAAAGGCTTGGAACTAGACACGATTAAGGCAGTAGCCAAGGTTGTTTGGTGTGATCTGGCCGCGAGGGAAAGCTGGGGCGAACACCGATATGGATTGCAATTTCAATATATTGATCAAAACGATTTTAGTCGTTTATCAACTTTGTTGAAAGAGGTGGGAAATTAAGGAACTGCATGAGGTGAAAAATATTCTCCACTGGAGGATATCGTGAGGCGGACAAAAAATATCTTGAACTATCTTAAGAAATTGTTTACAAAAGAGGAGGGAAAGATGAATACGCCGTATTGTGCTATCGGCGGGAGGGGATCTTAGGCCTTTGGCTCTCGAGAAGGCAACTAAGGATCTCCCTTGACATGGTTTAAACAAGCGCTCTTCGGCATAAAAGGAACATCATGGTTGCACTAGATCAGCAAGAAGGGAGATTTAGAGTCCTCCTCATCGGTGTCGGAAATAACTCGGAAGAAGAAAAAAACTCCTTTTGTGAGAAGATTTCTAAGGCTTACCGTCTTCCTTTAGCTGATGCAAGAAGGATTATTGACCGTTGTCCTGTCATCCTCAAGAAAAATCTCTCTTTAAGAAAAGCTGAATTAATCGCTAAAGCCTTCTCATCTTTCGGTGGATCGGTCTCTATCGAGGGGAAAAGAGAGATTCCACACGTCTCTCTTGAATTTCAGGAGTTGTCTCCCCATCAGTTGGCCTTAGAATCCTCCTATGTTGAGAAGTCCCAAAGAGGAACCTGGAGCGTTACGGGAAGGGTCAAAAGTATATCGGATGAGACGTTGAATGATACATGGGTACTCATTCAGCTTTTTGAAGGTTTTGAGGAGTTCATTGCCTTTGAAGAAGCGCCGCTCCCGATTAATCCTCTTCCTTCAGGACAAACCTCTCCTTTTAAAGTCATCTTTGAAGGAGGTCTTTCAGTTACAAGAATCTCGATTGCCTTTAAAAATGCTTCAGGAAGGCCCATCCCAACAGTAGATAAAAGAAGGAAAAGGGAGCGAATAAGAACCGATAAGGAAGAGGAACAGGCTCTCTCCTCTCCCCGGGTGTCACCTACGCTTGAAGAGAAGTCTGAGGCCATTGAGTTCACAGGACCTCTGGAAATAATGCTCCGGGAAGGAGCGAAAGAAATATCAGAAACCATCCCCTTGCCGTTGGTACAGGCAACGGAGCCATCCTTAAGCCAAGAGGTAAGGGAGCTGCGAGGAAAAGCAGAGAGAATCTCCAAGGAACCCCTTTTGCTGTCCATAAAACCCCTGGAAGAAACCCTGGAACCGTCCTCGGTTTTGCTCAAAGAGAATAGCTACCCAAAAGGAGAGGAATCGGGGGGGACTTTGGGACAGGAGACTCCGCTTGAAGAATCGGCCAGAGAGGTGGGAACGGGTTTGTATGGGGTAGATCAGGCTTCTGGGAAAAACCAAGGGGCTGAAGAATCCCACCGGGGCGCTTCAGTGCTTCAAGAGGCCACCCAATTACTGAAGGAGATCTCTGGAGGCCCCCAAGAAGCGGAGGTCGAAGAGAAGACGGCCCCTTCCATCAGTTGGATAGGATATTTTAGAGATGCGGTGGAAGCTTTTTATCAAACCTCCTGTGATGCTTTTTCGGCTTGGTTCGAGGAATGCCGGAAGAAGGGTGATTTTAAGAATTCTCTTCACGGGCTCTTGATCATACTAGTACATTCGAGGTTTTATCAAGGGATCGAATCAACCAAGGCATTGGAAAACACCCAAAAATTAGTCCAATTGATCGTTCAGCCGAGTCTTCTCTTTGACCAAATACCGCCTCTCGAAGGGACGCCCTTTGCATGCGGAGAAATCTGGAGAGACCTGTTTCAGCGGGCACTTCCCAAGGCCCACCAAATTGGAAATGTCGTTCTCGAAAAGAAATCCTGGAACGCTTTCGACCTGGAACGGGTAATTCAAGTGATTCCGCAAATGGGACACCAGAATAGCCGGATGGCCATCCGGTGGATCGACGAATTAATCCCGGATGCTGTGGAAATTGATTTCTCTGAAACTCGGATCACCATTGGGGAAGGCATTTACAGAGTTGCCTCGCGGCTAGGTATTGTGAATCCCCATCTCGACTATTATGGGGCCGGAAATTCCATGGGAGATACTAAAATCCAGTCTTTTGCAATAACAGCTTTCCCTCATCATCCCGCAAAGGTGGAAAGACCGATGGCCTCGATGGGGGAAACAGAAGAGCAAGGAGGACATTGTTTCCCTATCCAACCATGGTGTGAGGGGTGCCTTTTCAGGACTTTTTGCCCAAGACTTTGGCTTGACTTCAACCCCTCTGAAAAAGGGATGAGAGGTTGATTGAACCCACAGGCCGCGAGAACCCAGTCTTCAATGACACCAGGTTATTATTGATATTGACTTTAACGATAGGATAACACCACGATATGGCGAGGCGGCATCCCGCTAGGGGTTATTATTAGGATTGGAGTGTCGGCGGAGATGGGTTCGGGTCCTGGGGACTGGGGTCTTGGCCGCAGGGCTCGGCCGGCTTGCTAAAAGAATAAAAACATCTTATAGGTACTTTTGAAGGAGTAAGAAAATGAGTGGGAAAAGCAGTTTTCCTTACCGTAAATATGACCGAAAGCCCCATCCCCATATCGTCAAACAGATCCTTGACGATAGCGAATTAATCGAGATGATGAAAGAAGTCCTTATTCAGGAAGGTAGGGCCTGTCCTTTTTGTCATCGAAAATTAAAGGAAGAATCTAAATCAAAGGAAATTTGGTAAAAAGAAAAACAAAAAAAGCGGTGATTCGAAATAGGCAAGAACCACCTCTTTTTGTTAAACAGGCAGCACTGACCGGCGAGCCCGAGAACAGTTTCCCTTGTCAGCTGACGGGCGTTAAATATTCTCATCCGGAAATTCCCGGACAAAGGAGAATTTCAGAGGGCTTAGAATGAACATCCTAGCCGAGTCACCTATTGCGTGTGCTGGAGAGCCCGAGCTGGCAGAGACAATGTCGACAGTCGCGGTAAAGGGCAGTGCGAGAACAAAAATACCGCTACCAACAACCGCGGCAGCAACCCCAAGAGGTCTGGCAACAATTAAATCGACGGCACTCCATCCCTGTGCAACGGGATCATCCTTCCCGAAGTAATCTGATGCCCATCCTGTCGTACAAAAACTGGCTGCGACCAATGATAGAGTCAAAGATAACAGAAGAATCTTCTTGAGTCTCTTCATGACAAGTTCCTCCTTTATGACTTACTTAATTAAATATAACCTATCAGAATTAGACAGAATTGTCAACCGGATACGGCTATTTCATTTGTAAACCTCGTCATCGAGTCAGCGCTAAGACAAGGCGAAGTTTTCAATCCGGAAAGATGGGGGCAGCATAGCCGCTTCCATCCGTACCTTCATTAAGTCTGCAATTTTTCTGCCAATTAGATAAGATAAAAACAGCGGTATAACATATTGAAACTTCTCGGTAAATATTTTTTATTTTCGTGAAGAAATCTCTATACTAAACCGTGATGGCGAAAAAGAGTGCTGTCTGGATAAAAATTGTCCTTTCGGAAGGGGACGACATAACAGGCCGAGATTGGTTTGATGGAGTTATAAGGTTCATTGCTTGTGGTAAAGAAGATGGGCAGGGAATATGAGATTTGCAGCCTGTAACGCAACAACCAAAGTCTACTGACTGTTCTTCTCGAGAGACTATTTACTTTCTAATTGTCCTTTACCGATGGAATCCTATCAGAGGGATTTGATCGAAATTGACGGATCTTATGGGGAAGGGGGAGGGCAGATCTTAAGGACCGCCCTTGCGCTCTCGGCTATCTTGGGAAAGCCGTTCGTGCCTTTCCAAGTCAGATCCAAGAGAAAGAATCCCGGTCTTCAAGCCCAACATCTGGGGCCGTGGGGGCTTTGACTTGGATGACAGAAGTTCAAACGGAAAGGGTTAAATTCGGATCGGAAAGGATTGTTTTCGTTTCCCAAGAACTTCATTCAGGAATATATCAATTTGAAATAAAGACAGCAGGGTCTGTCACCCTCCTCCTTCAGGTGATTTTGCTACCCCTTTGCCTCTCAGAGAGAATTTCGTAGGTGACTTTGATCGGGGGCACTCACGTGCAGGGAGTCCTTCGTTCCATTATTTTTCCGAAGTTTTGTTGCCTACCCTCTGGAGGATCGGAGTTACTGGCCGGGGAGCCATTGAGAAATGCGGATTCTATCCCAACGGGGATGGCAGGATTCAACGGACTATCGATCCTGTTAAAGAACTAAGACCGATCTCGTTGCTGGACAGGGGGCAATGAAGAGAATGTGTGGAATTTCGGCTATCTCGGACATTCCCAGACGTGTGGCAGACAAACAGAAGGAGCAAGCCCTGAGGAGAATTCAAAACGAGCTACAAATCGAGGGGAAGTAGCTATCCCGGATAATGTTCCATCGAACGGGGCAGGCTCTTTTCTTTAGCTGAATGCGAAAGGGAGAGTTGAATTTCTCAATAAATAGAAATACTTGACTTCACCCTCCCGACATATTAAAATGGGAAAAAAAGGAGGAATAAATTAACAGAGTTTACGGTAATATCCTCGGTCTAAAGCCGAATCAGATCAGAAGAATTGAGCATATTTATCGAAGGAAAATCCCTCCTCAAAAGGTTGTTACGCCCGAAGTCGCCCGCCTCTTGATCGAACTCTCAAGCGAAACGAGACGCCAAATTGGCATCCTTGTGGGTCGGAGAGGGTCCATCGAATTTGTCATCGTGGGAGATCAGAGGGGGATTACGATTCCCGACTTGTCGCGCTTCAGATCAGGAACCTTCAGGCTGAGAGGCCTTCGCCTCATCCATACTCACCTGCAGGGGGAACCGTTGACAGAAGAAGACTTGACAGATCTTGTTCTTCTCAGACTCGACATGATGGTGGTGGTTAACGGAGACGGGACAAATTCCTTGGGGTGGTTTCATTCCGCACACCTTCTCCCCGATAACCCGGATAAGAAGGTTTGGGAAGTTAATCCACCTTCATCGATAGATGATGTGGACGTCGATTTTTTGAAATGGATTCAATCCCTCGAAGATGAATTTCAAAAAGGACAAAGATCGATTCATCTCAAAGGTACAAAAGAGAAAGCCATCCTCATCAGTGTCAGCAAGGAAAGCCGGGAGAAACTAGAAAACTCAATGGAGGAATTAAGGGAACTGGCAGAGTCGAGCCGAGTATTTATTGTGGATTCCTTTATCCAGCGACCACAAAATATTTCACCAACAACGCTGATGGGAGAAGGGAAGCTGAAAGAATTGTTGGTCAAATGCATGCAATTAGGGGTTGATTTGATTATATTTGACCAGAATTTATCTCCGGGGCAGATGGCGACCATTTCTGATTTGACCGAACTCAGAGTCCTTGATCGAACCCAATTGATTTTAGATATTTTTGCCCAGCGGGCACACACAGTGGATGGAAAGATCCAGGTTGAATTGGCCCAATTGAAATACTTGCTCCCTCGACTGGCAAGAAAAACTTTGGCCCTTTCCCGGTTGACAGGCGGGATCGGAGGACGGGGACCGGGAGAGACGAAACTGGAGATTGATCGCCGTCGAGTCGGGGATCGAATCCATCTCTTGGAGAAGGAAGTAGAGAAATTGAGCAAGAGGAGAGAGCAGAGAAGATCCCGTAGAACAAAAACAAGAATCCCTATTCTTACTATCATCGGATACACCAACGCGGGAAAATCTACTCTTTTCAACCTCCTTACCCGGAGTCAATTTCGCGTGGAGGATAAACTTTTTTCCACCCTTGATACGGCGACCAGGAGATTAAGATTTCCTAAGATCCAGAAGGTGGTGATCACCGATACGGTTGGGTTGATCAAAGATTTGCCAAAAGATCTGGTGGGGGCTTTTCGACCGACATTTGATGAGTTAAGAGAATCGACGTTGCTGATCCATTTAATTGATATCAGCTCTCCTCGTTTTCCGGAACATATCGAGTCTGTTGAAAGAATTCTGTTTGAGTTGGAACTAGATCATATCCCCAGATTGCGGGTCTTTAATAAAGACGACAAGTTGAGCCGCGGAGAGGGAGAAGCCATTTGCCAAAAGTATGGCGCCGTCTCTATCTCTGCCCTTCACCGGGAAAGTCTCGAGAAATTCTTCTTGACGGTCGATAGGAAATTATGGGAGGTTGGTGTGACTCGAAACCCAAAAAGTCATCTCGTGGATAACGGGGATCCAGTGCTTCAGGCACTAGACCACTGACTTTAGACGTGAAGATGCGTCTAGATATGAACGATGATGAAAAAAATCCAAGAGGTTTTAAGGATGCTGGAAGGTTCTTTTTCGATGTGGGTAAGTCTGGCGTATAAAACTTGGAACCCGGTATCTGAGTAACAGGATGGGCAACGTCAGGTTGACAAATAAGGATTCGTTTGATATATGAAATAAAATTGGACGACGGAAGTGAGGGAAAATGATGGGGAACAATCCAAACGGGATAGACGAGCGCTTGACCTTTGACGATGTGCTGCTTGTTCCAGCCTTTTCCGAGGTTTTACCCAAGGAAGTGGATGTCAGCACGCCGTTGACCAGGACGATCCGGCTAAATATTCCTCTAGTGAGCGCCGCGATGGATACTGTGACGGAATCCAGGACAGCCATCTGTATGGCCCAGGAGGGAGGGCTTGGGATTATCCATCGAAATATGCCAGTTCCAGAGCAGGTCATTGAAGTGGATAAGGTAAAAAAGTCCGAAAGCGGGATGATCCTGAATCCCATTACGATGGACCCCGAGCAGAAAATCTATGAGGCGCTTGAAATCATGAAAAAATACCGGATTTCCGGCGTTCCTATTACAAAGAACGGAAAACTGGTTGGGATCTTGACCAATCGGGACCTAAGGTTTGAAAGGCGCCTGGACGAAAAAATCTCTGCGGTCATGACGAAAGACCGCCTTATTACGGTTCCGGTCGGAACTACCCTTGAGGCTTCCAAGGAAATCCTGCATAAGAACAGGATCGAGAAATTGCTGGTGGTGGACGGACAAAATAACCTGAAGGGGCTCATCACTATTAAAGATATCGAGAAGATGAGAAAATATCCTTTTTCGTGCAAGGATCCTCTCGGGAGACTTCGGGTGGGGGCCGCCATCGGACCTGGAAAAGACCGAGAGGCGAGAACAGATGCCTTGATTAAGGCAGGCGTGGATGTCTTAGTCTTAGATACGGCCCATGGCCATTCCCGGGATGTATTGGATGCTGTCCGAGATACCAAACAAAATTTTCCGGATTGTCAACTCATCGGAGGCAATGTGGCCACCCGCGAAGGAGCCTTGGATCTTATCAAGGCAGGCGTTGACGCCGTTAAAGTGGGCGTGGGGCCCGGATCGATTTGCACGACACGGGTGATTGCGGGAATAGGGATTCCGCAACTCTCTGCCATTCTAGAGACGTCGGAGGTTTCGGAAAAATACGAAGTCCCCGTGGTTGCGGACGGGGGAATTAAATTCTCCGGAGATATTACCAAGGCCATTGCCGCGGGAGCGAGTTCGGTCATGATAGGAAACCTATTTGCGGGGACGGATGAAAGCCCGGGGGAGATTGTGCTCTATCAAGGGAGGAGTTACAAGGTCTATCGAGGCATGGGATCCATTGAGGCTATGAAGGAAGGGAGTAAGGATCGGTATTTCCAAGGGGATGTTGAAAGCGAAACTAAATTGGTTCCAGAAGGGATTGAGGGAAGGGTTCCTTACCGGGGGGCCCTTTCGTACGGTATTCAACAACTGATCGGAGGAATGAAGGCGGGGATGGGTTACCTGGGGGCAAAAACCCTCCAGGAACTGCGGCAGAAGGCGAAGTTCATCCGAATTACATCCTCGGGATTAAGGGAGAGCCATGTCCATGATGTCATCATCACGAAAGAGGCTCCCAACTACCGTTTAGAATAGACCGGCTTTTACAGGAATCCATTGCCGCATGAAAAAAGCTATTCTTATCTTAATCGTTTTAGTTCTGTCCCTTCTCTACTACATGGGGGTGCTGACGAAGAAGGAAACGCTCCCTTTTTCTAAACAATTCTTTTCTGTCGAAGACCCTGCTTCTGCCGAGCGTATGTGGAACCTGGGAGCAAATGCCTCTCTTAGCCAGAAGGAGTTGGACCCACTTTACCAGTTGAAATTGGATAAAGGCCTTCAAAATGTCCCGGTCCTCTCCTTCTTACTCATCAGGGCCTCGGAAAGGGCTCGAAAAAATGGGGAGAAAGATCAAGCCATCCAGATGGCGACCTATGCCGTAAAGTTCTCGCCTAACCTGTCCCAACCCTATTATGAGTTGGCACGGGACCTCTGGTATCAAAATCCCTTCCAGCTCCATAAAATCCTTACCGAGGTGTTTAGAGGAATAGGCATACAGTTTCAATATTACCCCGGTTCTGTTAAACTTGTTTTTAACGCGTTCTACATCCTCTCGAATGCCATCCTCATGACTTTTATCGTCTTCGGAATCGTTGTTTTGATCAGATATCTTCCTCTCTATACGTATGATATTCGAAAAAATATGGCTCAAGAAGTTCCAACACTTCTGATCAACAGCCTTAAGATTCTCGTCCTTTTCATCCCGTTCTTCCTTCGACTGGATATCTTGTGGTCTATTTTCTTCTGGTCCGTGTTATTATGGGGTTACGTATCCAAAAGAGAGAAACAGCTGATTGCCATTTTTCTCATCGCCTTAGTTTACCTACCTTTTTTTCTCCATTCCTTTTCTTCGACTCTGGACGGGGCGGCATCGGATATCATTTTCGAGATGAATCAGACGAATCATGAAGACTGGAGAAGAGGAACAGAAGAAAAATTGAAGGCTTGGTTGGTGACCCATCCGAATGATTCCGAAGTTCTTTTTTCCCTGGGGTTGGCGGAAAAGAGGCAGGGGCGCTATTCAGAAGCGGGGGAATTCTATCGAAGAGCGATCCAACAAAATCCCGGATTCAGCGAAGCGGTCTCTAACCTGGGGAATGTCTATCTGGCTCAAAAACAGACCACTTTGGCCATTGCTTCCTATCACCAAGCCATCGGTATGAATCCGGGTCAAGGAGCCTATTATTACAACCTTTGGCGAGCCTATTCCCAAGAGTCCTATCTTTCAGCGAAAATCAATGAAACCTTCCAAAAAGCCCAGCAGCTAGACCCGGAACTCATTAGTTATTATACGGACATCGACTCCTCCAACCTAAACCGGCTGCTGATCGATGAGACCTTGACTCCTTTAAAGTTCTGGAAGAGATTTCTCGTTCAATTCGTTGGAAGGGAAGGGCTTTTGTTTCCCCTGTTTAAGGCTTGGTTTGAAAAAACTCCATCGAGAATTCCTATTCTGACGCCTGTCTTGTTCTTAGGCTTCTTAATAGCAATGGGGAGGTATTGTCGGGCGAAGCGGTTTTTTACTCGATGCCCCATGTGTGGCAGTCCCACGCACCGATTTTATTCAGGAACTTCCGGTCAGGAGTTTATTTGTTTCAATTGTTATCGCATGTTCATTCAAGAAGAAAAACTTCACCCCAAGGTTGTTGAAAAAAAATCTTTTCAGGTTCAACAATTTCAAAAACAGAATCATTTCATCAGCCGATTTGTTTCTTTTTTTCTTGTCGGGTTCGGTTATCTCTGGAGAGAGCAGATCTTCAGAGGGCTTTTCCTCCTATTTATCTTTTTTGTTTTCGTTCTAAGGTTTGTCTATTGGGGTGGAGTGATACCTTCTCCCTTTCCGCGACTCTCCTTAAACCTTTGGAGATGGATCTTCTGGGGAGGGTTTTTTCTTATCTTCTATTTCTTTTCGGTTCGACAGATCCATCGACTTAGATCAAAATATGAAATGAAAAAGGAATAGTCTGCACGACGCTAAGGTGTTTTTATCGGGCGGGAGCTCCCCGGACGAATACATGAATTGGGTTACGTGATCGGAGATAAGAACGAGAAGGGGTGGTCATGGCCCTACAGGGGACATTAAAAGACTTCAGCATTACTGAAATCATCCAGCTCATCGGCCAGCAGCTTAAAACGGGCGTTTTAAGAATTCGGCGCGGAAAGGATCTCGTGGAGATTCATTTCGTTGACGGGATGATTGTCCATGTATACTCGAATTATCGAGGGAAAAAGGACCTCATCGGTGAGATACTGGTGAAGGCTGAATTGATCACCCAGGATCAGCTGGACCGTGTTTTAAAGATTCAGAAGGAGTCGCTCAAGTACTTAGGTGAGATCTTGGTGGAGCTTCAACTCCTGACGAAAGACGATGTCCTTAAGGTGATTTCAACCCAGATTTATGAAACCATTTACGACCTTTTTTGGTGGGAGGATGGCCAATTTAACTTCGATTTGAAATTAGTGGAGAGTTATAAGAAGATCCCATTTGCTCTGAGCACAGAACAGGTGTTATTAAACATTCTGCGAATGGTGGATGAGTGGTCGGAGATAGAAAAAAAGATCTATTCCCCCCACCTGCTCTTCCGAAAGGCGTTGGGGTTCGAGGAGAGATCCAATGGTGGACTTCCCTCTCAGAGCTATTTGAAAGAGAAACTGAGCTCTGAGCAGGAATTGATTTACAACTTGATTGATGGAACCCGAACGGTTCAAGAGATTATTGATCGAAGCCTTTTGGGAAAATTCAACGCCAGTGAAATCCTGGTGGACCTGTCTTCCATGGGCCTGATCGAAATGGCCGGGGTCCGAACCCCCGGGCTCATCCAAAAGGTCAGCATCGTCAATATCAAGCAGGTGTTAACCTTCGCCTCCTACAGCGGCGTATTGGTATTTATCTTTCTCGTTCTCGTCTATTTTAAGCCCATTTTTTTGCATCACTTTTGGGATTCAAGAATACAGCGGCCGGGTATTGACCCCCCCATGCATTTGGTCCACCGGTCACAACTGGATCGAATCAAGAACGCATTGGAGATCTACTATTTGGAAAAGGGGCAATACCCCCCTCGCCTTGAAGAATTAGTCAAGACAAAACTTTTAAGAAAGGGCGACCTTTTTTATCGCGAAGGGGCTTCTTATCAATACGAACTAAAGGACGGAAAATATCTTTTGAAGCACTGAGAACATACCAGTCCTCTTTATCCTCCTTTCCAATCATTTTTCGATCTGGACACAGAAAATATGAAGA
>Ga0209253_10003165_pt1 | contig 14478 bp, 12 predicted proteins | sample FrelakmetBRP12BR_FD_187145 | JGI IMG/M metagenome (GOLD analysis project Ga0209253, IMG submission 187145) | Freshwater lake sediment microbial communities from the University of Notre Dame, USA, for methane emissions studies - BRP12 BR (SPAdes)... | ecosystem: Environmental > Aquatic >...
CCGCTGCCTTCTGCATCACCTACCTACCCTATGAAGTGGGTATGGCTTTCTCCTTACCTGCCAAAAAAAATAATTTCAGCTTTTACACCACCACTTGATTATAGCCTGGTTGATTCTTTAGAAAATGCTGATATATCCCTCGAGGTCGCAGAACAAAATGTGCCACCAGCAATTCAGTGGATATACACTTTGGTAGCGCCTTTCCCGACAATCACCGATGGGGTTACTTCAGAAGCGCTTCGCAGTAAATGGATTGGAAACCCCATGGCGCCATTTAATAATGATCCAGTTTTATTGGATGATAGTACTTTTATTATTCTGAATAAACTTTGGGGCTCTCCAGCTCCACAAGCTGTGCTGGTACTTCCGGCTGATGAGTTGCTCGATTATGCCTGGGTAAATCAACCAGCCTGGGCGATCATTCCATTTGAAAACCTGGATCCACGTTGGAAAGTACTGACCATCGATGATCAATCCCCAGTGCGCAAGGATTTCGACTCTTCCAGATATATTCTGACCATTCATTTTATCTTCACAGGTGATATGAGCTTGCAGCCCGAATTTTTTAACCTTCCGAGAACAAATCGTGATTCCTCAAAACTAACCACCGTAGCGATGACAGGCGTTACCGCCATGGTACGTGCCACAGCATACACCATGGAGCTGAAAGGTATCACGTACCCGGCGCAGGATATTGGTCCAATCCTTGCGGAGGCAGATATCACCCATATTAGCAATGAAATTCCCTTCTCACCCGACTGTCCATATCCAACACCTACGAGTGATTTTCTGGTGTTTTGTTCCAGTCCGGGCTACATTGACTTGCTTAAAGCCGTCGGTACCGATATTGTTGAGTTAACCGGTGATCACTTCATGGATTATGGCTCGGATGCTACACTATTTTCCCTCCAAATGTATGACGATCTTGGTTGGCCGTATTATGGAGGTGGCGCGAATGCAGAAGAAGCCCGTCAGCCTGTTTTGCTAGAACATAATGGAAACAAGATTGCCTTTATGGGTTGTAATGTCGGCTGTCAGGTGAAGAATGAAATTCCATGTAATGCAACTGCCACTGATACACATCCAGGTGCTGCCCAATGTGACTTTAATTGGATCAGCGATGAAATTTCCCGGTTGCGGGATGATGGGTATCATGTCATTTTCACCTTTCAACATCGTGAATACTATACCTATACAACTCAACCAATCCTGGCATATGATTTCGGCCAGGTTTCTGCAGCAGGAGCATCCATCGTGAGTGGTAGTCAGGCTCATCAGCCCCATGGATTTGCCTTCGACAACGATGCATATATCCATTACGGGCTTGGAAACCTATTTTTCGACCAGTTCCACTTTTGTGCTGACTACGCCTGTGACGATGCATTTATCGACCAGCACATTTTTTATGATGGTCAATATATAAGCACCGAGCTCATCACAATTCGCTTTGCTGATTTAGCCCGTCCACGCCTGATGACACCTGAGGAACGTGCTCGGTTACTGGATATCATTTTTACTGCCAGTGAATGGTAAGCATGGATATTTATCTTGGTACTTATTTTATTTACCCACCGTATTAGCCTGACAAGGAGTGTGATATGGGATTAAGACCTGATCATTGGATACGAAAAATGGCATTGGAACACCGCATGATTGAGCCTTTTGCCGATCGCCAGATTCGTGATGGGGTTATTTCTTATGGTGTGTCTTCGTACGGCTATGATATGAGGGTGGCTGATGTATTTAAGATTTTTACAAATGTTAATACCGCAGTAGTCGATCCGAAGCATTTTGACCCTCGCTCACTCGTTGATTACCGGGGTGAAATATGCGTTATTCCCCCAAACTCGTTCGTATTGGCACGCACAGTTGAATACTTCCGGATTCCGCGTGATGTACTAACGATCTGCTTGGGGAAATCAACGTATGCTCGCTGTGGCATTATTGTCAATGTAACCCCTTTTGAACCGGAGTGGGAGGGTTATGTAACACTAGAAATATCCAATACTGCCCCCCTCCCAGCCAAAATTTATGCAAATGAAGGTATCGCCCAGGTCCTATTTTTTACAGCGGATGAATCTTGCGAAATATCCTACGCTGATAAAAAAGGAAAATATCAGGCGCAGCAATCCATTATTCTTCCCAAGCTTTAATAACCTTCGTGCTCTGTACGGGCTATAATCTCATCTTGAAGGGTTTTACTCAGATCACAGAAGTAATCGCTATAGCCAGCAACACGTACGATTAAACTCCGGTATTGTTCAGGATGTTGCTGCGCTAGGCGTAAGGTTATCGCATCTACCACGTTGAATTGAATATGGTGCCCATCCAAACGGAAGTATGTTCGGATGAGCTGGACCAGCTTATCCAAGCCCTCATCGCTTTCAAGCACCTGAGGGGTAAATTTTTGATTAAGCAGAGTGCCCCCAGTTCTAGCATGGTCCATCTTTGCCACCGAGCGAAGCACTGCAGTTGGCCCTTTGTGATCTGCTCCTTGGACTGGGGAGACACCTTCCGATAATGGTGTCCATGCGATCCGTCCATCTGGGGTTGCACCGGTAACCGAGCCAAAATATACGTGCACCGTGGTAGGCAGCAAGTTTATATGATACTCACCTCCCTTTGTGTTCGGACGGCCATCAATTGAATTATAGTAAATCTCAAAAACCCGGGTCATTACTTCATCAGCAAAATCATCGTCATTTCCATATTTTGGTGTTCGATTAAGCAGCTGTTGTCTCAACTGATCCTGACCAACGAAGTTCGTGTCCAGGATGTCGATAAATCCACCCATCGAAAAAGTAGCATTCTCAAAAACATGATATTTAATACTGCTAAGAGCATCCGCCATTGTACCTAAACCAACACCTTGGATATAGGTTGTGTTATAACGCGCCCCACCATTGTGATAGTCCATCCCTTTGCTAATGCAGTCATCGATTAAAAGTGATAAAAACGGGCAGGGTAAATATTTTGCGTATAATCGCTCAATTACGTTATTCCCTCTGACCTTAATATCCACAAAATAATTTACCTGTTTCTCAAATGCTTCAAGGACCTCCTCCATGCTCTTAAATTCAGCAGGGTTGCCAGTTGCTAATCCTAATTTTTTACCTGTCCGCGGATCAACGCCATCGTGCAATGTTATCTCGAAAACTTTGGGCATGTTGAAGTATCCTGTTAGGTTGTAATTCTCCTTTCCAAATGCCCCAACTTCTACACAACCACTCGACCCCCCACAGCGAGCATCCACGATGGATTTGCCCATGCGGATCAATTCCTGCCCAATCAAATCAGCATTGAAGACTGATGGCTGCCCAAAACCAGTCTTTATGATCTTTGTAGCCCTTTTTACGAATCGATCAGGATTTTTCTTACTGACCTGGATCGACGTGGATGGTTGTAACAAGCGCATCTTTTCAATCACATCCAGTAAAAGGTAAGTTACTTCATTCACCCCATCGGTTCCATCGGGTCTTACCCCACCCAGGTTAATTTGTGCGAAATCGGTGTAGGTTCCGCTCTCTTCTGCAGTCACACCTACTTTGGGTGGTGCAGGTTGGTTATTAAATTTAATCCAAAAACACTGCAGCAATTCCTCTGCAATTTGGTGGGTGAGCTCCCCTTTATTAATTCCTTGCCGGTAGAAAGGTAATAAGTGCTGATCCAATCTACCCGGAGAAAATGCATCCCAAGTGTTCAGTTCAATCGTAACTCCAAGGTGGACAAACCAGTAATATTGTAATGCTTCCCAGAAATTTCTTGGCGCATATGCTGGGACGTGATTACATACTTCTGCGATTTTTCTCAGCTCGTTTATCCGTATATCATCCTTTTCATTGGCTGACATTTCAAGGGCTCGTTCTGCATATCTGTGGGCAAAATGGATGATCGCCCCTGCAGCAATATGCATCGCACGAAGCTCTTCTTGCTTATCATAAGCCTGGGGGTCAGTAAAGTAATCAAGCCTCGATAACTGCTGGTCGATCTCAGTCTGGAAATCCAACATCCCTTTTCTATAAATTTTATCGTCCAACACAGTATGGCCTGGAGCCCTTTGCTCCATAAATTCGGTGAAAATACCCGCTTGGTAAGCTGCCTTCCACTCCTCAGTCATCTCTTTAAAAATCAGATCGCGCATCGATTTTCCCTTCCAGAAAGGGATAATAATTTTTTCGTAATTGTTTCTTGTTTTAGAATCAACCTTGAACGAAGTTTTCTCACGCTGGTTGAGTACATCCAGGTCATCCAGACTGTGACAACATAATTCAGGGAAGGTTGGGGCATTTTTTAAACTTGGACCTTTCTCTCCAACGATTAGCTCCGCATCCTGGATGCTTATCTTTTTGTGTTCGAGTAGGTATTTAAAAGCCAGTGCTCGTCTAACTGGTGGTGAAACTAATTCCACCTCTTGCTTATAAAATTTGGTAAGCAGCTCTGCACGTTCAGATGAAAGTGTCTCCTCAGCCTCCAGGCTTTGCTGGCGAAGTTTTTCTATACGCTCGGTTATGATCATAGAATCCTCCCAATTGAATCCTTATACAGCGGCAAGTGATATTTATAAAGAATTTGTTCCACTTCTTCGATATGCTGACGTGAAACAGGTTTAATTTCTTTAAGTTTGTTATTCATTCCCAAAGCCTGGTATTTTGCCAGGCCGATTTCATGATAAGGTATTAATTCAACCCCATCTAGGTGCGGTAAATCTGCCAGGAATGATGCAGATTGATGAATATTCTCATAATCGTCGTTAACCCCTGGAATCAAGGGAATTCGGACAATGATAGAAGCCTTTGCACTTGAAAGTTTCTTTAGGTTATCAAGGATCATATGGTTGGAGACGGATGTATATTGCTTATGTCTGGACTCATCCATTAACTTGAGATCATATAGAAAAATATCTACATAGGAGTGGATCTGCTCAAATCCATCCCAGGATGTATACCCGCTGGTATCTACAATTGTGTGGATACCCTGTTCTTTACATGCAAGCAGTGATTCCAATAAGAATTCTCTTTGAAACATCGGCTCACCACCTGTAAAGGTCACTCCGCCTCGAGATTGGTCGAAGAAAGGTATATCGCGTTCAATCTCATCCATCAATTGAGCGACAGTAACGATGCTTCCTACCATCTCTCGCGCCCCTGCATAACATATCTCGGCACACTTCCCACAGTCATCACATGTTTCCCAATTGGTAATTGACCCATTTTCCCAGTGAATAGCCTGTATCGGGCAAGCCTCAATACAGGCTTTTGAAGCCTTGCATCGATTTAAGCGGAACATGATCTGCGCTTGGCTGCTTTGCCCTTCCGGATTATGGCACCACCAGCATTCGAGAGGACATCCTTTAAAGAAAACAGCTGTCCGAATGCCTGGGCCATCATTGATGGCATATCGCTTGATGTCAAAAATAATTCCAGATGTCATGAGATTAATGCAAATATAATCATAACCATAACATGTGTCAATGATAATATCCAACTTGTATACAAGTTGGATATCTGTTGATTTAAATTCAAGAATTATGGTTTAATTATTCAAAAAGAGGAATTGAATGGATCCAGTTGAGCTTTCACCCAAGCGGGAAAGTGATCGAGTTGAGATAGAACTTCGAGAAAAAATTCTCACCCTTGAAATTGATCCCGGCCTGGCAATAAGCGAAGCCAGCCTAATAAACCGGTATCATTGGGGTCGTACACCTCTCAGGGAAGCTTTTCAGCGTTTAGCAGAACAATCATTGCTGCAAATCATTCCACGTCATGGCGTGGTAATAACCCCTCTAAGCGTGTTTGAATTTTTCGAAGTGATGGAAGCAATGGCGATGGTGATTGGTCCCGCTGCCTCATTAGCTTGTAAGTACCTCACTGAAAAAGAGATCATCCAGCTTCAGCAATCCATTACCCAGAGTGAATTAGCAACCTCAAGCTCAGATTTCATTACAATTGCTGCCCAAGATTATAAATTTCACCGCATCCTGGCCATTGCTACTAGAAATCGATATCTGAGCCGGCATTTGCTGCATCTCCATCAGGTGGCTACAAGGTTTAACCTGGCTTCTTGGAAACGGGATGCAAATGCTGAATTTTCGCTCAAAGAACATAATAAAATTCTTGAATCATTGCAGAGCCGTGACGAAGAACTGGTTCAAAGTGTAATGCTAGAGCATATAGAGAACGCCCGTAAACGCGTTATGGGGACGTTCCAATCGTGATCAAATCCTTGATCTTTTCAAATGTCACCGGACCAATTTCTGGAACATCCTGGATCTCCTTGATGCTATCAAATGGACCATTTGTATTCCGATAATCAATTATATTCTGCGCTGTTTTGGGTCCGATTTCAGGTAATATAACTAATTGTTCTAATGAGGCAGTATTTATATTCACCAGGTCAAAAGAAGGAATTCCTGATCTAGTCCCATTTTCAGGCGCTTCGGAAGAAATCGATTCTGGTACAACAACCTGTTCACCATCTTGAAGCATTTTAGCCAAATTGAGCCCATCGGCATTCGCATTTTTGGAGAACCCTCCAGCTGCCTGGATGGCATCGTTCACCCGGCTGCCCAATGGCAGGGAATATAATCCAGCTTGTTCAACTGCACCGCTTACATATACAATGATTGGTGATTGAGTTGGAGCAGGCAATAATTTTATCGGAACGCCCCTTGGAGGGCCTGTAATTAATAATATAACTCCTGCACCAAGAAGAATGCCTACAATGATAAACGCTGCTAACCACCATGACTTAGTCATAAAATTATTTGAAAATAAATTCTGCTATATATTTTTATGACAGATTCAGACTTAAACCAAGTCTTTGTCGGGCTGCATTTACAGTTAATATCCGGACCTGCACAACTTGACCTTCATATAAACCACTACCTTGTTCATCATCCGTACCTTCATACGATATTTCCGAGGCATGGATTAATCCATCCAGCCCCTCTTCCAGTCGGGCAAACGCGCCAAATGGGACGATGCTCGTTATCACTGCATTTACCACCTGCCCTGGTATATAGCGTTCTTCAGCACTCTCCCACGGATTAGGCAGTAATCTTTTCATCGACAATGCTATGCGTGACCGATCCTGGTCAACCTGAATTACATACGCATGTACAGATTCACCTACCCTGACTACTTCTACAGGATGGCTAACCCTTCCCCATGAAATCTCTGATACGTGAATTAAGCCTTCCACCCCACCCAGGTCAACAAATATCCCAAATTCAGTGATGTTGGTTACAATCCCACATACACGTTTTCCAGGATACATTTCTTCAAATAGGAGATTTCTCTTTCCAGATTCTGCTAATGCAGCTCTTTCCGAAAAAACAACCCGTCCACGGTCTGGATCGCACTCAATAACTTTAAATGCTATGGTGCGTCCCACATAGCTGGATAGGATCGAATCTTTTTCATTTTCATCGGTCAGGCAGTTTACCTCCAGTAAGTGCGAGATTGGCACAAAACCATGCAATCCACTACCACTGACTAGTAAACCCCCACGATTAAAACCAGTTATTTCAAGGTTTACTACTTGATCCTTTAAAAATATCTCATTCACCATCTGCCAATCAATTTCACTAGTTTTTCCCCCTTTTTTATACATATCCTTCCCATGACTAGCGAGTTCATCCGGTACCACATGCACCCTCGACCCAGCCTGGTAAAATTTTTCCTCTTCAGCCAATAATGCTGTCCACCAGGATTCATCGACTTCAGGAGGAACTGCTTTGTTGAATTGCTTGGTCACCATTAAACCCTCCCAAATAAAAATATTCTATACATTGATTTTGATTCACCTGTTCTATTAATCCGCTCTGGCTTTTTGTTCCATATCCAGGATGGCGTTTGCAACAGCATCAACTGCAACGCGTTGCTTTCTATATAGATCTGCTTCAGACATCGATAATCGTGTAGCAATCTCCCTTACTTTTTTCCCCTCCATAAATTTCATCTCCAGGATGTTATACAGTATCCACTCCCCAGTGAATCGCCGCTCTCCTTCTGGTCGAACCTGTTCAACCGCTTCCCGTAAGATCGCTCTCAAAGCATTTGCTGGATTATCTTGATGCTCTTCCAAGGTTTCCTGCACGATTTTTAATCTCATCAACGGACTAGCAGTGAGCCTTGGTCCACCCCAATAATGTGTCAAAGCGTCTTTAACCCACCGGGACACATCGGGGGTCTCCAAGGGAATTTCTGGAGCGGTCAAGACATCGGTGCCACCATAACGGGAAGCCGCGCGCAACCGCTGGATTAAGTCAATTTGTGGACTGAGTATCTCAATCGAATTAAATATCTCTTGTTGCCTTACATGATCTTCCAATGCTGTAGCCGCACGGTTTGCCAGGAAAATTATAGCTTCTTTTTGATCTTCTCCCAAGATATGTTCACTCGTGTGACCAATCCCTAAAATTCCAAGCAGTACCTCGTGGTTTCCAGATTGGCTGTGCAATGGAACCAGCCAGAAATTATTCCAGGTAAAAAAACCACTGCCATTTCCATTTTGTGCCACGACATGGTTCACCCCAACGGATAAGGTATTCGCTTCTGGTGTATCTCCTATGGAAACTAATAGTTCAAGGTCCCCTGCTCCCAATGCAATTACGAATGCATTGGTCGCTCGAATACGATCGCAGATTGCTGCTAACACAGCCTCAAGGAATTGCCGTAAATCTCCTGTGGTAAGCAAGCGCTCGTTCAATGTTTGCACGAGCATTAAGTTCGTTTTATCACCACCTTGGAATATCCAGCGCTCCCAGAGCGGCGCCGCCAAAGTTATGGCATATTCAAAAATCAATATCGTACCCACCATGGCAATTGGAACTGCTGCAGTGTACTCAAATCCATAAAAATCCCCCACCCGGCGAGCGAGCGTGCTCATCGCTAATACAAATGAAGCAGTTACAGGACCACGCATAAGCCATTTAAACAGCCTTCTTTTTACCACCCGGTCTGGCCATGAAACCCCAAAGAAAGCAACTGCATATGCCATCACGACCATAAGTATCAGTACAACAAGATTGTTCAAAACAGCTAAAAACCAAAATACGAGTGGATGATTGGTTGCCACACTTGAACCAAAGAGCAGGAATGGGTAAGTGCCTAGTACCGGTGCTAATGCACCAGTTATCAGGTATCTCATTCGTCGACGACTGGTCGGAGTTATGGTGCGTTGGTATGCACGTCTGAAATTTAACCACGCCCATATCACCGCTGCCAAAAAGTAGATTACAAAAAACCATGTAAACCAAGTCCGTTCAAGGTGGGGCGCTGGATTGGCATTCGGAACCAGGGGACCAACCAGCAGCATGATTGGCAGTGTAACCAAGAAGCCAAAACCGAGAAAATACATCAACCCTGTTATCCACCGTTGACTTCCATGCGGAGGTCTTCCGGTTGTAACAAGAAGAGCTTCTGAAAATTGAAAATAGCAGGCTGGTAAAAATACTATCCCCACCCATTCTAATTGCAGCCAAAATTGAACCATCTGTTCTGTGCCTACAACACTGCTGATGGCATCTCCAACAAAAACAATCACAATACAGATCAGGATCAGGGCAAATGACCTTGCCACCCGATCCCTTAAGTTGAAGGTCAACGCATATAACAATAGGGAGAAAGCGGTGATTGCAATCCCAGCTGTGAGCAGCTGGTTTATAAACTTCACACCAGATAAAAATGTCACCCACATATCAAATCACCAGTTAAATCATCGCTTCAAAAAAGAATACTGTCATTTAATCCTGCAAACAAAAATTAACTTGCCATTTTTTATCGAATGGTCTTCGAAAAATATAATGCTATGTCATGGTTGGGAAAATAATGATCATTGTATCCACAGAGATCGTAACCAAGTTTTTGAGCCAAGCAGATAGCAGGATAATTTTTCGGTTGAATTTCCAATACCATACGCTCACATTTCTTATGCCTGGCCCAATCCTGGCCTGCCAAAACCAGGGTACTTCCAATTCCTTGCCGGCGTAATCTGCGCATCACGACCAGGTCAGTCATCCAGCTGGTGTGGGGAGCAATATTAAGCATCATACTTGTATAACCCACGATTTCACCTTGCAATGCTGCTACCAATAAGCATGACCGGTCTTTCCAATCGTTACTGAGCTCCGATATTGTGCGTGGATATGCCACCCTAACTGATCTGGGTAATTTTTGTTGTCGGAAGATAATCTCTACCCGCAAATCTGTGGGCTTGGGTCCACTATCTTGTTGAACTTCCATCTGCCAGACGTGATCACTTACATAATCGTGATCAATTTCCATTAATTTTGGTATATCTACAGATGTTGACGGTCGAATTTCTATTTCAGGCATGTATCCTCCACAAAATCTACCCAGCAGGCTCTACTAATACCTGGATGGCGCATGGAATTAATTCAGTACCAACATTATCTGTAACCACCAGCCGGAACATATATTCACCCGGGGTTAACGATGAAGTATCCCATGTACCTAAAACATCATTTTTCACAGGTTGTTGCCCAACCAAAATTGGTAGCCAAATTGCATCTCCTGGGCGGGCGATCTGCAGCGTGAAAAAACCAAAATCTGGAATATCAGCGCTTCCACGTATGCTAACACTCCCACGAATTTTATCTCCGTTTACTGGTGCAATTAGGTTGATCTGTCCAGGGGTACATCCTTCAGCAGCAGGAATCTCGCCTGGTGTTGGGGTGACATCCGGCGTTTCATTAGGATTTAAAGTTGGGGGAGGGAGTGTTATGGTTGGGGTTGCTAACAAATCTAATATCGCTGTTGGTAAAGGATTCGCACCTGGAAGGGTTGGAACCACAAACATGACCACAGTAAACTCAGCGACAGCCATCATGATCAGAATAACAACCATTGTTGCAGCAGAATTGACCCGTGATTGTGCAGCCTCTCGTTCTAATCCAAAAAAAGCCCCTCGTAAATCCTCCCATGCTGACACAAATTTCCGAATTTGCCAAAGGATCAAGAGCCCCAAGATAACGTAGATCCATATTTCGTATGCTCGGAAAAATTGAAAAACTTGTTCCATGAAACGATTGGTTTCTCCGTAAAATTCCCATAAGGAGCGTGCGAAGGCTGAATTGGGTTAGAGACGACGCAACACCCCTCTGATGAGCGTCGTTAGTTTGGGGGCTAAAATCTGCCCGGCTTCCAATACCTCTTCATGTGTGGTAGTAGTTGCACCGTCCAGATTAGCTTTATTACTAATACCTGATATTCCCAGGACTCGCGTGCCCCCATGTCTTGCTGCAATAACCTCCGGAACTGTGGACATTCCAACTGCGTCAGCACCGATGATACGCAAAAAACGTAAATCTGCTGGGGTTTCAAACGATGGACCTGCCAGGCTGATATACACACCTTCTTGCAGCTGCATCTCCCCTTCGGCTGCTGCTTTTCTCGCCATCGCCATGATTGCAGGGTCGTACGCCTGGCTCATATCAGGGAATCGAACCCCTAGCTCATTCAAATTTGGACCTCTTAGGGGGTTTAGTCCTGCCATTCCAATCATGTTGATATGGTCAGTTATTAGCATCAAGTCTCCAGGCGTGTAATCGGGATTCACAGCTCCGGCAGCATTGGTAACAATTAATATTTCTATCCCCAAACGTTGCAATACTCGTACCGGAAGTGCAACCTGGGCAATGCTGTACCCCTCATAGTAATGCACCCGCCCCTGCATAACGATGACTTCTTTCTCTTCTAATTTACCGATGACGAGTTGACCCTGGTGTCCAATAACTGTCGATACCGGCCATTCTGGAATTTCATTGTAGGGGATGTTGGTTGAAAATTCTATACTCTTCGCCAGAGCACCCAAGCCTGAGCCTAGAATGATTCCTACCGTAGGGTGATAGCTTGATTTTGAACGAATGACATTTGCGATTCGATCAATCTGCTCCAACGGGTAAAATTCGTTCATGTTAAGACTGCCTCTCCTTAAAAGCAACGTTAATTTATACCGATCCTCCCCAGTAAAACATCCAAATTATTATAACATGGGGTGCAGATTCCACTTCCTTATGATGATTCGAACTTCTCACCCACCTCCTGGAAAGCCAGGATTGATTGATCAACTGCTGAATCGTCTATCCAATAATGCGTAACCAGGCGAAAACGCTGTTTCCCCACCACCCCAACCCTCACGCCGTGTTTTGACATCGCCTCTGCTACTTTTTTGGCGTCAGCTAGAAACGAATCTGCTAGTGTCATGAAGATCATATTTGTAAATGGGGTCCCTGCATCCAATACCAGCCAGGGTAGAAAAGATAAGCCTTGGGCTAGGTGACGTGCTCTTTCATGATCCTCAGCTAATCGTTCCACCATTGTTTCTAAAGCAATGATCCCGGCAGCAGCCAGGATTCCAGCCTGGCGCATCCCCCCTCCCAGCTGTTTTCGGATGCGATGGGCTCTGGCAATGAATTCGGAACCCCCACACAGCACGGAACCGACTGGTGCGCATAAGCCCTTACTCAAGCAAAAAGTCACCGAATCAGCTGGTCCTGCCAATTCTTTTACAGATACGGCTTGAGCAACGGCGGCATTGAAAATCCTCGCCCCATCCAGGTGAAGTAATAATCCCTTTTGGTGTGCAAGCTCTCCTACTGCATGGGTGTAGTCTGCAGTTAATGCTACTGCACCACACCGGTTGTGGGTATTTTCCAGGCATACCAGACGTGAGATTGGTTGATGGGCGTCATTCGACCGGATCGCTGCCTGTATATCCTCCAAAAAAAGTGTTCCATCACTCTGATTAGGTAGCTGGCACGAATGCACTCCCCCCAGTGCCGATATTCCTCCCGCCTCATATAAAAACGTGTGGGCTTTGTTTCCCAGGATGACCTCATCACCCCTGCCGCAGTGTGTCAGGATCGCTGCTAGATTACCCATCGTACCGGAGGGCACGAACAAACCAGCCTCTTTACCCACCTTTTCAGCTGCTAATAGTTGTAGCTTATTGACAGTCGGGTCTTCTCCAAAAACATCATCCCCAACTTCCGCGTTCGCCATTGCTTGCCGCATGGCATCCGTTGGGTGGGTAACAGTATCTGAACGTAAATCAATCCAATCCATGATCTCTCCTAACCCTTCAACGATATTCCATCCAAATATTTTTTATTCTTCCCTCAACCTCTCCAACACTTCTTCCAATTCCAGGGGTAAAGGCGCTTCAAACGTGTTCGGTTTAATTTGACCCGGTAACAAGATGGTCAGTCGGCTAGCATGCAGGAAGTGCCGCATCACCGGAATGGTTGCATGTTTATGACCATACACTCGATCCCCTGCCACCGGGCATCCTATGAACTTTAAATGCAGGCGGATTTGATGTGTCCGTCCGGTTAGTGGGTGGACTTCCACCAGGGTGTGGTTCTTATACGCCTCCAACGTGCGATACTCGCTGACTGCTTCCCGTCCTTTTTTGTTAGTGGTTATTGCCATCATTTTTCGATGTACATTATCTCGCCCTACCGAAGCTTCAATACGCCCGGAAGGAGTCGGTGGTTTACCATCTACCAGCGCGATATAGGTCTTTTCTGTCTTTCGTAACCGGAATTGGTCCTGTAGCCACCGGTGAGTCAGGTCATTTTTTGCCAGCAGGATTAATCCAGATGTATCTTTATCAATCCGGTGTACCACCCCAGGCCGTTTTTCTCCCCCGATCCCCGCCATCTCGGGGGCATGAGCCAGAGCAGCATGAACCAATGTCCCGCTCTGATGCCCAGCAGCCGGGTGCACGACCATTCCGGCAGGTTTGTTTACTACCATCAGGTCATCATTCTCGAAAATGATATTTAGTGGGATATCTTCAGGTATCAATTGGGTTGGTTCGGGTGGTGGGACATCCACGTAAACGATGTTCCCTTGGTTAATCATCTGGCTTTTATGAGCTACATTCCCATCTACGAGGATCGAACCATTTTCAATCAGGTTTTGCAAACGGGTCCGCGAATATTGTGGCAGGCAGGTCACCAGGAATTTATCCAGGCGCGAAGGTTCAATATCTTCATACCGGAATTTTAATACTTGCTCACTCAACAGGATGGCTCTCCGGATCGGCTGGTGTATCCAGCTGTTCTTGAGGTTTAGGTGGGTCGGGTGATAATAATGATTGTAACTGGCTGGTCTCAGCAAGTTTCTTTTGTTTTCGTTCGCTATTCCACAATGCCAGGATTAATATCAGTGTCCCAACAGAGATGCAAGCATCCGCCACATTGAAAACTGCAAACGTACCAACAGAGACAAAATCAGTCACGGTACCCTGGGTTAGACGGTCAATCAAGTTTCCTACCGCACCACCCAACATCATCGCCATTGCAAGCCGCATTGCCCAATCTTTACGCGGGACTTGTGGGTAATAATATAAAATCCCGATGGATACGATAAATGCCAGCACGGTGAAAACCATACCGAATCGCTGGAACATCCCAAATGCTGCTCCTGTGTTTTGCCAATGTACGATCCG
>Ga0209253_10003166_pt1 | contig 14477 bp, 12 predicted proteins | sample FrelakmetBRP12BR_FD_187145 | JGI IMG/M metagenome (GOLD analysis project Ga0209253, IMG submission 187145) | Freshwater lake sediment microbial communities from the University of Notre Dame, USA, for methane emissions studies - BRP12 BR (SPAdes)... | ecosystem: Environmental > Aquatic >...
TTCCCGCCTGTCCTCCTGTGGCCTCCTTCTCGATCAGCACCGTGCGCAAGCCCTCCGAGCCACTATAGACCGCGGAGGCCAAGCCGGCAGGCCCGCCGCCGATGATGATGAAATCGTAGAAAGGACGCGCCGGCTTGGTCTGCAGGCCCACCTTGTTCGCCAGGGTCGGCAGGTCAGGGTCGGAAAGCACGCTGCCGTCCGGAAAGGCGAGCACCGGCAGCCGGGACTGGCCATCCAGGGTCTGCAGGAGCGCTTGCGCTTCCTTCGCTTTTTCGACGTCCAGCCACTGGTAGGGGATCTGATTGCGGGTGAGGAAGTCCTTTACGTCGTGGCTCTTGGCGGACCAGAGGGTGCCCAGCACCCGGATGCCCTCGAACGGCGGCTGGTGGCCGGCCGACCAGTCCGAGAGCAGGTCCTCCAACACCGGGTACAACAGCCGCTCCGGCGGGTCCCAGGGCTTCATCAGGTAGTAGTCCAGGCTGAGCTGGTTGATGCTGGTGATCGCCGCCTGCGTGTCGGCATAAGCCGTCAGCAGCGCGCGCTTCGCTTCGGGGTAGAACTTGACCGCTTCCGCCAGGAATTCGGTGCCGCTCATCGCAGGCATCCGCTGATCAGCCAGGAAGAGTGCCACCGCGGTGTTGCGCTTTTTCAGGTCCTTGACCGCTTGCAGAGCTTCCGCGCCCGATGGGGCGCTGAGAATCCTGTAGTCAGCCGAGAAATGCTGTCGTAAGTCCCGCTCGATCGCGCTCAGCACTCCCGCCTCGTCGTCCACCGTCAGAATGACTGGCTTGGCCATTCGTTCCCTCCGAGCACTAAGCGGTACAGCTGCGGGTGTTCGATATCTTAGTGAATTAGTAAACTTATTCGAATATAGTCGCCCCGCGGAAAAAGGTCAATTCAAAACCGACCAGGTGACGATGGGAAGAGACTTTCCTTTGATGGCCACCGCCTGCTGCCGGCTCATCTGGAACCTCTCCCCGAGCCGGCCGCGGACCTCGTCCGTGACCAGGATGTCCACCTCGAACTGCCGGGTCAGCGCCTCGACCCGGGAAGCGACATTCACCGCGTCGCCCATCACGGTGAACTCCTGCATTTCGTCGCTGCCCACCAGCCCGGCCACCACCGTGCCGCAATGGATGCCGACCCCGAACCCCAGCTGCGGGAGTCCGCGGGTGCGGAGAGTTTCATTGTAGCGCCCCAGGGCCGCCCGCATGTCGAGAGCCGCCTCCACCGCGTCCTGCACGTGCCAGGGGTTTCGCTCCAGCGCCCCGAACACGCTCATGATGCCGTCGCCCATCAGCCGGGTCACATGACCGTGGTGCGCTCGGATCGTCGTGCACATCTGCAGGAAGTAGCCGTTCAGCATATCGATCACCACACCCGGGTCCAGCCCTTCGCTGAGGTGAGTGAAGCCGCGGATGTCGGCGAACAGCACCGTCACTTCCCGCCGCTCGCCGCCCGCCAGCAGGCCGTCGGAGACGATCCTCTCGACCAGCGCGGCCGGGGCAAAACGGGCGAAGGACCGCTGCAGCCGTTCGAGCTCTTGCGCGTTTTGATCGAGCCGCCGGCCGAGTAGCGCGTTTTTTCTCTTAAGAGAGCTCGCCGCCGCGGCGAGGATTCCGGCGGCGAGGAGGGAAGCGGCAAGGGGCAGGCTGAACGCCAGCGCCTGGGTCACTGCCTCACCAGGGAGAGCCTGGCCAGGGTGTTGCCGACCGCCGCGGTGCCGACCGCTTCGAGGGTTGTTTCCTCGCCCACCTCGGCCAGGAGCCGGCGCGTGGTGTTCTGGATGACCCGAGGCTCATACCACACGGTGTCCCGGGTCCAGCGCAGGAGCGTCGCCTCCAGCGGCGACAGGCTCGTCGAACTCAGGGTCGCCATGATCGTCGCGATCTCCGGCTCCGCCAGCCCCTCCCGGCCGAGACCGCGCACGGCTTCCTCCTCGCACAGCTGGGAATCGAGCTGTTTGGCGATCACCGCCAGCATCAGCAGCTTGCTGCGGTTGGGCAGCACCGGCGAGGCCAGCCAGCCGTCCGTGAGGCGGCGCAGCCAGGCTGCGATCCAGGTTTCCCCCGCCGCGGCGATGATCGCGGCGCAGGGACCTTCGTTGCGGTACCCTTCCGGAGGGGGGGCCCGGCGAGGCACCATCTGCTTCCTCAAGAAAAAACCGAACACCCTGCCGACGAAGCTGTCCGGGAGGTTCTCCATGTCCAGGTTGGGCGGGAGAGCCATGAAGCTGGCCATCCGGTTCGCGAAACAGGCCTTCACCACGCAGGCGGCGATCTCGGAGATCGCTTCCGGGCTCAGACCATCCCTCAGCAGGCCTTCACGATCCTCCCTGGCCGGGGAAGGGTTGGACTTGGCCAGCTTGCGGGCGAACTCCACCACCCTCCGGGTCAGGCCGCCGGCCAGGCTCGCCTCGTGCTCTAGATCCTGGATCTGCTTCTCGCTGTAGCCCCAGATCTTCATGAGCGCCCTGGCTGTGCCGTAGCAGTAGCGGCAGGCGTTCTCCTGGGAGGCCACGAAATACGCCACGCCCATGAGCTTCAGAGGCGCATGAGCGACCTTCTCCGGCTCACCCAGCGCCAACAAGGCTTCCCCGAGCCAGGGGCTGAGGCGTTTGGTCAGTTGAGATTCATAGGCGGTATTCGAAGCGAACGCCAGAAGAGGCATTCCCCACTCGATTTCGTTCAGCAGTTTGGCCATGGCGAGTGGTCGTCACGAGCGACCTGCGTGCAAACGTACTTATTTCCGATCTAAATTGTCAACTGAAACGGCGTGACTTCAAGACCTCTTCCGCTTGCCCCCTCGTGGATTTTCGGTCTATGGTGGAGCCGCCGTGATTCAACTTCGCTACCTGTGCCCGCTGCTGGCAGCGCTGCTGCTGGCCGTGGCCACGCCAGCTCGGGCCCAATCCCCCGGCACGCTCATCGCAGCGGAGCTGGTGGAAACCCTCTCGCCCGCGGAGGTGGACCAGATCGTCGCGGAGCTGTTCGAGAAAGAAAAAAAACCCTCGGCCGCCTTCCCGGTGGATTGCTATACGCTTCGTTTTCGGAGCCGCTACCCGGACGATACGGAGGCGACGGCCACGACACAACTCTTCGTGCCCCGCTCACCGCCGGCGGCGCCGCCGGCGCCGCCGGTGATGTACGTGTTTGCCCCCGGGAGCACGGGGTTGATCAACTCCTGCCGGCCGTCCCGCGAGCACATCGCCGGCATCCGCTGGGGGCTGTATCGGTCGCACGTGCTGGCCTACACCGGCCAGGGTTTCATCGGCGTCCTGCCCGACTACCTGGGCTTCGCGGAGGCCGGACGCCTGCAGCCCTACATGAACAAGGTAGCCGAGGGGCGCGTAGTCCTGGACGCCATCCGGGCGGCTCGTGCTTATCTCAAATCGCGGGGGAAAATGCCTGTTTTCGTGGCCGGTTTCTCCCAGGGCGGCCACGCCGCCTTCGCCGCCGCGGACCTGCAGCGCGCCTACGCCCCGGATGTCCGCCTTACCGGAGTCATCGGCTACGGGCCGACCACCGACCTGGAGGCCCTGTTCCGGGAGTTCCCAGTGGTGGCGCCCATGGTGGTCTACAGCTACTCCCTCGAGTACGGGCCCGAACGCTTCAATCCCGCCCTGATCCTGGCCAGCCGCTGGGTGGGCAGCCTGGAGCATGACGTGACGCGCCAGTGCGTAGGCGGGATGCAGGAATACTACCCCTGGACGCCGCGGGAGATGTTCGCGCCCGCCTTCGCCGCCGCGCTCCTCAGCCGGGAGCTGGCCACGAAGTACCCGGAGATCCACCGCATCTTGCGGGAGAACTCCGCCGGGCTGTCCCGGCATCGCGTCCCTTGCCTGATGCTGCAGGGCACCGACGACGTGGTGGTCTTCCAGGCCTCGCAGGAGGAGTTCATACGCCAGCTTTGCCGCTCGGGCAGCCCGGTGCGCTACATCCTGTTCCGCGGCCGCCGGCACGACACCCGGCAGATCGGCTACTTCGAGGCACTGGACTGGATGCGCCGCCTGGCCGCCGGCCAGCCGGCTCCCTCGGACTGCCGGACGATCGCCAAATGAGCGTCTACCGGCTCGCGGCCGCCGCCGCGGCGATAGCGGCGCTCCTGACCCTGGCGGTCCCTGCGGGCGCGCAGACCGACCTCCCCGGAGCCCTGCTGGAATGGAACTTTGGAGAGCAGTACTCCCCGGAGCGGATCACTGAATTGATGCGGCCGTTTTTCGAGAGTTACGAAATCCCGCGGGCACGCTACGCCGTGGACACCTACGTCCTACGCTACCGCAGCACCGACTTCGACGGCTCCGCCGCGGAGGTCCGGGCCCAGCTCTTCATGCCCCGTTATCCTCAGCCGGCCGCCCGCCCGGTGCTGGTGTTCGGCTCGGGCACCACGGGGATCGCCGACTCCTGCGCCCCCTCCCGTGAACGCTCCGAGCTGCGTCGGTGGGGCCACTACCGGCAAAACATGCTGGCCTACGCGGCCGCCGGTTTCATCACCATCTTCCCGGATTACATCGGCTTCAACGACCCGGATCGCCCGCAAAGGTACTTCAGCAAGCAGGCCGAAGGCCGGGCGCTGCTGGATGCCGCGCGGGCGGTCGAGGCCTTCTACACGACCTACCCGCACGCGGTTCATCCTTCCGGGGCGGTCTTCGCGGCGGGCTACTCCCAGGGCGGCCACGCCGCCTTCGCCGCCGCCGACCTGCAGCCGGAGTACGCTCCCGAGGTGACGCTGCGGGGAGTCATCGGTTTCGCCGCGACGACCGACGTCGCCGCCCTGTTGGCAGAGGGCCCCTACTACGCCCCGTTCATCCTCTACAGCTACTCCGTCATGTACGGGAAAGAGCAGATCGATCCGGCGGACTACCTCCTGGAGCGCTGGGCCGCGACCCTCGAGGAGGACGCCAACCGCCTGTGCGTGGACGAGTTCCAGAAGTATTACCCCTTCGACGGGAAGAGGCTGTATCGCCCGGAGTTCTACGAGGCGCTGCACGGCGAGAGGCTCGAACTGGAGTACCCGGCCCTGGCGGCGGCCCTGGCCGCCAATCAGAGCGGCACCTCCGGCAACGGCCTGCCGGCTCTCGTGGTGCAGGGGGACGCGGACGCCATCGTCACCACCGCCACTCAGGCCCGCTTCGTCGCTGAGCTGCGTCGGGCCGGCAGTGACGTTCGCTTCCTCGTGCTGAAGGCCGTGCCTCATCGCTCCACCCGGCCGGCGGGCTTCCTCGCCTCCGTGGAATGGCTGGAGGAGCTGGCCGGCCGCTGAGCACGGGCTCCGGCTCGCCACGGCGGCCGGGTATGGGGTATAGTGGCCCATGAACCGCGGAGGCCGCCTGGTCGTGTTACTCTGCATCATACTAGCCGGCTTCGGCACGCTGGCCGCCGCCGACACCCTGTACGGAGCCGAGGCCCCCAAGGATGCCGCTTATGTCCGCCTGGTTCGCCTCAGCGACGGCTCCGGTCCCTTGGACGTGGGCTCCAAGCGCTTCGATCCCCCAACAGGAGGGGTGTCCCCTTACCGACCGGTCCTGCCGGACATCTACCTGATCCGCAGCGGCGGGCGCGAAGTGGAGCTCATCCCCAAGGTTGGGCGCTACTACACCCTGACCCTCACCTCGGAGGGGATCCGCATCTTCGAGGACATCGAGCACACCGACCCGGCGCGCGCGCAGCTCGTGCTGTACAACCTCCTGCCGGCGGAGCGGGTCGACCTCAGAACGGCCGATGGCCGGACGAGCGTGATCGCCGGCGTGGGCCCGGGGTCAGCCGGCCGGGTGAACGTGAACGCCGTCCCGGTCTCACTCGGCGTGTTCGGCAGCGCCGGCCCGCTGGCCGTGGTGGGCGACCCGGGCCTCAGCCGCGGCGGGTCATTCAGCGTGTTCGTCTACGGCAGCGGTTCAGCCCCGCAGGTCTTCTGCGCCCAGGCTGAGCTCGCCCAAAAATGAACCCCCGTCATGGTCTTCACCAGCAGCGTGTTCCTGTTCCTCTTCCTGCCCCTGTTCCTGGGCGTGTACTACCTGCTGCCCGGCCGGGCCCGCCTGGCCTGGATCCTGGCGGCCAGCTGGGTGTTCTACGGCTGGTGGCGGCTGGACTTCCTGGCCCTGATCGCGGGGGTCACCATCTGGACCTACCTGGGGGGCCGGTGGATCGGCCGCTTCCGGGGCGGCCGGCGAGCCCGCGCGGCGCTCGCCCTGGGCATCGCGGCGAACCTGGCCGTCCTGGGCTATTTCAAGTACTTCAACTTCGGCATTGACAGCCTCAACGCCCTCCTCGGCTTTTTAGGCGCCGGGACCCTCACGGCCTGGCGGGTCGTGCTGCCCGTGGGCATCTCGTTCTACCTGTTTCACTCCATCAGCTACCTCGTCGACGTGCACCGCGGCGACGCCCCGGTGGCCGGCGATTTCCTGGAGCTGGCCGTGTACATGGCGTTGTTCCCGCAGCTGGTGGCCGGCCCCATCATCCGGTACAAGGATCTGTGCGGGCAGCTGAAAGTGCGGCCCCACACCTGGGCCGGGTTCTCCGAGGGAAGTGCCCGCTTCATGATCGGGTTCTGCAAGAAGGTGCTGATCGCGGACCTGGTCGCCCCGCTCGCCAACGCGGCCTTCGGCCTGGCGGCGCCGACGGCGGCCGATGCCTGGCTGGGCGCCCTGGCCTACACCGCCCAGATCTACTTCGATTTTTCCGGCTACTCGGACATGGCCATCGGATTGGGTCTTCTGATGGGCTTCCGGTTCCCGGAGAACTTCCGCGCCCCCTACCTCGCCAGCAGCATCACCGAGTTCTGGAAGAGGTGGCACATCAGCCTGTCCACCTGGCTGCGGGACTACCTCTACATCCCGCTGGGCGGGAATCGGAAGGGTACCCGCCGCACGCTGGTGAATCTGCTGCTGGTCATGGTCCTGGGCGGGCTATGGCACGGCGCCGCCTGGACCTTCATCCTCTGGGGCGCCTGGCACGGGCTGTTCCTGGCGATCGAAAGGCGGCGGCGCCCGCAGCCCGCGGGACTTCGCACCGCCGCGGTGGCCGCCACGATGCTCGTGGTGATCGCCGGCTGGGTGATGTTCCGCAGCGGGACGCTGGCGGAAGCGCTGCGGATGTACGGGGGGATGATCGGGCTGCACGGCTTCGGGGTGAGCGGCGCCCTGCGGTGGCAGCTCGGCGGCCTGGAGCTGGCAGCGCTGGGCCTGGCGCTGGTGGCCGTGTACGCGGGCCCGGCCCTGGCCAGGGGCTGGGGTGCCGCCGCCCCAGCCCCAGCCCCGGTGCGCTGGGACCTCGCGGCGACCGGCCGCGTAGCGGTCATCCCGCTGTTTCTGCTGGCCTTGCTGAGAACGGCGGCGGTGAGCTTCTCGCCGTTTCTTTACTTCCAATTTTGAAGGGGTCGGGTACATGGCTAGGCCAGTGCGGACATCCAGACGCCAGGGACTCGCGGGGTACGTGACCGGCCTGGCTCTCCTGCTGGTTCTGGCGGGGGGCGTCGCGCTGACGCTGACCAATACAGCGGCCTTCGCACGCCCAGGCCGCGGCACCCTCCTCGACGGGCAATGGACCGACGCGTACGAGCGGCGGTTCGAAGAAGGTCTGGCGCTCCGCGGACCGGCGCTGGCCGCCTGGGCTTGGCTGAGGTACGGCCTGTTCGCCGAGGGCAGCCCCGGCGTGCTGGTGGGCAGGGGCGGCTGGCTGTTCACCGCGGAGGAGTTCCAGCTGCGCTGGGACCCCGCGTCCCCCTCCCGAGTTGACCTGGATACGGTCCGCCAAGTCCGCGACGAGCTGGCCGCCCGCGGGGTCGAGCTGGTGATCGCTTTGGTGCCGGCCAAGGCGCGCGTCTATCCGGACCGACTCGGCCGGTACACCCTGCCCCGGGAGCTGGCCGGCCGTTACCATGAGCTGCTGAACCGGCTGGCCGGCCTCGGTATCCCGGCTCCCGACCTGCTGGGTCCATTGCAGGAGGGCCGCGGCAGAGGTGAAGTGTTCCTCCGCACCGACACGCACTGGACGCCCCGGGGGGCCGAGCTGGCCGCCCAGGCCCTGGCGGGCCCGGTGCGGCTGATCCTGGCCCAGGCCGGGTCCCCGCGCGCCCGCTTCGTGAGCGGCGACGGCACCCAGCGCGAGTACCGGGGGGACCTGCTCAACTTCATCCCGCTGGGCCCGTTGGCCAAGCACTTCGGGCCGCGGCCGGACAGCGTGGTCCCGCGCCTGACCTCCCGCTTGGATCCGGAGGAGACGGGACTGTTCGGCTCGGTCGACATCCCCGTGGTCATGGCCGGCACCAGCTACAGCAGAGGGGAGCTGTGGAATCTGGAAGGAGCCCTCAAAGCGGCCGTGGCCGCGGACGTCCTCAACGTCGCCGCGGAGGGGCAGGGGGCGCTTCAGCCCCTGCGGGCCCTGCTCGCGGGTTCGGTCCTGGAGGACGTCCGGGCGCAGGTGGTGGTCTGGGAGATTCCCGAGCGATACTTCAAGTGACTGTTTGACAGCCAGCGGCAAGGCAGCGATACTATGGCCATAGCCTATGACCGCAGCGAACAAAGCATGGATCGCCATTCTGCTGTGTTTCGCCGCCCTACAGTTGTCCTGCGTGTCCCTGCCCCCGCAGCACGCGAAAGGCGACGCCAGTCTTCAGTTCCCCGGCTTGCGCTGCAGCGATGCCTCGGGCCTTCGTTTTTATTTCACGGGCGATACCTTTCTCAGTCGGGCGGAGGAGCTGATTCGGGGAGCCCGGGACTACATCCTCATCGACTCCTTCGTGACCGTGGACGACGAAAAGGGGAAACGAGTCTTCTCCCTGCTCAGACAGAGGATGGCGGAGGGACTGCGGGTGTACGTCATCACCGACTCCTGCTCCGGTTTCGTTTCCGGCTTCGTCGACGGCAGGACGGCTGTTCCTTACCTGGTGGAAATCGGCATCCCCGTCGTGGAGTTCAATCCGATCCGGGTCAACCGCACCGCCCGGCTGCCGATCTTCGAGTACCGGGATCACCGCAAGTTCTGGCTGGTCGACGGGGAGACGGTGGTGCTGGGCGGCCAGAACATCTGGTCCATCTCCCTGAACCCCCCCGAGGAGGGCGGGACCGTCGACGCCATGGTGGAGTTCCGTTCGGGCAGCGCAGTCGCGGAGCTGCTGGCGGGGTTTGTGCAGGAATGGAACGCCTACTCCATGGAAAAGCTCGATCGCGGGGACTTCGCGGTCCGTCGACAGCCGGCCGGCAGCACCCCCCTGTGGCTGGTGCACCAGGATCGCTTCACGAAGCCTCTGATCGGAGAGATGTTCGACCGCCTCCTGGGCGCGGCCGAGCGGGAGGTCTGGTTGATCCAGTCCTACACCCTGCCGGACCGCACGCTGCTCAGTCGGATCCGCTCCTTGAGTGCCGAGGGCGTGACCGTCAACATCCTCTTCTCCACGGCCTACCGCACCATGGACAAGTTTTTCTACGCCACCGGATACCGCATGCTGGACCTGATCGAGGCCGGGGCCGTGCTTTGGGAGTACGAACACCCTCTCTCCCACCTGCACTACAAGGGGGTCATCGTGGACGGCCGCTGGTTCGCCGTCGGCTCGGCGAACCTCAACTACCGCTCCTGCCACCTTTCCAAGGAGCTCAATATCGCATTTGAAGGAAGCGACCTGGGCGCCCCAATGCTGGACCAACTCAGTGACTTGGTAGCCGGCTCCCGGAGAGTCAGCAAGCTGCAAGCCTCCCAGCGCCGCGGCTTCAAGTTCCTGGCCTACTACCTGTTCCTGTACTTCGGAGGGTGAGCATGCGGCGGTTGGCCAGGCTGGCGTTTCTGCTGCCCTTTCTGTTGTTGCCCGCTGCCGGTGGTCACGGCGCCGGCGGGCAGAAGCCCTGGCTGGCCGGCATGTACGCCGAGTTCTGCGGTTTCTCACCAGGGACCGGGTTGCCGGCCGCGACGTACCTGGCTGCCGGCCTGTTTGGCGAGCCGCTCGCTCTCCCGGTGCTCAATCCGGCGTTGTCCTGCGGCCTGCTGCTGCCCGTCGCGCCGCCGGCGAGCGAGGGGATTCGCCTGCAGATCGCCGGGGAGCTGACCATTGTAGACCTGCCGGCAGCGTTCGTGAAACGCCGCTTCTACATTTCCGGCTGCTTCAGCCCTGCGCTGGGGGCCCAATACCTCTTTCAGCCGGAAACGCGCGCGGGTTCCTTCAGCGTCGTTTTTTCGCCGCTGCGCTTTCGTGCCGCGGACGCGGTCTTTTCCTTCTGCTCGTTTCAGCTCTTCCTCGCCGAAAGCGCGCAGCCAGCGGGGTGGGGACTGACGCTGTTCAGGGCAGCCCTGTTTCTATTGTAGGAGGAGGGGATGTTCCAGTGAAGCGGAAACGGTGGGTCCTGGGGGCGGCGATTCTGCTTTCCGCCTTTCTGCCGGTTTGCGAGCTTCAGGCCAGCGGATTCGGCGTCACGCTGTCCACCAACACCTTCGCGCCCCTGGCCAGGGCGGGCGCAGCGGCGGTATCCCCGGGGCTGTACGGTCGAGGCGGGCTCGCCTGGCTGCCAGGCGGACATCTTGAGATCGAGATCTACCATCTGCCCCAGTTGACGCCCCGTTTCTACTCCGAGGTTTTTTTCGGTCTTTCCGCCGGCTACTGGCTGCTGGAGAGGAAGCGCACCTCGTATCTGAACTTCATCGCCGATGCGGGCCTGCTGTATGGGCTCGACGGCACCCTGCTCCTCAACCTCAAGCTGTGTCCCTTCGTCTTCGGCTGTCCTGCCTACCGTTACGCGGAGCGCTTTCTCACCGTGGGAGTCATCTACGACGTGCAACGCAACCGCGCCTTTCTGCAGATGCAGCTGCTGGCGGTCACCTTGTACCTGTAACCGGACCATTGTCCGCGTAATGACCCTGAAGACCGGGCCGGCGTCACCGGCCGCGCGCCCCCGGGCGGTACCAGTCCACCCGGCGCGTGAGGACCATCACCCCGGTCAGAATCGCGAACAGCCCCAGCGAGCCGATGAGCAGGGCGTAGTCCTCTGACTGCAGCGCCGCGTACAGGAAGGCGTAGGAGGCGCCCAGCACCGGCGCCAGCAGCAGGCCGCGCCGGCGGTCCCCCAACACGAAGCCGGCGTAGAAGCTGACCAGGGCGACGGTGGCCAGCGCGGCCAGCAGGTAGGTGAGCCCGAAGCCCAGGTGCTCCGACACCGAAAGCAGCAGCAGGTAGAACAGGCACTCGGCGAACCCCACCAGCAGGTACTGCAGGGCGTGCACCCGCCGCCCGCTGAAGGCCTCGAACAGGAAGAACACTAAGAAGGGCAGCAGCACGAACAGAATCCCGTACTTCACCGAGCGCAGCACTCTCTGGTAGGTGTCCGCCGGCACCATCAGGTCCACGCCGAAGCGGGAGGCGGCCACCACCTCCGGGCCCACCTCTCCCGCCCGCCAGGCCTGCGGGTAGCCCCGCCCCAGGGAGATCACGTGCCACTCCGCCTCGAAGCCATCCTCCCTCACGCTGCGGGCGGCGGGCAGAAAGGCGCCGCTGAAGCGCGGAGCGGGCCAGGGAGAGCTCATGCGCACGCGGGTGTCCTCCCCCAGCGGCAGGAACCCCAGCGAGCGGCCGCCCTTCAGGAGCAGGTTCAGCGCGAAGCGCCCGCCGGCGCGGGCCTCCGGCAGCGGTGCGCGGATGCCGCCGCCCTCGGCGGACGGCCCGAACAGCCCCAGCGGCGCCGTGCCGGCCTGAAAGCGCACTTCCTCCGAGCGGCCCCCGGCGGTCCACCTCAAGACCACCTGCTCGGTGAGCCCGCGCAAGGCCGGGAGCTCCACCGCGAGCTGGGCTTCCCCCCACAGCACGTCCTGCGGCCGGACGCCGGCATGGGCGGCCAGCTCCGGACGGCGGAAGGAACCCTCCAGGTGCACCTCGGCGGTGTACAGCGTGACCTCGAAGATCCCCCGCCGACGCTTCTCGGGCGCAGCCTGCACCGTGATCTCCAGGCTCTCCGGCAGGAAATAGGCCTGCGCGGTGGACTCCACGATCTTGCCGTCCTCGCCCTTCTGGCGCACCAGGTAGGGCACGACCAGCAGCGGCCCGCCCACGGTCTGCTCTCCGCCCCACAGGCTGATGACCTCGTCCTCGGCCGTGCGGCGGTAGCCCTCGCGCTCCTCGATCAGCGAGCGGATCAGGAACAGGGGGATCAGGAACAGCAGGAGCACCAGTCCCAGGAACATCATCTTCAGCACCAACAGCAGACCCGCGTTCTCACGGACCTTCTCCAGCAGCGTCGGTTTCATTGGGCACCTCCGCTCCAGACCCTACCCCGGCGGTGGGGCGGACGCGTGGCGGAATTGTGTCTTTTTCGTGAGTTCACTTGCGAAGAGCTCCGGTTCGGGGGATAATCACGGTCATTCTTCTACAGAAGGAGGCAGGGCATGTCCACGGGGAAAAGAATCAGAGTCGCGGTGGTGGGGTTGGGTTTCGGCGCCGAGTTCATCCCCCTTTACCAGAAGCACCCGGAGGCGGAGTGCTATGCCATCTGCCAGCGGGACAAGGCTAAGCTGGACAAGGTGGGTGATCTGTTCAAGGTCGAACGGAGGTTCACCCGCTTCGAGGACCTCCTGAAAGACCCGGACATCGACGCCATCCACATCGTGACCCCCCCGGCCGCCCACGCCCCGATGGCGATCGCCGCGCTGGAGGCGGGCAAGCACGCCGCCTGCACCGTCCCGGTGGCCACCACCGTCAAGGAGTGTCTCGCGGTCGCGAAAGCGAGGCAGAAGGCGGGCAAAGTCTACATGATGATGGAGACGGCGGTGTACACGAGGGAGTTCCTTTATGCGAAGGAGCTCGTCGACAAGGGGGAAATGGGCAAGCTCCAGTTCCTGCGCGGGTCCCACCAGCAGAACATGAGCCTGCCGGGGTGGCCGGACTACTGGTACGGCTTCCCCCCCATGCACTACGCCACGCACGCGGTGAGCCCGCTGCTCTGGCTGGCCGGGGCGGAGGTCGAATCCGTGGTGTGCTTCGGCTCCGGCACCATCCGCGCGGAGTATGCCAAGAAGTACGGTTCCCCGTTCGCCATCGAAACCGCGCTGCTGAAGCTGCGGAACTCGGACCTGGCCTGCGAGGTGACCCGCAGCCTTTTCGACACCATCCGCCAGTACCGGGAGAGCTTCGACGTGTACGGAACGAAGCTCGCCTTCGAGTGGGAGCAGGTGGCCGGCGAGCGCCCGGTTCTGTACTCCGGCTTCGAGGACGCGAAACGGGTCGAGGTCCCCGACTACGGGCACCGGCTCCCTAAGGAGATCGCACCTTACACGATCCACGGGGTCTACGACGAGCAGCACGCGCACACCTCCTTCATCCAGGGGGCCGGCCACGGCGGCTCGCACCCCCACCTCGCGCACGAGTTCATCCGCGCCATCGTCGAGGAACGGCAGTCCGCGGTCGACGCGAAGCGCGCGGCGAACTGGACGATGGCCGGCATCTGCGCGCACGAGTCGGCGATGAAGGGCGGAAAGCGCGTCGATCTGCCGAGCATCAGGTAGCATTCGCAAGGGAGGAAAAAGATGGCCAAGATCGCGATCATCGGTGCGGGCAGCATCGTGTTCTGCAAGACGCTGCTGAACGACATGTTCCGCACCCAGGCCCTGGAGGGTTCGACCTATGCGCTGATGGGTCCGACCAGGCCCAAACTGGAGCGGATGAAGAGATACGCGGACACGCTGATCAGGAAAAACAGTTTGAAGGCCAAGGTGCACGCCACCACGGACAGGAAGGAGGCCCTAAAGGGGGCCGACTACGTGATCACGATGTTCCAGATCGGGGGGGTCGAAGCCTTCGGCCTGGACTACGAAATCCCGCTGAAGTACGGCGTGGACCAGTGCATCGGCGACTCCCTGGGACCCGGCGGCGTGTTCCGCGGGCTGCGCACCCTGCCCGTCATGGTGGACATGCTGGGCGAGATGGAGGAGCTGTGCCCGCAGGCCATCGTCCTCAACTACGTAAACCCCATGGCCACCGTGTGCCTGGGCATGGGCCGGGCCAGCGACATCCCGTTCATCGGACTGTGCCACGGCGTTCAGACCACCCTGGACCTGATCGCCGGCTACGTCGGGGTGCCGCGGGAGCAGATCGAGTACGTGGCCGCGGGGATCAACCACATGGCGTGGTTCCTGCGCATCGAAAAGGACGGGGTCGACCTGTACCCGAGGCTCAAGGCGAACTTCGAGAAGCCGGAGTACTACGTGAACGAGAAGGTCCGGGGCGAGGTCATGCGGCACTTCGGCTACTTCATGACCGAAAGCACGGGGCACCTTTCGGAATACCTGCCCTGGTTCCGGAAGAATAAAAAGGCGCTGGACCTGTACTGCGACGAACCCTCGTTCGGAGGCGAGACCGGCGCCTACTACAAGTGGTGCCGGGAGATCAAGGAGAAGTACCGGGAGGTGGACTTCCTGGACCGCGAGCCGGGGGAGCTGGAGCCGCGCAGCAAGGAGTACTGCTCGTACATCCTAGAGGCGCTCGTCACCGGCAGGCCGTTCAAGCTC
>Ga0209253_10003167_pt1 | contig 14477 bp, 7 predicted proteins | sample FrelakmetBRP12BR_FD_187145 | JGI IMG/M metagenome (GOLD analysis project Ga0209253, IMG submission 187145) | Freshwater lake sediment microbial communities from the University of Notre Dame, USA, for methane emissions studies - BRP12 BR (SPAdes)... | ecosystem: Environmental > Aquatic >...
GTCATCGCGGGGGTTGTCGCCGGAATACGGAATATGACATTCCCCTCCCCGCCGGCACAACGCGCGCGTGCTCATCTGGCCGAGGACGTGGTCCGGCTGTATAGGGGGAATCTCGAAATTCTCGGCGCGCTAAGCAGGCAGTACGGGTTCCGCTACCGGGTCTACTGGCAGCCCGTTGTCTTCTCAAAGCGTGACCCGTCACCCTATGAGCGGGAACAGTCGGACAAAATGGAGCATGTCCGCCAGTTGTACGTGGAAGTGTATCGGCGAGTCGCCGCAGATTCCGCGTTGCGTGCCAACCCTTGCTTCCACAATCTCAGCGGCATCTTTGACGGGGCCGGGCCGGTCTATCTGGACTTCTGCCACGTCACCGAACGCGGAAACGGGATCATCGCCCGGCATATGTACGAGGATCTCTACAAATAGATCGTTCGCTTCCCCGATTTGTAAGAATGCGGGCTATTCAATCCTGCCAGGCGAGAAGAGGGGCCGGCCTGTGACCGGTCGCACTACCGCGGCTTTTGCGCCCCCACATCAGCCTTCGCACCGAACAGCTTCAAAGCATCTTCACTGGGATAGCGGTTCGCAAACATCGAGACCTGCGTGTTCAGCTTGCCCTGCTTGGGCAATCCGTGAACCTCGCGCAGAATGTTGGCCGGCGAGTTGGGATCGTAGTCGGCCTGTTCGCTGTAGCGCGCGTTCATATAGTTTTCGAAGTAGGTCTTGTTGAGGGGCAGCGGCGAGCCCAGGGTCTCGGTGTTGTTCTTGCAGCTGGCCAGACCCAGGTCGGCTCCCACATCAGCGATTTTCACCCTCTCCATCATGCCTGCGGCTGATTTACCCGGCTCGACGTACAGCAGCGGCGCCTGCTTGTTCATAAAGATGATATTGTTGTCGATCTTCACCCATTCATTCAGGTTGCCGCGTGTGTGATCAATGCCGGTCAGGATATTGCAGCCGATCAGGTTGTGGTGAATGTCATACGACAACATGGTCATGATGCGGACGCCGTAGCCCATATCGGCAAAATCCTTGAGACGGCTCCAGGTGAAGAGGATGGTATTATTGGCAATCTCCACCTGCCCCTCGTATGAGAGTGGTCCTTTCGGACCTTTCTTTCCGCCCGTGCCGAACACTTCTATGGCAGCCATCTTGTTGGCGACAAAGACATTGTTGAGTATCTTCACCGTTCCTTTTTTGAATCCGCCCTGAATGCCGAAGTGGCCGTTGAGGAACGCGCAGTTGCGGATGGTGAGCTCGCCTTCGACCTTTGCATTGACTTTGTTGGTGAAGCACACCAGCGGTTCCTCAACCGTGCTGTTGCCCGTGGAGGGCTTTTCGGTTGCTGCCAGTTTGCGGCCACCCAGTCCTTTGATAACTCCATCTTTCGGCGAATAGGCATTCTGGTCGCCGCGGTCGAAAATGAAACCGTCGAGAATGAAATGGCTGCCCGCTGGCACATTGAGAATGCTCAACAGGGGCTTCCTGCCGCTTGCCGCGGATTCATTGTTCGGCGCCACCATGGTCGGATATTTGACAATGTCCCGGCTGGAAAAATCGGGCGAATAGCCGCCCAGCAACTCCACGGGCTGGGGAGCTTCCAGGTATCCCTTGTCCCGCAGGCCAACGTAGTTGCCCTGGGCCACAAAGATCTTGTCGCCCGGCTTGGCCACCTTGAGCGCTGCTTCAAGATTCTTGAAAGGCGCATCCTTCGTTCCGGCATTCTGATTGTCGCCTCTCTCTTTGGCTACATACAACTCGCCTGCATGTGCCGCGATAATGCCGACCAAAAGAATGCACAATGCAAGCAGTGCCACTCTTACCGGGTGGTGCATATTGATTCTCCTTTCGCATGGGGCGCAAAACCCCATTTCTGTTGTACCGACGATCGCGAAGATATCCCGTAAGAGATCTGCGATGGTCAGGTGTCTGTGGAAGAACGAAGGAACGTGAGGGCTCTGGGGTTACCGCTGTTAGGAAATATAGTGAAGGGGAATGGAAAAAGAAACCGGCCCCCCCCTGATATTGCCTTGCCGCAGTCGAGTCAACTTTCACCCGGTGCGCCAGTGCGGGAGGAAGCTTCGCGTATCCCCACACCTGTTGTATCCCGGACCGACGACGTGGCCGTGTTCAGCTTGAGAGCGCCCTGATAATCGAATGCTGAGGGAGAGAAACGCGCAGATCTCGCAGGAGTCGATTCACCCAGCATTGTATGTGTCTGCACGCCGGCGTATATTGGCTGTTGATATGAAATCCAGACAGGACATAAAGAGGGAGTACAAAGAACGGGATAAACCGGCAGGCATCTTTCAGGTGAAGAACCTCGCGAATGGCAGGATATTGCTCGGAAGCAGCCTGAATCTTGAAGGACCGCTTAACAGTCACAAGTTCATGTTGACGATCGGACGGCATCGCAACGAGGAGCTGCAAAAGGACTGGAACACGTTTGGCCCGGACAACTTTGTATTCGAAATCCTGGAAGTGGTGAAGCCCGGCAGCGACCCCGGTTTTAACGTTCACGATGAGCTTGCACTGCTGGAGCAGATCTGGATTGAAAAGCTTGAGCCCTTCGGTGAACGGGGATACAACCGGGAACCGAACATCCGGAAGGCATAGCGTCGATCATCCCGGATGAACCCGCGTCGTTGCCCGGCGCGGTGCGCATCGCTTCGATCGCTCTGGTCGACTCTCGGGAAGACTGGCAGCTCCAAGGTGAACGTCATGGTCGGCCTACCGACAAAAAGCCCCGTCACCGGAAGGTGGCGGGGCTTTCTGCATTCTCTGATTCGGGCGTGGTTTCTTTCCGTTCACCCGGTCACCGGCGATGAAGCATATCCTATTTCTTCCCGGCGAGTGTCTCGAGCGTCACGCTGCCGATCTTGCCCGTGAATTTCGGCCGCTTCGCATAGGCGAGAGTCACCGGGGTGTTCTCATCCACGCCCACATCAGCGGACTCATCGATGCCGAAGGTGTTGCTGTTGGTCTTGGCAATCCTCCCGTTGGCAATCTTCTTCCCGTCCAGCGAAAGGGTGCCGGTACCGCCCCCTCCCCTTCCCCCTTCGTAGTCGAAGTCAAACCTGATGGTATGTTTTCCGGGTGGAACTTTTTGAGTCGATGCAACCGTGTAGAATTCCAGGCCCACCCAGTTGTAGGTATAGGCGGGTTTGCCGTCCAGCATGTACAGACTCCATCCTCCGAAATCCCCCCCCTGGCAGATCAATACCCCGGAAGCATCGGCGGGCACGTCCACCTCCGCGGTGATGGCCAGCGAGGTATTCTTGATGTTAATGAAAGCGTTCTCGGGGATCCCCTTCGCTCCTTCGTACAGCGTCAGCTTTGTGCGACCGTTCATGAGGTCAGGACGTCCGGCTATCACGGGATCAAACCGCTCGATAGTGCGGTCATCGATGGGCAGGACGTTGTACCTGACCGCTTCCTCGAGGAATTGCTTCTTGAGTTCCTCCAGCTTCGCAGGGTTCTTCTCCGCGAGGTTGATGGCCTGGCTGAAATCCTCATTCACATTGTAGAGCTCCCACACATCTTCATTCAGGGGACGCCGTGGTGCCGCTTCCCAGGGAGCTTTGTGGATCGTTCCCGCGAACCATCCATCATGGTAGATGCCACGGTTGCCGACCATTTCGAAGTACTGCGTTTTCCTCACATCCGGCGCGGCCGCGTTGTCGAAGGAGTAGTTCATGCCCACACCTTCGAGAGGCCGTTGTTCGACGCCGTTCACCATACGGGGAGCCGGGACGCCGACCGCCCCGTAGACGGTCGGGGCGACGTCGATCACATGGTGGAACTGTGAGCGGACCTCGTTTTTCGATTTGATGCCTGCCGGCCAGTGGAGAACCATGCCGTTGCGGGTTCCGCCGAAATTGGAGGCGACCTGTTTCGTCCACGTAAATGGTGTGTTCCCCGCCACCGCCCATCCTGCCGCAAAATGATTGTAGGTGTGCTCCGTCCCCAGCTCACCAATCCGCTTCAGCTGCATGTCCAGAGTTTCCTGCACACCGTTGAAATAGGTATTCTCGTTGAACATGCCGATCATGCCTCCCTCGGCGCTGGCCCCGTTGTCGCCCACGATATAGAAGAAGAGCGTGTTGTCCAATTCGCCCCTTTCTTCCAACGCAGCGACCAGTCTGCCCACTTCATAGTCGGTATGCTCGGCGAAGCCGGCAAACACTTCCATCTGCCTTTCGAAGAGTCGTTTTTCGTCAGCCGTGAGATTGTCCCAGTCTTTGATGTCCGCCGGTTTGGGGGCGAGCACCGTGTTCTGCGGGACCACTCCCAGCTTCTTCTGCCTTTCCAGGGATTCTGCACGCAGCCTATCCCAACCCTGTGCGAACTTGCCTTTGTATTTCTCTATGAATGCCTTTGGTGCGTGGTGTGGAGCGTGTGTCGCGCCCGTGGCGAAGTACATGTAGAACGGCTTGTCGGGCGTCAGCGACTGCTGGGTGTTCATCCACGCCAGCGCCTGGTCGGTCATATCCGTCGTGAAATGATACCCGGGGTCGTCCACCTTCGGATAGACCCGCGTGGTGCCGTCGTACACCATCGGATGCCACTGATTGGTCTCGCCGCCGATGAACCCGTAGAACTTGTCGAAGCCCGAGCCCGTGGGCCAGCGGTCGTAGGGACCGGACACGGAAGCCTCCCAGGGCGGGGTCTCATGATACTTACCGAAAGCTGCAGTGCTGTAACCGTTCATGCGTAGCACTTGAGCAACAGGGGTGATGCTCTGCGGGCGGATGCCTGTATTTCCCGGGAATGCGGTTCCCACCTCCATGATGGCGCCCGCATTGTTGGAGTGATGGTTGTAGCCCGTGAGCAGGGCCGTTCTTGTCGGGGAGCAAAGCGCCGTTGTGTGAAAGCGGTTGTATTTCAAGCCATTGGCAGCCAGACGTTCCAGGGTCGGCATATGGATTGGTCCCCCGAAGGCGCTCGAGTGTCCGAACCCGATGTCATCGATGAGAACGATGACCACGTTCGGGGCTTTGTCTGGAGCCTTCACCTCGAATCGGGCAGGAGCTTTCGCGTTGCGGGCATCGAGCTCTGTGATCGCCGGGTACGTAGGCTCCTTAATGGGGAGAACCGACCGATCAAGCCCGCCGGAATTGCCGGGCCCTTGTTGCCCTTCCTGCTTCGGTGCGCAGGAAGCCAGCACAAGAGCCGCCAGCAGGACAGACAGCAGCTTTACATTCATGATTGTTGCCTTTGATGGTGGAAGATTGGTTTCGGCAGGACCTAGCACTGATGCCCGCTCCGGATGGCCGAGCCTTGTGGATGTCCTTTGACGCCAAAGATATAACGCGCTCAGAGTATTCTGGGTTCCCACAAAGAGATTTGTCCCACCTGTCCCATCGGAGCTGACAGCCAGGCAGGTGACCTCCAAGTCCGTCAACCCCGAGTTCACCGCACACCAGGATGGGCCGTTGACTCTCACGCTCCCCTCCCCTATCTTACCCCACGATCGGGGATTTCAGACTGAAGGAGCTTTCCGGAATAGTCCGGCTGAAGCCGACGCGGTCGACGATCGGGACGGACCGAATTCCGCCGGGTCACGCACTGGCAACAACAGTATGACATGCTCGTGACAAGTGCGTGACAAACCCCGTCGATTAATCTGCATCTTTCCTGCAGGATGACACAATCACGATGCAGAGGAGGATTCCATGCAAAAGAACGCCGTAGCACTGGGAACATTACTCTTCCTTCTTGTTGTGCCCGCAACATCAATGGCGGCTGCCTCAGACTCAACCAGTCAGGTCTATAGGATCACCCTGAAGGATGGTTCTGCATTCGTGGGCACCATCGCTTCTTCAACTCCCGACTCGTTGAGGATTCAGATGGGATCAGGAATCGCCATGACCTTGCCGCGTGGGGCTGTGTCGGGCATCGAACGCTTGCGCGGAACCATCGAAGGAGGCGAATACCGGCGTGTCGACCCGAACGGATCCCGGCTCCTGTTCGGTCCCACGGCCCGGCCACTCAGATCGGGAGAGGGGTACTTCGCAGCCTACGAGATCTTCTTTACCTACGCAGCGGTGGGGATAGCGGATGTTCTTTCGCTCGGGGGGGGGTTGACCATCGTGCCGGGCGCCCCTGATCAGATCTTCTACCTGGCTCCCAAGCTGGCGTTCACCACTCAGGACGAGATGTTCAGTGCTGGAGTCGGCGCACTGTACATGAACACGTTCTCAAGTGAGAACGATGCATTGGGAATTGTGTATGGAATAGGGACCTATGGGACTCCGAGGGCGGCTTTGACCTTCGGACTTGGATACGGATATTCCGAAGGGGAATTTTCCAGCAATCCCGTAGTTCTTGTCGGAGGAGAACTCCAGGTGTCCAACAGCATCAAGCTGATCACGGAAAACTGGTTTCCGGTCGGATCTGACGTCTCGTTGTTGTCGTTTGGCTTCCGATTCTTCGGGGACAACATCGCCGCCGATCTCGGGTTCTTCTACCCGATGGAGAACGGAGAGGGAATTTCCGAAGGGTTCCCCTTCCTGCCGTGGCTCGGATTCGCCTACAATTTCGGGAGATAGCTGCAGACAAGGAGAACCGAAATACGATGCTCACTTCTGTTCCACCAGCTCCACCCGCCGGTTTTTGGCCTTCCCTTCTTCCGTGCGATTTGACGCAACGGGACAGAACGGACCGACACCTGCACCCTTGAGGCGGGAAGCGACGATGCCCCTGCCGATCAACGCTTTCACGACAGCCTCCGCACGGTCAGCGGATAATTTGAGATTGTAGTCCAACGCTCCCACGTTGTCCGTGTGCCCCACCACATACAGCGCGAGGCCGCCGTTTTGTTTTAGCAGTTTTGTGATTTCTTCAAGCGAAGGATTCGATTCCGGTTTCACGACCGACTTCCCTGTGTCAAAATAGATACCATACACGGCGGCTTTTCCTGTAGCGGCAATACTCGCGCTTAGTGCTGCCGCATCCGCGACGATGTCCTGCTTCATTTCCCCTTTTTCGACTACTACAACCTGGTAGTCCCGGCCGTCATTGTGAGCTTCAATATGGACATACGTCACACCACCCTTCTTTTCGAGTTTCCCTTCAATCACCCGGCCATCGCTCACCAGTATCTTTCCGCCGATTTTCTTCACGGCATTCTCATAATTGCGGGCTATCTGCAACATACTCGCCATTGTCGCGCCGGTCCTGATACTGTACCCCAGACTCGTAACCCTCCCCTCCCAGTTCTCATCCTGACCCGATAGATAGGCAGAGGTATACCTGTCGAACTCCTTGACCTCGTAACTTGAGACATAATAGCCCGGCATGCGTGTGAACAGGGGGTGATCCAGACTTCCTTCGACGTCCGTTTCATTCTGAGCCAACCCGAGTGAACAGGCACCAAACAGGAGTAATAACCCTATGGTCTTGCTGTGCCGCATTGTGGTCCTCTATGGAAGTGAGTAACGCAAAGGTACGACAAAATTTCAAATAATCCATTTAAACCAGGCACAAGGGATGCACGCAAGGAATGCGCATACGGGGGATGCGCCCATTCGTTTCTTCACTTGACAATCCTCGCATCCATCCCTATCTTTCATTCGATTCTGGTATCCGGCTTTTCCTTAACGCCTGAATGTCGGTGCAGGCGTGCATTGTTCAGGTAAGCAGCCTCATGCTGTGCGCGCTCCGGTGCAGAGCGGGTGAAGGGGTTAGCGATGCCGGCAAGAGAACTCCCCGGCACGCGCGAGATCACATCATCCTGCCTGTGGTATCGCTTCAGCGGTCCGGCCTCACATAAAAGTAGGGCGCATCCAGTGTCGCCATGCCCACCTGCGATTTTCCTCCCTTGAGATAGCTCCCGTAGGCTTCCGTGCGTGCGGTACCGCCGCCGTATCCTTCGTACCACATGTAGTACCGGCCGTTGATCTTCTCGACCGTGGTGAACCAGATCGCCCCCTCGTCCCACTGGCCTTCGTCACCCCGGCTGAAGATCGGGTTGCCGGGATACTTCGTCCAGTGGATCAGGTCCCTGGACGTCGCAAGCCCCGCGTTGAACGGGTAGTCCTTGTTGCCGTCGGAGCCGCAGTAGACCATGTAGTAGAGGCCGCCTTCAGAGAAGATTCGTTGCGTCTCAACGGTGAAGCTGTCCCAGGTTCCTTCCGGCCCGACGGGAAGTGCCAGCGACCGGGCAGGCTCTGCCTCCGCGTAATGGAACCCGTCAGTCGAGGTGGCATAGTGGATTTGAAACCCCTTTTTCCCGGGAACCTGCTTCCAGAAATAGAGATAGAAGATGCTGTCGCGGTAGACCACTTCCGGCCCGCCGCCGATGACAACGGGGTTCTCTTCGTACTTCTTGAAGTGGATGCCATCGTCAGACACGGCAAGGCAGATTGCGCGGTCGGCCTTCGGGCTGGAGCCCGTATAGTAGAGAAACACTCTCCCCTTCGCCAGGATGGCGGCGGGATCGAGTGCGTGGCGCTCATCCCACGACCCTGGTTCGCCGACGTCGATGACCGGCTCCGCGTGGATGTTCCAGGTGATCCCATCGAATTTCTCTTTCGGGATTGTTGCCACTCCGAGTCTGTCGTGTCCCCCGCGTTGCCCGCGGAAGTACATGAAGTATGTGCCGCCGTTGAGCAACAGGTCAGGGTTGGCGGATTGCACGTCGTACCACGTGCCGGCCACCGCGGGAAAGACAGGATTTCCGGAATAACGCTTCCAGACGAACCGGATAGAGTCATCAACGGAGTGGGAACTCTGCGCTGGCGCAAGGGTCAAAGACAGCGTTGCCGCCGCGAGGAAACAGGTCAGCATTCGTAATGATGCAATCATTGATGTTTCTCCGGTTGTTCAAATGACCTTCGGTTCTCACGCCGCCACCGGCATTTTGACGCAAAACTCCGTCCGTCCGGGACGCGAGTCGACCTCAATTTGACCGTTGTGCCACTGGACAATGCGTCGCACGATGTCGAGCCTGAGGCCGGATGACGCACCTACCCCCCTGTAAGTGTGACGATCCTCGATTTTGAGAAGGTGTGAACCATCAACCGGTCGGTAATTTGTACGGTCAACGTATAGATGCCCTTGTCGTATTCGCGTACATCGATCTGTGCGAATTCTGACGCGAACTCATTCTGGCCGGCATGATCTTTCTCGTATGCGATCACGGTCTCGTCGTTCGGTGCAGAATCTCCAGGGGTGAGAAGCACCTGCGATTTGTACTTTGTGTTTCCGTCCCCATCCTTCGTGAGATTGTACAACTCCCAGTACACATAGAGCGGCCGGGTTCGGGGAAGTGCATCAAAGGGGCACGGGATCACTTTGATCCCGTCGATTTCGGTGCTGCTCTTCGTCGTCGACGGAAGCAGAAGCTCGATATCACTCAACAGGGGTGTCGGCAGGGGATACTCCCGGAGCTGCAGCTCCGTGCTCCAGGTGGAAATGAAGTCCGTCCCGAGGGGGCGGGCATGCATGCTGATTCTCACGGAATCGGGACGAAGAATGAAACGGTACAATTCAACGTACCAATCCCCTGTCTGCGGCGAAAGCGAAAAGGCATACGTGTCGAGGCTGGAGGCCACCCTCTGGCCGTCCGGTCTGGAGACGGATATCCCCACCTCGACCGGCAGGGTCCTGAGCGTGTCGCTCAGCTCGTTTTTCAACAACCCAATGGGGAGAGCGTAGGAAATGTTCAGAAGTGCCATGCCGCTGTCGCTCCTGAACGCATTGATCGAGTGAGGTACTGCAAACGTCCTTGTCTCTTTCGTCCACCGATGCTCATCCGTCGCGAGAGCGGCGGTCACGAGGACCCGTGACTCCTCGCGCAGACGTTCCACTAACTCCACTCTGCGGAGCGCCTGACCGCTCACCAATTCGTTGTAACGAATGTCCCATGTCACCAGCCTCTCCAGCATTTCCGGATCTTCGGGGATGCTCGTCAGGCGCCAGTTGTTGCCAACGGAATTGCTTTGCGCAAAATGAAAAATTCTCCGCGGGGAGTCGCCGGTTTCGGAATACAGCCAGGATTCGTGCTGCTCCCGCTCCCCGGATCCTATCGTTCTTTGAGTGTCGTCGGGCTCGCCGTGACGAATATAGATCAACCCTTTGTCGTTAAACTCATGATTCAGGGCAAAGGATTTGGGAAACTGGAGATAATGCGTCTTGTCGGGATCATTGAACCAGGACCGGAATTCATAGCTCTCATAGTTCTTCTCAGCGAAGAGAAGCCGCCGGAAATGTTCGGCAAGACGCGCGTTTGTCTTTGAGGCGGGTGCAGGATTCCGGATGCTCCAGAACGTATGGAAGAAGGCCTTTTTCTTGCGATCGGAGAAAATGTCACGGTACACCTCAAGCTCAGCGTCGGTCACAAGATACTTGAGATCTTCAAAAAGCAGCGCCGCGCCCAACCAGGAAGAGATCCTGTCAACGGCTTGCCAGTAGATCTCCTCCGCCCGCGCCACCTGCCCCTTTTCGAAGTATACGCGGGCAAGAGAGAGAGAGATGATCTCTGAGGGAACCTGCCTGGGCATGGAACGCAGGTCCAAAAACACCTGCTCGGCTCCATCCATATTGCCCTGCCGGCGCAAGACTTCTCCCGTGAAATACCGTGCATGGTCGATCTGCATTCGCGCCAGGAGATCCTTGACCTCTGCAGGATCTTCCGCCGCCATATAGGCTCGGTAGATACGGAATACGCCGAGGCTCGCTTCATTCATGTCCGGGCGTAGGACACACTGCCGATGCCCGAGCTCAATGGCACGCTGATATTCCCCCTTGTATCGCAACAGAACGGCCAACTGATAGAGGACATCCTCAAATGCCGAGTCCCGTTCAATGACCTGGAGAAAATGGTCGGCGGCCTTGCCCCACTGGATATTCCTCAACAATAACCCCACCTGAGTCCCATATTCCCGGTGACATATCCCCGCACCGTAGCGGGCGAAGAGATTCGCCGTGTCGCGATCCAGCACTTCCCCGAAGATGTCGCATCCGTCACTCCATTCCTCTTCCTGAATGGCAGCCTTTCCCAGGCCGATCCGGGCGGGGATGGAGCGGTCGTCCGTGCGCAGAGCCGACTCGAACAATGCTCTGGCGCTATCGCTTCTGCCGAGACGGAGGTGTTTGTTGGCCTCGAGGATGAGATCGGCAGGTTTCTGCGTGACCGGTTGGGCAATCGAAAGCGCTGTGCAGATGTGGCCGAGGAGCATGAGGCCCACAATGCACCCGGGCAATTCCTTGTTGGAGAGCACGGCTATTTCTCCCAGGAGAATGCTCCCCGCTCACGCGGGTGGTTGCCGATCTCATTCATGGTCGCAGCGTCGTACAGCCGGCCGTTCAGCATGACGTACCGGACCGAATCGCTGTTGCGGATATTCTCAAGGGGGTTCTTCGACATCACCAGAAGATCGGCGAGCTTTCCCGGCTCTATCGAGCCGAGGTCCCTGTCCAGCCCGATGTACTGCGCGCCGGAGAGCGTAGCGCAACGAATCGCCTGAAGAGGCGTCATACCACCCTGGGCAAGCATCCAGAGCTCCCAGTGCGCACCAAGCCCCTGGAGCTGTCCATGTGCGCCCAGCTGCACCTTCCCTCCTGCATCGACAATGCGTTTGAGCGACCGTGAAGCTTCGATGTACTGGTAATCGTCATCCTCCGCCATTGGCCGGCGCATCGACCGGGCCTCGATGACGTCGCGGGGCGTGAACCGCATCAACCGTTCGTTTTCCCAGACCTTGGTCTTCTGGTACCAGTAGAATTCCCCTGAAAGCCCGGCGTAGTGAACTATCAATGTCGGTGTTATGCCCGTCCCCGACCGGGCCGTGAGGGTAACAACATCCTTGTAGAGGGGAGAAATGGGAATATTGTGTTCGATGCCGGTATGGCCGTCAAGAATCATTGAAAGGTTCCAGAAGAATGTCGATCCGCCTTCCGGCACGACCATCATCCCGAGTGATCGTCCTGCCTCGATGATCATCTGGCGCTGATCGCGCCGCGGCTGATTGTAACTCTTCACGGTGAATGCACCGAGTGCGCGGAGCCTCCGCAGGTGGGAGAGGGCATCGTCGTACGTATTGACGATGGCTTTGTATGACCCTTCAGCGCCGTACAGGATCGTACCGGTCGAATACAGCCGCGGTCCCACCATCAGGCCCGCCTTCAGCATTTCAGCATTAGAGAAAACAAACTCATTGCTGGCCGATGGGTCGTGCATCGTCGTGACTCCATATGCCAGGTTGGCGTAGTATTGCCAGTTCGTGATCGGGCTCCAGTCTCCGAAGTTGCAGTGGGCATGAACATCGATGATCCCGGGCATAATCGTGGTGCCGGAGAGATCGACGCGCATCGTGCCTGATGGGAGCGGTATGCTTGTGGACGGGCCGACGGCCTTGATCCGGTTCCCTTCCACTAGAATTGTGGCATTTTCAAGAACCTCGTCTCCGTTCATCGTAATAACCCGGCCGCCGACGAGGGCGATGGACCCGCCGGGGATGTCTGTTGTTGCCTGGAATCCGATCGGGATGCCGGTGGTATCAGGCCGGTCCGGGATACTGTCCGGTGCACCCGGGACGAATGTGAAGGTTTTACTGAGCTCACGAGAGAAGAGCTCGGCTCCGAGCGACCAGGAGAGTGTCTTGCTGTCGGCAGACCAGTGAACGTTCGCTCCCGCATCGCGCGTGAGCCGTTTCATCGGATATGCTGTCCCCCCGGGCCCGATCTCAACGGGCTGTCCGGTCGCCGGGAAGACGGCAAGATGAACATTGTACCGCTCCACGATGGCAACCCAGCGCTCATCGGGGGATGGAACGATCTGGTCTGCATTGTCAGAAACGAGATGGACACGGCGTTGTTCTCCGTGCAGGCCTATGCTCGTCAATGCCCGCTTCTCACCCTCAGAATCACTGAGAAACACCCGCTCGCCCGATGCCGTGAACCGGGGCTCACTCCCGGACTCCGTAATAAGGGATGGGGTTCCGCCTTCCGCAGGCATCCAGTAGATGCCTGTCTCTTTACTGTAGAGTTCTCCCCGAAGGTGGTCCCCGCCGATTTTCCGAAATACGATCTTTGACCCGTCAGGTGAATACGACGGCTCGATGTAAGTCCCCTTCAGCGTCGTAAGCCTGGACTGTTTCTTTCCTGCGGTCTGGATCTTCTGGATCGCCCCCATATCGAGATCGTTCCAGGTCGCGTAGACAATCCATGTTCCGTCGGGGGAAAACGAAGGATAGAGCTCGAGGTTCTCCCGGTCTTCAGTCAGGCGGCGAGGGGTTCCTTCCGGAAGCCCCCGGATCCAGAGCTTTCCGAGAGCGTTGAAGACAACGGATTTTCTGTCGGGTGAAACGGTAACCCACCGGAGCATCTTGAGGTCGAACTTTTCGGGCGACACCTCCTGTTGGAAGCGCAATGCTCTTGTCACCGTCTGCTTCACCATCCCATGGAATGGAATTTGCGTGGCATTCTTCCCGGCCACATCGACCTTCCAGATTTTTCCCCTGGCGGAAATCACCATCGAGCGCCCATCGGGGGTCCAGGAGAAGCCCGGATAGACTCCGAAGATTGCCCACCCTTCCTGCTGATCGTGGTCCAAAGAATCAAAGACAGGCGTCTCCCTTCCGCTCTCCATATCGTATAGAAAGAGGACGCTCTTGAGCCTGACCCGGCGCACAAACGCCAGCGTTTTCCCGTCGGGAGAAAGTTCAGGGCGGAATGAGCCCCCTTCCCCCCGGATGAATTGTTCACTCTTCCCCGTGACACGGTCCAGCCGCTGGATCACATAGATGATGCCGTGAGGATCCTTGTTGTATTGAAACCCGCCTCCGGGTGAGACATCCTCGCTGTAATAGAGATAGCGCCCGTCCCGTGAGAGTTCCGGTTCACCGGCATCCTGTTGCCAGTTACGCCGTTTCGTCAGCTGCAGTCCGGAACCTCCCCCGGTATGGTACAGCCACATTTCCCCTGCCCCGAGCGAGCGTGTATTCCGATAGTGCTTCCGGCCGGCCAGGTACATTCCGTCCTGACTCCAGACGGCATTGTTGACCTGCCGTTCGATTTCTTTTGTGATCTGTTTCAGGCCTGAACCGTCGACGTTCATGATCCAGAGGTTATCGATGCCGTCACGGTCGCTGGTGAACGAGATCTGTTTTCCATCCGGACTGAATCGCGGTTGAACTTCCATTGCGGAACCGCCAAGGAGGAGTTGCGCCTCTCCTCCGGCGATGGGGAGGAGATAGATATCACCCAGAAGGTCAAAGACGATCCGCCGGCCGTCAGGGCTGACATCAACCGCCATCCATGTCCCTTCGTCGGATTCGAATTGGAGGGTATCCGTGGGACCGTGTGTCGCAGTGATATCCCATTTGGGCTGTGTGGAAGCGGAGTCCTTCTTTTGAGCACCGGCCGGAGCCGTCAGAGTCAGGAGAGCACAGGTGGACAGGAGCATCCGGTGATGCAGAAGCGGCATACTGTGTGACACGGCAGTCCTCAGTTGATGGACAATCGGTGCTTGA
>Ga0209253_10003168_pt1 | contig 14472 bp, 6 predicted proteins | sample FrelakmetBRP12BR_FD_187145 | JGI IMG/M metagenome (GOLD analysis project Ga0209253, IMG submission 187145) | Freshwater lake sediment microbial communities from the University of Notre Dame, USA, for methane emissions studies - BRP12 BR (SPAdes)... | ecosystem: Environmental > Aquatic >...
GAGGTCGAGACGGAGATCCAGGCCCTCGGGTGGGACAACGTCGAGTTCCTGAAGGACGGCGAGGTGATCCTGACCTAGCAGGAAAGCGGGGAGAGCGGCTTGTCGCCGCCCTCCCCCGTTTGTGGCCTTCCCGGATGTTTCCCTAGAGCGACAGCGTGACCTTCGCGAAAAACACCCTGTCCGGCTGGATCGCCGGGTTCCGAATATCGGTATCGTAATAACGGAAAGACTGGTCAAACAGGTTTTTCGCGCCGATGGTGATGATCCCGTACCGTTGCGGCAAACGATACCCGATGGTGGCATCGCACAGCCAGAACTGGTCCTCCCCGGGAATGGTGGGCGCGGTGGGATCTCCTCCCTGTTGCGTATAATCCCCCTTCTGGCGATAGTACGTCGCCTTGAACGACGCATTCAGCCCGGAAGGGTGGGAAAAAATGATCCCGAGGGGCACGCGCTGGGTATCGAGGTTCTCCCAAAACCACTGCCTTTTATCCCTTTTAAACCGCTCGTAAAAATAATCCGCCGTGAGCGCCACCCATTTGTGCGGTGTCCCGTACAGGTAGGCACGTCCCACCTTTTCCGTCCCTTTATAATCGGGGTCAGGAAAATCAACCGATTGGTCGAAATTCGGTATCGTGAGATCCCTCTGGGTATATTCCAGGCCACCGTACAGGGAGACGTTGAATTTCTGATCGACGGCGGCGCCATACACCCACGTCGACGTCGAATTGAAGTCATCGTAGAACTGGTTGAAACCGGCCACCTGGGTCGGCTCGAGGGTCTGGTTCGTGATGAGGGCTCTCTTCAATGTCCGGAAGGCGGCGGCCCGAAGGGTGGTGTCCGGAACCGGATTCCACGTAACCCCCAGTTTCGGGTTGAACTGGTTTTTATCCAGGGTATCCGTTCCCTCATCCTGGTTTTTTTCGTAACTGGCCCCAACGGTGAATGTCACATTCTTCACGAAATTCAAATAGGTATACACGTACAGATTCAGGTTCTTTGAGTCGAGGCTCACGGGGTCACTGCCGATCGGGATGATTCCCAGTACGGGATCGTTAATCAAGGACTCGTCTTTCAGCTCCCCTTTGATCTTGAAATATCCGCCGCCGCTGACCGCATTGAAGGAATTCGACCGGTACAGATGTTGAAGCTCCAGACCGGTAGCATCCTGATTCAGGGGGTAACTTAAATCCAGGGTGGCCGGGCCGAATCCGAGATCAATATCAAACGAATCTTTCGAGCTGGCATCCTGTTTCTGGTACATGAAGGAGGCGAGAAGGTCCGATCCCGGAGCAAACGCGTGGTGGAAACCCAACCGCAAAAAATCGGTCTTGTCTTCCTGGCGGAGGTTCGGAGAAAAGTCCTCGAGGAACCGGAGTTCGGTATCCCCGCGTTCTATATTCCTGAATCGGTACTCGGCCTGAACGCTCGTACGGGGTGAGAGGGCGACCTGGACAAAGGCGTTGTAAACGACATCATTGACATCGTCGTTGACCCGGAACCCGTCCGTCTGGAAATAGTACACACCTCCGCTGAAGGATACGTTGTTGGCCAGTCCCGAGACGACGCCTTCCGCGGCCCCCGTGCTCTCGGAACCCAGGAGCCCGTTCGCCTGCAGCGTAACCCGGTTCCGTTCGAACAGGGGGTTGAACTCGTTGAAGGAAAGATCGGAAGATCCGCCCGCCGACACGGCGAGCAGGTTGCTCACCGCGAGGCGGGGCTGGATCGGGGTGATGTTGATCGGCTGCAGCAGCTGGGATTGCAGCAGCTCGCTGACCCTCGCGATCTCGTGGCGGGGCAGCGCGGCGTAGGAGTCGGCCAGGAACCGGTGTGCGGAATAGTTGGCCGGATCGTAATTGACGGATTTCCACCCCTCCACCAGGGCGATCTGCTGGAAGCCCAGGTCGTTGTAGATCCTGCCGAGGCTCGCGCTCCGCGCCGCGAGGTCCCCGTCCAGCAGCAGGCGCGAACGGTAGACCGCCCGGTTGTCGTTCAGTTCGATGGCCTTCTGCATTTCCCGCAGGGCCTCGATCGGCCGGTTCACGGTTTGCTTCCGGATCGCATCGTAGAAATGGGGGGTGGGGTCCCTCGGATCGAGGCTTTTCGCCATCTCGAACTGATCCGCCGCCAGCTTGTCGCGTTTCTCCTCGTAATACGCCTTCCCCAGGTAGCTCCGGATGAGGGAGCTGTCCGGATCGAGGCTTGCGGCGATCTCGATCTCCCTCCTTCCCTCCTCCAGGTCCCCCTCGCGGATCTTCGCCAGCCCCAGGCCCAGCCGCGGGAGAGGATCCGCGGTATCCAGCGTGATCGCTTTTTCCAATGCCGCCCTGGCCTTTTTCGTCTCGACCCGCAGGAGGTGGGAAAATCCCAGCACGGTCTGCGTCCGGGACAGGTCGGGATTCGCCGCTTCCGCTTTCCTCGCCGCGTCCAGGGCCTCGTCCAGCTTTCCGAAGGATTGCCGCAGCTCGGCCAGTCTCGCCCAGGCCAGGGCATTCTGCGGCCCCAGCTTCACGGCCTCCTCCACGCTCTTCAACGCGCCCGGCAGGTCGAAACCGGCCTGCTGCGCATACGACAGGGCGATCCTCGCGGTGGCGGAGTTCGGATCCGCCTCCACCGCTTTCCGCGCCAGCTCGAGCGCCTTCCCCTTCTCGTTCTGCGTCACCGCGACGATCGACTGGAGCGCGAAGGCGTCGCTGTGTTTCGGATCCAGGGCCAGGGCCCTGGCGATGTCTGCGCCGGCCTCGTCGACCCGGCCCACGTTCAGCGACTGCGATGCGCGTCGGGTGAAGAAGCGGGGATCGTTGCCCTCTTCCCTGAGGTCAGCGGGACGGGAATCGATGAGCGGCGGATAATAGAGCGCCCACCGGACGGCGTCCCTGGGACGCACAACCACCCGGTACACCGGCGCTTTCCCCGCCTCGGCCACCGCCGACTGGCCGGTGGTGACCGGAAGCCCTCCCGCCGCGTTCGAGGCCAGCACCTTCCCTTCGAAGACCGACATCTCGGTCTTCCCTTCCTCGGCCCGGATGAAGAACTCCGTCCCCTCCACGCCGGCGTTCACGGTCGCCGTTCGCACCTCCAGGTTCCGCGTGACCCGGCTGAAGAAGAGCGCCGCTCCGCCGATCAGGTCCACCAGCGAGGTCTTCTCGTCCTTCATCCCCCCCAGGGCGACGGTGCTGTTCTGGTCCAGGCGGAGAACGGGGTTGTTGTACAGCGCGATGTCCGCCCGGCTCTTTTTGTCCGTCCGGATCGTGTCGCCGGGGCAGTACGTTTCGTTGAGCTTGACCGGCTGCCACTGCGCCTCCCCGGCGCGCTTGACCTCCACGACCCCCTGGGCCGAGACCACCTTCCCGGCCCACTTCTCGCAGGTCGCCGCAGGCGCGGCGCACGGGTAGAGCATCAACGCGACCACTGCGCAGATCAACACCCCCGAAATGCACGTACGCGTTCGTTTCATCGCCTGTCCCTCCCCGGGCTTGGTTACCCCTGTCCGTACGGATATCGTTCGAGGCATTCCGCTACTTCCTGTCCATGAGGACCACACCGTCCCACGGTTCCACGGGCGGGTTGCTTCTGTACACCTCGCACAGGCTGATGTAAAAGCGCGATGGCTCGTCCACCGCGAATTGCTCCGCGCTCCCGCGGAATTTCTCCACCGCCTCGTCCCAGGCCTGGCCCCTGAATGCGGCAAGCCCCTCGGCGAATGCCCGGCACCCCTCCCGCTGTTTCCCGTCCGCCTCGTCGAGACGGCAGATCAGCTCGTGGACCAGGATCGGCTTGCTCTTCCCTTTCAGCCGGAAGGTCCCCAGTTCCCTCGTCAGGAAACCGCCCAGCCGGTCGATCACCTCGGCGGACACCAGGACCCGGGTCCCCAGGTGCTTGTTCAGCCCCTCGATCCGCGACGCCGTGTTGACGATGTCCCCCATGACGGAGTGCTGGTACCGGTCCCCGCCGCCGATGTTCCCGAGGAAGATGTCCCCGTAGTGCAGACCGATCCGGGTGTTGAGGCGGTGCGGGTCGGAAGGTTCGTACAGCCGGTGCAAGGCCCGGTCGATGTCGATCGCCGCGAGGCACGCCTTGTCCCGGAGGGCCGCGTCGGGGGTCGCCGCAACCCAGATCGCCAGCATCGAGTCCCCGGCGAGGTTCGATACGACCCCGCCGTGCTCCTTCACCGGCCGGAACATCGTATCGTAGTACCGGTTCATGAAGGCGCCGAGCTCCTTGGGATCCAGGGTCTCCGACAGGGTGGTGTAGTGCTCCGCGTCCGTGAACAGGCAGACCCCGTATACGGTCTCGCTGACGGCGCCGATCTCCCCGAGGTTTTCCAGCAGCTGGTCGACGACGTTTTTGGGGAGATAATGCTCGAAGGCTTTCCGGACCTTCTCCTGCTCCTTCTTCGCGTCGACGTAGTTCCAGACCACGCCGCCGACGAAGGCGAGGGGGAGCTGGAGGAACAGGGGGACGGCGACCGGGCACCATGCATTGCTCGCCTTGAACTGGTAGTACGCCGCGGCGATGTAGAGGGCGCTCAACCCGACGACCCCCAGCGCGGCGGTGCCGACCGGATAGTATTTACAGAGGATCCCCGCGAGGATCCCCCAGAAGGCCACGATGAAAAGGTAAAACGGCAGCCCGACCGGCTTCACCGGCGCGTCGTCCAGGATGTTGGCGAACGCGGTGGCGGAGATCTCCACCCCGCCGATGAAGATGCCGTTCGCCTGCGAGAACACGGTGTAGAAGCTGTCCTTGCGCTCCGCCAGCAGCGCTTCCGAGAGACCGACGAACACGGCCTTGCCCTTCAGGTCGATCTTCCGGTCTCCCGCGGCGCCATCGCGGATCCGCAGCGCCTCGTGGTACGGGACGGTGGGAATGGAGCGGGGGGGACCGTAGTAGTTGAGGTACCGGTTGTTCGACCCCTCGTAGATGCGGATCAGGGCGTTGACCATCCGGCGCCTTTCCCCGTCGCCCGCGAGCCCCTTCGCGCTCTCCAGTTCCCTCCGCATCCTGTCCGCGAGCGACGGGTCGCCCTGGAAAACCGCCCGCACCTTCCTCATCAGGTCCCGGACGGTGCCCGTCGCGACTGCCGACGAGAGATCCCGCGGGAACTTCCCCGCCTGCGCAGGGCTGGCCTTTTCCAGCAGGCCGATGAAATCCCCGTAGGCCGGCGCCCCGTAGAGCTGGAGCATCACCATCGGCACGGAAGGGGAATCCCCCGCCCCCGGCTCGAACGTGAAGAACCGGCTCACCTTGAACGGGATCCGGGGGAGCGTGAACGGCGCCGTGGCCACCGCGGCGTCGGAAAACAGCTCGATCGGCGGCACGACCTTGACGATGTTGTGGGTGGAGGATTCGGAGGTCCGGTCCCCGTCCGGCAGCGGGATGTCCTTGGTCCGTATCGGCTCGGTCAGGACCACGTTGCGGGCCTTTTTCATTGCCTCGGCGAAGGCATTGTCGTCCTTTGCCGCGCGGGCCTCGACGAAATGGAGGTCGAAGGAAACGGCCCGGGCCCCTTCCCTGGCCAGGATCTCCGTCAGGCGCGCGTGGAGCGAGCGGGGCCATTTGTCCGGATTGTCCGGAAGGTTGAACTGCTCGGACGATTCCCGGTCGATGCTGACGACCACGGCCCCTGTGGGGGGCCTGCCCGCCCCCCTCAACCGGAACAGGAGGCCGAGGCCCAGGTCTTCATCGATGCCGAGCGTGAAATGAAAGGGGCTGGCGACCAGTCCGGCGATCCCCACGATAACGCCGGCCAGCACCGCTTTCAGGAGGCGGGACATGAGGAAGCTACCACGGCCCCTGCGCCTTCCACCGCAACCTCCAGCTTCACGATACGATTACTTATAGGGCATTTTCATCCCAGTAACAAATAAAATATGGTTTGAAAAAGGGCAGGGCCGCTTCCGGCCCTGCCCTCCATATTCGCTCCCTTCCCTCCCGCTTCACGGACAGTAAGGAATTCAAACCTCCCGACGGAAAACCGGCTTACCGCGACAACCCCACGGTCACGGGCAATACACCCCCGTCCTTGTCGTTTTCGCACCAGTCTTGCAACCATCAGACACCCCACACGTGCAACCATTCGATTCAGCCCAACCCAACATAGTACATTGGAACGTAGTGATTTTCGTCGTTCCCCCTGGCAGGGGGGTCCTGTACGTGCAACTACCGGCTAACTCTTCCATGACTTCCTTTTCAACAGCAAGCCGTTGTCCAACTGCTACTCCGAGGCTACAATTAATAACGAGACCACTTTCGGTGGGTACAGTGGGGCAGTCTTTGTACACCCAAGAATCCGTTACATTTCCGTCTTCTACCGTTAAACCGGAGCATAAAGAGGCTGCGGCAGTAACGGCCAGCGGAGCAGGGGGTGGCGCACAAGAAATTGGGGCTGGGGTGTAACCTCCTTCTTCGCAATATCCCCAACCCTCGACACCTGGCGTTCGCCATTCACAACTAACAACTTCTGTGAGTTCATCGGGAGACCAAAGATAACAATACCAGTATGCATCTGTACAATAAGAAGGAGGACCGCTGTCAGGGCAATACCACTCCACGTTACAGGAATAACCTTCATCAATATTGCAGTGATCTACACAATAGGGGTTCGGAGGGCAGGAGGCCGGGGGCGGCGCGAAGGCCGGGCTGACGCTGGCCGATGTTACATTGCCATTCGGATCGAATTGAAGGTTCATTTGACAACCGGATTGTCCCATCACATAAGAGATGGAATCCCGGGTGGGCGGCCCCCCCGTCACCGCGGATGAGAGCGACGGGAATGCGGCGATTGCAAGCAGCACCGTGGCTGACAGGACGATGATTTTTCTTTTTTTCATTTTCCCTCCTCCCTTGCGAGGATCGATGTTTATGAACCATGTAAAAACCGGCAATCGCGATATCCCGGTCATTGTGGTGTGCAAGGCTCGGGTATCGTTGTCGTAATCGTCCGCCCCGCCACGGTGGTCTTGTATACGCAACTACCCGCGATTGATTCACAGAAGCTCGCGGTCGCGGATCTCATCTGCTTGCAATCGTAAGGGGGTCCCGTAGGACTATCTTTCTTGCAATCAAAGTATTTGCTGATATTTTCTATCGCTAAAGGGATTGGGGGCTCGTAACCGCAACAATTATGATTTGGGGCGCAGGTATTAGGATCCACCCCCGCTGTGACAACAACCGCTTTCCCCAGGGAACCGTCGGAGTTATATGTCATGAACATTTTGCAGCCCGTCTCCCCTAATCTGCAGGATTCACCCCCCACGATGGCCGGCTGATCCTTGGAGGAGGTCGCCTGGCTTGACTGCTGTGCCGGACCCAGAAGATTCAAGCCTTCCGCCGCGCTTCCCTTCACAAAGAACGTGTTCAGGCCGGCGAACAGCAGCCTGTTTTTGAACACCAACCTGATTTTTGCGCGCGAATTAATCGCACAACCGGAGGGAGGGACTACCTTCAACACCAGGTAATCGAACTCCCCTTTTCCAAGACCCGTTACCGGGTCACCGAGGCCCGCATCAAAAAGGTACCAACCGGGGTCGGTTCCAGTTCCCGTTCTCGGGGGCAAAGGCGTGCAACTGACAGGGCTCCCGCAGTGATCGTCCAGATCATCATCATCTTTGTCAAAGTCGAATGAGGTAATGGCCGGTGCGGGTTTTATGATAGAGACGATGATGCTGTTCCTCAGTTGATTAAGGGTGCCGATTTGAATTGCAGCCGGAATTTTTATATCGATCACATTGAGGGGCTTTGGAGATGGACTACTGGGGACGATGACCCACTTGAAAACCGAGTTGCCGTTCGGCAAATATTTGGGGAACACTCCTTTTGCGATCCTTACGTCATATCCCGATAAATTCACGCATTGCCCGGAGGGCAAGTCTTTATTTCCATCGACCAAACAAGTGGCCGACGCCGCCCAACCCTCGCCGCCGGCAAATATCGCCGCGACGGCAACGAATACCATCACCCACAGCAATGTCCATTTTCTTTCTGCCATTTTCTTCCTCCTTTGAAACATGTCGGATGAACGCATAGCCGGTGCGACCTCCTCACCCCCCGATCCTTGGCAAGTACGCAGACGCCGACATCACCTCCCCCTGTAATTTCTTTCCCTTCGAGATCCGGGATTTCCGGTTATTGCCCGACATTGTTCCACCCTCCCAAGGACAGATAGCAGACATATTCATATAATATCGTTCTATATTTTAGCGTGGCCTTCGAGGTTAACGACCCCCACGGGAATCTGAACAAATGGAAAAAACAAAGGTTTGAAAATCTTGCAATCTTTGCGCCATTCTGAAAGACAATATATCATATTGAAACTAATAATATTTTTTACAAGCATCCAATGGAAGGACGGAAAGAAATTACACAATTCGTGAAGAAAATGTCTCTATTGGGAGGAATTAATAGAAACTCGTTTTAATGGATTGGAGAACCGCCCCTTCTTATGCCGATGAAGATCTCAGCCGATATCGAGAGAATGAACCAGAGACCGCGTTTCTGAGGATGGAACGATTCCAACATCGGCCATGAGGGCCTTCTTGCACCGTTTGTAGGTCGCCAGGGCTTCCGCCTTCCTCCCCATTTTCCGGTAGCAGTCGATGAGGCGGCGATATAGTTCCTCGGCGATGGGGTCGGCTTCCACCGCCCTCTGGTACCAGGCCACGGCCTCCTCGAGATGCCCCTCGTTTTCAAGGAACCGCCCGGCAAGGGAAACACACCGGAGAAACTTGCTCCGGTGCCGCTGGCGTTGGGTATCCAGGCAACCGGAGAACGTCTCGCCGTCCAGGAAGCGTCCCTTGTAGAGGGAGAGGAGTGTACGGGCGAGGCGCTCGATCGCCGGCCCGTGGTTTCGCCGATGCACGTCATCCGAAAGCCTCTCGATGCGCCCGACGATCCGCTCGAACGCCCAGCCGTCCACCCAGCAGTATTGGTTGGACAACGTCACCTTCCCGTCCGTCAGGACCACCGCCTCCTCGTTGCCGAGAAGTTGCCGCAGCCGGCGCAAGGTGGTGTTGAACGAGAGGTGGGCAAGGTCTCCTTCCGCGTCCCCCCAGAGGATCTCCGTGATCTTCTCCTCGGGAACGTTCCGCCCGCCGAGGGCGATCAGGGCCATCAGCATGCGGAGAGGCTTCTGCTGGGGCTTGCGCCCGAAACGGACCGGCTCGCCGTTCCGCACGATGGTGAAGCGGCCCAGGGTGTATATCCGGATCGGCCATGGCCAGCTCTCCACCTCCATCATGGAAGGATCCGGCCTCAGCCCCCTCCTGCGGATGAACTCACGGACATAACCGGGCTCGATGTCCGCCTCCAGGGCCGCCGCGCACAGCCTCGCGATCATCTTCGGGCGCCACCACCAGAAAAGGCTCCAGTACTCCCCCTCCCGCCCGACCGCCATGGCCTCGCGCAGCGCGGCGAGACCTTCGGCCCCGCTGCCCCGGTCGAGCAGGAAGTGGGCCTGCGCGAGCCGCCCCATGAACTCGAGGATCCGGCTGCGCCCCGCCACGGCGAGGGACAGCGCGCGGGACAGTTCCTCATCGGCCCCTGCCGCGTCCCCTTTCTCGTGGCGGACCTGTGCGAGGGCGAGGCGGTACAACACTTCCGGGAAATACACGCCGGTTTCCACGGCGACGGAGACCGCTTCCTCCGCGTGCGGCATGGCCTGGAGCGTCTCGCCGAGGGAGAGGTGGGCCCACGTTGCGAGGTAGTGGTACATGGAGTAGCCGTGGCGACGGGCGGGAGAAAGCATCGCCGTAATGTTCTCGAGGAACTTCTGCGCACCGCGGTCGTCGCCTTTGGTCAGGGCTGCGCAAGCGCCGGTGGAGGACAGCAGCAAATCCCATCCGCGGACCCCCGTGGCATCGGAAATCCGGAGTCCCTCCTCCACGTGGCGCAGGGACGCATCGGGGTCCCCTTCCGTGCAGACCGCGGTCAATGCCTCCATCAACTTCGTCGCGAGGGCCTGCGCCGGGGGCGTGCCTCCCGAACGGGCCATCCCCGGGAGTTCCTCCATCACGAGATCGGTCCTGCCCCGGTCGCCGATCCACAGGTAGTAGTTGACGGCTGCCAGGCGCGCCTGCAGCCGGGTCCCTTGGTCGGCGACGTCCCTCGCCAGCCGAAGTGCGCGCCGGATCCATTCATGGATCTCCGCGTGCTGCGGCCGGCGGAACACGAGCGCATTCGCCATCGCGACACATACCCGCGCCTCGACTTCCACCGACGGGAAGGGGGACCGCATCCCGCCCCGTCGTTCGAGCCAGTCGATCCGGCGATCGAGGAGGGAGAAGTCGTCCCACTCGGCCAGGACGGTCTCCACGACCCCCGCCCAGGAGAGGTATTTCCCCGATGCGCCGTCGGGCTCGCGGAACCCGTCAAAGGCCTTCTCGAAGAACGCCCGGCTTCCCGCAAGGTCCCGCGGGAAGCGGCAGGAACCCATCCAGTACAGGAGCCACGGGTCCGCCTCCCGCTCCCCGGCGGGAATGGATTCCAGCCATCCCTGGAGGGTGTGACCTCTCCCCTGTCGCAGGAGGTTCACCGCCTCCGCCTGGATAAGGCCCCTCAATCCCTCCAGGTCGCCGGACGCATGGAAGAGCGCCGCGGCCTCATCGGCCTGCCCGGACTCAGCGAGGATTCCCGCCGCTTCCCGGTACAGCCGGGACATTTCCTCCGGGGGGTATGCCTCCCGTGCACGCTCGAGCAGGAATTTCCGGAAGAGGCCGTGGTACCGGTAGACCGGCTCCAGGGCCGGATGCTTCTCGGTGAAATAGTTGTTCCGGTGGAGCCAGGAGAGGACCTCTCCCGCCCCCTCCCGGCCCGTCAGCCGGCTCGTCGCATCCCCCGTCATCGCCGGGAGGAAGGCGCTCCGCATCAGGAAGTTCCGGATCCCGGGGGACTGCCGCCGGAAGATTTCCTCCCCGAAATATTCGAAGATCTCGTAAGGGGCCTCGTGCCTCAGGCTGTGCGTCCCGGTCTCCTCCGCCGGCGTCCTCGCCAGCAGGAGGACCAGCCCCGCAGCCCAGCCGTCCGCGCTTTTCTGGAGCTGTTGCACCGCGGCGGGGGCCGGGGACTTCCCCCCCCGCTTGCGGATGATCGCCCCGGCCTCCTCGAGGGTCAGGCGCAGATCATTCCAGTGGAGGAACCGGAGCGGGCGGACGGCCCGCAGGCCCGCGAGGGCGGGGGGTATCTTGGAGCGGCTGATCACGATGGCGGACGTTCCCGGGGGAAGGCGGGACAATCCTTCGCGGATCACGTCGTGGAACGGGGAACCGTCGGGGACCCGGTGGAAGTTGTCGAGGACGAGGACGGCATTCGCGGGGAGCCGCGTGAAGAGCTCCTGGAAATACCGCCGGGAGAAGGATGGAACGTCCGGGAGATTCTCCGGCGTAAGGGACGGCATCGACCTGCGGATTCTCGGCGCGGCCATCCGGACGGCGGCTGCGAGATGAAGGAAGAAGGTGGCGGGGTCCGCGTCCCCCCTGTCCAGGTCGTACCAGAGGCAGGGCAGCTTGCGGGCTTCCAGGTACCCGCTGACCAGCGTGGTCTTCCCGCAGCCGGGGGGCCCATCCACCCAGACGATGGCGCCTTCCCGGCCCCTGTCGAGCAGGGAGAACAGCCGCCTGCGGGGCACCGTCCCGGAGAGGAGGGGACGGGTGACCTTCGCAATGGGCATCATGGAATCTATTATCCAGGAACCATCCCCCGGACACAACAATAACAAAACGGGGTTTTATGAATCGGGGTTCCCCCCGTCCGGAAAGGGAAGGACACGGGGATTCGGTCTGCGCGGACCGTTCAGGGGAATCGCCTGGTACGGGAAGGGCCGTCAGGAGATGCCGAAGAACCACTTGAGCTTATGGAGTAGCGCGTCCTCGAGGGACGGCGCCTCGTCGACCACCTTGCGGACCTGCTGCGCGGTCAGGATCTTCTGGAGACGGTCCCCCAGCGCGGAGCTCAAGCCCTCCAGGACGGACGGGTGCGAACGGATGATCGGACCGATGGCGCCCTTCGAGATCTCGACGAGCCAGACCTCGTCGACCGCGGTGACCGTCGCCCGCCGCTTCTCCCCGGTGAGGAGGGACATTTCGCCGAAGAAATCGCCCCCGGACAACGAGCCGACCGTCTGGCCGTCCACGGAAACCTCGAGGTTCCCGGAGAGGTTGATGAAGAGGGAGTCCCCTTCCCCGCCCTGGTGGACGACCGTCTCCCCTCTCCCGTAGATGCGCAGCCGGGCATGCCGGGTGAGCGCATCGAGGTCCTCGTCCCCCAGGGGGGCCAGGATCTCGACCCGGCGGAGATGTTCCCGGATCGTCGCGGCATCCATGCGGAACGCCGGCTCCCGCGTCTTGCTCACAAGTTCCCGGTGGGGATAGGGGAACGACTGCCCCTCGCGCGTGACGGCGTACCAGACACGCCGCAGGACCCTGTCGCGGGCCTCGAGGAGGGTCGCGTAGTCCTCCAGGCAGAAGCGGAGGTTGTACTGGATGCCGTTGTCCATGAACCCGTCGACCTTCACCCAGGGCGCCGGCTCCCGCAGGATCCCCGGTTCATCGCGGAGGGCGTTCAGCAGGATCGCCTTCGCCCGCTCGGGGGGGAACGCGTAATCGAGGAGGACCTTGAGGTAGACCGGCGAGTGCCTGCCCGGATGGATCCCGATGGCGTGCACCACGTTCTGCACCAGGAAATTGTTCGGGATGTGGACCAGGTGATCCTCCAAGGTCCGGATCGTGGAGTACCGGAACCCCACGTTGACGATCTCGCCCGTGATGTCCTTTTCCTTGATCCAGACCCACGTGCCGCGCCGGAACGCCTCGTCGGCCTGGATCTGGAAGCCGGAGATGATGTTGGCCACGGAGGCCTGCATCGCGAACGCGAGGGCGGCGGTGAGCACCGTGGTCGTCGCGAGGATCGAGAGCATGTTGATGTCGAAGATCAGGCGCAGGGCCGTTGCGCCGAAAAACAGGTACACGCCCACCAGGAAAAGGTCCCGGAGGAAGGAAGGGACCTTCCCTGTCATCCGGTAGCGGAGGTAGATGTCCACGAGCAGGTAGGCGACCAGGTTCGCCCAGCAGATGAGCATGATCAGCCCGTGGATTTCCAGGATGTACGGAGTGTATTCCGCAGGGACCTTGAAGGGTCCCACGACGGACGCAAGGAAGATCCCGAAAAGAGCCGCCTTGATCGTCACCCAGACCCTGGACATGGACAGGTCTTTCCCGGTCACGGCGCGGACGATGGCGACCAGAAGGAAGAACGCGAGGGGGACCAGCAGCAGGAGGGTCTCGTTGGACAGCAGGAATTTGAACGTCATGGCCCGATCCGGTTCCCCAAGGGTGGTAGCAGGGATTGTCCACCATTCGGCCGGAGGAAAGCAAGGGCGGGTGGGAAAGCGGCACCCGGTGGCATATTGCGTTAAATATTTTTCGGGGAACGCCGATATCTCTCCCAAGGACCTCCAGGCGAGGAGACATGGACCTCAACAAGCTGAAATACGTATCCACCGATGCCCCGACCACGGACGAGCTGGAGCTCCTCAACGAGTCGAGGGTCCGCATCGGCCGGGTCATCCGGGCGCGCTGGATCATCCTGGTGATGCTGGCCGCGTACGGCGCCTTCCCTTATGCCATGTTCCATTATTATTCCATCGACATCAGCGCCGTCACCACCCTGCAGTGCGTCTTCCCCGCCATCGCCTGGTGCATCATGGCGACCTACAACGCGTTCTTCCTGTATAGCCACCACCGGTTCGCGAACATCCGCCCCCTCAACCAGATACAGCTGCTCCTCGATCTGTTCTTCGTGACGGTCGTGGTCCACTTCAGCGGGGGAGCCGTTTCGTGGTTCTGGCCGATGTACATGATCGTGACGCTCGAGTCCGTCCTCGTGATGGAGAATTACTCGGACACCTTCGCCTTCGCCCTGGGGGGGTCCCTTGCGTACGGGGGGCTGCTCCAGCTCGAGTTCTACGGGCTTGTCCCGCCCGCGAGCATGCCGTTCGAGAACCTCTCGCTCCAGCAATTGCTCCCGTACGGGGTGACGAAGTGGGCGTGGGTATCGATGACGAACCTCAGCGTCGCCTGCATCGGCGTCTACCTGATGAAGGCGATCCGCGAACGGCAAGAGCAGCTCCGGAGCCTCGTCGTCAGGGACAACCTCACCTCCCTGTACAACCGCGGGTACTTCTTTTTCCGGCTCCACTCGGAGATCCAGCGCGCGAAACGGTACAACCGCGCCCTCTCCCTCCTCGTCCTCGACCTGGACAACTTCAAGCAGTTCAACGACCGGTTCGGCCACCTCGTGGGGGACGAGCTGCTCCGGATCCTTTCCGCCACCATCCGGTCCAATATCCGCTACAGCAGCGGGAAGACCAGCTACGAGCTGGACATCCCGTGCCGCTACGGGGGAGACGAGTTCGCCATCATCCTGCCCGAGACGAATTCCGACCAGGCGGTGGTCGTGGCGGAGCGGCTCGGCGGGGAA
>Ga0209253_10003169_pt1 | contig 14472 bp, 19 predicted proteins | sample FrelakmetBRP12BR_FD_187145 | JGI IMG/M metagenome (GOLD analysis project Ga0209253, IMG submission 187145) | Freshwater lake sediment microbial communities from the University of Notre Dame, USA, for methane emissions studies - BRP12 BR (SPAdes)... | ecosystem: Environmental > Aquatic >...
GTTGAGCGCACCCCCAAAGCGCTGGATCAGCGTCACCGCGCCGGTGCGGGCGCGCTTGGCACTGAAGCCGGCCTTGCGGGCGAGATGCGTGGCGATGACGCGGTAGACGATGGCGAGCACCGCACCCATGATGTCGGGACGGCTCGCGAAGAGAAAGCGCAAGGGATAGGGAACGCTCAGCACCGCCTGCAGGCGGCCGCCCACCGTAGACCGTCTCGGGCCGCAGCATCGCGGAGCGCTCGATCACCACCATCCCGCGACGGGTCGCGCCCTCGCAGGCGTGCGTTCGCTACGGCCTGGCCGAGTTCGACACCTTCGTCCGCCACCGCGTGCCGGTAATCGCCGTGGTCGGCAACGACGCCTGCTGGTCGCAGATCGCCCGCGAGCAGGTCAAGCTGCTGGGCGACGACGTCGGCACGGTGCTCGCCCGCAGCGACTATCACCGCGTGGTCGAGGGCTTCGGCGCAGCCGGTCTGATGGTGAAGAAGACCGCCGATGTGCCGCCCGCGGCGGCAGGCCCCTGCTGGTCAACGTCTGGCTCGACAGGACCGACCTCCGCGAGGGGTTCGCTGTCGATGCAATTCGCGGCGGCGCCTCTCGCGCTCGCCCTGGTCTTGGCGGCCAGCACTGAGTGATGGACCGCGTGTCCCTCATGCCGGCTCCGACTCGGCGGGTTCGACCGAAAGCCGCATGCCCACCGCCCGCAGGACCGCCAGCAGCGTCTTCAAGGTCGGGTTGCCGGTGGGCGACAGCGCTCGGTACAGGGCCTCGCGGCTGATGCCCGCATCGGCGGCGATCGTGGCCAGCCCGCCGTATGCCTCGGCCACAGCGCGCAGCGCGAGCAGGCCTGCGGCCCGGTCTTCGGGATCGTCGAGTGATGCCATCGCCATGCGCAGATACTCGACGGCGAGTTCCCGGTCCTCACGCAGTTCGGCGACCTCGCGCTCGTGGTGCGGCACGGCCGCAACGATCTTTCGTTTCATCCCTGTCTCCGTTTCCAGTCGGCCCAGTAGTCCTTGGCCCTGGCGATGTCCGCCGGCTGCGACTTCTTCGAACCGCCGCACAGCAAGATGACGATCGTCTTCCCACGCTGGCCGAAGTAGACGCGATAGCCGGCGCCGAAGTGCTCGCGCAGTTCCATCACGCCCTCGCCGACCGACGCGCAGTCGCCAAACAGGCCCGCTTCCAGCCGCCTGATTCGCAATCGGATCCTGGCCTGAACCTGCCTGTCGCCCAGCGACCGCAGCCACTCCGTGACTGGCTCCCGGCCGGCCGGCGACCTGTAGCGAAAAACTTCGATCACAAAACTGATTGTAACTTATAAATCACAAGCCGAGGCGTAGTCAGGATGCGGCCCGACCTGCGCGTCTGCCACGGCTGGGCTATGCGCCGGCTGTCGTAATGCGCCGAAGTTCTAGCGAAGCAAGGCGATCAGCCACGGCGCCAGCCACGGCGCGATCAGTGCCGTGGCCGGCCAGGCCGATGCGAAGCCGCGCACGGCGTGGCTCTTCACGCCGAGCGCGTTGAAGACGAAGCGGCCGAGCGCGGCGGCGACGACGCCGGTGAGCACGACGATCACCGCGGTGAGCGACGGGATGCCGCCCATCTTCTCGCTGATACCCATCGCCACCGACGTGGTGACCGACTTCGGCGCCAGCGAGGCGATGGTCGCCTTTGATGCGCCGAGTGCATGTCGCGCAATACGAACCGAACGTTGGGGTGCGTTCTTCGTGCCTGCCTACTTCATGGGGACCATCGGCGGTGGGGGCGGTACGGTCGGGGCAGGGTGGCCCGACGGCATCGGTCGCTCGGCTCTATGGGGCCGCCGCAAGCGCGGCGCTACCTGCGCTCAGGCGCGGCTCGCCCGCTCGGCTTCACGCTCGAATCGATTGTCGCGGTAGTAGTGGCCGCCGCTGAACACGGCCATCGCCGTTGCCGCGAAGTAGGCGGGCACGAAGAACGGACCCCAACGTTCGTATTGCGCGACATGCACGCGTTCGTGCTCGCGCCAGGTCGCCAGACAGGCTGCGTCGCGGCCAATGACCGCATGCCCGAGCGTGAGCGACGCAGCGCCGCGCTCCAGCGGAACGCAGTGGCGAAGCAACCATGCAGCGAGCCCGCCGTGCGCCTCGAAGACACCCTCGACGACTCGAAGCCGGCCGCCCGACGCACAGGCGGCGAGGGCGAGCACGAGTCCCACCGCCGTGTTTGGTGCCGCCCACGCGTAGCGGACAAACGCGTGCAGGCGCCAGTGCCAGCGCTTCGACGCGCGCCTCACGACCGCGACAGCGCGTCGAGGAAGCGCTGGATCTCAGCCGCCACCTGCCTGTCCTTCCCGGTGTAGACATGGTCGGTGCCGGGAACCTTCAGTTGCCGCCCGCGCGGCGAAGACCGCAGCACCGCGGCGCGGAACGGCGCGCCGGTCACGACGTCGGCCTGGTCGTTCTCGGCATACAGGTCCAGGACCGGTAGCGCCAGTCGCCCCACCTGAGAGAACTCCCCGTTCGAGATGGAGAGCGAGACCCAGGCGAACACCGGCGCCTCGGCGAAGTGAATCAGATAGAACTCGGCCATCCGGCTGCCCATGCCGTGCGAAACGATGGCCACCCGGGCATAGCCCTTGGACTGCAGGAACTTCGCCGCGGCGGCGATGCGCTCGCCGCCATCCTCGAAGAGCAGTGGATAGTTCTTACGCTCGATTTCCGCAGTCGTCGCACGGCCAACGATATCCGGCCCGACCATCGGCATCTGGATCGAGAGCGTCGTGTAGCCGCGCGCGGCGAGATCGTCCCGAAGCTTGCCGACGATCCCGGCGTCCGGGTGCAAGCCGGCGCCGTGACACAGGATCACCGCGCCGTTCGGGTTCGGGGCCAGCGTGTAGATCGAGAGGAACTTCTCCCGACCGATGGTGCGGACGCGCATCGGCGTCTCGAGATACACCGGTTCGCCCACGACCAGGCCCGACACGACCTCGCTCGCCATCTTCTTCTCGCGCGAGGTGTCGGTGGTGACGAGACCGGTCTCGGCGCAGCCGGCAAGGAAGAATGAAAGCGCAGCGAACACGGCACCGCGCCGGGACCAGGGAAACGCCATCGGGACCGCCTTCCGGACGCGCCGCGCAGGCGCGGCCATCGCCATGTTGTAGTTTGGAGACTCACAGTAGCGGGCCAGGGCGGCCAAGCCGGGCTTCCCTGGGACGCGAACGCATTCTACGATGCAGTCCACCTGTTCGCGGCCCACCGGAACCTCAACTTCATGAACGCTTACGCATTCTTCATGCACGATTTCGCCGCGCGCGCTGCGCGGCTGTTCCTCGAAACCGAGACCGGCGGCCAATACACCTACGGCGACCTCGACCGCGAGACTGCGCGCGTGGCCTCGCTGCTCGTGTCGCTCGGGCTAGAGAAGGGCGACCGCGTCGCTGCGCAGGTCGAGAAATCGCCGCAGGCGCTGTTCCTGTATCTCGGCTGCCTCCGCGCGGGTCTTTGCTATCTGCCGCTCAACACCGCCTACCAGCGCGGCGAACTCGGCTACTTTCTCGACGATTCCGACCCGCGCGTGGTCGTGTGCGGGCCCGCGATGCGCGATACATTCGCCGCGCTGGCTCGGACCGGGACACATCTTCATACCCTCGACGAATACGGCGCGGGCAGCTGGACCGATGCGGTTGCGACTGCAACCTGCCGGTTCGAGACGCGGGAGGCCGCCGAGGGCGACCTCGCAGTCATCATCTACACGTCAGGCACCACCGGGCGCTCGAAGGGGGCGATGGTCACCCATGGCAACATCACCTCGAACGGCGCTGCGCTTGCCCAATACTGGCGCTTCACCGACCGGGACGTGCTGCTGCACATGTTGCCGATCTTCCACGTGCATGGCCTGTTCGTCGCACTGCACCCGATCCTCCTCGCCGGCGCGAAGCTGCTCTTCCACGCCAGATTCGACGCCGCCGCTGCGATCGCAGCGCTGCCGCGCGCGACGACGATGATGGGCGTGCCGACGTTCTACGTGCGCCTGCTCGCGGAGCCTGGCTTCACGCGCGCGCTCGTCACCCACATGCGGCTTTTCGTGTCGGGTTCGGCACCGCTGCTGTTCGATACGTTCGAGGCGTTCCGGGCGCGCACCGGCCACACCATCCTGGAGCGGTACGGCATGTCGGAAGCGGGCATGATCACCTCCAACCCCTACGAGGGCGAGCGACGCGGCGGGACGGTCGGTTTCCCGCTGCCGGGCGTCTCCGTTCGCGTGTGCGCCGACGGGCGGAAGTGCACCCCTGGGGAGCCAGGAATCATCGAGATCCGCGGCCCGAACGTCTTCTCGGGCTATTGGCGATTGCCCGAGAAGACGCGCGAGGAGTTCACCGCCGACGGCTGGTTCAGGACTGGCGACGTCGGCCAATGGTCTCCGGACGGTTACCTTTCCATCGTGGGGCGCGCCAAGGATCTCATCATCTCCGGCGGCTACAACGTCTATCCGAAGGAGATCGAGCTCGTGATCGACGCGTTGCCCGGCGTCGTGGAGTCGGCGGTCGTCGGGGTGCCCGACGTGGAGTTCGGGGAGGCGGTGACGGCGGTCGTGGTCAGGGCGAAGGGGGCCGCAATCGACGAAGCGGGCGTGATTGCCCACGTGAAATCGCAAATCGCCAACTACAAGGTACCGAAGCGCGTCGCGTTCGTGGATGACCTGCCGCGGAACGCGATGGGAAAAGTCCAGAAGAACGTCCTTCGAGAGCGGTACTCGAAGGACGTTCGCTGATGTTGGGGGATCTACAAGGGGGCATGCACCCTTGTTCCATAGGTCCAAAAGAACGTCCTTCGGGAGCAGTACTCGAACGACATTCGCTGATTCTGGGGGGATCTACAAGGGGGCGTTTCACCCTTGTTTCATAAGGACGCGAAAGCGCCCCACAACAGGAGAGACGACCATGGCGCTCATTCTCGGCATGCTCGGTTTCGTCGGGGGACACCTCGTTCTGGCGTGGCCACCGATCCGCACGAAGCTCGTCGGGGTCATCGGTGAGCGCGGATTCGCGGGGATCTACTCCGTTTTGGCTGCCGCTTCGCTCGGGGTCGCGATCTCGGGCTACCGTTCATTCCCGAGCTATGTCCTGTGGAACTTGGGAACGGCCGGGCGCGCCGCACCCGCGCTCTTGATGCCTGTCGCCCTCATGCTCGTCGTGCTGGGCGTGACATCGCGAAACGCAACGGCCGTCGGCGGTGAAAAGATGCTCGCGCAGGGGGCGGCGCCGCGCGGCATCTTCACTGTCACCCGCCATCCGTTCCTCTGGGGCGTCGGTCTGTGGGCGATCGCTCACTTATTCGCGAACGGCGATTTAGGTTCGCTCATCCTCTTCGGTGGGATGGCGCTGCTAGCGTTCGCGGGAATGGCCGCGATCGACTACAAGCGTGCGGTGCGACTCGGGGCGGCGTGGGATAGGTTCGCCGCGCAGACGTCGCTCGTGCCGTTCGCCGCAGCATTTCGCGGGCGGGTAATCGATTGGGGCGGCATCGGCTGGGTGCGACCGGTTGCCGCGCTCTTGCTCTACATCGGGCTCCTGCACGGACACCGTCTGCTCTTCGGCGTTTCGGGGCTTCCTCGGCCGCCCGGCTGAACGCGGCGAGGCGCCGAGGGGCCGAAGCGCGAAGGGCTGTGCCCCGACGCTTGGAAACAAGTGCGAAGGGAAATGGCCGCCGCCCCGCGGGAGTTCGTCGTAGTGCAGAGACGAGTCAGCGCCAGAGCCTCCATACGAGCCGCGCCGCCATCACCAGAAGGAGGAGTGCGAAAGCCTGCTTGAGCCGGCGTGTCGGCATCGCGTGGGCAAGGCGCGCGCCCCACGGCGCGGTGACGACGCTCGCGACCGTGATGCCGGCAAGCGCCGGCAGGTAGACATAACCCAGACTCCAGCGCGGCAGCGTCGGGTCGGCGAGCCCTGTGGCGATGTAGCCCACCGTGCCCGCAGCCGCGATCGGGAACCCGATCGCGGCGGCCGTCCCGACGGCCTGCAACGCCGCGACGTTGCACATCAGCATGAACGGCACCGTCATTGCCGCGCCGCCGATCGCAGCGAGCGACGAGAGTGCCCCGATGACGCCGCCGGCGGCGAACATGCCCGCCGGTCCGGGCAGCTCGCGGCTCGCCTTCGGCTTGCGGTCGAACAGCATGTTCACCGCGAGCGCGCTGACGAGAAGCGCGAAGAAGACGGCCAGCGCCCGGGTCGAGACGAACCCGGCAAGCAACGATCCCACGAATGCTCCCACGAGGATCCCTGGTGTGATCCGCCGGACGATGTCCCACCGCACCGATCCGCGCACCTGGTGCGCGTGCACGCTGGAGAGCGACGTGATCAGGATCGTCGCCATGGAGGTGCCCACGGCGAGGTGCAGCACGTGGTCGCGCCCGATCCCGCGCGCGTCGAGAAGTTCTGCGAGGAGCGGCACGATGATCGCACCCCCGCCAATGCCGAGCATGCCCGCAAGGACGCCGACAACCGCGCCGACCGCAACGTAGGCCACCCAATCCAAGACCGCTAGGCCTCCCGGCTCTCGCCGCGGGCGGCGGTTACGCGATCGACGAGTTCGACGAAGCCGGCGCCGCTCGAGCCAAGCTTCACATACCCTGGTGGCGTGGGCAGGCGGTCGCCGGAAGCGCATGCATTCGCGACGCCAACCGAGAGCGGAAAATACGCGAACATGCTCGCGTCGTTCGCCGAGTCGCCGACAAACAGGAATGCCACGGTGGGCGAGGCCGACGAGGCACGATCAGACGAGTATAGCAACCGCATCTGCGGGCGCCTGCGACGACCTCGGACGCACAGCCGTGAAAAAAACCGGGCGGCCTCAGGCCGCCCGGCTGGACGTTCGGCGGGAAATGATCCCGCTATCGCTTCTGGTGGCGCAGGCGCCGAATCGCGGCGATCTGTGCCAGGGCTCCGGAGAGCTCCGCTTCTGCCTTCGCGATCTCTTCCTTGCCGCGCCGTGACGCGATCGCCTCTTCCGCGTGTTTCTTCGCCTCCAGGGCCTTCGCCTCGTCGAGGTCCGTCGCGCGGATGGCGGTGTCGGCGAGCACCGTCACGACCTTCGGCTGCACTTCCAGGAAGCCGCCCTGGACGAACACGAGGGTTTCCTGGGGGTTGCCTGGCTCCTTGATGCGGACCGCGCCCGGCTTGATCTGCGTGATGAGCGGCGTGTGCTGCGGATAGATGCCGAGCTCGCCCTCGACGCCGGGCAGCACGACGAACTCCGCCTCGCCCGAGAAGATGGATTCCTCGGCGCTGACGACGCTGACTTGAAGAGTGTTGGCCATTCGGAGCTCCGGTGACTTGTGACGTATGAGGCGTGGACAGCGCGAACGCGCGTCGTCACGCCTTGCGCGTCACTGCAGCGTCTTCGCCTTCTCGAACGCCTCTTCGATGGGGCCCACCATGTAGAACGCCTGCTCGGGGAGCGCGTCGCACTCGCCGTTGACGATCATCTTGAAGCCCTTGATCGTCTCCTTGAGCGGAACGAACTTCCCGGGCGAGCCGGTGAACACCTCGGCGACGTGGAACGGCTGCGAAAGGAAGCGCTGGATCTTGCGCGCACGGGATACGGCGAGCTTGTCCTCGGGCGAGAGCTCGTCCATACCGAGAATCGCGATGATGTCGCGCAGCTCCTTGTAACGCTGCAACACCGCCTGAACCTGGCGGGTCGTACCGTAGTGGTCCTCGCCGATCACGTTCGGGTCCACTTGCCGCGAAGTCGAGTCGAGCGGATCCACCGCCGGGTAGATGCCGAGCGAAGCGATGTCGCGCGAGAGCACCACGGTCGCGTCGAGGTGGCCGAACGTCGTCGCCGGCGACGGGTCGGTCAGGTCGTCCGCGGGCACGTACACCGCCTGGATCGAGGTGATCGATCCGACCTTGGTCGACGTGATGCGCTCCTGCAGCTTGCCCATCTCTTCGGCGAGCGTCGGTTGGTAACCCACGGCGGAAGGCATCCGACCGAGCAGCGCCGACACCTCCGTTCCCGCAAGCGTGAAGCGATAGATGTTATCGATGAAAAGCAGGATGTCCCGGCCTTCGTCCCGGAAGCGTTCGGCCATCGAGAGGCCGGTCAGCGCGACCCGCAGGCGGTTGCCCGGCGGCTCGTTCATCTGTCCGAACACCATCGCGACCTTGTCGAGAACGTTCGACTCCTTCATCTCGTGATAGAAGTCGTTGCCCTCGCGGGTGCGCTCGCCGACGCCGGCGAACACCGAAAGACCCGAGTGCTGCTTGGCGATGTTGTTGATGAGCTCCATCATGTTGACGGTCTTGCCGACGCCGGCGCCCCCGAAGAGGCCGATCTTTCCACCCTTCGCGAACGGGCAGATCAGGTCGATGACCTTGATGCCGGTCTCGAGCAGCTCGACCGAGGGCGAGAGCTCGTCGAACTTGGGCGCCAGCTGGTGAATCGAGCGCCGCTCGTCGGTCGCGATCGGGCCGGCCTCGTCGATGGGGCGGCCGAGCACGTCCATGATGCGCCCGAGGGTGGCGACCCCGACCGGCACCGAGATCGGCGCACCGGTATTCGATACCTTCATGCCGCGCTGCAGGCCGTCAGAGGAGCCGAGCGCGATGCAGCGCACGACGCCATCACCGAGTTGCTGCTCGACCTCGAGGGTGAGCCCCTTCTCGTAGTGCTGGCTGCCGCCCGCACCGTCCTCGATCCGGAGCGCGTCATACACCTTCGGCATGTGGTCGCGCGGGAACTCGACGTCGATCACCGCGCCGATGCACTGAACGATGTTGCCTTGTGCTTGTGCCATTTATTAGTCCTCAAGCTGCAGAAATCTTTGCCGCAGTCGCAGCGCCACCGAGGTGCGAAAGCGAGTGCGGGCGCGCATTCCTCTCGGTCTCGGCGCCTCTGTGGTTCCTAGACCGCCGCGGCGCCACCCACGATCTCCGCAATCTCCTTGGTGATCGCGGCCTGGCGGGCCTTGTTATAGATGAGCGTCAACTCGTCGATGATGGTCGCGGCGTTATCGGAGGCCGCCTTCATGGCCACCATCCGCGCGGACTGCTCCGACGCGAGGTTCTCCACCACCATCTGATACACGAGCGCCTCGACGTAGCGCGTCATCAGCGCGTCGAGCACGGTCTTCGCGTCGGGCTCGTAGATGTAGTCCCAGGCGCCTTCCTTCGCCTCGCTGGTAACCACGTTGCCGCGGTCGTCCAGGAACTGCTGCGGGATCGGGATGAGCGTATTGTGCCGGGCTTCCTGCTTCATCGTGTTCACGAAGCGGGTCGCGAAGATGTGGATCTCGTCGATGCGTCCGTCGATGTACGCGTCGAGCAGCACCTTCACCGGCCCGATCAGGCGCTCGAGCGGCGGCCGGTCGCCAACATTGGTTAGGTGCGACACGACGTTGCCGCCCATGCGCTGCAGGAACGAGAAACCCTTGTTCCCGATCACACAGTACTGCGCCTCGATGCCCTTGTCCTGCCACTCCTTCGCCTGGGTGACGACGAACCGCAGGATGTTCGTGTTGAGGCCGCCGCACAAGCCCTTGTCGGTGGTGACCACGATCGCGCCTACGCGCTTCACCGGATCGCGCGTGGCGAGGAACGGATGACGATACTCCACGTTGGCGCGCGCTACGTGCATGGCGATGTGCAGCGCGCGACCCACATAGGGGCGCGTGGCCCTCATCCGGTCCTGGGCCTTCTTCATCTTCGAGGCCGCGACCATCTCCATGGCCTTGGTGATCTTGCGCGTGTTCTGCACGCTCTTGATCTTGGTCCGGATCTCTTTACTGCCCGGCATGGCTCGTCACTTTCAGTGAAGGTGGACCCCGGCCGCGCCGGGGTCCCATGTCCCTATCGGGGCCCGGTGCTTCAGTACGCGCCGGTCTTCTTGAAGTCCTCGATCGCGGCCGCGAGCGCCTTCTCGTCGTCGCCGGACAGGTCCATCGTGTCCTCGAGCTTCTTCATCGCGGCCGCATATTTGGTGCGCATGAACTGCCGCAAGGCAGACTCGAACGCGAGCGCCTTCTTGACGTCGACGTCGTCGAGATAGCCGCGGTTCACCGCGAACAGCGTAAGCGCCTGGTCCGCGACCGACAGCGGCGAGTACTGCGGCTGCTTCATGAGTTCGGTGACCATCCGGCCGCGCTCGAGCTGTTTGCGGGTGGCCTCGTCGAGGTCGGAGGCGAACTGGGCGAACGCGGCGAGTTCGCGGAATTGCGCGAGCGCGAGACGCACGCCGCCGCCGAGCTTCTTGATGACTTTGGTCTGCGCGGCGCCGCCCACGCGCGACACCGAGACGCCCGCGTTGATCGCGGGCCGGATACCGGCGTTGAAGAGGTCGGTCTCGAGGAAGATCTGGCCGTCGGTAATCGAGATCACGTTGGTGGGCACGAACGCCGACACGTCGCCCGCTTGCGTCTCGATGATCGGCAACGCGGTGAGCGAGCCGGTCTTTCCCTTCACCGCGCCTTGGGTGAAGCGCTCGACGTGCTCCTCGTTCACGCGCGCGGCGCGCTCGAGCAGGCGCGAGTGCAGGTAGAACACGTCGCCAGGGTACGCCTCGCGGCCCGGCGGCCGGCGCAGCAGCAGCGAGACCTGCCGATAGGCCCACGCCTGCTTGGTGAGGTCGTCATAGATGATGAGCGCGTCCTGACCGCGATCGCGGAAGTATTCCCCCATCGTGCATCCCGAGTACGGCGCGATGTATTGCATCGCCGCCGACTCCGACGCGGTCGCGGCGACGATGATGGTGTAGGCCATCGCACCGTGCTCTTCGAGCTTGCGCACGACGTTCGCGATGGTCGAGGCCTTCTGGCCGATCGCGACATAGACACAGAAGAGGTCCTTGCCCTTCTGGTTGATGATGGTGTCCACCGCCACCGCGGTCTTACCGGTCTGGCGGTCGCCGATGATGAGCTCGCGCTGGCCGCGGCCGATCGGCACCATTGAGTCGATCGCCTTCAGGCCGGTCTGCACCGGCTGGCCGACGGACTTTCGCCAGATCACGCCCGGGGCAACCTTCTCGATGACGTCGCTCATCTTGGCGTTGACGGGCCCCTTGCCGTCGATCGGCTGGCCGAGGGAGTTGACGACGCGACCGATGAGTTCCGGCCCGACCGGCACCTCGAGGATGCGGCCGGTGCACTTGACGATGTCGCCCTCGGAGATGTGCACGTACTCCCCGAGAATCACCGAGCCGACCGAGTCGCGCTCGAGGTTGAGCGCGAGCCCGAAGGTGTTGCCTGGGAACTCGAGCATCTCACCCTGCATGACGTCCTGCAGGCCGTGGACGCGCGCGATGCCGTCGGTCAGCGACACGACCGTGCCCTGGGTGCGGACGTCGGCAGACAGAGCGAGCGACTGGATCTTGCTCTTGATGAGCTCGCTGATCTCGGAAGGGCTCAGCTGTTGCATGTTGGTTCCTCGAATCTTCTCGGGCCCGGCCCACCGCCGGACTCCGGCTTAACGTTTGGAGAAGGCGGCGGCGCCGCCTCCCCGCGCAACTGCCTTCAGGACCGCAGCGCAAGCTCCATGGTGCGAAGCTTGCCGCGCACCGAGCCGTCGATCACCTCATCGCCGACACTGACGCGCACGCCGCCGATAAGCGCCGGATCCACAAGTACGTCCGGCCGTATCCTGCGCTTGAACCGACGTTCGAGAATCGCGACGAACTTCGCCAGCTCCTCGTCCGACATCGGGAATGCGCTCTCGATGGCGGCGTCGGCCACGCCCTCGCGCTCGGCCCGGAGCGCCTCGAACTGCTCGCGCACCGACGGCAGGACTTCCAAACGGTCGTTTGCCGCAAGAAGCGAGATGAAGTTGCGCGATTGGTCGTCGAGCGGCGAGCGGACCAAAGACAGGAAGAGCTCGACGCGCTGTTGCTCGGTGAGCCGCGGGTTGCCAAAAGCGGTGTGCAGATCCGGGCTCGCGACAACGCTGGAGAGCTCGGCGAGCAGCTCGGACCATTGCGGGAGTGTGCCGCTCGCGAAGGCGACGTCGAACGCCGCCTCCGCATACGGCCGGGCGATCGTTGCGACCTCGGCCATGGTTATGCGAGCTCTCTTTCGAGGTTGACGAGAATGTCGGCATGCGCCTTGGCGTCGACCTCGCGCTTCAGAATCTTCTCGGCGCCCACGACCGCGAGCCCCGCGACCCGTCGGCGCAGTTCGTCCTTGGTCCGTTGCGCTTCCTGATCGATCTCGGCCTTTGCACCCGCGATGATGCGGTCGCCCTCGGCCTTCGCGGCGTTTTTCGCCTCGTCGACGATCTGCGCGCCGCGTTTTTCCGCAGCGACGATCACTTCCTGCGCCTTCGCTCGTGCCTCGCGCTCGATCTGGGCCCCACGCGTCTCGGCGTTGGCGAGATCCTGGCGGCCGCGCTCGGCCGCGGCAAGACCGTCGGCGATCTTCTTCGCGCGTTCGTCGAGGGCCTTCATGATGGGTGGCCACACGAACTTCATCGTGAACCACACCAGCACGGCGAAGGTGAGCATCTGCCCAAACAGAGTGGCGTTGATGTTCACGGCTGGATTCCTGTCAAACAGGTTTCGGGGTGATCGGACTTACTTCGTTCCGAGGGCGGAGAGCAGCGGGTTCGCGAAAGCGAAGAAGAAGGCAAGCGCCACGCCGATCAGGAACGCCGCGTCGATCAGGCCGGCGAGCAGGAACATGCGGGTTTGCAGTTCAGGCATCAGTTCCGGCTGGCGGGCAGCGGCCTCGAGGAACTTCGAGCCCATGATGCCAATGCCGATGCAGGCGCCAATCGCGCCCAGGCCGATGATGAGGCCGATGGCGAGCGCGGTCATGCCCTGGACGTCAGCGAGGTACTGTTGCATGGTGTGTTTCCTTTCTTGAGGCGGGTGCTTGTTGGAAGGTGAGGCGAAAACCTAGTGGCCCTCGTGCGCCATGCCGAGGTAGACGATCGTCAGCATCATGAAGATGAACGCCTGCAGCGTGACGATCAGGATGTGGAAGATCGCCCATCCCGACCCGGCGAGCACCTGGCCAACGAAGCCGACCGCCGCGCCGGGGCCGAAATGGTGCAGCAACCCGGCTCCGAGCAGCGCGATCAGGAGGAACACGAGTTCGCCGGCATACATGTTTCCGAAAAGCCGCATCGCGAGCGACACCGGCTTGGCGAGAAGCTCGATGATGTTGAGCACGAAGTTCGGGATCCAGAGCAACGGATTCGACCCGAAAGGCGACATGAAAAGCTCGTGCATCCAGCCGCCCACGTGCTTGATCTTGAGGTTGTAGTAGATGATCAGCACCAGGACCGAGAGCGACAGCCCGAAGGTCGTGTTCAGGTCCGCCGTGGGAACGGTCTTGAAGAACTCGGCACCGCTCGCATGCGCGGCATGGGGTACCAGGTCCACCGGCAGGAAATCGAGTGCGTTCATCAGCCACACCCACATGAAGATCGTGAGCGCGAGCGGCGCAATCAGTTTGCGCGATTCGGCGTTGTGGACGATGCCCTTCACCGAGTCGTCGACGAACCCCACGATCATCTCGACGAACGCCTGGAGGCGTCCGGGCACCCCCGAAGTGACGCGGGCGGCGACCTTCCGGAAAAGCCAAAGGAAGAAGATCCCAGCGAGGATCGACATGATCAACGTGTCGAGGTTCAGCGACCAGAACCCCTCGCCGATCTTCCAGTTGGTCAGGTGGTGGACGATGTATCCGGAGGGGTTGTCCGAAGGAACTTGAACTGCGTGCTCAGCGGTTGCCATCTTGTTCTACGCGATGAGATCTTGTTCTACGCGATGAGAAGCGCCAACAAATAAGCCTGTAGCGTCACGATGTAGGTCACCACGAGCGCGGCGACGTTCACATCACGATACCACCCGATCGCAGCGGCGAACAGCACCGCCGACAAGGCGAGCTTGACCACCTCGCCCCCGAAAAACGCAACGCCGAATGCCCCCACTCCCCGTCTCGCCGCCGACCGAAGTCGCCAGGCAAAGAGCGCGCTCGGAAGAAAGCAGATCGCGCCGCCAAGAAGTGCCGAGAGCCCGGCGTTGTAGCCGCTGAAGAACGCCCAGACCGCAGCCATCCCTCCAGCGAACAGCGCCTGCAGACCCAGCGCCTTGCCATAGCCTGAGGCGGAGTTGCCAAGGCCTGAGGCGTTCGTGCCGCAGCCCGAGGCGTTCGCGCCAAAACCCGCGCCGTCGGCACCGTTGCCTGAGGCACGCATGTCAAAGCGGAACCCGCACGCGCCGGGTTGCGTGGACTGCGCCAATACTGCACTGGAGCTGCGAAAAAGCATTTGATTATGGCTAGGATTTCGTCACGTTGTCAATGATTGGGTGCAATGCAACATGGGCGTGGTGGATGCAGATGCAAGTTCCGCGTGCGCGCAAAGAATCTGGTTCCTGATTATAGATACAGTTCTGGACTCGGCGACGACTTCGTCCCTGCACGCGCCCGCCGGCCCTTAGCTAGGGTCGCGCGCTTGGTACACCCCCGAGCTGCAACGCGGAACGATGCGGT